>Ga0256835_1000359_pt1 | contig 34881 bp, 27 predicted proteins | sample PIR30metaG_FD_185972 | JGI IMG/M metagenome (GOLD analysis project Ga0256835, IMG submission 185972) | Hydrothermal vent microbial communities from East Pacific Rise, Pacific Ocean - PIR-30 | ecosystem: Environmental > Aquatic > Marine > Hydrothermal vents | place: Pacific Ocean: East Pacific...
AAAATTGTTAGAAACACAAGTAGAAGCTTTAAACCAGATATCTATTGAAGAAAAAGAAGTAACAGAACAATATGTTAAAAAGATCGAAGAAGAAGTCGAAAAACTAAATAATGAATATAAGCAACGTGCAAATAACCTGAAGGAAAATGCTGAGAGAATTGTTGATACTACTATTGGAAAAACCACTGATTATCTTTTAAAACAACATCAAGAAATTCTTGGTAAGCACATAGAACTTTCCAGTATTTTTAATTCCGTAATAAGTACTAGCGAACAAGTTCTCGAAGCGTCAATTGAGAATACTAAAGAAGCAATGATAAAACCATTAGATAAAATAACTGCTGAAATTGGTAGAATAAGCCAAGAATTAACCAATAAAATAACTGAATCTATCCATGTTTTCTTAACTTTATTTAACGGTAAATATGGAGAATTAAGAAGAATTGCAGATGAAGCAAATCGCTATGAATTTAACCAAGAAATTAATACTTGGGGAATTATCAATGAAGATGCAGCATATGCTGTACTCCTTGATTTAGTTATGAGAAGTAAAAGACAATGTACAATAGTGTTGCCAGAACTAAAATTAGACATAATTGATAGGATTGAAAGAAAAAGAATGACTCGAATAGAACTAGTAACGGACTTAGACATTGAGCATGACAGAAGACTCATAACCAAAATAAAACAGAAAGGAAATATTTCCTTGCGTTCTTATAAAAAACAAGACTTTTTAGCTTGCATAAGAGATGAAGAAGAAGCAATTGTCTGTTCTTATGACAAAAACGGACGGGTTAATGGTATTAAAACGATTGACCCCGACTTAGTTCAAATTCTTAAATTAATAATAAAAGACAAAATAATTAGAGATAGCAAATCAATATGATATATTGAAACCTTTAAACGTTAGAAAAAAGGCAATAATAACTAAGGAAGAAAACATTCCCTTGAATTAAAAGGGTGCGTGCTTGGTGAAACTAAAAAAAATTGCAATATTCGTAATAATCATTATTTTAATAATTCACACTTTTTTGCTACTCCCACCTTATATTGTTTATTCCCAGGAAGAAACAACCGAAACTTCTTTTCCATTACCAGAAAGATTTACTCAGGAAAAAGAAAAATTAGGACCTGGGGTATATTTTAATTATTCTTCCACTACTTCTCAATGGTTATTTTGGGAGATCATAACAGAAAACAGTAATAATAGCTATATCGTAGTTGTAATAAATCAGACAAAAACATCAAAAGAAACAGAATTTTTAGAAGTCCCTAAGTCTGATGCTTTGACATATAAAAATTATTTTTGGACTAATCCGGATAATTTGGTGGTTGGACAGACAAATATCCGTTTAGCAAATGGAACTGCAGATGTGATTTCTGAGATAATTTTACGTTTTACAGACAAGTATAAAAATACTTTAGAGATTAGTGCATACAGATTAGTTGTTACGTCTGGTGAAATGAAAGGAATGATCTTAATATGCGAAAAAGATTCAGGGGTTGTTTTACAGTTATATGAACCACATAACGAAGATACTCCTTTACTTCAAATACAAGCGACAAATCTCAAATTAGCAAATCCTAATGAAGATAATAATGATAGCTCTAAGTTGTCTAAAGAAGACATAATAAATATGACTGTCACTTTTCTTGCATTTTTTATGTCTCTATTATTAGTATATTTAGCTAATAAAATTACTACTCCTATCAAAAAAGATTCTAATAAGAAAGGTTTTAAAATGGATAAAAACAAATCAAGTCTCGATTCTGATAAATCAAAGTAACAGTTTCCTAATTATTTAGAATACGATTCCTTCCCAATTTTTGCAATAAAGAAGCCAATAGTCTGGTGTTTCTTAGGAAAATATCGTCCTGCATAATTAGAAATTTCTATTGACAACTTAGAATCATCTATCATAAATGCTTTTTCTGGTGGTATCGGGACATTAAATCTTTTTAAAAAAGAGTTGTTATTTGTTTCTAAAAATTTTTTCAAAACGAGTTCGTTTTCTTCGATTGTAAAAGAACAAGTAGAATAAATTAATTCTCCTCCTTGTCTTAGTAGTTGGAAACCTGTGGATAAAATTTTTTCCTGTAATCTTTTCATTTCTCCTACAGAGTTAGTGGTTAGTGAAGAAAGTTTCTCTTCTTTTTTTGGTAGTAGCCCGTCTCCTGTACAAGGAGCATCAATTAAAATTTTGTCGAATTTTTCTTTCCATTTTTCCGATGGAATTTTTGTCATATCATGAAGCGTGATTAGTATGTTTGATGAACCCATTCTTTCAATATTTGATTTTAGTGCAATTGCCCTTTTTTTATCGACTTCATTGGCAACTACAATACCCTTATTTTTTTGAAGTTGGGAAATTAATGTTGACTTTCCACCAGGTGCCGCACAAGCATCCAAAACGAGTTCGTTTTCTTTAGGATCCAAAGCAAGTACAGTTAAGATTGATGCTAAATCTTGAATGTAAAAATATCCCGCTAAGTGTTCAGGTAAAAAACCGATTCCTTCTCCTCTTACTACCCGATATACAAACCCTAATTTATTTACAAGCTCAAGTAATATTCCTCTTTCTTTTAATTTTTTCTCAATTTTTTTGGGACTTATTCTAAGCGTATTAACACGTATGTACGAAGGAACACTAGCAACAATCAGTTCACTTACAAACTTTTTATCAAAGCTATGAGGAGAAACTTCTGCTAATTCTTTCACTAAAAAATCAATTATTTCTCTTCTACCCACAAAAATATTCCTCTTAAAATAATACTTAATATCTTATGATTAATATCTGAATTTTATTTCAATGACAAATATTCTTTTAGCTTAGTGATCGTCTCAACTGGATTTGGATCAATCTTTCTAATCAGCGCTAAAAAAATGGAAGCATAATCTAATTCATATGTAGTCTTAAGCATATCCTCAATTTTTGTTCCGTTATTAGGCATTTCAATTGTTGTATTTTCCAATTTTTTTTCTTCTAAAAATTTTTTAATAAATTCAAATCTGTAGTTAATTCTTTCAGGAAGTCTTTTTTTGTCAATAATTAACACATGATGGATTAGTTCGTTTAAGTCTATTCCAATAGGTACTATGGCATTATGATTGTGTTCTGGAAGTTCAAAAGAAAATGCGTGTTTTTTACTATTCTCATTCAACTGTGCTCTAAAACGCAAACCAACAATAAATGTATGCTCTGCGCCTAATATTATTGGTAATGTGTTTTTTAGGGAATCAATTATTTTCTCAACAAATGGACTGGGTTGTTTCTTTGCAATTTTCTCTAATTCCCCACTAAATCCTTTCCTAAATTCTTTAGGATATGACAGAGTTTCTTGAACTATTTGGCCCGATATTGGTAACATTGCTGCCAAAGAAGCTCTAGGTGCTAATCCTTTTGGCAAGGAAACAAAAGGAATATTATATTTGTTACTTATTTTTTCCATTTCTCCACCGGTACTTATTATTACCATCGGTAAATCTAATGTTTTAGCTTTTAGCACGCCTGAGATTGTTTCTTCAGTATTCCCAGAGTATGAAGACGCGATTATTAAGCTTTTTTTTGATAATCTTGTTTTAGGGAGTCCATAATTCTTATGTACTATTAGGTCCACATCATAATTACTAAAAACAGCAGAGATATAATTTCCTGCAATTGCAGAACCCCCCATCCCTATAAAAATAATTTTTTCTATTTCTTTTCTGTCAAATGAAGGGATCTCTTTCTCAAATGCCTCTTTCCAGAACTTGTGCCAAGAATTCATCATACCGATCTGATTCATACTATCCAATGAATAATCCACATTTATTTTCATATCCTAAAATAGTTATTTCTGTAATATCTAAGATTTTTTCTTTTTGGTTACATTTTTTTTAGGATTGAGGTTTTTCATTCTTCTTGAAATACTTAAAATACTACGGAGTACCTTTTTATTATTAGTGGAAATAGAAACACAATGTCTTAGCGTACAGGTGGTTAATTGATGCTTTCAGATGAAATATTAAGTAAAGAAGCATTTTTCATATATAATTATACTGCAGGCTTTATTCCTTACCAAAATAGATTAGATCACTGGGTAGGTACTTTTCGTGATGCTTCAGGAATTGCTCATACTGTTGAAGTTATTATGGCCCCTGATTTTCCGAATAGCCCCCCAATAGTAAAAATTGATGGAATTAGTATTGAAGATATAGATCTCCCCTTTAGGTTAAGAACCTTAGAACGATGGAATATACATAGTCATTTATTTCACGTAATGGTTGAGATAACTGAACAGTTCAAAAAATTCGTGATTAACACTAATAACGTGAGACAAAAGGTAATTCAACCCGTATACATAGATGAAAAAACTGTCTTAGAACAACAGGTCCAAGAATTACAGACAAGAATCGCCCAAAAACGACATGAATTAGAACAAATTAGATCAAATTCTGCGGCAATTGCCAGTAAAGATGACATTCGACAAATGATCGAAGAAGGAATTAATCAACTTGAAGCTGAAGTCTTTATGTTAGAGAAGCAATTTGAGAGGGCAGAAATGGAAACTGAAGAATTTGTTAGAAAATATATCGATACTTTAAAACGACTAGAAACATTAAAATTACAAAAACAAGCTGTCATTTCTTGATTTTTTCAGATATCAAGAATTGTAAATAAAATTCCCCTTATAAATTAATAACTAATTCTTTTCTAATGTTTTATATGTCAAATTTAATATGATATTTGTTCTAATGTTTAATTAATAATCTGAAGTAAAAAGTTACCCTCTAACTCATTCCAACAACTTATAAGTAGTATGTTCAAATTATCCGTAGATACTCATATCATTTGTAGAAAGGGTGAAAAAATGGAACCCGATGAAGTCGTAGAAAAAGTAAAATCACAATTTGGAGATAAAATCCTTGATGTCGAAGTCCTTTCAGAAACACGGGTTCACGTCGAAGTTCCTAAAGAAGAGATTGTGAACCTAGCCTCTTATTTAAAACATGAATTAGGCTTCAATTATCCGGATACCAATTTTGGAACTGATCGAAAAGATGACGGTGTAATAGAACTTATTTGGTATGTCGGAAGAATGGATTCTCCATTACTAGTAGGTATGAAAACAAAAATAGATCGTGAAAATCCCATTGTTCCTTCAATGACAAAAATATGGCAAGGGTTTAATTGGGGAGAAAGGGAAGCATACGATATGTTAGGAGTACTTTTTGAGGGGCATCCAGACCTAAGAAGAATATATTTACCAGAAGACTGGGATGGTTTCCCATTGAGAGAAGACTATGTATACAAAAGACCACGCTATACAAAGCCCGAAGATAATGACCCTGATTATTACGTCAAAAAATTTTAGATTCGTACTTGAGTGGTGAGTAAAATGTCTGAAAAAACAGAAATGAATCTTTTTATGGGTCCACAGCACCCCGCAATGCATGGTTTGTGGGCAATGAGATTAATCTTAGATGGTGAAACTGTTTTAGATGCCGATGCTGTAATGGGATATTTACATAGGGGCTATGAAAAATTATTACAAAACAGGCAATATGAACAAGGCATCCCATTAGTAGACCGTCTGTGTTATGTAGAATCAATGAATTGGTCCCTTGCATATGCTCATGCCATTGAAGGCATTTTTGAAGTAGAAATTCCTGATAAGGCCAAAGCTATAAGAATAATCGCTTCAGAATTGCAACGTCTGGCAAGTCATAGCCTTTGGTTAGCCGCAATGGCTGCAGATCTTGGGCAGTTGGCAATGCTTGTTTTACCAATGAATGCAAGAGAATATATCTTAAAGCTCTTTGAAATGATGACTGGAGCCAGAATGACTTATAATCTAGCAAGAATTGGTGGAGTAGCAAAAGATTTACCTCCCCACTTTGCAAGTGCGTTAGAACGAACTCTTGAGGACTTTCATCATAAATATGGTGAATTCTTTGACATGCTTGATGAATCCCAAATTTGGAGAATGAGAACAGAAGGAGTTGGAATTCTCTCTAAAGAACAAGCCATTGAATGGGGAACAACAGGACCTGTTCTAAGAGCTAGCGGTGTTCCTTATGATATTCGCAAGGTAGAACCATATTGGGGATATGAAAAAATGAAATTCAAGGTAATCACCAGAACAGTTGGTGATTCCTTCGCTAGATTTAGACAAAGGCTTGATGAATTAGAAGAATCAATTAAAATTATCTATCAAGCATTAGACTGGTATCACGAGTTTAGAGACAGCGATCCTCATCGTTTAGACAAAATACCTAAAAGACCTCCCGCAGGTAAAAAAGTATATCGACGAATCGAAGCTGCGAGAGGTGAAGCAGGTTTTTATATTGAGAGTGACGGGTCATTACAACCTAAAAGAGTAAGGATTCAATCTCCAACCTTCAAGAACTTGTATGCCTTACCAATTCTTGTTAAAAATCAAAAATTAGCAGATATACCTGCTATAATGGGTACAATAGACTTGTGTGTAGGAGATCTTGACCGATAGTAAAACAATAAATTATTTTTTATTTTTCTAAAATTTTGTATTATTACCAAATTATTTTTTCCAAATGTCTAGATTATTTTTTTGTTTGTTTTAGAGCAAATTTGAAAATTTCCATACATAGATAAGTCGAAATAACGAAGTTAGTTTAATTTTCTATTCCTATTTTTATCTTCATAAAATATTTTTTTGTTCAAAATTTTCCCTCCATAAGTATCCTAATCAAAAAATCCGTTGGCGACATAGACATTCTTATCAAATACTAATCATAATGTGCTTTGGAAAAACAGTGCTAGTTTACTGGTGAGATCAAATGAGTAAAGAAGATAAGCCTCTCGTAATGTTCTTTGGTGAAGGAACAAAGGACATGAAGGACTTACTAGGTGGAAAGGGTGCCAACTTGTCTGAAATGACTAGAATAGGTATTCCAGTACCACCAGGATTCACAATTACAACAGAAGTGTGCAGATATTATTATGCACATGGCGAAAAATATCCTGAAAATCTTAAAGAATTAGTGGACAAAAATCTAAAAAGACTAGAAGAAGTAGCTGGTAGAAAGTTTGGCGACCCTGAAAAACCACTACTTGTATCTGTTCGTTCAGGTGCAAAAATATCAATGCCTGGAATGATGGATACAATTCTTAATTTAGGCCTAAATGACCAAAGTGTAGAAGGTCTTGCTAAAGAAACAAACGATCCGCGTTTTGCGTGGGATTCTTATAGAAGATTTATTCAGATGTTTGGAAATGTTGTAATGGGCGTAAAAATGGAGAAATTCCACGAAAAATTAGAAGCAAAGAAAGAAAAATACGGTGTTAAATATGACTACGAACTAAGCCCAGAGGCATTGAAAGAATTAGTTGAAGAATATAAACAAGTGTATAAGGAAGAAACAGGAGAAGATTTTCCACAAGACCCATACAAACAATTGTGGATGGCAATAGAGGCAGTAATTAAATCATGGAACAACAAGAGGGCAATTGATTATAGAAACCATATGGGAATCCCTCATGATCTTGGTACTGCAGTAAATATTCAAATGATGGTCTTTGGAAACATGGGAGATGATTCGGGTACAGGTGTATGCTTCACAAGAAATCCAAGTAATGGTAACAAAGAACTTTATGGTGAGTTCTTACCAAATGCTCAAGGAGAAGACGTGGTCGCCGGAATAAGAACTCCTTATCCTATCGAAAAATTAAAAGAAATGTTTCCTGATGTTTACGAACAATTAAAAGATACTGCAGAAAAACTAGAACGCCATTTCAAAGACATGCAGGACATAGAGTTCACAATAATGAAAGGAAAACTATATCTCTTACAAACAAGAAATGGTAAAAGAACAGGTCTTGCTGCAGTAAAAATTGCTCACGACATGGTTCAAGAAGGGCTGATTGATAAGGAAGAAGCAATTCTAAGAATCAAACCCCAAGACGTAGAATTCTGTATGTTTCCAAGAATTAATTGGGAAAATCCAAAGAAACATACGGTTAAAATTGACGGAAAAATTGTCGAAGCACCTCTTATTGGTAAAGGACTACCTGCAGGACCTGGTGCTGCAACTGGTGCAATAGTATTTGACAGCGATAAAGCGGAAGAAATGAAAAAAGAAAATCCCGATGTATCATTGATTTTAGTTAGAAATGAGACTAGTCCTGAAGATTTCCATGGGATGGTTGCTTCCGATGCAATAGTCACTATCCGAGGAGGTATTACTTCTCATGCAGCGATAGTCTCCAGGCAATTAGGAAAAACATGCGTAGTTGGTTGTGAAGCTTCTGGGATGAGAATAAGAAAAACAGATGATGGCTATGTTTTGGTTGGCCAAGATGGGACAACTCTCAAAGAAGGAGACATAATCACTGTAGATGGGTTTGAAGGTAGAATATACAAAGGTCGTCTTCCTGTATCAAGCGTAGCAGAAATGCCTCCAGAATTAGAAACCGTACTTGACTGGGCAGACAGTTTCGCAAAACTAAAAGTAAGAACAAACGCTGATAAACCTGACGATACCGCAACCGCCTTCAAATTTAAAGCAGTAGGGACTGGACTAGCAAGAACAGAACACCAATTCTTCGAAAAAGAACGCTTACCAATTGTCCAAGACATGATTCTAGCAGAAACAGAAGAGGAAAGAGAAAAATACTTAGCAAAATTATTGGAATTCCAAAGAACAGACTTCGAAGGCTTGTTTAAAGTTGCAGAAGGAAAACCTATTACAATAAGGCTTATTGACCCCCCATTACACGAATTCTTACCAAAGAAAGAAGAACTTGAAAAACAAATTAAAGAATTAGAAGAAACCGGTGGAGACCCCGAAAAACTAGCGAAATTGAAGAAAATGCTATTACGTGTAATGGATCTACATGAAGCAAATCCAATGCTAGGTCTCAGAGGATGCCGTTTAGGAATTACTATGCCTGGAATTATAAGAATGCAAGTACGAGCTATAATTGAGGCGGCATTAAACGTAAAGTCAAAAGGAATCGAAGTTCATCCCGAAATAATGGTACCATTAGTTGGATTTCCAGGTGAGTTTAAGCTAGTACGTAAGATTATAGATGAAACTGCAGAACAAGTAATGAAAGAGAGGAAACATACTATTGATTATAAGGTCGGTACCATGATTGAGGTCCCAAGAGCAGCTCTTGCACCTGAAGAGATAGTTGAAGGAGAAAAAGGTGCGGAGTTCTTAAGTTTTGGAACAAATGATCTTCACCAAATGACCCTCGGCATATCAAGGGATGATGCTGGAAAATTCTTGCCATATTATATTGAGCATGGAATCATTGAGGTTGATCCGTTCATAAGTATCGATCAGGGTGGAGTTGGTAGACTAATGAAACTATGCGTTGAAAACGCAAGAAAAGTTCGCCCTGATGTAAAAATTGGTATCTGTGGTGAACACGGCGGTGATCCCGTAAGCATTGAATTTTGTCATAACATTGGCTTAGATTATGTCTCCTGCTCACCATTTAGGGTACCTGTCGCAAGACTTGCCGCCGCTCATGCCGCATTAAAAAATAAAAATTAAATAAAACACCGTCTTACTAAAAATCTAAAATAATTCTCCCCTCCCCTTTTTTATGAAATATGAAACAAACCCTAAAAACAAAAAATAAAACATTAAAACTGTAAAACGCTATATTTCAAGATATATTTTTATGAACAAACAAATAAAACAAAAGCAATCATTATAAGCACACCATAAATACATAACAATAGAGTTAAATTATAACGTTAAGTTAAACAAATTGATTGGTGTAGCTTCATGGTACAAAGAGCAAGGATCAGACTATTAGGAACAGACCCAAAAGTCCTAAATCAAGTATGTGACGAACTCAAAAAAATATCTGAAAGAACCGGCGTAAGAATGAAAGGACCTATTCCGCTCCCAACAAAAAAAGTCATTATTCCCGTAAGAAAAAGTCCTTGCGGAAATGGTACAAATACGTGGGATCATTGGGAGCTAAGAATCCATAAAAGAGTTATTGACATGGATGCTGAAGAAAAAGCGATGAGATTACTAATGAGAGTAAGTGTTCCAGAAGACATAAGAATTGAGGTCGAACTTCTATCTTAAACAATTAACCTTTTAACACAAATTTTATAGCATTTATCATTATCATGATTTTATTCTTCAGTATAAATTTAACTTTCTCTGCGGTAAATCCCCTTCCGAAAGGGAGGGAATGAAATCCGAAAACATCATATGTTTTTTTGTATATGTTTTTCTTGCAGGGCTGGGACGGCCCGTAGCGCCTGTGGAGAGAGTCTCCTCTGTGAAGCAGGAAGCCCCTCGCAAAAGCAAGGGGTAGTTCACAAAACAAAAATAAGTAAAAAATAAAAAGAGCACCTATGGTTTCTATTTAGTAATGAAAGAAGTCAAAATTATAGTCCCCAAAAAACACGAAGATGTCTTACTGGATCTCGTAGAGAAAACCGGTCTAAAAGGACAAAAGTTTGATACGGAAGATGACTTAATGTACCTTTTTTTCATTGATACGGAATATATTAGTTCACTGGTTAATGAAGCGAAAAAACGGGGAATTGGCTCTGCTTTTGGAACAATAGTTATTTCTGAAGTGATAATGGTAGGAGAAGAACAATATCCTGAACCAAAGTTAATACCTAGAAGGGGAGTAAACGTAGAAGAACTTATTAGCTCCCTAAAACCCACAGCTACCGTATCAGTCACATACATATTATTAACAACAATTGCAGCCGTCTTGGCGGCACTAGGCCTATTTTACGACAGTGTAGTTACAATTATCGCCTCCATGATAGTTGCACCACTAATGGGCCCTATCGCCCTAACGGCAGTTGGTCTAATATATCCTGAAGGAAAAATTCTCAAACAAGGAATAATTGCAGAAATAATTGGCTTAATACTGTCTATACTAATCGGTATTATAACCGGTTTTATACTGCCAAAAGCAGAACCAAGCAGAGAAATGCTAATAAGAGCAGTCCTCTCCCCAGACGTTTTCTGGTTCGCAGTGTTTAGTGGGGCCGCTGCAGGAGTCATTATTTCTAAAGGAATGGATCTCTCAATCGTAGGGGTCGCTATTGCCGCCTCCTTAGCCCCGCCCGCAGTAAATACCGGGCTCCTAATCGCACAAGGATATCCCATGTTAGCATTAAACGCTTCAATAATTGTACTCCTAAACGTTTTAGCAATAGACTTTTCCTGCAGTCTAATGTTCCACTTCTACGGCATCACTGAAACAGCAGGAGTATCAGAACGACAAACCAAGAAAAGCAAAAAATTAAACGCCCTAGTAATTATGGTAGTAGGCGGACTAATAGTTGTAATTGGAGTCTTTATCTTATTAAGAGGCCATGTCATAGAAGCGTTATTTAATTCTTAACTAGTATTAGTGAACTACCCCTTGCTTTGGCAAGGAGTTTCCTGCTTCATCAAGAAGACTTTCCCCAAGACTACTTCCTTTATTTATTGTAAGAAATGGTTCGGAGTATTTCTTTAGAATTCTCTCCGCAGTCGCTACGGTGAGTTCCGCCCCGGTCTTGATTTTGAGATGTTTAGAAAAGCGTTGTAGTCCCTGTATGCTTCCCACCCGCAAGCAAAAAACACAAACAAATACTCTGTCGCTTAGTTTTAGCTCGGTAATAGTTTTTTCGCACACGGCACACTTCTTGCTAGTGTAATGGGGGGAGACTTTTGTTATAATATGTTTTAAAAAAGGATTTGATTAATAATGTTGATGCCTCTTTTATAAAGAAGCTGTCCACCCATGAAAAACAAGGCTTAAAATAATTATGTTATGGGATTAACTTGAGAAGCATGGTTGAAATAATCAAAGACCTAATTGAAAATAACTACAAAGGATGCACGGTTCGTGATATCTTAACAGATGAAAAAGTAAGAAAAAGAATTATTGAAGACAAAGGTGTCCGAGGAAACGACCGAGCCAAAGAGTTAGTGATGGATAAACTTGCTGTTGGAGGAAAAGTTCTGTTAACAGGCCCTACAGGTGAAGCTAAAACATTATTCGCAAGATTGGTTTTAGATTACATTGTCTCAGAAGTCAATAATAGAAAATATCACATCAAAGGATGTCCCTTCTTGGAAGATGCTTACTATATTATCGAGGTCATCAATAATTTTGATAAAAACCCCTTTGCCAGCGTATCTGTGCTTCAGTCATTATGCCCTTATTGTAGGCACACTGTAGAAGAAGTTATTAAAGAAGGCACGAAATTGGACGTAAAACTTGATAATCTCGATCAAGTCATTAAAATCGGTAAAGAACTACCCAAGCTATTAGAAAAAATACCCGTAGAAAAAACCATTGTCAGGAGAGCACAGATAGATCCAAGGACAGATCCTGAAAGCCTTTACATGCTTATTGCAGGAGTTGAGAACTTGGAAGTATTGTTAGGTGGCGAGACCAAAGAAACTTTCAATCCCGCCGCTCACAAAGTCGGAGTTCTTTCTCAAGGGTTTTTGGTAGTAAACGAGATCCAAAGGCTACCGCTGTCCTTATTAGAATCATTAATGGGCTTCTTGGAAGACCCACAAGGGATCAAGTATAATCTTTTAGGTCAGACAATTTACGTAGATGGTGCAATTATCTTCACTTCAAACGCTCCCCTCACAGTGTTTGGAGAAGAGTCCCAACCAATTATAAACCGTGTTCCTGAAGTGTTATGGCCCGCTCGTTCTGTCGAGGAAAGAAAGAAAATCGTGGCCGATATGTTCAGAGACCACTTAGTCGTTTTAAGACACCACGTTCCACCTAATCCTTCTATAATTAGACTATTCGAATTATCTGGTGAGGGTTACAAAGACTTTGTGTCAAGACTTGCTGTAGAATTTATCGCCCATGTCGCCAGCGAATCTATCCCTTCAGGTCTCCAATCCGATAAAATCACCAAACTAGAAAGCAGAAAAGCTAGGAACGAATTCTACGCCGCCCTAGAAGAAATCCACAACCCACAAAAATCCCCCCACATAGACCTAAGAACCCTCAATAACGCCATAGGTGAAATGGTAATTAGGACAGAGACAGAGATCGAAGGAATGAAGGTAATCACTTTAGAACATGTCAGAAAAACCCTTGAAAACTATGATATCGATCCCAGATACGTAAATGAAGCGCTCCAAGCAATTAAAATGAGTATTAGATCACACATCAGAGAAGGAAAGCTAAGTATTAGTGTAGAAGACGTAACAGAAGACTTAGACCGCTTGACAAGTCTTACTCCTGAACAACTAGACGAGATAATTATTTCTTATGAAAAAATCGAAACAGATGACGAAAACATCAAGAAAAAACTATTAGAAATTCTACGCCCAAGTTATGAACAGCTATTATCACTAGAATTTATGAAATAATAATTAATCTTAAAACATCTTTAATTAATTACTTTCAAACTCCAAAAACATTGATTGGATGGAGTGCAATAACAATGCCTCATAGAATAAAAGAAATTACTGAAGGATCAATTCCTGACCCATTATTCACTATTAGTGGAGAAAATCTCGAAATAAGTTTCTCAGATGCAGCAAGATTACTTCAAGCTTGGAGAAATCCTATCAAAGCTAGGGGAATACGTGAAGGGATTGTTGTTTCTTTGGTTAACGAGTCAAAATTGGCCATAGAAGTTATTTCTAATAAGCTAATGTACACTCCTCTTTCTCGGGAAGAAGAAGAACAACTAATAGATGAACTAAAAGTACTTAGATACATGATTGCTAGGGCTTTGCCAGAAGCTTTAGAGTTAGTAACACAGGACAAATTAATTACGGAAGAAGATATCCGAAAATTCATTCAACGACATCTCCAAAGCTTAAAAGAGGAATACGGAGAAATAAAAGGCGCTCGTAAAATATTAAATCGCCTTCAAGAAATAACTGATCTTGAGATCGTAGATAGTTATGGAAACAAAAGGAGAGTACGAAAAGACGAAGTCATTGAGTTTCTTGGTTCCATTCTTGGTTCATTTTTAGCAAAACAAGCGGCTTTACAACCGTTAACGGGCGTAACTGCCAGGCCAATTGGGAAAGTACTTCCCATATACACATACAAAGCAGCGGCGATAACTTCTACTTCAGTACCTCCCAAAAGTATAGATCGTGATGATATAAGAGTCTTGGATAAAGACCGGATGTCTTTAGTATCTCTAATTGTAGATATGAGCCAGTCGATGAGAAGAGTCGTTTTTGAACAAGGCCTCTCAAGACTGGACGGAGCATTACTAACCTCTTTAGGTCTATATTATTTCTTTAATAGGATAAACAGGAAAAAAGGGCGATTAATTAAACCCTTTAAAATGGCTATTGTGCCAGTCACTAAAACCCCCCACGTAGTTGATGATAACAAAAAACTTGAGGAATTATTATTAAAAGCTAAAGCAGAAGGACGTACACGCTTGGTTCATGCGTTGATCGAAGCAATAAATCATGCAAGAAAACAAAAAACAAAAAGTATACAAGCAGAACAACATGTCTCTTTAATTTTTATTACTGATGGCCGGCCAAATGTTCCCTATCCCGGGCCATTACCTGGTCATCCTAGTGAAGGGTTTAAAGAATATCTCCGAAAAAGAGATATTTCTGAAGACATGAAACAATGTATGCTTCAGTTAAACCAATTATTTAATTATCTAAAAATGGACAAATCAGTACAATGGTCAATACAATACTTTCTTATCGCTCCACAAGGATCAGAAAAATCTCCGATATATAGAGATACTGAACGAATGCTTCGTGGAATAACTCAGCCAATTCTTGTTGACCCTGCAAAATTAGAACATTTAGCATCACAAATAGCGAGGGAGAGCCTTGCAAACTACTAAAAATAAACTGATAGAAACATATCAAAAAGCAAGAGAATTCTTTAAAGAAGAATTCGGAGAAACGCCTGAAGAATATAGGATATTCCTATTGGCAGATGAAGACATATACACCGCCATGTCAATGATAAAAAGAACCGCAGCATCTCCCCATGCCATTCCCAGCTCATTATATAGCTACACTGTAAAAGAAGTAAAACAAAAACATGGTTTGCCAAAAGATGTTGAGCTAGTAGTAAACGGAAGTCCAACTTTAATTTTCATGTCAAAATCTTTTGTTAAAGAACATGATGATAACGTCTTATTCTTAAAAATAGTTCATTCTTTGGCACATGCTTTTATTAACGAAAGAACAAAGTCAAGATATCCTTCCCAGAACTCAGAGATATACAAGTTAGACTATCTACAGAAAGAACTATTTCTTAATAATGTAGTTGCTTTAGTTAAAGAAAGAGATGCAGTTTGGGCATGGCAGTACTTTCAAGACTTCACAGCATTACTTAGAATCTTTGCGTTACATAACATGGCCTACTTTTATACACCTCCACCGACAGTAAAGAAAAATTCGGTGTTTTATAATTACCTAATTGAAGCAGTTAAAATAGCTAAAAAACGAGGTGAAGTAATAAGAAAAATCCCTCTTCATGAGCTTATTGTAGAAGGATTTGCTCATTATATCCATGAAAAAGCTTTAGAAAAAGTTCCTGTGTCACAACGACAGTCTGTCCTTACCATTCTAAAGGATATACATATGAACCCTATGGGCATCATTGGTTCAGAATTACTAAAAATTGCCTCTATAAAAAACGAAACCACAGTTTTAAACTTAGCAAAAAGTTATTATTCTGATTTAGATTTGCTTAATAATTTTGAGCTCAAAGAAATAAAGACTGAATTAGAGAGAATAAGAGTAAAAACCTCCGAAGAAGGGATACAATACCATAGTGCTCCAGCATCTTATTGGACAGAATTATGGCCATTACATGCTTTAGAATTCGATAAAGTCGAAAATTATTCTAGACAAATACTTAGATATCAATTCAAAAATTATAATCAATTACTAAATAGAAACCCGATTCTTAGACACCATGGTTATGTTAAAGTAAAAGACAGAAAAATTCAAATCTTTACAATTAATAACGATGAGGTTGGATTAAACCAGCACCTTATTCTCAGAAACCACTTACTTGAAAAAAGACAAGACTTTATTACCTCCTTACCTGGCTTACCAGACATAATTGTATTTAAGACCTCAAGCTCAATGAGTATGGCACAATACATAACCGTAGGCTATCCCCGTAGGCAACCAAAAACACCATATGATCTTCCAAAAGAAACCAGAGCTGTAATCGTAAGCAAGTCTGTATCATATAAATCTGAATTAGAAGAAACTCCTCCAACACTACCAGAAGAAATTGATTATTCTGAACTAAAAGACGTCACACAGCCACAAAGAAACGCAATAAGGTACTTGCTAAGATTCACAATGTCTGAAATCCCTGAAAGAGAATTTGCCGAGGAATAAAAAATGACAAGTATAATAACTACCTTTTTTGCAAAAAAAGCTCTAAAGTCCCAAAACCCTCATATCAAAGCATATAGCATATATTATTTATCACAAACAAAAAATAGTAAAATCGCCTCTAAAGTATTAATCCCACTATTAAGTAATAAAGACTCTTTAGTAAGAAACAGTGCTGTTTATGCAGTCAGTCAGATTATAAGAAGACTACATGAAAAAAAAAGACAAGAATTAAAAAAAGTGTTACTTGAAACTTATAGAGAATCTTCATTACTTACAAAAATCGGTGTTTTATATTTATTACAGTATTATAACAAAGAGGAAGACGTTAAAAAACTGTTAGAAGATGAACTTAAAGTTGCAGAACATGACTTATTATTCTCCATAATACAGGCCCTACCAGTAAGTATCTCAAAAGAAAGCTTAGATGTTCTATTAAAAATATCATCGGAAAATAAAGACCCGTTAATTGTATTAGCGGCTTTAGATCATTGGGAGGAAAGTGTCTCTAAGATGGAAAAAGAAGAGAGAATTAACTATTGTACTCCTAGAATTCATACTTTAATTAAAGTATATGAGCTATGGAATAAAGGAGACGATATCTTATTCGAAGTATTAGATCATGCAGATTCGTCTAAATTACCGGAAGGGAAACTATATCCTGACGTAACAATGAGAATACTTCTTGCCTTCTTAGAGAAGTACGAATATTCACCAAATGCTTACAAAAATGTTTATCGTCTAGTAATTCCCGAATATTTCGCTTTAACATAAAAGCAAAATAGATAATAAAATATTGAAAAAAACCATACACTGTTATATAATTCTTCTCTACTTTTTTCTTGATGGAAATACCACCTGAATTCGATGTTTTGGCATTGCCCTTTCAAGGTCATTCAACCACCATAACAAAAATTACGTATGATCATGATGAAGAAGAATTAATAACTGGGGGAATGGATGGGACCATAAGAATATGGAATCCCCTAACTAAAAGGCAAAAAATAGTTTTTACAGCCCACCATGACTATATCAGTCAATTAATACTTTTATCCCCTAAAAAACAATTAATTAGTTCCTCTTGGGATGGTAAAATAATTTTCTGGGACTTAAAACAAAAAAGAATTGCAAAAATATTCGATAATTCAAAACCCATTTTAGATATGGTTATATCTCCCTCTAAACAATTTCTATTAATAAGCTCCGAAGGAAAAAAAACAAAGTTAATTAATACAGAAACAGGGAAGCAAATATCATCCTTAAAAGGCCATAAAGATGAAATAAGTGTTTTATCATTTTCACCAGATGGAAAAAGCTTTGTTTCTGGAAGTTGGGATAAAACAGTTAAAATTTGGGATTTAGAAAGCAAAAGGCCACTTAACACGATTTATTTAGAAAATGAAGTATCTGCTATTTCCTTTCTAGACCCTTTTAAAATAATAATTGGCACTTGGAATGGAAATGTGTTTTTATATGATTTAGAAATGCAAAACATTACTAAGAAAACTAAATTACATTATAATATTGTAAGCCAGATCCTATTTGACAAAAAAAATAATTATATTTTAACAGTTTCTGCTGATAAAACCATCAAAATAGTAGATCCTATTACTTTGGAGGAAAAATACTCTTTAGAGGATCATAAATCAAGAATTTTTTCAATTGCTATATCTAAAGACTATATTTTCTCTGCTGGAGCTGATAAAAAAATAGCTATTTGGGATAGGAGAACATTAAAAAAGGCTGATGAAATATTGGGAAGAGACAATACTGTATTTCAAGCATTACTTACTCCTACTGCGGAATACGCCCAAGTGTTAGATTCTTCCGGAAATGAAACATTTATAGATCTTAAAACTCTTGAAATTGTTTCTAAGCCAAACGTACCTTTTTATTCTAAAGAAAAATTAAAGGGAATTATGCCTATAATTATTGGGCATGATGGTGTTAGCGTGAGGTTTAATCTTAAAAAATTAACGAGTGAACAAGCGAAATTAGCTTTTGTTTCATTAAAAGCAACTATTGCTAAAAAATATTGGGTTCATATAAATGATCATGTATACGCTAATTTGAGTCAAAACCAAGAGATTAGTGATAATTATTATCAAAAAACAGAGATGTTATTTAAGGCTCTAAAAAAAAGATTTCAATAATCTTTTTTATAACTCATAGATTATCTCTTGCTTTTACATAACTCCCATGACTAAAGTCATGGGGTTTAGCGTATATCTGTAGAAACACATGCCACTTCGCGTCTGTACTCGCCATATCTTGCCTATAAACTACACGCACCAATCAACTAAACTATATGGCAGTCATCTATTAATTTTTATTATGGGCATCTCACATTAGAAGTTGTAGTCTTTCTGCCCAATTTCATTGCGTGAGTCTCGTTTTTCATATCCCTACTCATCTCGAGGAAGGGGCTTCCCGCTAATAAAGTTAAAATTGGAAGATATTTCTAACATTCTTTGTTTTACTGACAATTTTGTTATTCAAGTTACAATAATAATATATTCATTTTCTTTCAATTAAAGCTCAAGGCGATTAACATGTCAGATGAGTATATCGAAGTAGAAGGCTACTTAGTAAGAAAAGACTGTTTGTATAAAGAAACTCATGAATGGGTTCGCAAGAACGAAGATGGTAACTATATCCTTGGAATCAGTGACTATGCAGTAAAAATGCTAAAAGAAATTACTTATGTTGAGTTTCCTGATGTTGGCGAAAAATTCAATGCTGGGGATGCATTTATTGTTGTGGAATCTTTAAAAGCGAGTGGAGATGTCTATGCTCCATTTGACTTAGAAATTGTTAGTGTAAACGAATCTTTAGAGGACGAGCCTGAAAAAATGAATCAAGACCCCTATGGAGAAGGTTACTTAGCTATCGTTAAACCTACTGGTGCTGTTGAGGGTCTTTTGACCCCTGAGGAATATATTGAAAAGCTAAAGGAATATCTCAAAGAAGAATAAACGAGGCGATGGCCTTGGAAAAGCCTTATTACTCATTATTAGGGGTTTCCCCCCAAGAAAGAAAAAAAATGTTGGAAGAAATTGGTGTCAGTGACGTAATGGAGCTATTTTCAGATATTCCTCCAAAAGTAATTCTTAAGGAATCCCCTACATTACCCTTCGATCCAATGACCGAACTGGAGCTTGTAGAGTTTTTCAATGAATTAGCCAATAAAAATGTCAATCCAAATGATCTAACCGTGTTCTTAGGAGGAGGAGTTCGTCAAATATACGTTCCTGCACTAATTGATGAGCTAATTCGCAGAGGGGAGCTGTATACTGCTTACACTGCGTATCAACCAGAAGTATCACAAGGTATTCTTCAACTACTGTTTGAATACCAGTCTTTAGTTGCTGAACTGACTGGAATGGAAGTAGTTAATGCTTCGATGTACGACTGGAGTACTGCAACTGCTGAAGCCGCACTAACAGCAATAAGAATAACTAAAAAAGATACTCTAGTAGTTGCTTCTCCTCTTACAAAAGCAAGAAAAAGTGTCATCCATAATTACTTAGAGCCACAAGGATTCAAAGTAAGAGAAGTGTCATTGGAAGAAAACTCTCCTCTAGTTGACCTTGAAAAATTAAAAGCGGCAATTGATGACAATACTGCTGCTGTATATTTAGAGATGCCAAATGCAATGGGATACTTAGATCCAAGAGCTAAAGAGATCAGTGAATTAGCTCATGATGTAAAAGCAAAATTTATCGTTGGTGTAGATCCCCTTTCTCTAGGACTAGTGGCTCCTCCTGGTGAATATGGTGCAGATTTAGTAGTAGGTGAAGGTCAGCCATTGGGAAATGCGGTAAACTTTGGAGGACCATTGTTAGGAATTTTTGCTTTTAATTATGATAGAAAAGAAATTCGTAGGACACCCGGAAGACTAATTGGAATAACTAAACAACTAAAGTCCGGTAAGAAAGGATTTACTATTACTCTCCAAGCAAGAGAACAGCATATTAAAAGAGCAAAGGCAACTAGCAATATTTGTTCAAATGAAGCATTGTCTGCAGTAATTTCTGCGATTTATCTTTCAGCTCTTGGACCAAGGGGAATGGAAGAGTTATCAACAGGATTGCATAAAAGGGCATTGTTCCTAAGAGAAAAATTAGCTGAAACGGGCAAGGTAGAAATAATGTATCCGGAGATCCCATTCTTTGCAGACTTTGCAGTAAAGTTCCCTGTAGAGAACCATGAAAAGTTCATCTCTACTATGGTCAGTAAAGGATTTGTCCCCGGCGCACCTTGGGACTATAACAACGAGCTATACGTACTAGGCGTTTCTGAATTGCATGACAAGCAACACATAGAAGCTTTTGCCAATACCTTAAAGGAGGTATTATAATGAATGATCCAGAATACACCCATCAAGCAAGATGGGATGAACCATTAATCACTGAGCTAATAAACACTGGAAAAAGATGTTATATTCCTAAAAGATTCCAATATGATAAAGACATAGCGATTCCTGATAATCTTCTTAGAAAAACTGAACTCCGCCTCCCAGAAGTTTCAGAATTAGAACTCGTACGGCATGTAGTGAGACTATCGCAAATGAATTATGGTGTAGACTTAGGGCCTGTTCCACTCGGTTCGTGTACAATGAAGTATAACCCAAAAGTAAATGAAACTTTAGTCAGATACCCCGAATTTTCAATGCAACACCCACTACAGCCAGAAGAGACTGTTCAAGGGACATTAAAAGCAATGTATCTCTTAGGTGAAGCATTAAAGTCTCTTACAGGATTTACAGGGATTACTCTCCAACCAGCAGCTGGTGCGCATGGAGAATTTACTGGAGTTCTACTTATTCGAGCATATCATATGTTAAACGGAGAAACAAAAAGAGACGAAATGCTTATTCCTGACTCTGCTCACGGAACAAACCCTGCATCTTCAGTAATGGCAGGATTCAAAGCAATCGAAATACCTAGTGATGAAAAAGGAAGAATCGATTTAGAAGCATTAGAAAGTGCATTGAGCGAAAGAACTGCTGGAATGATGATTACTAATCCTAATACATTGGGTATCTTCGAGAGTAATATCATGGACATAAACAAAAAGATTCATGATGCTGGAGGCTTAGTATATCTAGATGGCGCAAACTTCAACGGAATAATGGGAGTAGCAAAACCAGCCGATATGGGCTTTGATGTTATGCATATTAATCTACACAAGACATTCGCAACTCCTCATGGTGGTGGTGGACCTGGCTCAGGAGTAGTTCTTGTGAATGACAAATTAAAGCAATTTCTCCCTACTCCTATAATCTCATATGACAAAGAAAAAGACAAGTACTACTTTGATTATAACATATCTCATTCTATTGGACATGTGCATGGGTATCATGGTAATATTGCGGTAATCCTAAGAGCCCTCGCTTATATTGCAAGAATGGGTGGAGAAGGCCTTAGAGAGGCATGTCTAACAGCTGTGACCAATGCTAATTATTTAATGCATAAAGTAATGCATGAAGATGGTCTTGAGCTACCACAAGATCCGTCCATACCAAGAAAACATGAATTTGTAGTAAGTGCATCTCCATTACTAAGGGAAACTGGTGTATCCGCGTTAGATATTGCTAAGAGACTACTAGACTACAAATTGCATGCACCCACTATATATTTCCCATTAATTGTTCATGAAGCACTAATGATAGAACCTACTGAAACAGAACCTTTATCTATACTCAACGAAATGGCAGATGCTATTAAAAATATACTAAAAGAAGCTAAAGAAAATCCAGAACTACTGCATGAAGCACCACATACTGTCGCAGGATATCGACTAGATGAAGCGACTCTAGCTAAACACCCCATCTTATCAGCTAAGATGCTAGAAAAAATAAAACCGCAATGGGAGCTCTAAAACATCGTTTATCTATCAAAAATTAAAGAATTTTTTATTTTTATTATTTATTGATTCATTTGTTTTTCCTTTTTTTCTTTTTCTCTTTTTTTAATTGCTGCAACTATTGTTGCAACATCCAATAACCATTTTACGCCTTCTTCTTGTTCGCTAGTAACAAGCCAAGGATTTGCATTCAAACGGTAAAGACCCAATATCTCACTGACTTCTGCTTTTGTTAAAACATTATCTTTATAAATTATTGAAATTGGGATGCCTTCTTTAACTCTTAAAAATAAATGTTTCCAAAGATCTTCCCTAATATCTGAATAGTTCTCTATTTTTTGAAAATTAATTCCTATTATTATACCATCAACATCTGGTATTGGACGATCTCGTAATAAGTCTGTATAAGAATAATCTTTCTTTTCTAAAAATTCGTCCTCTGTAATATCAATTTTTATTTTTCCAATAAATAAAGGCATTATTATTCTAAATTGTTGTTCTGGTAATTTTTTCTTTAAAAAATTTAAAAAGTGGGGCATATTAATCCTTCCTTCTGATCCTTATTTATCCTTGGCTCTCAATGAGCAATAAAAAACAATCATTAAAAATAAATTCGGTATCATCTTATTTTTAAATTAAAACGAAAAACCAATAATAACCCATTCGAATATCAATAAGACAAATGACTTACGTATTCCCACGAACAAAAATAATTGATCTCGAAAAGCAAAAAATAATAAATATTAATCCTCCAGCTAATATTTTAAAACAATATCTGGGTGGAAGAGGAATAGGCACATATTTCTTCTATAAATATTCTTATCCTAAAGATGCATTTGACCCTGAAAACATGTTGGTATTCGCAACAGGACCTTTAACAGGAACGAGTTTTCCAACAGCTGCAAGAATAACTTTAGTCTCGCGTTCTCCACTAACTAATACTGTAAGCTCAAGTAACATGGGTGGTAATTGGGGCTCTCAACTTCGTAAAGCAGGAATCGACGTATTAGGAATAAAAGGAAAATCTGAAGATTTACTGTATATACGAATTTTCAATGATGAAATTACTTTTCACAAGGACTCCGAATTAAAAGGAAAAACTACTCATCAAACAGAAAAATATCTAAAAACAAAATATCCAAAAGCATCTGTTCTTTCAATTGGCCCTGCCGGAGAGAAACGAATTAAATACGCTTCTATTACTCATGACTACGAACACGATTTCGGAAGAGGTGGTTTAGGAGCAGTAATGGGTTCTAAACTACTAAAGGCAGTAGTTGTAGAAGGAAACAAAGAAATCCCTATTTCGGATCCCGAAAAATACCGTTCACTAAGCAAAAAAATGACTCAAAAACTAAAAAAAGACAAATTATACTATGAATATAATCGTTCAGGAACGCTTTTTTATATGAAAATATATCAGAAGAATAGTGGAATAACTGTAAACTATTATCAACAAAATTCTCATCCGGAAATAGAAAACCTCACTGATGATAAATTTGAACCATTCCTTAAAAAACATAATAGCTGTTACAAATGCCCTGTTGCTTGTAGACATACATATGAAGTTGATTCTGAATTAGTAAGGACTCCTGAGTTTGAGAGTGTAGGAATAATAGGAGCAAATATGGGAATATTTGACTTAAAAACAGTTCTTCTATTGACTGAATATGTAACTCAACTAGGAATGGATACAATCTCTTCTGGCCAAACTTTAGCGGCATTAAGACATTTAATAAAAGAAGGAAAAGTTTCTCTAAAGGATCCTTTAGATGGAAAAACTGATTTAAACACTTTGAAAGAAACGTTCTTAAAAATAGTTATTGAAGATAATGAAACTTATGAACTCTTAAGAAATGGTGCTAAATATATAGGAGATAAATATGCTCCCGGACAGATTGCACATACTAAAGGAATGGAGTTTCCAGTATATGAACCAAGGAAATTTACTGGTCAAGCATTAGGATATGGCGTTTCTTCTAGAGGCGGTTGTCACCTTAGAGGAGGAGCAACTATTGCAGTAGAAGCATTAGGTACTCCTATAAAATTAAGTAACACGACATGGCAAGGAAAAGGTAGACTGGTAGCAAAATCTACTCAAATTATTGCTCTAATTGATTCGGCGGTTACTTGTGTACACGCATTTTATGCATACGTAGAAATGAATCCTATAACTAAGATCACACCTAATTTTGTAAATGCCTTGTTAACCTCAAACTTACCAAAAGTTGCTCTGAATTTTTTACACGCTAAACCATTGTCCAGGGCTTTGCAAACAATTACAGGAGAAAAGCTCTCCAGTAATCAGTTATTCTCTATCGGTCAAAGAATATTGACCTTAGAACGTATAATAAACCTTAACTATGGTTTTTCTAAAAAAGATGACTTCTTACCAGATTTCTTTTATGAAAAATCCACTAAGGAAAACAAAGCATTAAACAAGAAAAAGTATGAAAAAGAATTAAAAAACTATTATAATGCCTTAGGATGGGACGAAAAAGGAATTCCTACCAAAAAAACGCTCCAAAAATTAAATATCAAATAAATAACTCTTTTTAAGAAATTATGGCGTGAAAGTCTCCTCCTTTCGAGAACGGCGAGGAAAAGATAAGATTCTATGTCAATGTCAATGCCTGCCGGTTTTTATTGTAGAATTGGAACAATACATAGAAGATATCAGAAAGTTAGAACAATCTCTATCTCTTGTGGAAAGAAAAATGCTAATATATATCTAAAATATTAAAAAAGATAAATAATTTTTCAGGGAGATAATAATAATAAAAAAATTATCCTATTTTATTGAAGGGATCAAAAGAGACAAATTTGTAATTAAGAGGATTCGTTTCTAAAATAATTACGTTTCCTTCACTTTTTAGCCAACCACCACTTTCACCGGGATTTAGATGAAGAGTTTTTTCATGTTTTTCCTCAACTTTTTCATGCGTATGGCCTGAAAATACTATATCATATTTGTTAGAATCGATTAATGATTCAACTAGATAATGAATATGTCCATGAGTAAAAGCAATTTTAATGCCATCAATTTCTCCAACCCATGTGTATTCAGCTATTTCTCCACCAAAGTTCTGGAATATTTCACGCATAAACTTTTTTTCTCCGTCGTTATTTCCAAATACAGCTTTTACTGGAACTCCTAAGTTGAATAATTTTTTCGCCGTGAAGGGTGAAATTATGTCACCTAAATGAATTATTAATTCAACACCCTTTTCTTTAAAGATTTTAAGAGCATTTTCTACAGCAATTCCGTTATCATGAGAGTCTGAGATAATACCGATTTTCATCAAGATAATGAATGAATAAAAGATTATTTTTAGATTAGGTTTTATTCTGACATACTTTTTGCATGTGAACTATCCCCTGCTTTTGTAATAGGCTCCTCGCATCATCAAGAAAGACTATTTGTCTCAGAATCATTTCCATCTCATTGTAAGAACTGAATGGATTTTTCTCTAGTTTTTCTTTCAACAGACACTATAAAATGGTGTATTTAATTTTAGTTTTTTACTAAAATATTGCTATAAATGACCAACAATATCAGTTCTTATCTTTTCCTCGCCGTTCTCGAAAGGAGGAGACTTTCACGCCATCGAATTGAATAAGTAACACACCTTATTAACTAATTTTGCTACCCAAGTACCGAGGGTTGACAGAATGAACCTCTTTGAGAATATTCAAATGTGTAAACATCACTGGGTTGGAGGTAAAATTGTCCATTGGTATACCCATCTAGACGAAGAAAACAAAAAATTTGTTATTCCAGGAGCAAAACCACATTTTCCACCAGACCATCCCATAGACATAAATCATGTAAAATTAGAATTCCGATTTGATATAGAAAATGAAATTGCCTATGGGCAAACTACGTTATCTTGCCTTACTCGTCATAAAGAACTTGAAATCTTGAAACTAGATGCTAAAGAAATGACAATAGAAAAAGTACTAGTCGATGGAAAAACAGTTTCTTTCGAGAACACTGGTAGATACCTAATAATTGATCTTCCTGAAAAAAAGAAAAAAGGAGATACTTTCGAAGTTTTTATACAGCACTACACTGAACAACCACGCGCAGGAGTATACTTTGTTAAACCTGATGAAGGAGAGCCAAATAAACCAACACAAGTGTGGACACAAGGACAAGACGAAGATAGTTCATATTACTTTCCTTGTTTAGATCATCCAAGCTTCAAGCATACCAGTGAAGCAATAATACATGTAAAACCGGAGTGGTTTGCGTTAAGTAATGGAGATTTAGTCTCTTTAGAGAAAAAAGAAGAAGAATGGATCTATCACTACAAATTTGATTTTCCCCATAGTACATATCTAATTACGATTGTGGCAGGTAAATTTATAGAAATAAGTGATGAGTGGGATGGAATTAAAATATATTACTACGTTCCTCCTGGGAGAGAAAAAGAAGGAATCAATGCTTTTGGAGACACACCAAAAATTATTCAGTTCTTATCAGAATATTTCGGAGTAAAATATCCTTATTCTCGATATTCGCAGATTGCAGTTGCAGATTTTATTTTTGGAGGGATGGAAAACACTACTGCAACAACACAAACAGATTTAACATTACATGATGATCGTGCTCATATCGATTTTTCAAGTAATCCGTTAGTAGCTCATGAAGCAGTACACCAATGGTTTGGAGACTATGTTACGTGTAAAGACTGGACACATGCATGGTTAAACGAAGGATTCGCGACTTATTTTGAAGCTGTATTCACTGAACATTCACTTGGAAAAGATGAGTTTCGATATGAAATGCTCAGAAATATGGAAGACTATTTTAATGAGGATGCTAAAAGATATCGGAGACCAATAGTAACAAATGTTTATAAAGAGCCTATTGATATGTTTGATTCTCACCTATATCCTGGTGGTGCTTGGAGACTACACATGCTAAGATTCATACTAGGGGAAGATCAATTTCGTGGGATCTTAAAATTTTATCTTGAGAAACATAAAGCTGGATTAGTTGAGACTTCTGATTTTCAAAGAGCAATTGAGGAAGTCACTGGAAAAAACTTAGATTGGTTTTTTGATGAGTTTATTTATAAACCGGGATATCCTATATTTAAGATAAACTATTCATGGGATAAACAAAACAAAATAGCTAAGATCTCCGTAAAGCAACAACAAGTAAAAAATGAAAGTAAAAATGATACACCTATATTCAAAATCCCCGTCACTTTACTATTTACAGATGAAAGAAATAAGAAGACAATTACGCTTGAAATAAAGGAAAAAGAACATGAATTTTATATACCCCTAGAGTTTACGCCTAAAATGTTCAGGTTTGATCCTGATTTTTGGGTCCTTAAAAAAATAGAATGGGCAGAGAATCCTCCAAAGAACATGTTGGAATATCAGTTAGAACATGATGAAGACGTAATTGGGCGTATCGAAGCTGCAAAATTATTAGCAAAAACACCGTCTCCGGATGTAATCCGAAAATTGGGCGAAAGATTACGTAAAGATCCATTCTGGGGCGTTCAGGCAAGAATTGCCTCAGTACTTGCAAATATAGGAACTAAAGAAGCAAGGAATGAACTGATAAACTCTTTATCTATTGAACACCCTAAAGCAAGGAGGGGTGTTGTAAATGCTCTTGGATCTTTCTTAAGAGACAATATAGTAATGAACTCATTAAGCAGTTTTTTGTCTAATGGGGATGAAAGCTATTATGTAGAAGCCGAAGCTACTTTAAGTTTAGGAAAAATAAAAATTCCTGAAGCGTTTGATATTATTACAAAACAGTTATCTAAAGATTCTCATGTAGAGATTATCCGTAGAATGGCATTAAAAGGTCTAGCTGAGCTTGAGATCGATAGATCCATCGAAGTATTAAAAGAGTGGTCTAAAAAGAATAAACCAACACTAATCCGTACTGAAGCAATAACAGCATTAGGAAAATTAGGTAAAAGATATCAAACAGATGAAATATTGGAGTTCCTTGTTCCTATGCTTAAAGAAAGAAAGTTCAGAGTTAAAATGGCTGTAGTTTCAGCGATTGAGGCGATCGGGTCTCTAAAAGGTGTAAAATATCTTGAAGAAATGGAGGAAAGAGAAGTTGATGGTAGAATAAAACGAAGAGCCTATGAGGCCATAAATAAAATACATAAAGAAGCAAAGAAACCCGAAGAAATAGATAAACTAAGAAAAGATCTTGAAGAAATGGCAAAGACTACTAAAGAACTTAATGCAAAAGTCAGAAAATTAGAAGCAATTATTGAGAAGAATAAAGAAGAATAACTTTAGTTTATTTTTTGAGATGATCTTGTTTTTTATGTTCCTTTTTTTGAAAAATATCGCGAATGTTATTTAACACTATCGGCGGGAAGTCCTCTTCCGAGAGGGAGGGGATGAAATTAAAGCCGATAATCTTTATAAATCGTTTGCAATCTCTTTCATAGTTCGTTCGAGTTATTGATAACTGTGAAATACGAGTTAGATAAAGGCTCCCATTCAGTATATTCGTTATATTACCACCTAATCTTTGTAGTGAAATACAGAAGAAAGGTCATTAGCCCACCAGAATTGACAACGTAATAAAACAAAAAAAATAAGAGAAATTTCAGATACTTTCGCGGTGAGAATACTGGCTATTGAAAGTGATGAAGACCATTCCACATGTTATTCAAGTCAACTCCTAAATTAGACATCCTCAAAATCAAGACAGGGACGAGACGCCCCGTAACGCCTGTGGAAAGAAGACCTCTACTCCGAACTATTTCTTACAGTAAAGGAAGTGGTTTTGGGGCAAGTTTTCTTGATGAAGCAGGAAGCTCCTTGCCAAAGCAAGGGGTAGTTCATAAAAGAATTGTTATTCTGAAATAAATTAAAATGGTAGTTGAAGCCAAAATGTCTTTGAAAAGCGATATAATGAGTCAGAGCTTTATCGGTTATGTTAGATTATGGGTACCACTTTCTATTGCAATTGGAATTGGTTCCGGTTTATTAATGACTTTATTTTTTATAACCGTAGAAACTATGCGCTCTGCTTTATCACAAATACCTATTTATTATACTATGATTATGGGTGGGATTGTCACTGCTATCGCCGTAAAATACTATGGGCCTTCTATTCAGGGGAGTGGCGTTAGTGAATATATTGCAGCAAGGCATGGAAAAACGAAATTTGATTTAAAGGGAGGGATTACTAAATTTGTTACTTCTTCCGTAGTTATGGGTAGTGGATGCATAGTTGGTTCAGAGGGCCCTGCAATATATGTTGGTGGAACATTATCTCAATTAATCCCACAAAAAATTAGTAAATTTCCTATTAAAAGAGAAACAATTACTGTTTTGGGAGGGGCAGCAGCTACTGCAGCATTATTTCAAGCACCACTTGGCGGAACAATTTTTGCAGCAGAAATTCCTTATCGTCATGATATTGACGCTCCTGCCTATACACCTTCTTTTCTTGCGGCGATCACTGGATTTTTGACGTTTAGATATTCAACTAAGTTAATATTTGGAGCACCACCAAGGTTATTAACGCTCCATATTGGCACTTATCATGAAAACTTTCAAGGTTTTCTCTTTGCGTTATTAGTCGGCCTCAGTGCAGGACTAGTTGGACTATTATTTGTTAATATTTTCTGGCTCTCAAGAAAACTTTCTACAAAATATTTTTCTGACACTGTTAGACCAATTATAGGTACTATCCTAGCCGCAATTACTGTTTTCTTGATCGTTACACTTGTCTCTCAAGAACCCCCGTTAAACTGGAATGGTTTTGATATGCTTAACACTTTAGACCAGGAAAACGAGTTTGATGTTCTGACCTATAGTTTTTTGATTATCTTAACAATTTTAGGAACATCTTTTACTGTAGGTTTTGGTGTTAGTGGTGGTGTTTTTGCGCCCGCTTTAGTTGTTGGTGGAGGTGTTGGTGGGATCATTGGTCTTCTATTAGATCCTGCTAATGCTTCTGCATATATTGTGCTTGGAATGAGTGCAAGTCATACTGCTACTACTAAAACACCTATTGCTTCCTTAGTTCTAATAATTGAATTGACAGGATATCCAACAGTATTCCTTGCACCATTAGCAATAGCTAATGTTGTTGCGTACTTCGTCTCTGGGAAAAAATCTCTATATACTGGCCAGTACAACGATCGTGCAGAAGCATTCTTGAAGGATATTGAAGAGCATGAAATACTTCATAATTATAAAGTAAAAGACATAATGACAACTAATGTTATTAGTATAAAGTCTAATTTTCCTGTTCATGCAGCAAAACAAATTATTCTCGAAACTGGGAAGCATACATTGCCAGTTGTTGGTCCTGAAAACAAGGTTATAGGCATAATTACTCCAGAAATCATAAGAAATGCGCCTGATGATGAACCAGTTACTAAATATATGGAAACTCGGTTTTATACAGTGCCTCCTGATATAACTCTAAAAGAATTATTTGACTTGTTCATAAAAATAGATGATGAACGGGTAATCGTTACAAATCAAGAAAATCAGTTGTTAGGCATAGTAACAGTTAGAGATCTAATAAGAACGACTCGCAAAGCAATTGTTTTAAAGTAATTCTCTTTTGCCCTAACATCTATTTTAATTTACTTCTTCTTTGAATTTAATCTGTGAAATGCCAAGCATGTGGCCCCGAAATAGATCATGACATTGTCATACAATGTCCATATTGTAAAGGCTTGTTCTGCGAAAAGCATATTGAGCCCATGAATCATAATTGCCCTGCATTATATGGAACCATGGGACCAATAATTAATATGGAGAACTTAATCTCTAATTTTACTGGTTCCCAAGAAAAATTTGTAAGGTCAATTAGTCCTGAGGATGAAAAACAGTATTATGAACAAGTTCTAAAAGAAAGTCCTGGAATAATTACATTAGGTAATGAACAGCTTGATTTGTTTGCTGGCACACTACTTATTTTTCTAGCATTAAGTGGAATTACAAATATTTATAAAATGTTTACAGGTGATTTTAATGCTATCTTTGGCGTTATTATTGATTTTATGATTATTGCTCCTGGTTTTATTTTACATGAACTTTCTCACAAATATATGGCACTCAAAAAGAAGTTTTACGCTAGATATGTGTTATATGAAAAAGGAATATGGTTAACATTGTTAACTGCTCTGATTGGAATTGGTTTTATCGTTCCTGGTTTTGTTGCAATATTAGGCCGGCCTAATAAAGAAGAAAATGGTGAAATAAGCATTGTAGGCCCTGCTACAAACATTTTTTTTGCCTTAATTGGCCTCTCCTTAATAGGAATATCTCAAGGAATATTAGGTATAACTGGAGGAGTTCTACTTTACATTTTTTATAGAATTGTATTTATCAACGGATTTATTGCTTTGTTTAATTTACTCCCATTTTGGAATTTAGACGGTGCTAAAGTATTTAAGTGGAATAAAATATATTGGTTTTCTTTAACTCTTATTTCACTATTAATGTTTTTATTTTCAATATTTTACTCGCCATAATTCCGGCTTTCAAATTTATTCTATAATACGATTATTTTTTGTAGTTTGATAAACTATATCTTCTTTATAATAAATAATTGTTATGTGAGTCTTAAAATTAAAAAACAACTAAAAGGGATCATTATTGATTTTGATAATACTTTGGGGCGTTTTCCTTTAGATCTAACAGTCGTGAGACAAGAGTTAGCTAAAAAAATAGAAGAATTAACAGGTAGAAGATTACTTTTTTCCCCTTATTTAGTTACTATTGATAATTATGTTGATAATCCTGAAATAAAACAACAACTTTATGATATAATTGAAAGTCTTGAATTTGAAGTTGCTGAAAAGTTTGAATTATTCCCAGAAGTTATTACTAAATTAGATGAGTTTAAACAAGAGGGCCTACAAAGATTTGCAATTTTCGCAAACAATAGTGAGAATGTTATAAATCATATTTTAAAAGAAAATGGATTGGAACACTGGTTTAATCCTGTAATCGGCTTGCGTAGTGTTAATTTTCATAAACCGGAGCCTGAAGGATTACAAAAAATAATTAATTCTTGGGGTTTTAAAGCATGGAGGGTAATGTACGTTGGAGACGTTACTCCTGATGCTCATGCTGCAGCAAGGGCAAGAATGCAATATCAGCCTGTTGTAGATTTTATTGAGTTAGATCTAAATGATTATAAAATCATGTCCCCCGAAGAGGGATTAAAAAGAAAAGAAAAAAGTAAATGATCTAACATGTCAAAAGAAAATAAAGATCCAGTTGAAAATAATAATAATTTCAATGCATCTTTTAGCTATCTTCTTTTCTTTTTATCAGTAGAAATGCTTATTCAGAGTATTAAGCCAAAAACCAGCATGAAATTATTATTAAAAAAATATAGGGCAAATTATTCTACAAAACTTTCTTTTAAAGATTGGAATATTGTGCATAAATGGGTGCTTGAAACCTTAAGATGGAAAATCACAATTGATTATTTGATTGAAGAGTTTTTAGGTTTATCAATCACTAAAAACTTATTAAAAATAACAACGTTAGAGCTTGCATCTTATTTAATATTATTTGAAAAATTTCCGATAACAAATGTTATTACATGGACAAAGGAATTTCTTAGAAATAATAATATTTTCTTTAAAAAAGCGTATGTCTCTTATTTTTTTCAATTAAAAAACTTAGATTTAAATAGGTATAAACCCCAAGGAGGCAAGATCACTCAACTTTCTTTTAAATATTCATTACCAAAATGGTTTGTAAAAAAACTTCTTTCTCAATTAGGTCTTGAAATGGCTAAAAAAATTTTTATTTCATATTCTAAAACTCCTGAGAATAGATATGTGTTCTTAAATCCTTTGATCCAACCAATAGAAAAAACAGTACAAGAACTTTTTAAACAAGACATATTACTTGAACAGGATTCTATACTTGAAAACACTTTTTTGATTAAGAAGAATTCCTCTAAATTAGTATTTACAGATGCATATAATAACGGAGCAATCGTCTTTCAGGACTGGGGTAGTATTGCAATAGGGCAAGCACTTCCTATCGGAATTGGATGGACAGTACTTGATGCTTGTGCTGCACCTGGGAATAAAACATTGCAGTTAGTAACTAAAAGAAAAGCTTCAATTATTATTGCCGGAGAATTTAATTTTTCCAGAACAAAGCTTTTGAAAGACAGGATATCTAATTTTAAACTTGGAATGCCAGTAATTACTTATGATGCCCGTATGCCTTCTTTTAATTATAAATTTGATTCTGTGCTTGCTGATGTACCATGTACTGGAACAGGTACGTTTTCATCTCATCCCGAATTAAAATGGAGGATTACCCCTGAATTGGTTAATGCTAATTCTAAATTACAACTAGAAATATTAAAAGGAATTACTCGTTTTATTAAGAATAATGGATATGTTCTTTATTCTACGTGTAGTGTCTTAAAAGAAGAAAATGAGGATAATGTAATTTCTTTTCTTGAAGAAAATCCTTCTTGGAAATTAGTCGAAGATTTTGAGGTAGATATAGGTGTCCCCTCCTCTTTTTTAAGAGAGACTAGGAGAATTTTTCCAAATAATAAATCAAATGAAGCTTTTTTTATTGCATTGCTTCAAAAAAAGAAATAAATAAAAAAATAAGGAATTAATAACATAATTCTTAATGAGTTATTATTTTTATTTTCGGTATTTTTTAATTATAATCGGCACGGCAAGTAATGCTGTTAATGAAATGTATAACTCGAAACCAGGTAAACCTAGTATTCCTCCTTCATCTTGTGTTTCAGTAGAGTTGTCCCAACCTATTGACATGAAGGCTAATGAGCTAGCAGAACCTATATTAACTTCATATTTTAATTCTAAAAGATATTTAAATACGAAACTTCGGGCTACATCTATATACGTGATATATTTGTATATCATGTGTGTACTCCAACTATCTCCTTTGCTATTTACGCCATGGTTCGTAATATCAATGATTATGGTAAAGTTGAAGAATTTTTCCGCACTATTGTAATTTACGTCAAAAATATTTTCAGCCATAGTAATATTTGGATTAGTACTTGTGCTTGTAGTTGTAGTTGTTGTGGTTTCGGATGAATTGTACTTGTTTACTAATTCAGTATATTGTGTTTCATTACTAGATGCAAAAATTGGAAGCGGGTCAATTTTATCGACACTGGTAATTGTTGTATCCGTTGGTGCAGAGAAATCATAATTATCCGGATTAAAGTATACTTGTGCTAATATCAAGAAAAGCAAAAGTCCTAATCCGAACATCCACTCATCAACTTCTACTGTTCCTTCGATTTTTAATTCTCCTGCGTTTCCTGTAACATTGACATAAGTACTTTTGCCTTCATCATATATTGCAGTAATTTTCATTTCAGCGATCTGGTTTACTGATAATTGAGAAAGCTCTGGCATATCTGTATCAAAATATTCTGTACCGTTTATTTTGTGCTCAACGGACGCATTTGTTATTCTTATTTTAAAAACATCTCCAATATTCAAATTTACCGGAATGTTAAATGCTGCAACATTTCCAGGCGTGGAAAAGGCTAAAATGCCTATTATGAATATTGAAAGTGCTATTCTTTTCATGCGGATATAACTATTTCTCTATTAGTAATTAAATGTTTACTAAAATAAGATTTTTTCATAGTACAATTATTACTTTTTGAACATATTCTTAAGTAGTTTTATACA
>Ga0256835_1000360_pt1 | contig 34789 bp, 23 predicted proteins | sample PIR30metaG_FD_185972 | JGI IMG/M metagenome (GOLD analysis project Ga0256835, IMG submission 185972) | Hydrothermal vent microbial communities from East Pacific Rise, Pacific Ocean - PIR-30 | ecosystem: Environmental > Aquatic > Marine > Hydrothermal vents | place: Pacific Ocean: East Pacific...
TTACATAGTATTAAAGGAAAAAGTTAACAAAAAGAAATTCATAAAAACCATGTTGATTCTTTTGTTATTATTTTTTATTATTACAATTATATTAATGATTTACGGATGTAATTGGAGTAAAATAATATATCACCAAAGATTATTTATTGAAAAATTATCTTTGCCATTTATGCTTTATGAAATGAAAAATCCGAAAATTTTGCTTTATTTTTTATACCTATTACCGCTATTATTTATTATTATAAAGGAAAAAGAAAAAATCAAAGAAACTTTTGAAGCTCCGTTTATTTCAATAAAAAGAATGGGCTTTTTACTCTTAATAATTCATTTATTGGTTCTCTTCTCCTTATATCTTCAATCTGCAAGATCTTTAAACAGATCACCCCGTTTTTTATTCCCATTATATACTTTTTTACCATTTCTTGTGGCTTTGATTTATAAGGAATTAAAAAAGTACTCTGATAAAATAGCTGCCCTTTTTGTCTCTGTTATAATTCTTCTGAATTTAGGAATTGATTTTACTGTTAAACCGAGGGATGTTTATAAACCGATTCCCTATGTTTACATAAAAAAAATGCTGGATTCATACAAACCCATAATAACTTTTTTACTTAAAAAGAGGATATATAATATCTATTCTTTTTACTGGATAGGATTTCCCATTATTTTTAATTCAAAAGAGAAAATTTATTCTGTTGACCGAAGCTCAAGAATAAAGGACTATTTAGAAAGAGTTAATAATTCTGATAAAGTTGCTTTTGTTTTTTGGAACACAATCGGGCATTGGAAAGAGTTTGAAACCTATTTGATAAGAAGTAAAATTAACTTTGCAAGGAAAAATATCAAAGGCTTTTTGTGCTACTATGATATTGATGTAGTAAAGTTGAGGAAATTGAGAATGTGGAAAGATATACTTTTTGTAATTTCCCTACCTTAAAAACACATAAATTTATTTGATTAGAAATTCTTTAATTATCTTATTTTCCGGATTTTTTTATGAGAGTCGGGTATTTTATAGTTGTTTATTTCATTTTTAATTGAGTAAGACAAAATTTATTAAGAAATAAATAATTGTTTTTTAAGCAGTCTTTTAGTAAAATAAAGAATATGAAATCAGATAATAAAAGTGCTCATAAGATTGCGGCAATCATAGTTACTTTTAACAGAAAGAAGTTCCTTCCTGAGCTTTTAAACTCTTTTGTTAAACAGACTTATCCTCTAAATTCTGTCATAATAGTAGATAATAGTACTAACTTTGAAACTCTTAACCTTTTGAATAATATGGGAGTTATAATGGGTAAGGTAGATAAAGGTTTAAAAGAGAATTGGGAGAAAGAGGGGAGATTAAGGGAAATAAAAGTTTTATACATAAAAACAGCTCAGAACATAGGAGGAGCCGGGGGATTTTCTCTCGGACTTAAAAAAGCTTATGAGAAAGGTTTTGAGCTTTTTTGGCTTATGGATGATGATGTGGAGCCTTTGCCTCAGGCTCTTGAGTATCAATTGAAATTTCTTGATATTTCAAAATGTATTACACCTTCAAAAAAAGCCCTTGATAGGGAAGTTCTTCATTGGTGGGGATGGCTTGATTTAAAGACTTTAAGGGAAAAACCAATTCCGGAAAAAAATTATAGGAAAGAATATGCAGAAGTTAATATGGCATGCTTTGAGGGTTTACTTATTCACAGAGATATAGTTTCAAAAATAGGTTTTCCGAATCCTGAATTTTTTATTTATGGGGATGATGTTGTTTACGGATACAAAGCCTCTCAGCATACCAAATGTATTTATCTTTTAAAGCCTACCTTTGTAAAAAAACTGAAAAAGAAGAATTTTCACAAAAGGTTCGGAAAATACTACCCGTTTGCTTCCCGCACCCTTGCTTATTACCTTATTAGAAATTATTTGTTAAAGGCAAAGGAGATAAACTCTGTTACTCCTGATAAAATTAACATGCTTTTTGTTTATTCCTATCATTTTTACTATTATCTTAAACAGATGTTAAAAGCAGCTTTTATTGAATGGGATTTAAAAAAGCTATGGATATTAACAAAGGGATTTGTGGATTCTTTTAGGGTGTAAGGTAATTCAATTTAGAGGGGAACGAATTTATCTTGTTTTTAAACTTTAGTTTTGCTAACATATTTTATGTGTGGATTTGTTGGGATTGTCAATTTAGAGAATAGAGAGCGAATTTCTGAAGATATTTTGGTTACTATGGTTAATACCATGGTTCACAGAGGTCCTGATGATTGGGGTCTTTATATAGATAATAGAATTGCTTTTGGTCATAGAAGGTTAAGTATTATAGATTTATCATCAGCAGGAAAGCAACCAATGTTTGATTACAGAAAGAGAGCTTTAATTATATACAATGGTGAAGTTTACAATTATCAAGAACTAAAAAATGAGTTAAAAAGGGATAATGTTAATTTTTTTTCTAACACTGATACAGAGGTATTGATAAATTTATATCTAAAAAAAGGGATAAAATTTATTAATGATTTAAATGGACAGTTTGCTTTTTCAATTTATGATATTTTAAGAGGTAAAGTTTTTGTTTTCAGAGATAGAATAGGGATAAAGCCACTTTATTACTCTTTTTTTGATGGAAAATTAATCTTCGCTTCTGAAATAAAAGCTATTTTAAAATACCCCGGTTTTAGAACTTCTCCGGACTATATGGCTATTTCTTCATATCTTAGTTTTAGATATCCTATAGAAGAGCATAGTCTGTTTTTGGATATAAAAACTTTACAACCCGGGAATTTTATTGAAATAGATTTAAATAATAATGAATTCAAAATAAAAAAATATTGGGAGCTTCCTATTTTACTTGAGAAAGAGGAAGATTCTAATAAACATAAACAAAATATAAGAAAGCTACTTAAAAACTCTGTTAAATACCGAATGCTGTCTGATGTGCCTCTTGGAGCATATCTAAGCGGAGGTGTAGACTCAAGTATAATTACTTCTATAATGGCTAAAAACAGCCATAATCCTGTAAAAACATTTACAATTGGATTTATTGAAGATGGTTATAATGAATTTAAATATGCAAAATTAGTTTCTCAAAAGTATAAAACAGAACATCATGAAATAGTTTTTACAAAAGAGTCTTATATTGAAAATATGCAGACATTAATAAAATTTAAGGACTTACCTTTAGGTGTAATTAATGAGCCTTCTCTTTATGCTATGTCAAAAGCATTAAAAGAGCATATTACTGTTGTGTTATCGGGGGAAGGGGCTGATGAAGTGTTTGGAGGGTATGGAAGAATTTTTCGAAGCCCTCTTGACTTTTTTAGATTATCCGAGCTTGTTAAGTATGGCGAAAATAGAAAAGATATTGTGATACGGGAAATGATGAAAAATCTTTCTCTAAAATATGGCAATCGGAATTTTAAAAATAAAGTTGAACACTTTTTGTTCCTATACCAATATTTTAATTGGGATGATAAAAAAAGATTTTTATCTAATGATTATGTGAAACTTTTAGATAGAGATATTGAAATAAAAAATATTTTTTCAAAAATATTTGGAAAAATAAAAAAACTCCCGTTGTACGATCAATATATGTGGGTATTCCTTCGTTTTCATATAAGAGGTTTGCTTCAAAGGTTGGATACAGCGACTATGGCTACTTCTGTTGAAGGAAGGGTTCCTTTTCTTGATCATAAATTAATTGAGTATTCCTTGACCATTCCTTACTCTCTGAAAATAAGATGGAAGAGTTATTTACATGAATTAAGATCAGCTATATATAATTCTGATCAAATAAGTGAAACTTTGGATACACCTAAATATATTTTAAAAGAATCTTTCAAAAAAGAACTTCCCAGAAAAATAATTAATAGAAAAAAAGTGGGATTTCCTGTACCATTTCATTTATGGTTAATGGGGGATTTAACACAATTCGCAAAATCTGTTTTTACTTCAAGGAGAGCTAAAGAAAGAGGAATATATAATATTAAAGAAATAATAAGAGTTCTGGAAAATCGAGAGTTTTTTAAAAATTATAACAATGGTATAAAAATTTGGATGCTACTAAATCTTGAGTTATGGTTAAGAAATTATTTTGATTGATTAAAATAAGGAGGTAAAAATGATAATTGGCTATACTACTGGGGTTTTTGATTTATTCCATATCGGGCATTTAAATCTTTTGAAGAATGCTAAAGGTATGTGCGATAAATTGATAGTTGGAGTAACAACTGATGAGCTCATGATTAAATATAAAAAGAAAAAGGCGGTAATCCCTTTTGAGGAAAGAATTGAGATTATTAGAAATATAAAGTATGTAGATGCCGCTATTCCTCAGGAAACAATGGATAAATTTGAGGCATGGAAGAAGCTTAAATTTGATTTGATGTTTGTAGGAGATGATTGGTATCAAACGGAGAAATGGGAAAAATTCGAAGAGGAGTTTAAAAGAGTAGGTGTTAGAATTATATACTTCCCTTATACAAAGGGAACTTCTTCAACATTGATTAATGAAGTTCTAAATAAGATAAGAAATGATGAATTATGATGGTAAAGTTTTCAAAAGAATTAATTCGTTTTCTAAGAAGGTTAAAAAATTATTAACTGATTTTACCAAGATTTTTTTCTGGTTATTTTATTTATTTTCCAAATTTTTTCCCAAAGATGAAAATTTGTGGTTATTTGGGGCAGATAATAAAAACTCTTTTGAAGGAAACTCAAAGTATCTTTTTTTGTATTTGCAGCAGCTGAAGCCAAAGGATATAAAATCTTTTTGGATTACAAATAATAAAAAACTTATTAGTGAGCTAAAGGAGAGGGGATACAGTGTATTGTATTATAGAAGTTTAAAAGGAGTATATTATTGCCTTAGGGCAAAGGTTTGGTTTTATAATCATTATTCTTCGGACATTTCTTTTTGGTTTTCAGGTGGTGCATTTAAAGTAAACCTATGGCATGGCACTCCGATAAAGAAAATAGCATGGGATTTTAAGAAAGGGAATATTATTAGATACCCTAAAAATATTTTAAAAAAATTAATCAATAGGATTATATATCCCCCGATTTTTCAAAAACCTGATTTAATACTTTCCACAAGTAAAAGAGCAGCGGAAAATTTTAAAACTGCCTTTAAACTCACCGATAAACAGATTATTATTTCAGGCAATCCTCGTAATGATATTTTTTTTCAAGATATAGAAGGCTTTGATATTAATTGCGATTCTCTTTATAATAAGTTGGAATTATTAAGAAAAACAAATAAAATAATTTTTTATATGCCTACTTACAGAGAGAAAACATCAAAGAAATTTTATAATTATTTTGCTTTTGATAGACTGGAAAGATTCCTTGAAAAACACAATCTAATCTTTATTATAAAACCTCATCCTTGGGATGTATTAGGGGCCTTTGATAAGGTTAAGAACAGAAGGAGAATTTATTTTGTCAGCAAAAATAAAGATCCATATCCGATTTTAAAATTTACGGATATATTGATAACCGATTATTCTTCTGTGTTTATAGATTTTTTATTGCTCAATCGCTTTATAGTTTTTTTCCCATATGATATAAATGAGTACCAGAAAAATGAGAGAGAATTTTATTATGATTATGAAAAAATTACACCGGGGAAAAAGGTGATGAATTATAATGAATTGGAGCAAGTATTGTTAGAATATTTAGAAGGAGAAGATAATTATGTAATGAAAAGAAAAGAATCTCTTTCTTTCTTTTTTGATGTCAGTGGAATATCTTCACCCCATATTTATAATAAGATAAAAGGTCTTCTGAAAAATGAGTGATTTTCTGATTATATTTAAAAGAATTTTTGCTGCAAAAAAGAGAGATATTAAAATAATATTTAAAAATATTTTTGCAATATCCACAGTAAGATTTTTTGATTATTTGCTTCCACTACTTACGATACCTTATATAGTAAGGATAATAGGTGTTGAAAAATTCGGAGTAATTTCTGTTGCAAGAGCATACATAACCTTTTTTCTCGTTTTTGTTACCTTTGGATTTAATTTTTCTGGCACGAAATTTATTTCTTCTAATAGGCATAGGAAAAAGGAAATTAGTATAGAGACTTTTAATGTTATTTTTATAAAATTGTTTTTTGCATTTATAAGTTTTATTATAATTTTGATTTCAATTAAGTTTGTATCAAAGTTCAATAAGGAAGCTATTGTGTATCTTTTTACTTCCATAAACCTTTTTGGGGAAGCATTGTTTCCTGTCTGGTTTTTTCAAGGGCTTGAAAAAATGGATTATATTACAAAAATTACCATACCTATAAGGAGCTTTTTTACACTGTTAATCTTTGTTTTTGTAAGAAAGCAAAGCGATTATATTTTAATCCCTCTTTTTTATGCTTTAGGTCCTTTTTTTGCCGGGATAGTTTCTATTTATATAATTCTTAAAGTGTTTAAATTAAGGTATTTTAAGTTTAGCTTAAAAAGGTTAAAAACATCCATTAAGAAGGGATTTAGTTTTTTCTTATCGAGGATTTCTTGGAGTCTTGTGACATCTATTGATGTTATAGTACTTGGTTTTGCTGCCGGAGACTATTTTGCAGGCCTGTTTTCATCGGCAAGGAAGATAGTAAAACAAATTTCTCTTGTTATTCAGCCTCTTTATTCCTCGATTTATCCATACTTTAGCAATAGAGAGCAAAGGGAAAAAGAGAAGAATATTAATATATTTTTTAAAATAATATTTTTTCTTTCTACCTCCGGGATCCTGCTTATCATAATCCTGACTTTTATTTTTGCAAAGGATATTGTCATAATTTTGTTAGGTAAAAAATTCGTAGAGGTTATTCCAATTTTAAAATTATTTTTAGTTGTTCCATTTATTTATCATTTGAATGCAATTGTTGGAACAGCTGTTTTAATACCTCAGGGATATGAAAAAATATTTAATAATAGTGTTATTATTGCATCAATTATTCATATCCTATTATTATTTGGCTTATTGGTTTTTAATGTATTAACTATTAAGAATCTTGTAATTCTGATAATCTTTACATATTTAATTATTTTTGTATTAAGATTTGGAACGATTCTAAAATATAGAAATTTAAGAAAGTGGATTTTGTAATTTACTTTTTAATTAAGTAGTTAAAAATCCTTTCAGATGAATTTTCATCATTATAAGTAAAAGCTAATTTCAGTATTTCTTTTCTTTTAGTTTCGTAAATGTCTTTTTTAAGGATATTAACAATAGCCTCTTCCAATTCATTTTGGGTAAATGCTTTTGGTCCTGGAGTCATTTCTTCATAATCAAATTGAAATTCCCTATCCATTTGAGAATATTCTTTTTTGTCAAAGGGAAAGAAAATAATTGGCTTTCCTAAGAAGAGATAATCCGTATAAATAGAGGAGTAGTCAGTGATTAGAAGATCGCTTAATGGTAACATTGGATATATATCTTTTGAAGAATCATAAAACAAAATATTTTCAAATGACTTTTTCTCTTTGATTTTTGTATCAGGGTGTAATTTGAGCACGAAAATAAAATTTTTGCTTGCGGCAAAATCATTTAATTTTTTTAAATTAAAGTAATCTAAAAAATTTCTCTGGCTATCTCTGAAAGTAGGCATATATATTATTACTTTGTATTTTTTTTCTCTCATTTTTTTTACATAATTTATGGTCTCAATATCAGTGTTAATAAATTGCAGTTTTCCGTATTTTTTACTGTTTTTTAAAATATCATTTCTCGGATATCCTGTTTCTATTATATTTTTACATTTAAATGCTTTTTTAAAAAGCTTATTTGTATAAAAAGAGGATGTTGAGATTACCAAGTAAAAGGTTTGTTCATATCCGATAAGTTTAAAAAATAATCTTGCTCTTTTGCTAAGCTTTAGAAACTTTGGCTCATCTAAATATATTCTTTTAAAAGCAACACCATGCCATAACTGGACTCTCTTAGCACCATAAAAAAGGAAATACTTTAAGTTTGAAATCCACATCATATTGTCAACTATAAGATATTCTGCCCGTAAGCTATTCCAAATTGCCTTAAAAGATGGATATAAGTAAACTGACAAATTGCTTTTTTTGAGAAGATTATAAGTTAAGGAGTCTTCGGTAATAAAAAAGAATGAGAATTGATTTTTGTTTTCATTAAGGTCTTGAGAGTAAAAGTAAAGGTAAAGATATTTAACATTATCCAAAAACAATCCTTTATCTCTTCCTATGAAGGAAAAAGATTTTTTTTTCTTGGGAATTATTTTAGCCAAAGGAACTATAATTATCCAGCCTATTATTATATAAAAAAAATTATTAATTCTTTTTTTAATTTTACTATATAATTTTCGGGAACTAATTTTCATCTTATTAGAAAAAGTATTATAATTTATTATTATTAAAAAGTAAATGAATATATTGATGACAAACAAAATAGCAACAATAATAGTAACCTTTAATAGGATTAACCTTCTTTTAAAGGTTTTGGAAGCGGTTGAAAGGGAGGTTGAATCAAAAGGGATTTTGATTATTGTTGACAATAATTCCTCTGATGGGACAGAGGAGGAATTGGTGAGAGTAGGGTATGTTTTTGATGAGTTTTCCCCTTATGAAGAGGATACAGGAAAAATTTCAATAAACATTAAAGAGAATTTGAAAATTATATATCTTAAGTTAGATAAAAACATTGGAGGCTCCGGCGGTTTTTATTATGGAGTTAAATTAGCTCTTAAAGAGGAGTGGGGCTGGCTCTGGTTTCTTGATGATGATGCAAAGCCTCAACCCGGATGTTTAAAAGAGCTTTTAAAGTATGCAAAAAAATCTGATGTGCTTGTGCCTTTGAGAATTTCAAACCCTATTGATGTGAGGGAGTTTCCGGCAATAAGGTTTAATATGAGAAATCCCTTTTTGAAAGAGGTAAGGGATGTGGGCTTTTATAAAAATTATGAAAAGATAGAGGATTTACCAGAAACAATAGAGGTTGAGGATTTTTCATTTGAAGGACCTTTAATTAAAAGAAGGGTGATTGAAGAGATGGGACCTCCGAAAAAAGATATTTTTATATCCGGTGATGATACTGATTATGCTCTGAGAATATTAAGAAAATACGGAAAAAAACATCTTTTGATAACCCGTGCAATAATTGAAAGAATAAGTCCTTCGAAAAAAAGTGAAATAATTCCTCTGTGGAAAGAATACTACCTGAAAAGAAACTATTATTATACACATTATACCTACGGGGAGAATGTTTTTGTTAAAATAAAGCCTTTTTTCCTATTTCTGTTTTCAATAATAAAGAATACTTTAAAAATGAGAATGAGTGTTGAAAAATTTAAAGTCAATCTTTATGCTTTTTGGGATTCAATTAAAAAAAAGATGCCAATAAGATATAAGCCGTAGTTACTTTTTTCTTTTGTTAGGAATAGAGGAACAAGATTAGATTAAAGGTTGAAAGAAGTTGAAAATTTAGAGAGTTTTTGGGAGATAATAGATGAATTTACAAAAGTAAAAAGTAATTTTATAATAAAAAATGCAAGAAAAATCTGAAAATAAAACAATTTATAAGTTAATTTATTATCTTCTTATTGGTAGCGCTTTTTCGAGTTTAATTATTTATATGATTTACTTAAACAATTATTTTTTTAGTGATGATTTTGTCCTGATAAGTGATTCCATTAATAAAGCCACGATTTTTAAGCCCATTTCCTCCCATTTGAGACCAGTTGTGAGAGTCCATTTTATGATTATTAATGAATTTTTTTTAAATTCTTCTTTTATTGCTCATCTTTTTTCCTTAATGCTGCATGTTTTTGCATCCCTTTCTTTATGGCTTTTTTTAAGAAATAAATTTTCAAGTAAAGTAGCTATAATTTCCTCTCTTTTGTTTCTTTCATCTTTTAGACATAATGAAGCTGTTTTTTGGGTATCTGCTATAGGAGTTATTTATTGTTTTTTGTTTGTATTTTTATCTCTATATTTTTATGAAAAAGAAAAAAATTTAATGGCTGTTATGTTTTTGTTGTTGTCAATGTTTTCTTATGAATTGTGGTTATTATTGCCTTTTGCTTTTCTGCTATTAAAGAAAAACAAAAAAATAATTTACTTATCTTTTATTTTTTCTGTTTCTTATATTTTTTTAATTTTCAAAAACCATTATATTAATACTTACGGAGGATTTTCATTTCGGAAGTTTCCTAATAAATTTTCTTATTTCATAACAGCAACTTTTTCTCCATTTTCCTTATCGTCAGAGAACTTTTTATCATATATAATTCTTTTAATATTTGTTGGAATAGCAATATTTTTTATTCTAAAGAAGAAAAATAATTCTATTTTGATTCTTTCTATTTATTTTATACCTGCTTTGATATATTCCTTTTCTGAATATTTGCCTTCAAGATTTTTTTATTTTCCAACTGTCTTAGTTTATATTATGATTAGCATTTTTTTTGTAATTAAAAAGAAATATTTTAAGATAGTGTCATCTCTTATATTACTATATTTTATAATTTTGAATCCTATTATATTATATGTGGATGGTAAGGATTATAAAAATTTTTCACACTTATATAAGAAAATAATTGTTTCAGGTGAAAAGAATCTAAGAAATTTAAAACCAAACGAGAAAATATCATTAATAGTTGCAATACCTCCAAATCTACTTTTTAATTTTTTAAAAATAATCAAAGGTACTCCTAAGGTGTTCTTTTATAGAGGGAAATTTTCTGTTGGGGGATTAATATATGTAAAGGATTATGTTACTTTTATCCTGAACAAATTTTCGAAAAGACATAAGAAAATAGAATGTAATGGTTCCATGAAAGTTATGCAAATTGGTCATTATTATCCAGTGTATAGATATTGTTTTAGAGTTTTGTAAGATTATTGGGATATGAAAATAGCTATTGAAAAATTTAAAGTGAATTTTTATGCCTTTTGGGATTCTTTTAAAAGGAAAATGCCTTTACGGTATAAGCCGTAGGATCTATTTTCTTTGGAAAGTCATAAAATAAAAATATATTAAGGGATTTAATAAGCAAAAAAATGGTGGAAGATTTAACTTCCCCCATTTTTTAGATTTGAAAATTATTTGGAGACTGTGTCGGAAGTTTCTATATTCTTTGAAGAATCATAAGGTATTGAAGCATGGGTTACATTTGTTACGGTAATTGCAAATGTTCATGACCATGCCTTTACTCTTGGAGAGGTAAAAGTTACCTTTCCATCACTTCCTGTTATGCTTACAGCTCCTTACCATGTGTTACATAAACTGTTGCGTTGGAAACAGGATTACCATCCGAATCCATAATAGTAATCTCAGCATTTCCATAAAGATTTCTTCCTCTGCTTGTTGTCTACATAATATTATAGGTGAAAGGGGATTTTTGGAAAGGATGTTTCCTCTGGGGAGCTAAAGAAGGGGATTAAAAAAATTTATGAAGGGGATTTATGGGTAAGCCGAAAGATTATCAGCAAAGCTTTAGAACATAAGGTTTAAAGAATAAAGAAATCGGAGAAAAACTATTTATTTCAGAACAAACAGTTAAAACCCATGTAAATAATATTTTCAAGAAGTTGGGGGTTAGGAACAGGGCGCAGTTAATCGTAAGGGTGCTAAAAAAGAGTAAATAAAGCATATTTATTGCGGTAAAGTACTTTACTATTAATTAAGCTTTTTTGTTTTTTATAATGATTTTTTGTGATATAAAAAAGAATGAAAATATCAGAAAATAAAGACAAAATTCTTTTTATAATTCTTTCCTGATTTTTCTCTCAATTTTATTAGCACTTTCCCATTTTAACTGAGATATTTTAATTTCCCAAAGAATTGCATCCAAATCATAAAGATCTCCGAATTTATTTTGATAATCATAAATAAGTGATTCAGCTTTATCATAGTTTCCAACTCTTCTTAAAATATCAACAAGGTGGATTAGAACCCAGCTCTTTTCAATTCTGTTGCCGATTTTCTTATTGGCATTTTTGAGATGTAGTAATGCTTTGTCATACATTGCTGCCTTTTTAAAAATATCTGACTTACAAAAGTTGTAAAGTATAGAGTTTAACCTTTCAAGTTTTTTTTCATTTACCTTTTCCAGGTTTTCAATTGCTTTGAAATATCTTCCCTGTTTTATGTATAACCTTGCTAATCCTATCCTTTGATAATTGGATTCTGGAACTCTTTTTACCATATATTTCAAGTATCTTTCTTGGGAGAGAAAAAGGGAGTTATTCCAGATAATTTGTATCCCAAAGAGAATGAGAATTATTCCCAAAACTATATTTTTGAATTTTAATTTAATTTTTTCAAAGTAAATGGCTCCCAAGATTGCAATTGGAGGTATTGATGCGGAAAGATACCTCGTTACGGCAGGGAAAAAGTATCTTAAAACCATTACTGAGAAAAAGCCTGTAAAAATTAAAAGAAATAAAAGGGAAAAAAGTTTAATATTTTCCTTTTTTATAAAGAATTTATATAATAAAAAGAGATAAAAAAAGATAAAAAGAATTCCTATTATAAAGTTAATTTTCAGAGAGCTTAAGTTTGATGTTTCAATAAGTTTTTCGAAATAGAGAGGGAAGAGCATATTTTTATTGTAAAATCCAAAAGAGGCAATGATTTTGTAAAGACTTAAGGTAATGGGTTTGATTTTGTAAAAAATTAGAGTGTGTTTAATTATTGAACTTCGTATTAGATAATAAACAACAAAGGCGGGAGCCAATGATAGATAGAAACAAATTTTTTTTGATTTTATTAAAAGAATATCAAGGATTATAAGTATTGGAATAAACAAAACGAAAGTTTCTTTGGTGAAGAGTCCTAAAATAAAGAATAGATGTGCAGGTAATAGATATTTACTTTTTCTTTCTCCTAAGTATTTTCCTGAAAAGTATAAAAAAGCAAAACCCCACATTAAATACATTGTTTCATTCCTTCCCACTATCCAGGCGATATTTTCCGAATGAAGAGGATGGAATGCCATTAGAATTGTTGAAATTGCGGATGTATTATAATCAAGATTTAGTATATCTTTTACAAATATAAAAAAGAAAAAAGAGAAAAAGAAAAGCAAAAGTATATTTGTTATTCTGAATCCTTCGTAATTGGTACCATATATTTTAAAATCAAGGTAAAAGGATAAAAGCACAAGTGGTCTATAATAATCATAGTCTCTTACCTCTCCTAAATAGGTCCAGTATCCTGTTTTAAAAAAGTTTAAAATATTTGTTTTCTGTTTTATTCTGACATCATTTTTTATAAAAATTTCATCATCCATTATAAAATCAGCTTTAAGGCCATTGAAGTATAAAGCAAAAAGAGAAACAAGAAGTAAAAACAAAAAAATGAGCTCTTTTCTTTTCATAATTGTCTATATTTTAACATACTAAGTTTTTATTGAAAATTATAAAAATAATCCTATATTTACTATATGAAAAATAAAAAAGTTTTATTTTTAATAATGTTAGTTTTTATACTTTTTATTCAAACTAATTGCAAAAACGAAAATATAAAAGCCGAAGAAAAGGAAAACAGTTTAAGTGAAGGGGAAAAAATTGTTTATGGTTATGTTTTTACAGCAAATGATTTTAGGCCATTAGAACAAGTTAAAGTGGAAGAAACTCAAACTAATGGGAGTATAACCACTAATGAGCAAGGCTTTTATGAACTTTCCCTGGAATCGGTGGATTGTGATAATTTGATAATTGAATTTTCGAAGGAAGGTTTTGAGAGTGAATTAATTAAAATAAGGGATAATGGAAAAAGCCGCCAGAGAGTTGATATATTTCTTATTCCGGAGCTTAATGGAAATATATATTATGTTTCACCTTCAGGAGATGATAATAATAATGGGAGTGAAAGTTTTCCATGGAAAACTCCTGGATATGCTTCAAGGCAGTTGAGACCCGGTGATACACTTATTATTAAAAAAGGAGAATACATTATTCAAACTTTTGATTCTGATATTATAAAGCCTTCCAGCGGAAATTCGGGAAACTGGGTTTTAATAAAAGGTGAAGATGGGGTAAAGGTTAAAGGGGAAAACAATATAATGACTCTTTTGGATTTATCAAACTCTTCTTTTGTAAAAATAGAGAATTTGGAGTTTACAAATAATAATAAATCCTTTGTAAGAGACGGAGTGGAGATTTTGGGGAATGTTAGCAAAAATATAATTTTAAAAAAGGTTTATATTCATCATCTTGATGAATTTGGGATAAATGTTAAGGATATCAATTATATGGTAGTTGAATATTCCGATATTAAATATTGCGGGTTCGGAGCATTTGGGGGACCTCACGGGGATTACGGAGGGATAAGAAATCTAAAAGTCCTGTCTTCCACATTTTCTTATTCAGGACATTATTATCAGGGTGGAGATGGCTCATCAAGGCCATATGACAGACCCGATGGCTTTGGAATTGAGCAGTCTCAAGGTCCAATTGAAATATATGACTCTATTTTTGAGCACAATTATGGTGATGGAATCGATAGCAAGTCTTCAAATACATATATACATCATTGCATTGTTGCAAACAATTCCTGTGATGGGGTGAAGTTGTGGAGAGGAAACAGTAAGATTGAAAACACCCTTATTTATGGAACAGGAGATGGTATGGGAGGAGACTCCCCTTGGGCGGGAATTGTTATTGATTGTGATAGGGAAGGAGATAGTTTTGAAATTAATGGAGTTACACTTCATGATAATGAAGAGAGAAGAGCTTACCCCATATATGTTCAGTATGATAGTAGTGCATCCGTAAAGGTACGAATAATAAACTCGATTTTTTCCGGAGGCTTCGGACATCTTTGGTTCAGAGAAAATGTTAATCTGACTATGGAATACAATTTAATATATATTCCTTCAAGAGATGATCAGGTCTATGCCAATGGGAGACTCTATTCACAGGAGGATGTGAAAAACGGAATTTTGGGAGATGGGAATATTTTCGGAGATCCTAAATTTGTAAACCCTGCTTGGGGGAATGAAGGTGATTATCATCTAAAATCCGACAGCCCTGCGATTGACAAGGCCCAAAAAAGCACTTCTCTTTCAGATGATCTTGAACACACCAGAAGACCTATTGGTTCAGGCTCGGATATGGGAGCATACGAAAGCAAATAATAGTATCCTTAATATAGCTAAACACGGGAAAAAAAGAAGTTATTTTTATTAATATTTTCCGATTTGTTTTAATGATAAGGTGGTTTTTCGCTTGACAATAGAATCATCTTGAATTATTATTTTTACTAAATAAGAGAGGTGGTCAATGTCTGAAAAAATGAGGGCAATTTGGAAAAGGAGGCCGGGGAGAGGAATAGAAGTTGGAGAAGCTGATATTCCCATTATTAAGGATGATGAAGTTTTAATTAAGGTTAAAAAGAGGGCCATTTGCGGTACTGATCTTCATATCTATCAATGGAATGAGTGGTCCCAGAACAGAATCAAACCTCCGGTGATTATAGGTCATGAATTTTACGGGGAAATTGTTGAGATTGGTAAAAATGTGAAGGAGTTTAAAGTAGGAGAGCTTGTAACAGCTGAAATGCATGTTGTTTGCAATCATTGTTATCTTTGCAGAACAGGAAAGGCTCATCTTTGCGAAAATGTTGTTATCTTAGGTGTTGATGCAAATGGAGCTTTTGCAGACTATGTTGCGGTTCCGGCTTTAAATCTATGGAGAGTAAAAAAAGATATACCGGAAGAGTATTTTGCCATTTACGATCCTTTCGGAAATGCTGTACACACCGTTTTTGAAGGGGATATGCCCACAAAAACAGTGTTAATTACAGGAGCAGGACCCATAGGGGCAATGGCAGCGGGTATTGCCAAAGCAGCGGGAGCATCACTCGTTATAGTTTCAGAACCGAATGAATACAGAAGAGACCTTGCCAAAAAGATGGGAGCCGATGTTGTTGTAAATCCGTTTGAGGAAAATCTTGTTGAAATTGTAATGGAGCTAACAGATGGCGAAGGTGTTGACAATGTACTTGAAATGTCAGGTGTGGCACCTGCCCTTTTGGAAGGGCTTAAAGCTATAAAAAAGGGTGGTATTTTGGTCCTTCTTGGAATTTTTAACAAAGATGTTACCGTTGATTTTAATGAACTTATAATTTTTAAAGGGATTAAAATTAAGGGTGTTAACGGAAGAAAGATGTATGATACCTGGTATAGAATGGACGGACTTTTAAGGTCCGGTAAAATTGATCTTTCTCCAATTATAACCCACAGATTCCCCATGGAAGAGATAGAAAAGGGGCTACTTTTAATGGAAGAGGGTAAGGCAGGGAAAGTAATTTTAACTTAATAAAGGAGGTTAGTTATGCCACTTGACAGATTTAAAAAAGTATTGGAAGGAGAATTAAATGAACTCAGGGAAAAAGGTACGGCAAAAGGAAAAGAATTAATCATAACAAAGGTCAAAAAACCCGAGGGTGATAGAGGACCCAGATATTATTTAAAAGGATTCGGAGAAAAAGAATTCATAAGGATGAACTCAAATTCCTATCTGGGAATGGCACTGAGAGAGGATATAATTGAAGTCGAAGAAAAAGCAGCAAGAGAGTTCGGAGTGGGCCCCGGTGCCGTAAGATTTATAAACGGAACATACAAAGCCCACAGAGATCTTGAAAAAAAGCTTGCTAATTTTCACGGAAGAGAGGATGCAATTATATTCAGTGCTGCCTATGCTACGATGATAGGTACCCTTACCGCTCTTATTTCAAAGGATACCATAGTTATAAGTGATGAGCTTAACCATAATTGTATTATTAATGCCATAAGACTCTCAAGACCTACCGATAAAGCTATCTATAAACATCTTGATATGAAAGAGATGGAGGAGCAAATAAAATCCGCAATCGGAAGAGCCAAAAGAATAGTGCTTGTTACGGATGGAATCTTCAGTATGCGTGGAGATTATGCTCCTTTGAATGAAATTATGGATATTGTTAAAAAATATGATGATAAGTTTGAGGAGAACATAATTGTTGTTGCAGATGATTCCCATGGTGTCGGAGCTTTCGGAAAGACAGGCAGAGGAACTGAAGAATACACCGGCGGAAGGGTTGATGTTTTGATTGGTACATTGGGTAAGGCTTTCGGAGTTAACGGAGGGTATGTTGTTTCGGATGAAACAATTACAACATATCTCAGGGAAAAGGCAATTACCTATGTTTACTCAAACCCTATTACCGTTGCAGAGGCTGCAACCGCTTTAAAGGTCATAGAATTTCTTGATAGTGAAAACGGAAGAAAGAGACTTGAATATCTGAGGGAGCTCACAAAGAGGTTTGAATCAGGACTTAAAAGTATGGGATATGAGATAATAGAGAGTGAACATCCTATTGTACCTTTGATGGTAAGGGATACAAAGAGGACATCGGATATTGTAAAATTCCTTCTTGAAAACGGAGTGCTTGCAACAGGGCTTAATTATCCTGTTGTTCCCAAGGGAGATGAGGAGATAAGATTTCAGATTAATGCTGATCATACTCCATCCGATATTGATTATGTACTTGATGTCCTGAAAAGGTACAAAGAGCAAAACGGTTAAATATATTAAAATTTTAAAGAACATATAAAAAACAAAGGAGTTTAAAAATGAAAAAGGGATTATTCTATCTTACTGTTTTTATCCTTTTATCCTCTCTTTTACTTTCAAACAATTTGCCTTTAATGCCTTATCCGCAGAATATAAAAGTTGACAATGGCAAATTCTATCTTAAAGACACATTTAAAGTCTCAGTAAAAGGACCTTACAGCGAAAGGGTTGAGTTTGGTAAAAAAAATCTTTTGAATTTGATTTCCGAAAGAAGCGGAAGATATATTCATGAAGATGAAAACGGTGAAATACCACTTAATATAATTTATAAAAAAAGGATAAAGCTTTCTCCGAAAATGGATGAATCATACGAGCTTTCCGTATCCGGGAGCGAAATTAATCTTAAAGCTAACACAGATATTGGTATTTTAAGGGGATTATCAACACTTTATCAGCTTCTCTCCTATGATGAAAAGGGTTTTTTCTTTAATAATGTCAATATTAAGGATTGGTCGAGATTTTACTGGAGAGGGCTTTTAATAGACACATCAAGACACTTTATGCCTGTAAAGGTTATATTAAGAGTTCTTGATACAATGGCACTTGTTAAAATGAATGTTTTGCATTTTCATTTAAGTGATGATCAGGGATTCAGACTTGAATGTAAGACCTTTCCAAAACTTCATCTTACAGCTTCGGATGGTAATTATTATACCCAGGAGGAGATGAGAAAAATAATAAGATATGCAAATCTAAGGGGTATAAGGATTATGCCTGAATTTGATATTCCCGGACACACTTATAGTTGGATAGTTGCCTATCCTGAGCTGGCTTCTTTGCCGGGAGATTATAAAATGAGAAGGGATTACGGGGTATTTAATCCTGTTATGGACCCTTCAAACAAAAAGGTTTATAAGTTTTTAAAAAAATTCTTTAAAGAGATGAGTAAGCTTTTTCCGGATGAGTACATCCATATAGGAGGGGATGAAGTAAACGGAGTTCAATGGAAAAAGAGCAAAAGAATTAGGAAATTTATGAAAAAGCATAAAATAAAAACACTTGAAGAGCTTCAGGTTTACTTTAACAGGAAGATTCTCAAAATATTAAAGAAGTATCACAAGAAGATGATAGGTTGGGATGAGATTTATGGTCCCGGGCTTCCCAAGGATGTTGTAATTCACTCGTGGAGAGGTAAAAAAGCCTTATTCAAAGGTGCAAAAGAGGGCTATTTTACTATTCTTTCAAATGGGTATTACATAGATTTACTTCAGCCAACTTCCTATCATTATACAAATGATCCTATCCCTAAAAATTCTGATTTATCAGATGAGGAGAAAGCAAGAATTTTGGGCGGAGAAGCAACAATGTGGGCTGAGCTTGTTAACAAAAGAATTGTTGATTCAAGAATATGGCCAAGAACAGCAGCGATAGCTGAAAGATTATGGTCATCACAAAAATTAAAGGATTTGAAATTTATGTATGAAAGATTATGGAAAGTTTCTCCGATGCTTGAAAGGGTAGGTTCCTGCCATATTAAGAATCAAAATGCTTTGATGAGAAATTTAGTTGATTCGGAGGATATAAATTTGATAAGGGAGTTTTTAGGTATAACTGAACCTATTATGGTTTACAAAAGGCATTGGTATACAAAGTATAATGTTTTCTATCCTCTGACAAGAACAGTGGATGCTGCGGTACCTGACCCAAAAGAGGCTGTGGAATTTAAGTTTTTGGTTAAAGATTTCATTAAAAGCGGGGATCAAAATCTTTTAAGCAGAATTATTGAAAAATTAAACCAATACATTAAAATCTCCGAAAGCATTAAAAAGTTAGCTGAGAAAAAACCTGCTCTTCAAGAGATAATACCTTTGGCTGATAATATTATAAATCTTTCAAAGATGGCACTTTTATCACTTGAATACGAAAAGGAGGAAAAAGAGTTTACCCCTGAGCTTGATATGAAAAGGGATACTCTTTTTACAAAGGCAAAGGATGTTGTCGCAGAGATGAGAATTGCCATATATCCGGCTCTTAAAAATCTTGCCTTTTACAATGAGAAAGACAAAGAGCTTGGAGTTTTGGAAACCAATATGGGTAAAATGATAATGAGATTTTATGAAAAAGAGGCTCCTTTACATGTTGCTCAGTTTAAAGAGCTTATAAAATCAGGTTTTTACAATGGAAAAACTTTTTACAGAGTTGTGAAAGGGCATGTGATTCAGGCCGGAGATAAAGAGGGAACAAATTACAAGACAGTAAAGGCTGAATTTAACAAACATCCTCATCTTGTGGGGACTGTCGGAATGGCAAGGGATAAAGATCCTGACAGTGGCTCCACAGAGTTTTACATCTGCCTTGTGCCAAGCCCCCACCTTGATGGTAAATACACTGTATTCGGACAGCTTATTGAAGGGTATGATGTACTTGAAAAAATAGGCAATGTTGAGGTTAAAAAACAATTTTTAGGAGAAGACAAAAAAATCGCATTTCACACTCCGGTAAAGCCTGTGGTAATAAAAAAAGCATATCTTGTAAAGGGGAACTTTATTCCTCTTTTTGAAAGGTATGAAAATTGAGAGAATAATTATAAGATGTGAAAATGAATAAATAGAAAAGATTCGGGAAATAGAGCATAAGCAAGTGGCTATGTTTTTCTTAAAGACAGATTATTTAGCTTGTTAAATCCTTAAAAATTGTTATAATTTAAAAACATTTACTGAAAATGATTTTTTAATTTTTCAGATATCTTTAAAGAAACTTAAGCAAAAGGAGAGAAGATATATGAAGAAGAGTTTTATTATTGTTTTGATGATTGTTTCTGCAGTATTAATGTCTTCTTGTGCTGTTATCGTATCCAAAGATATGATGGGAAGCGGAAAACCTCTTCTTTCTCCCGAAAAAGTGGAGGGGATATGGGTATTTGATGATGGTAGGGATGATACATTTTACTTTGTAAAAATTGATAAAAAAATCAAAGGTCTTGTTCATATTCTGAATATTAATACGAGAAAGAAAAATATTTTCACAAAAAAGTTTAAAGTAAGGGTAAAAGAACTTGTTTTTAAAGGAAAAAGCTATCTTTTCGCCAATTTCAGAGTTAAAGATCTTGATGTGGATAAGGAAGAAGATAAAGAGCTTGGGAAGTATTATCTCTGGTTTAGGTTTGATATAAAGAAGGATAGAATATTACTCTATATGCCGCGGATAGATATTTTTCGTGAAGCAATAGAGAGAGGGGTATTAAGGGGAAAATCCGGAAAAGATTATGTCAGGCTGGATTCTACGGAAAGGGAAATAGAAGATTTTATTAAGAAAACTGGAATTGAGAAATTGTTCGCACCTGATTCAGAGATGATTATAAAGAGAATTAAGAAATTTTATATTAATCAGAGGAAAAGTTGTAAATAGAAAGGTGAAGGTTATTTTTGGTTGAGTTAAAGAAAATTTCCGCATCAGCAGGCCCTTCCACATTCTCACTTAAAAATTCACTTCCTGTTGTGATTACTATTGCACGCTTATCAAGATATTCGAGAATATCTTTTGTAAGGAAGGGAGAGAGATTATTTATAAGATTTTTATTAAGATCGCTACTTGCAGTTAAAGTTAGTCTGTCTTTCGCTCTTGTCACGGCAACATAAAAAAGCCTTTTTTCCTCTTCAATAGCTTCTTTATCCGCAAAAGCATAGGAAGAGGGCAGAATACCATCAACAAGGCCTTTTATTATCACATGCTTCCATTCAAGACCTTTTGCCGAGTGTATTGTTGAAAGAACAACCTTATCATCCTTTATTTCCTTATCACCCTCTTCACTTCCGATGAGAGGCTGTTCATTAATGGTAATATCCGCGAGAAAATCGGAAAGGCTCCTGTATTTTCTTGCTATTGAGGAGAGAACCTCAATATCCTTTTCTCTTTTGGGATAATCATCATATTTGAATTTCATATGATTGAAATATCTTTTTTCAGAGAAAAATGTTATAAGATTGTCAGGAGATTTATCCTTAAGTTTTTCAGCTTCGGAAAAAAGTTCTCCGAGGGCTTTAAGGGAAAGGTCAGCTCTTTTTTCTCGCCAGCCTTTTTTAAAGTACTCTGCGACTTCTGAAATTGAATCCATTTTTACAATATTTAAAGTTATTGAAGATGAGATTTTTTCACCTATGCCTATCTCAAGCTCAAGAAGCCTATTCCAGGATATTCCATCCTTAATGTTGTGCATTACTCTGAGGTAAGAGAGAATATCCTTTATGTGGGCGAGTTGGTAGTATTTTAAACCGCCGTAAATCTCGTATGGTATTTTTCTTCTATCAAGCTCCATCTGAAGTCCGAATGAAAGATAACTTGCCCTGAATAAAACTGCTATTTGAGAGAGATCTTCACCCTCATTCCATAATTCTAAAATATGATCTGCTATATAGGTATCTTCTTCATCATAGTTTCTGAAAAAGAGAAGCTCGGGGATATCACCGTTTCTTTTTTCCGCTGAAATAAGGGTTTTTTCAAACTTTTCCCCTAATGTTTTCATTATTTTATTGGAAAGGTTTAAAATTTCCTGAGTTGAGCGGTAATTATACTCCAATTTTATAATTTTTGTATTTTTGAATATTTTTGGAAAATTCATTATATTCTCATGGTTGGCTCCTCTGAATCTATAGATACTCTGCGCATCATCTCCGACCACCATTATTTTTTCATGCTCTTCTGCAAGAAGCTTTATTATTTCAGCCTGAGCAAGGTTTGTGTCCTGATACTCATCCACCATAATGTATTTGTATCTTTCGGATAAAAGCTTTTTTACTTTCTCTTCTTTTTTGAGTAAAAAAATTAAAAATTCAAGAAGATCATCATAATCAAGAAGATTGTGCTCACTTTTATAAACAAGGTATTCTCTTCTTATGGAATTAATTTCATCCTTCAGATGCAGAAATTGAGGATAATCCTCGCGAAGCTTTTGCTCTATTGAGATTCTTCTGTTTGTTGCATTGGATATTATCTCTTGTATTGTTTTTTTCTTGGGAAATCTTTCCTTTTTATCTTTGAGCTTTAATTTTTCAATTATTATTCCGATTACTGCTTCCTGATCCGGTTGATCTATAATGGTAAAAGATGGATTCAAACCTATTAAACCTCCGTATCTTCTTAACACCCTGTTTGCAAATGAATGAAAAGTTCCCCCCTCTACCTTTTTTATGGAACTATTATGGGATGATGCTCTTGATAGCATCTCTCTCGCAGCTTTTCTTGTGAAGGTTAGAAGTAAAATGTTTTCCGGAGAGTAACCTGTTTCAAGCAAATAAATTGTTTTAAATTCTATCACACGGGTCTTACCGGAACCTGCTCCTGCAATAACCAACAGAGGATTTTCTATGTCAAAAACGGCATCAAGCTGTTGGGGATTCAGGTATTCTCTTAAGTTTTTTATAAAGTTCATCGTATCTTATGATATCAGAAATAGGTATGTTTTTGAATTTAGGGATTTCTTATTTTATCTTTTGAAGAATTAACTTTTTTAATTTATTATAATATTTTAAATTGGGATCTAAATTTTTAGCCTTTTCAAGATAGTGTAAAGAATAGCTATAATTTCCGGCATAAAAGTAAACTAATGATAATCTGAAAAACAAATCAGCATTTTCAGAGATATTTTTTGCCTTTAAGAGATATTCGATTGCTCTTTCCCAATCTTTTTCCTTCTCATAGTACTTTGAGAGCAATAAATATGAGTAATATTCTGATTTTTTGTACTTAGTATTTTTCAAAATTTTTAATACTATTCTTTTTGCTTCCTCTTTTTTATTCAAGATTAGAAGTAAATTGGCTTTAAAAATGGTGGCATCTTCTTTAAGATAAAGATATTTGTTATTATAATTCAGTTTAATTGCTTTATCCGTTAGCTCTAAAGCTTCTGTGTAGTCTCCTTTTTTTGCTTTTACATAGGCAAGCCTTAATTTTAAACTTCCTTCATCGGGGTAAACTTTCGTCAGAGTTTTTAAATAAACTTCATTTGATTCAAACGGCTTTTGAAAATCTAAATATGTATATAAGTAGAATAGGATTAAGGAACTAATCATAATATATACAACTGCCTTGAGTCTATGTTTAATTCCTATAATAAAAATTTCTCCTATAAAAATTACGGAAAAAATACTTGAAGTGTAAACAAATCTCATTGCAATTGAAGGGTAGGAGGGTAAAATATTGGGGTTAATCACAGGAAGGAGAAAGAATAGGGTAGGTATGGAGTAAAAACTGAATTTAAGCGTGTTTTTGTATTTATAGATAAAGAGAATTAATATAAAGAACAATATAGCTAAAAGATAGTACTCAAATTTTGTGCTATCAAATTCTTTCATCGAAATATAAAATGTTTTAAAGACAGGAAAAAACATTATTTTAAAATAAATCCCGAGTGCTTTTATTGTATCGGGAATATCTTTAAGTGAGAGTCTTTTAAGAACACTATTAGCATGGGAAAATCGAATGTGAAAGAAGATGTAGAGTGCTTCAATGAAAAAGAAAGGAATGGAATATTTGAATATCTGGATTTTTTCCAGTCTTTTAATAATTAAATAAAAGAGCAGAATAAATGGCAGGATTGCTGCAACTTCTTTTGAAAGCAGGGAAAAAATAAAAGATAAAAGAGATAAAATGAAAAAAGTATATCTTTTTGCTTTGAAAAATTTTATCAAAAACAGAGTTGTTAAAAGAATAAAGAAAGTGGCTATGAGGTCTGTTCTACCTGAAATCCAGAATATATTTTCCACATGAGCAGGTAAAATTGAAAATATGAATGATGAAGAGAAAGAAAAGAGAAGGTTATTAGATAAAATCTTCAGAATTAAAAAAAGCAGAATAACATTGACTGTATGTACTAAGATGTTTGTTAGGTGATAACCTTTTGGATTCAATTTCCATATTTTATAATCAAGGTAATATGAAAAAAGTATCACAGGTCTCCAGTAGTGAAGATAAGGATGCTCTGTTGTTGTAAAAAACTGCCCTGTTGCGGATTTTAAAAAATTATTAAAATTTCTTATTCTTTCATTGTTTACTATTAATGGATAATCATCCGAAAGAAATTCATAATTTATTGCCCTGAAATTAAAAGCAAAATTAAGTACGATTAAAAACAGAATAATTAATAATTTTTTATTTTTCAAAGAAAAGGTGTGTTTTAGCTTTTTTTATCAATCAAGTACCTGTCTTACAACATCAATAACAGTTCCGTCAACCCATTTTATTGCTGCGACTATTTTTTCTCCCAATTTAGGCTTTTTAGGTTTTCCTCCGCAAATTTTCTCGGCCTCCTCTTTCAGCTCTTCAATACTTCTTATCGGAAGATTGGTTCCTTTTACCGCATTTATAAGATCCTTTCTTCGCGGATTAATTGCTATTCCTCTTTCCGTAACGATTACATCTATGAGTTCACCGGGCCCCACAAGTGTTGTTACTTCGTCAACTATAACAGGTATTCTGTCCCTGAAAAGGGGAATGGGTAATATAACTGTTTTTCCGTAAAGACAGTTCTGCCATCCACCTATTCCGTGTAAAAGCCTTCCGTCAGAATGGGTTACAACATTGGCATTAAAATTCACATCAACCTCTGTTGCTCCCAAGACAACAACATCAACCATTGAAGCGAAGTTTCCCTTTCCATGGAAATTATAGCTTGTAAAGGGGCTTGTATCCTGATGATTGGGATTTTCCCTCATTGATCTAACGCCTTCAAGGTCAAAGGTTTGACCATCAAGAATATAGTCAGTAAGTCCCTCTTCAAGCATTTCCGTAAGATACTTTGTTGAACCTCCCCTTACAAATCTGGCCTTTATATTATTCTTTTTCATTATATCTCTCAAAAACACTGCAAATGCAAGTGAAGTTCCTCCTGCACCTGCCTGAAAAGAGAAACCATTCTTGACAATTCCAGCTTCAAGGGCAAACTGTGCTGCCATCTCAGCAATTAAGAGTCTATCGGGACTTTTTGTAAGCTGGGTTGTTCCCGAGACTATTTTTGAAGGATCTCCTATTGATTCTACCTCAACAACATAGTCAACATAATTTCCCTGAATCTGCCAGGGAATGCAAGGGAATGGGACCAAATTGTCTGTTACAACAATGACATAATCCGCATACTGAGAATCAGCAAGTGCAAACCCCAAAAGCCCGCATGCGGCAGGACCGTAAAGTCCATTTGCATTACCGAAAGGATCAGCACAGGGAGCTGAAATAACAGCTATATCTATGTGAACCTCACCATCCTGTACAGCCTGATATCTTCCTCCGTGGGACCTCAAAATTGCAGTGCCTTTCATCTTGCCTCTTGAGGTAAAGTCTCCCAATGGTCCGTTCATACTTCCTTCTATGTGATGTATGACACCACTTTCAAGGTGTTTTATTATGGGAGCGTGAATTGGAAATGATGCACTCGGAAACCATCTGAGATTTTTTACACCTAACTCAGCAGCTGCATCAAAAACCATATTTGCAACATAATCACCATTTCTGAGGTGATGATGTGTGGAAATTGTCATTCCATCCCTTATCCCGGCTTTTTTAAGGGCTTCCTTTATACTTTCGACCCTTTTATCTCCATCCCAGGGATAATCAATACATGATCTTATGGGCGGGGCCGCTTTTCTACCTGTTGGTTTATGTTTATTAACTCCTTTGAAAGGAATATGTTTTTCTCCGTTAATTTCAACCAAAACCTCTCTTCCTGCTGCATTTATTTCTGTTTTGTAATTATACTTCATTGCTCATCCCTCCAATTTTCATTTATTAATCCCTCTTTTAAAGCAAGATTTATTGTTCTCAAAGCTCTTTTTACAACGGGCGGGTCAATCATTTTGCTTCCCAAGGATACCACTCCAAGTCCCTTTCTTTCGGCTTCTTCAAAAGCAAGAACTATTTTCTTAGCTTTTTCAATCTCTTTTTCCGTGGGAGCAAAAGCTTCATGAATTACTCTTATTTGTCTCGGGTGAATACAACCTTTACCATCAAAACCAAGAGATTTTGCCTCTATTACACTTTCTCTGAGGCCTTCCATATCATTTACATCGGAAAATACTGTGTCAATGGCCTGAATACCAGCAGCTTTTGCTGCATTTACAAGCATGGATCTTGCAAAAAAGCTCTCTCTACCTTCATTGGTTCTCTGGGTTCCAATATCAGCAGTATAATCTTCAAGCCCGATTGCAAGTGCGACTATTCTTTTTGATGCTTTTGCTATTGAGTAGGCATTCATGACTCCTGCCGCACTTTCTATTATAGGCATATAGTACGGATCAAATGTATCCGGATTTTCTTTTAAAATTTCATCAACTTTTCTATCTATTTCTTTTATTTGCTCCGGAAATTCAACTTTTGGAATCAAAATCAAATCAACTTTTTGGGGGATTACCTCTTCAAGATCCTCATATCCCAAAGGAAGTTGATTTATTCTTACCATTCTTTCAGCACCTTTAAAATCAATTGATCTTAGAGCATTTCTCACCAGAATTCTTGCTGCATCTTTGGCAGGAGGTGCAACAGAATCTTCAAGGTCAAGAATTAAACCGTCAGGCTTGTGTATTGCTGCATTAAGAAAAAATTTAGGTTGATCTCCCGGAAGATAGAGTCTTGATCTTCTGAATCTATCCCTTTCACTTCTTTTAAATTCATATTCCCAGGAGGGAAGATACTTTTTCCCTTTATCAAGTCCCAATCTTTTAATCGCAGCTTCTATTCTTGCCATAATTACAAAGGGTAGGGCGCCTGTGTCTATCATTTCTATCTCAACATCCTCAATCCCGAAGAATTTCATCATATCAAAAATCAGATCTTTTATAGAATCTCCGTAGAGAACTTTAACTTTGCTCTCAAGATTAAGGTTAACTCCCTTTATCCCATCACCAACTTTAAGAGAGACCCAGCAATCAGACCTTATTTTATCGCCCTTGTTTCCTGCTTCGGAAGTTTTTATGCTCATCCTACCTCCTTTTATGCTTTAATTTGATGAAAAAATTATAACATTTTACGAATTTTTTTTGAACCTAATTTTGTTCGTCAAAAATTGATGCTACAAGAATAAATATGTTTAATTCTAAATTTCAAAATAGGAAGAACATGTAGTGAAAAGAGATTCTTTTAAATAAAAAAAGATAAGAATTTTTTGTAATTGCTTATAATTTTTATAGGAATACAGTAATCTATAATTTAATCCTTCTTTTGAGATTGTTTTTAATATTTTTTTACTATGCTCATCAAAAGAGTTCTTTCAAAATCTTCTGTTAATATGTTATTTTGAACAAATTGATAAAGAGCTGTTTGGAAAATTCCTTCTATGACTATATCTATTGCTTTTATTATTGCAATGTATAACAAACCGAAGGAAATCAAAATAATGGTAATTAGTTTATCATTATAATGAAGAATAGGGATAATGAGAAGAAGTGCAGGTAAATAGAGGATAAAAAATATCAGTCTTATACTTATGTTTCCGACAATCTCTTCTCCCCATGTATTTTTGGCAAGGAAGCTGGATTCTTTCAAGGCTTCGAAAGGCCCCTTCTTTTCGAAGATGATTATCGGTAAAACAAAGAAACTTGTGATTCCCCACGTAATACCCAGTATATTAGAAAATAGTTTTGCGATTTTTTCATTGAATAATTCTTCAATTAGTGAAAGAAAAACACCGATTGTAAGGGAAATAAGTGCCCATAGGGCAATATTAATAGTATGAGTACTCGCTATTAAAATACCGTCAATAACATTGGGGTTATCTCCTTCAAGCCTTATTTTGGCGCATGCCATTAGCGCGGAATTTAGAAACATCCCGATGAAAACTGTAAGATAAATGATTAGAAAAAGATATAGATAGATTCCAATATCATGATTTTCGATTAATTTATTTAATTTGTCGAATCCGTTAACTTGATTAATATAAGCAATGTTTGAAGCGAAAAGTAGAAATAAAATAAAGCCTGATAAAAAAGGGAAAAAAATCATTTCTTTATCCTTTTTAAATACTTGCCATGATGCTTTTATTATTCTAAAAGAATTGGAAACTTTACCCATTTATTTTAAGTATAATATCTCAAGACCTTTATCTTTTATGAGTTTTTCGCTTCTCTTCCATAGTTCTTTTCTGACATTACTATCATATGAAATTCTTGCGGGCTCTGATACTCTTCTGTTTGAAAAATACTTACCCGTTATTTCTGAAACATCGGGAGAAGATGCAAGGTAGACAGATGTTTTTGCTCCTTCTGCAAGTGATGCTCCGCCAAATCCCCAGCCTTCTCTCAATAATTTTGTGTTTATGACACCGGGATGAAGGCAGTTTACGGTAATATCCGAGCTCCTTAATTTTTCCGCAAGTTCGAATGTGAAAAGTATGTTTGCTAATTTTGAAAGTGAGTATGCTTCATATCCACTGTAACCTTTCTCCCCCTGAAGATTTTCAAAATCAATGGAAGACGAATGTGCCATTGAGCTTACATTAACAATTCTTGAAGGAGCTGATTTTTTCAAAAGAGGTATAAGCAAGAGAGTGAGGTAAAAGGGAGCAAGGTGATTAATAGCAAAGGTAAGCTCGTATCCGTCTTCAGAAAGGATCTTTTGATGGGAAAAAATTCCGGCATTATTTATAAGAACATCCAATTTTTCTTCATTTTCCAGAATTTTATCAGCCATCTCTTTTATTTCCTTTAATGATGAAAAATCCGCTCTGTATGCTCTTACATTCCCGTATTTTGAAAGCTCTTTGATTGTTTTCTCTATTTTTTCCTGAGATTTTCCGTGAATTAAAACTTTAGCTCCTAATTTTAAAAGCTCAATTGCGGTTTGTTTGCCTATTCCGTCCGTTGAACCTGTTATAAGAATGGTTTTTTTACTTATATTCCAATCACTCATTTGCAACCCCTTTTTAAACAGTTTTATTTAACTTTACCAAGGTGTTTTGCAAACCATGTGGAGAATTTTTTAAAAGTAGCTTTGTCTTTTACAGCTCCTCCGAGACCATGTTTGCCTTCGGGATCCAGAAATAGATCAACAAGACTCTCTTTACCGGCTTCAAGAAAAGCTCTGTACATATTTACAGTGTCCTGATAGAGAACATTGGGATCAACCATTCCGTGTACCATTAAAATAGGATGTTTAAGGTTTTTTGCAAGAGGGATAAGTGAGTATTTTCTCATAGTGAGCTTTCCTCTTACGGATTTTCCTATTGTAGCTCCCGTGTACCAGGAGTTATAATTTTCCCACTGAGTTGGTGGTGCAGCTGATATTCCGCACGCAAATGTATCAGGGCTTGTGAGCATAGTGTAAAGTGTCTGAAAGCCTCCGAAACTCCATCCGTGAAGCCCAAGCCTATTTATATCAACTCCGAAACCTGTTTTTATGTGTTTTACAAGATCTTCAAGATCCTCAGTTTGAGGTTTTCCCGGATGTTGCCAGTTTGCCTCATTGAACTTTTTTCCGTATCCTGATTGACCTCTCGGATCAATATCTATTGTCACATAGCCGTATTTCAAAGCCATAAACATCTGGAAAAAGTATGATAATCTGCTGAAATTATCAACCTCAATTGTGTGCCTTCTGCCCAATGGACCTCCGTAAAGATAGATAATAGCCGGTCTTTTGTCGGTTGGTTTCCAGCCTATTGGTTTGAAAATCATTCCGTGAATAGTGTCACCGTATCTATTTTTATATGTGAAAAGCTCAGGTTTAAGTATATTTATTTTTGCAAGCTCGGGACTATGGCTCTTTGTTAAGACTTTTTTATTCCTGTTTTTAATATTTATAAGATAAAGTTCTGGAGCATTGTACCAATTGCCGTAAACCGAAGCAAGCCATTTTCCGTCCTTTCTCACTGCTGTTTCTCTGTGAGCTCCGTTTAAAAGCCCTATGTTTTTCATCTGTCCGGTTTTTATATTGACTCTGTAAACACCGTACATTGCAGGGTTCTGTTTATCGGAAATTATGTAAAGATATTTTCCATCTTTTGAAAAATCTATTACAGGAAAGCTCTCGAATTTCCCTTTTATAAGTTCTTGTTTTTGTTTTGTTTTCAAATCAAAAATAAATGGTTGTCTGAATCCCTCCTTGTTGAATAAAATGGCAACAAGGTGTTTACTGTCAGGCGTAAACCTGATGTTATTGTAATAATTGGATTTGTATCCTATTGATTCTTTCATCTTGAAAAATTCAAGGGGCTTTTTGTCTCTGATGTTTCCAATCCATATTTTAAGATCTCCTTTTTCCCTTTCCCATGTCATAAATGCAAAATACTGCCCATCTTTACTCCATCTGATTTCACTGAATTCATACCATATATCGCCTCCGGGAATTTTAAAAATAGGCTCAGGCTGTTTACCATAATTTGTTCTTTCTATTTTCCTTAAATAAAATCTGTATTCAGGCTCATTTCTTTTCATCTCAGTGGTCTGTCTTTTTACTGTGAAAGATTTTGCAAATCTATCCTTATAACTCATTATTTCAACATCCCTGTATGCAGGTTTTCCTTTCTGTCGTGATGCAATAATTATCATCCACCTGTCATTGGGGGATATGTATGTTCTTTCTATTTTAAAACCCTTTTTATCATTCTTTCCTTTTTCCAGTTTATGGTTTATCTGTAGAATGTATGATGAGCCAAACATAACCTTGTAAACACCATTACCTTTTCTGTAAAAATAGCCTTTTCCATCCGAGGTGTATCTTATAAGATGCTCTTTTTCATCTGTCATTGTAAGTCTTTTTATTGTGTTTGTTTTGGGAAAATACCTGTAAAGATCTTCTCTGTATTCAAAAATAAGCTCCTCTGCCTTTTTTGACCAAGCATAATTGGAAACCCCGGGATAAAGATCAGATCTTTTGACCTTTTCCTTCTTCTTTTTTTCCTTGAGTTTATCCCTCAGTTCCCATAGTTCAAGCTCCTTTTTCTGCTTTTTAATTTTTTCCTTTTCCTTTTTATTTCCTCTCTTTTCCGATTCCTTTTCCTTTTTTTCAAGTTCTTTTTTTAGCTCCTCAATCTCCTTTTTTTCAAATTTTGAAAGATCAACTTTCTTTCCTTCCAAGAAGGCCTTTTGAAGATAGTATTTTTCCTGAAGAATTTGCTCCTCTTTTCTCTTTTGTTTTGCTTTTTCTATGAATTTTTTATACTCTTCAGGAGTTTCAAATTTTTTCATTATTTCAAGGGAGGTTGCTCTTTTCAGCTTTTTTGTTTTTAAATCATATATGTATAAATCATAGCCTAACTCATCATAAGGATTCCATAAAAAGGAAAGGTATCTTCCCTTTTCAGAAAATTTTATAAGCCTTGCTCTTTTACCGAGAGGGGACCTTACTTTGTAAAAATCCTCAATACTAAGATTTTTCAAATCAATTTTTTGGGCTACTATAATTGATGAAATAAAAAGGATAATTAAGGTGAAAATCAAAAAATTCCTTTTTCTCATAAAATTCCTCCGAAAATTATTTTAATATAAATTATACGGTTTATCTGTTTTAATGTTAGGGAGGATATTAAATCCTAAAAACAGAGTGAATTGCATCAATTGCTATGCTGACATCATTATCATCAATATCATTGTGAGTTACGAATCTTACCAATTTATCATTAAAGGGTAGGGCTAAAACCTTTTTCTCCTTTAACTTTTCCAAGAACTCAAAAGAGCTCATTGTTTTAAGGTGTATCATAACAAAGTTTGTCTTAACCCTTTCAAGGTCAACCTGTAGCTCTTTTATATCCGAAATGCCTTCAGCAAGTCTCTTTGCTCTTTTATGATCTTCATCGAGCCTTTTTGTCATAACTTTTATTGAAACAATCCCGGCAGCAGCAATAACTCCTGCCTGTCTCATCCCACCCCCGAGATATTTTCTTATTATCCTTGCTTCACTAATAAATTCTTTGCCTCCAACTAATATCGAACCTACAGGTGCTGCAAGTCCTTTGGAAAGACAGAACATTACAGAATCAAAATGCTTTGTTATTTCCTTTACATCAACTCCGAGTGCAGTTGCCGCATTAAAAACTCTTGCTCCGTCAAGATGAAAGTGCAAGTTGTGTTTTTTTGCCACTTTAGAAACTTCTTTTATGTAATCGGTTGGAATTGGAACCCCTCCCCAATAATTATGCGTGTTTTCAAGTGCTATTGCCTTTGTTTCAGGAATGTGATCCCTAAGGCTTTTATGAATATTTTCCTCTATCTTTTCAATTGGTATTATTCCGTGATCAGAAGGAAGTGGTCTTGGAAGAGAGCCTGCTATTCTTGAAACATTACCGGCTTCATAATTATAGATGTGTGAATGCTCTTCCAGAATGATCTCTTTACCTTCTCCTGCTGCAAGTTTTACTGCTATCGTATTTCCCATTGTGCCTGATGGAACGAAAAGAGCTGCCTCTTTTCCCAAGGTTTCTGCTGCAAGCTCTTCAAGCTCTTTTACAGTCGGATCATCTCCCAGAACATCATCTCCAACCTCAGCTTCATACATTGCCTTTCTCATCTCTTCGGTGGGTCTTGTAACAGTATCACTTCTGAAATCCGAGTATCCTTTGTATGACATTTTATCCTCCTTTATAATTAATTTGAAATTATAGGATATTATCTGAAAATGTTCAAATTTTATATTGACGAATTGGTACTTTTTAATTATAATCATTTAACTAAAATAAGGAGGAGGCAAATGAAAAAGATATTTGCTATTTTAATGATTGTTTTTGTTGCTCTTTTCTTTTATTCTTGCGGAAGCAAGGAAAGTAGCGGTGAAAAAGAGAGTGTGAAAAAAGAGGAAAAGATGGAATCAAAACATGTGGAAAAGGAAGGGCATGAAGAGAAAGGAGAAAAGGAGGAGAAGAAAGAATCAGAAGAGAATCCATTTGTAGCAATGCAAAAATTTGCAGAAAATGTAAAAAAAGCCTCTGAGAAACAGCAAGGAGGGAAAATTGTTGTTTTAAATGAAGAGGATTACCTTAAAATATTGCCGGAAGTTTCAGGCTGGAAACTTGCGGAAAAACCCTATTATTCAAAGGATAAGATAGGGGCAATTGAAACATCAGAGATAAAAGCAACATACATGAATGGTGATAAGAGAGTTTATGTTCAAATTCAGGATACAGGAAGTATGTCTTCTTTGATTGCACCTATAAAGATGGCTTTGAGTATGATGATAGAGCATGAGGATAGTAATGGCTATGAAAAACCATTTGAGTTTAAGGGTGAGAAAGGAATGCTAAAGTATGATAAAAATTCTAAAAAAGGTGAACTGACATTTCTTGTAAAGTCGAGATATATTATAGATATAAATTCAAATGAAAATGTGGATATGAAAACACTTAAAAAATTTCTTGAAAATATGAAATTGGATGGATTAAAATAAATTAAAGACCATATTCACTTATTAAATAAGTTAATATAGCCATAGCAGCGGAGCCAAGCTCAAACTCACGAGGATGGATAGCTGAAAATCTGTCATTAGCAGAATGATGGTAATCGAAATATCTCTGAACATCGGGAACATAACCAAACTGGGCTTTCGTTCCCTTAATTTTAGAGACATCGGCTCCGCTTCCTCCCGGCTTTATCCAATCAATTAAGGCAATTTTTAAATAAGGAAGCCAGCTTATTACTTTTTGTTTTATCAATTCATCTTTTGTATTTATTGTAAAACCACGGGGGACAGCTGCTCCTCTGTCACTCTCAATAGCTGCTATATGAGTTTCCTTTGATTTTTTTACATACTCTCCGTAGGTGTATGCACCACTGTTTTTTGAGCCAAATTCTTCATTCATATAAAAAATTACTCTTATGGTTCTTTTTGGCTTTATATTTAGTTTTTTAAATAAATGAAGGACTTCAAGAGATTGAACACATCCTGAGCCATCGTCAACAGCTCCATCTCCCAAATCCCAGCTATCAAAATGCCCTCCTAAAACAATAACTTCCTCCGGTTTTTCACTTCCTTTAATTTCTGCTATTAAATTATATGATTTGGCGAGAGGAAGATTTTTGCAATTTAGTTTTACTCTAACTTTAAGTTCCGGAAATTTTTTTATATTTTGGCTCAAAAGATCGGCATCCTTTAAACCTATAGCAATAGCCGGAATCTTTTTAATGTCTTTTTTGTAAGAAACAAGGCCGGTATGGGGGTTATTATCATACTTAGTTGTGACCGATCTTACTATTATAACAGCAATGGCTCCGTACTTAGCTGCTTCAGAAGCTCCCGCTGTTCTCTGGTTGACAGCTCTTGCATAAGCTTTGAAAGTATCAACAAGCTCCTTTTCCATAGGTCTGTTAAAAAATACTATT
>Ga0256835_1000361_pt1 | contig 34778 bp, 27 predicted proteins | sample PIR30metaG_FD_185972 | JGI IMG/M metagenome (GOLD analysis project Ga0256835, IMG submission 185972) | Hydrothermal vent microbial communities from East Pacific Rise, Pacific Ocean - PIR-30 | ecosystem: Environmental > Aquatic > Marine > Hydrothermal vents | place: Pacific Ocean: East Pacific...
AACAAAATTATCAAGCCATTCTTTGCATGTATCTCCCATACATGCTGTTTCCTGTTGCCAATCCATTGGGAAATTTACGACATCGAGATAATGAAAATTAAACATTCTTTTAAATTCTTTCATAGGGGATGCGTCAAAAAATGTTCTCCTGTCTGTCCAGCCTCCCCAGCAAACATCATAAAGCATAAAGTTGATTGTTTTATGAAAAGATTCAAATTCCTCCTCACTATATTGAACAGGTATAAAAACAACATCAATTCTTCTTCTTTCATTTCCATTATCAATAAATTTTTTGTGGGAAATAATTTTAGTGCTATCAATATTTTTGAGTTTAAAGGATGCCTTTTTTCTCTTAACATTTTTTAAGTTAAAAATTAATTTTTTTATATTTAATTTATCTTTATAAATGTCTTTATCTTTTTCTAAAAGAAGTGAACCCGATGCTTTTACTATATTTAGGTTATAAAAAGAGATCTTTTTAAATTTTACAGAAGAAGGGATTATAACTGAAAATATGCTCTCTTTTAAGTAGTTATCTTTTGCTTTAAAGGGAGTATAAGGAGTGTCAAGATCATATGATTCTCTCAAAGGATTAAAAATTTTTGTTTTAAAAATGATTTTTTGCCGGGAGTCAAAAAATAGGACTTCCCAATCTCCAAGTTTAGGAGAGTGATAAAATTTCTGATTAATGCTTTTTTCTCCTAAATAGGTAATGGTGTTTTTATCATATTTAAAAAACAATTTTTTTAGTGTTATGGCATTTATTTTAAAAAGGGGTAGAAGAGTAAAAAGTAAGAAAATTACCCATCTTTTGACCCCTTGTCTTTCTCTCACAGTGAAAAACAAGTTTTTAAGCATTTAAACCACCTTTTCTAAATTCAATCACAATATAGCACTTTTAATAGATAGTGTCAATAAAAAAAGGGGAAAAAGTGAAATAGTTTAATAGAAAATTAAAAAGTTAAAATTTTCACAATAAAAAAGTCGCGATAGCTATTGCTATAGCATCTGATTCATCCTCTTTGGGATTATTAGGTGGATTATTAACGAAAAATGGGAGATTATTTTTAATTTGTTCTTTTGATGCTCTTCCATAACCTGCTATAAGATTTTTTATTTCTGTCGGGGATATTACTTTCAGGGAAAGATTATTTTTTATAGCCAGGTAAATTATGGCTCCTTTTAGATGAGCTGATTTTAAGGCACTTTGAGTATTTGTTCCGCGGAAAACATCTTCAATTCCCAATTTTTCTGGATTATTTTTTTTTATAATTTTCTCAATTTCAGAGACAATTTCAAAGATTTTAATTTCAAAGGATTTGCTCTTTGAATATAAAACACCACTCTCTTTTAAAATCAAATTTTCTTTTTTTTTCTCTAATAAAGCATATCCTGTTTTGTTTAATCCAGGATCGATACCCAGTACTTTAGTTATTGGCAAATTTTTCTATCTCCTCATCGCTAATGTCAAAATTAGCCCACACATTTTGAATATCATCATGGTCTTCAAGTGTTTCCATTAGTTTTAACATTTGAGAAGCTTGCTTACCGCTAAGTTTGACATAGGTCTGAGGAATAAGACCGATTTTTGCTTCTTCATAAGGGATGTTTTCTTCCTTAATTGCACTTAAAACTGTTTCAAAATCCTCCGGAGTAGTATAAACTGTGAAGGTTGATTCTTCTTCCTGAATATCCTCTGCCCCAGCATTTATTGCAATCTCCATTAACTTTTCTTCATCAATTTTTTCTTTCTCAAAAACAATAAATCCTTTTCTATGAAACATCCATGCAACGCAGCCGGATTCACCTAAATTACCACCGTGTTTTGAAAAAATATGCCTGATTTCAGCAACCGTTCTGTTTCTATTATCTGTAACAGCTTCTATATATACTGCAACGCCTCCCGGTCCATATCCTTCGTACTTAACCTCCTCGTAATTAGCTCCTTCAATTTCTCCGGTTCCTCTTTTTATCGCTTTTTCTATATTTTCCTTAGGCATATTTGCGGCTTTTGCATCCTGGATGGCTTTTCTCAATCTCGAATTCTTTTCTGGATCACCACCTCCTTCTCTGGCAGCAATTTGAAGCTCTCTAATGAGTTTTGTAAAAATTTTTCCTCTTTTCGCATCAACCGCTGCTTTCTTATGTTTTATTGAGTGCCACTTAGAGTGTCCGGACATAAAATCCTCCTTAAATTTTAATTAGTAAAGAAATTTTAACATATAGTTATTTTAGTTTCAAATAAAGAATGTAGGGGAGGAATCATCCTCCCCCTAATTAAATATTATTTCTTTTTTTCTTCTATTGCTGCTTGTGCTGCTGCAAGTCTTGCAATTGGTACTCTGTAAGGTGAACAGCTAACATAATTAAACCCTGTCCTGTGACAGAATTTAACAGAGGATGGTTCTCCTCCATGTTCACCGCATATACCTATTTTTAGATTCGGATTTGTGCTTCTTCCTTTTTCAACTCCAATTTTAATAAGTTCTCCCAATCCCTTTTGATCTATTGCAACAAATGGATCAACTGTATAAATTCCCTTTTCAATGTATTCAGGTAAAAATTTTCCTGCATCATCTCTTGAAAGTCCGAATGTTGTCTGGGTAAGGTCATTTGTTCCAAAGGAGAAGAATTGAGCTGTCTGGGCAATTTCATCAGCGGTTAAAGCAGCTCTTGGAAGCTCAATCATTGTTCCTATCAAATAATCAACTTCCTCTCCCTTTTCTTCAAAAACTTCTTTAGCTGTTTTTTCTATAACCTCTTTTTGAAGTTCAAGCTCTTTATAGTGTCCTACAAGAGGGACCATTATTTCAGGCTCCACTTCAATACCTTCTTTTTTAACTTCAATAGCAGCCTCAAGAATTGCTCTTGTCTGCATCTCTGTTATTTCTGGATAGCTAATTCCAAGTCTGCAGCCTCTGTGTCCTAACATTGGGTTCATCTCTTTTAAGGATTCAACCTTATTTTTTAGGTCATCAAAAGTGATTCCCATTTCATCGGCAAGCTCTTTAATTTCTTCGTCAGTGTGTGGTAAAAATTCGTGGAGCGGTGGATCTAATAGCCTTATGGTAACAGGAAAACCTGCCATAGCTTTGAAGATTCCTATAAAATCCTCTCTTTGCATCGGTAAAATTTTTGCAAGTGCTTTTTTCCTTCCTTCCAGATCTTCGGCTAAAATCATCTCTCTTACTGCTTGAATTCTCTCACCTTCAAAAAACATATGCTCTGTCCTGCACAGTCCAATTCCTTCTGCTCCGAATTTCCTTGCGACAGCACTGTCTTTTGGTGTGTCTGCATTTGTCCTGACTCCTAATTTCCTAAAATCATCTGCCCATTTCATTAGTTTTGCAAACTTTTGATAAACTGGGGCATCTTCAGGTTTTAAAGTTCCTTCTATAAGAACCTGAACTACTTCGGAAGGTATAACTTTAAGTTGCCCTTTTATAACTTCTCCTGTATTTCCATCTATGGAAATCCAATCACCCTCTTTAATAATCGTATCTTTTGCTTTCATTTCTCTCTTTTCATAGTCAATTTCAAGAGCACCGCATCCAACTATGCAGGTTTTTCCCATCCCTCTTGCAACAACTGCTGCATGTGATGTCATTCCACCTCTTGCTGTTAAAATACCTTCTGCTGAATTCATCCCCTTAATATCTTCAGGTGACGTTTCTTCTCTTACTAAGATAACTTTTTCTCCTCTTGCTGCCCACTCTTCGGCATCTTCTGCGAAAAATACAACTTTACCTGTTGCAGCACCGGGACCTGCGGGAAGACCCTTTGCAAAAATCCTGTTTTCAGATTTTGCTTTTTTCTTATCCTCAGGGTCAAAAATGGGGTTCATAAGCTGGGTTAAATGATCTCCTTCGATTCTTAAAATTGCCTCTTCCGGGGTTATAAGTCCTTCGTCAACCATATCTATTGCAATGTTTACAGCAGCAAAACCTGTTCTTTTACCTGTTCTTGTTTGTAACATCCAGAGCTTTCCTCTCTCTATTGTGAATTCAAGATCTTGCATATCTCTGTAGTGTTTTTCTAATTTTTTGTAAACTTCTACAAGTTCTTTGTAAACTTCGGGCATATACTCTTCCAATGAAGGATATTTACTCTTTCTTTCTTCTTCACTGATTCCATGCTCTTCTGCCCATTTTCTTGAATCTTCCAGAGTTATTGCCTGGGGTGTTCTAATACCTGCTACAACATCTTCACCCTGAGCATTTATCAAAAATTCACCAAAGAATTTCTTTTTGCCTGTTGCCGGGTCCCTCGTGAAAGCAACTCCTGTTGCACTATCATCTCCCATATTGCCATAAACCATTGCTACAATATTAACTGCGGTTCCCCAATCATCGGGAATCTGATGCATCCTTCTATAAGCGATAGCTCTTTCATTATTCCAGGATTCAAAAACAGCATTAATTGCCATCCATAGTTGTTTGTAGGGATCCTGAGGAAAATCTTCTCCTTTTTCTTCTCTTACGAATTTTTTGTATCTATTAACCAATTCCTTTAAGTCTTCTGCTGTAAGATCTGTATCCACTTTAGCACCTTTTTCTTTTTTTAACTCATTAAGTATATGTTCGAATTTTGAAGAATCAATACCCATTACAACATTCCCGAACATCTGAATAAATCTTCTGTAACTATCCCAGGCAAATCTTGGATTATTTGTTAATTTCGCAAGTCCTTCAACTGTTTCATCATTTATTCCAAGATTTAAAACAGTATCCATCATACCGGGCATTGAAACTCTTGCTCCTGATCTTACGGAAACCAACAGAGGGTTTTCCGGGTCCCCGAACTTTTTGTTAACCATCTCTTCCACTTTTTTTAATGCGTTAAGAACCTGCTCTTCTAAACCTTCGGGATATGATTTATTTTTATAATAATACGTACAAACCTCGGTTGATATTGTAAATCCCGGAGGTACCGGGATTCCAAGGTTTGCCATTTCAGCTAAATTCGCTCCTTTGCCTCCTAAAAGATCCTTCATTGAAGCATTCCCTTCAGCACTCCCTCCTCCAAACAGGTACACAAATTTTCTACTCATTATTAAACCTCCGAATATGTATTTTTAATCCTTGATTTTACTACATTTATGAAATCTGATAAAGAAAAAGGCTTTTTTAAAATAGGTATTTTGTGCGTCTCTGTGATCTCTTTTAATCTTAAGTCCGTAGGATCAGCAGTTACAAAAATCAAGTTCTTTTCTCTTTTTTTATCTTTTAATTTTTTAAAAATATCAATGCCTGAAAATTTCGGCATACTTACATCCGAAACAATTAAGTCAAAGTTTTCTTTATCTATTAAGTTCAAAGCCTCTTCTCCTGAATAAGCATTTTTTAGATTTGAAAAACCTTCAAGGGAAAGAATATCATCCATTAATTCTACCAGTGATTCTTCATTATCAACGATTAATATTTTGGCATCTTTTGGTTCCATCTCTTTTTGAGGAATTTCCTCTTTAACTAATTTTGCCGAGAATGTTAATGTTACAGTGGTTCCTTCTCCTGGAGTGCTTTGAATTTCTACTTTCCCTCCATTTGTATGAGCAAAACCGTGAACAAAATTTAGCCCAAGCCCTGAAGAATCTTTTTTTGTGGTGAAAAAAGGTTCCATTATGGAATCAATTTTTTCCTTTTCTATTCCAATTCCATTATCATGGATGGTAATATAAAAAAGATAATTATCGTAATCTGTGGAAATCTTTATCTTTTTTTCTTCTTTATTACTTTCCTTTAAAGCCTCTATTGCATTGGCAATTAGATTTGATATGGCATCTCTGAGATGGAGTTTGTTAAAATATATTTTAGGAAGGTTTTCTTTGAGATTTAAAGAGACATTGATTCCAAAGCCTTTTATTCTGTATTCAATAAGATTCAGAGTTTCCTTTATTGTCTCATTTATATCTAAAACAGTTTTTTCCTCTTCTACTTTTGAGAAATACTCTAAAATACTATTAAGTAAGTTTATAGCTTCTATTGAGTTGTTGTTTATTTTTTCAATTTTTTCCAAATCTTTTCCTGTTAGTGAAGTCATTAGCATGTCCGAGTATCCCAAAATAGGGGTCATTTTATTGTTGATTTTATGAATTATACTTTTTAAAATGTATTTGTGGAGATGACTTTCTTCTACTTCCTTTAAAATTTGTTTTATCTTTTCTTTTTCTCTTGAAAACTCTTTTAATTCTGATAGAAGCATTAATCTCTTTTCAATTTCTTTTTTTAATTGTTTTTCAGTGTTATAACTGTGCATTGCCTGTGCGGTAAAGCTGGCGCTCAGCGATAGATTTTTTAATAATTCGTAATTGAATCTTTCTTTAGGAAATATAATTGAAATTATTCCATATGATTGGGTTCCAAAAAAGACTGGAATTGCCACTATTATTCTATCCTCTAAACTTTTTATCTGAAGTTCGCGCAAAGTAAAAGCTCTTTCGTATAAAGGTGCCTTTTTAATGTCGTACTCATGCGTTAGATTTTTAACTCCATCCAATTTATATGCAACAAATTTTGATATCCTGTTATCCCAATAAATAAACTTAAACTCTTCACAATCTCCGGACAAGGATGTTTTCAGGTGGAGTAAGAGTTTATTAATAATAAAGGAAGGTTCACTTACCCAATTTAATGAGGATGCAAGTCTGATATTAGCTGTTAGCTTTTTTCTTTCATTGAATAACCTTTCTTTTATAAGCTTTATCTCTTCCTTTTCAATTTTTGTTTTTTCTTCATCTCCGAAAATCAAATATTCAATTTGTTTTATTCTTGAACTAATCTCAAGGAATTCTTCTTTAAGAAGAGGGGCTTCGCTCTTGAAAATCTCTAACTCTTCAATGAATTCCTCTTTGAAAAGCCCTATCTCTATTACATCAAGGTTAAAGAAATTCTCGATCTCTTCTCTTATTCTTTTAAATTCTTCCCCAATTTTTTCCTTTCTCAAAAGAGCTTTTGAAAAATAATTGGCAACATAGGCTATTTTTGCGGTTTCTGTTTGTTGTTTTAATTCTGTTTGATTGTTAATTGCTTCATAAAATTTTAAAGGGAGATTCCATTCACTTACAATCCATTTACCTGCTTCAACAGAATCAATACCAAATCTTTCTCTTTCCTCTTTTAATATTTCATCTTCATTGTTTTCAAGGTTTATATTATATTTATCTTCGAAATTTAAAATCAATAAAAGTTCTCCTATCTTTAAAAGAAGACCTATTGTTAAAAAAACATCGGGAGATCCGATTCCATTTACTTTAGAGAAGGTTTTGCTGAAAAGAGCAGCAACAAGGCTTCTTTTTATAAAATAATTATATTTGTCTTTTGCCTTTGTCTCTCTTCTCAAGGTATCCATCATATTGGTAATGGAAATTCTTAAGGCAATGTTTTTTACTGATTCTGTACCTAATAAGTTTATTGCGTGGGGTATGGAAGTAATCTCACTTATGAAACCATAATAGGGAGAGTTTGCTATTTTTAGTATTTCCGAGGAAATACCGGGGTCTTTTTCAATTATTTTCGGTAATTCTTTTATTACTTCAGGTGCGGGCTTTTTTTCAAGCTCAAGTATTTTAAGGACGGTCGTGGAAAGAGGTGGTATCCTTTTTAATTCAATTTTTTCAGGCATAAGAAAATTATATGACAAAAGAGGGATTCTTTCAAGAATGCTTTTCATACTTTTAAAAATTGGAGGATAAAAAATACTTGAAACAAAATCTAAAAAGGGATAATCTTTTTTATGTCTTTTTCGTATAATTATTACAAATCTTTTTGGAGGTTATAATGAAAAAACTTTTTATGTATTTAAACCTTGCTTTTGTTTTATTAATTATGGTTTTTACAAATAGCCTATCAGGAGCTGATAAGGACGAAGTTTTAATGAAAAGAGTCAATCCAAACCCCACTCCTGCTGAAGTAAGGTTAAAAAATTATGAAAAACATAAATTAATGCAGAAAACGACTATGTTTAAAACTTTAAAATGGAACTTAATAGGACCTTTTGAGGTTAGTGGTAGAGTTACGGATATAGAAGTTCCAAAGGATAAACCTTATGTTTATTATGTTGCCGCTGCATCCGGCGGTGTTTGGAAAACAGAAAATAATGGAATCACATGGAAATGTATATTTGAAAATGCGCCTTCGATAAGTATAGGTGATATTGCTATTGCTCCTTCTAATTCAGATATTATTTATGTGGGGGCTGGGGAGAATAATAGCTCGAGAAGTTCTTATTCTGGAACAGGAATTTACAGAAGCGATGATGGAGGCAAGAGTTGGAGACATCTGGGGCTTGCGGATACCCATCACATAGGAAGAATTATTGTAGATCCCAGAAACCCCGATATTGTTTATGTTGCTGCGATAGGTCATCTTTACACCTACAATAAGGAAAGAGGTGTTTATAAGACCACGGATGGAGGAAAAACCTGGAAAAAGATTTTGTATGTGAATGATAAGACCGGGGCAATTGACCTTGTTATGAATCCTAAAAATCCTGATATCCTCTATGCTGCTATGTGGCAGAGAGACAGAAGGGCATGGAATTTTGTTGAAAGCGGAGAAGGTAGCGGAATATACAGAACGAAGGATGGTGGAAAGACTTGGGAAAAACTTACAAATGGACTTCCTTCAGGAAAGATTGTTGGAAGAATCGGCCTTGATATTTATCAGAGAAATCCAAATATTATATATGCTGTAATAGACAATCAGGAGAAGCTTCCGGTAAAGAAGGTGAAAAGAGAGGGTGGAAAACTTAATGCACTAAAGGTAAAGTCAATGTCCAAAGAAGAATTTATCTCTCTGGGAGAAAAAAAGATAAATGAGTTTTTAAGGTCATATCACATCCCAAAAAGCTATACTGCAAAAAAAGTAATTGAGCTTCTAAAATCTGGCAAGATTACCACCAAAGACCTTGCGGATTATGTAATGGATGCTGATATGGCTCTTTATGAAACAAGGATAAAAGCTACTGAAGTTTATATTAGTAAGGATGGTGGTGATACCTGGAAGAAGGTAAGTAAAGGGAGAATAAGGGGGATGACTGTTACTTATGGATACTATTTTGGTCAGATAAGGGTTAATCCTAAAAACTATAAAGAAGTTTATATAATGGGTGTTCCAATAATGAAGTCAGTTGATGGTGGAAAAACCTGGAAGAATACTGGAGGAAGGGGAGTTCACGCTGATTTTCATGCAATGTGGATAGATCCCAATTATCCCAAGCACATAATAGTGGGAAATGATGGGGGAGTAAATGTTTCCTATGATGGGGGAAAAAATTGGATTAAAATTAAAACTCTTCCTATATCCCAGTTCTATTCAATTAATTATGATTTAAAAAAGCCCTACAATGTTTACGGTGGACTTCAGGATAATGGGGTTGTAATGGGCTCGAGCGAAAATGACATACGAATAAGAAGAAAATGGAAAACTATTTATGGTGGAGACGGTGGATATGTTGAAATTGATCACAACAATGAAAATATAGTGTACACAGAATTTCAATTCGGAAATGTTGCGAGACTTGATTTGAAAAATAAAAGTGTTAAAAGTATAAAACCACATTCAAAAATAGGTGAGCCAAAGTTAAGATTTAATTGGGTTACTCCTTTTATTATTTCCCATTACAATTCACAGATTCTCTATTTGGGTGCGAACAAACTTTTTAAATCATACAATAGAGGTGACAAATGGTTTGCCATAAGCCCTGATCTTACTACAAATCCAAAACCTCAGGGAGATGTACCGTATGGGACTATTACAACAATTTCCGAATCTCCTATAAAACCGGGGCTGCTTTATGTAGGAACCGATGATGGTTTGGTTTGGGTTACAAAAGATGATGGTGCTACATGGAGCAAAATAATTGAGGGTTTACCTGAAAGAAAATGGGTGTCAAGAGTTATCGCATCAAAATACAAATTGGGTAGAGTTTATGTTACCCTGAATGGGTATAGAGATGATGATTTTACAAGCTATGTATTTGTTTCTGAGAATTTCGGAAAAACATATAAATCAATAAAATCAAATTTGCCTGATGAGCCAGTGAATGTATTAAGGGAAGATCCTTTTAATGAAAATGTTATATATTTGGGGACTGATGCTGGTGTTTATGTGAGTTTAAACAAAGGTGAGAGCTGGTGTTCATTGAATACCAATTTGCCTGATGTTGCTGTTCACGATTTGAGAATCCAGCCTATCGCAAAAGATTTAATAATCGGAACTCATGGAAGATCAGCTTATGTTTTAGATGTTGAGCCTATAGAAGAGCTTACTTCTGATATCCTGAAAAAGGATTTTTATCTTTTCCCTATTGAAGAGGCAAGAGTGTTTTATTCGGAAGATTTTGATTTTTACAGACTTTTAAAGGAATCTCCAATATATTATTACACGAACTTTAATGGAAAGATAAGATTAAAGATATTTGATTCTGATAAAAAACTGATTGGAAAGAGAATACTATCAGCAATTAAAGGTATCAATTTATTGAAGTTAAATCTTAGAAAAATTCTTCACGGCAAAGTTAAACCTCAAACCCTTCATCTGGAATTTTTTGTAAAAGGGAAAAAGTACAATGGTAAGTTTAAAATAGTAAAGAGTGAACTTTCCTTTAATCCCTTTGAAAAAGTAGCTGTTGAGCCTGAAAGGTAAAGATTTTTTATATTAATTAAATTAAAGAACTGTTTTTTAGCGATATCTATTTGAATGGTTGAGATTTTTCTGATAAAATTTTTTCATGGCTGATGAATATATTGTTCAATGCTGGTATTGTCTGGGTGAATACGATGCTTTTAAAGCAGCATGGTGTGGGCATCCCGAGCCTACAAAGATTTGCCCTTATTGTTTAAATTGTTCGTGTAATGCACCGGAGGATTATAAAAAAAAGTTTTGGGATGAGGCTCCGGATAAATTAAAAATTGAAAGAATTAAATTAACATCATTACATGAGAAATTAGGAGAGCTTTTAATAAGTGATAAGAAAATAATGTCAGAGCAGTTGCTTGCTGCTTTGAATATTCAAAAGAGAACAGGAGAAAAGATAGGTGAAATTTTAGTAAAAATGGGTCTTATTACAAAAGATGAACTCCAGATGTATCTTTTAAGACAAAAGAAAGTTCCTGCGGTTAATATTGAAAGAGAAGACATTGATCTGGAGCTTGTTGAAAAAGTTGGTATAGAGACCTGTTTAAAATACAAGATAATACCTTTTTCCCTTGAAGAAGTTGATGAAAAAAGGCATCTTCATCTTGCAATGGTAAATCCTTATATGCCAAACATAATAAAAAAAGTGGCAAAATTATTTGATGCAGATGTAATTTATTATCAAGCAGAAAAGGAAAAAATGGAAGAAAAACTAAAAAATATAGTCCAGGCTCTTAAAATAAAGGAAGTTACTAAAGTAGACAAAAATAAAGGGATTATAAAAAACTTTTTAGATATTCTAAAGTATGCGATAAACAAAAAAGCAACGCATATTTATATGGTTCAAGAGTTTTCAAGATTAAAAATAAGTTTAAGGATAAACGGGCTTTTGTTTAAAGTAAAGAGTGTTGAGCTTACAAATAGGGATTTTTTAAAATTATTGAAACTTTCTCTTGGCTTGAGAGAGGGGAAAAAGATAGTAAGAAAAACATTTGATTTGAATAAGAAGAGATTTAATATAATCATTTACGATGAGCAGGAGGGAAGCAAAGAACTATCTTTAAGCATAAGGATTATTGACCTTGATAATTTTGGTGTAAATATAAAAGAAATAAGATTTAGTGAATACCAATTGACAGATATCAGAGAGGCTTTTAAACAGGAAGAAGGAATTGTTTTAGTTTCTGCACCTCTTTTTAATGATTCGGATTCTTTAATGTATTCTCTAATGAATTATGCAAAAAAAGAATTCCCTTCAAAAAGTATTTTAAGTTTTGAAAAGGAGTTTTTAAGAAGATTACCAGGGATTGAGCAAAAATTATACTATAAAGAGGGCAAAGAGGATTTTATTGATATCCTTTATAAGACAGAACCAAATATGGTTTTTGTCCATAATATGAAAGGTGGCGAAATTGCCCGGGAAGTTTTTAGATTGAGTAAAAACATCCTATTTGTTATTGAGATATATTCAAAATCTGCGGTTAAGAGTATCGTGAAGCTACGGGAATACTTTAACATCAGCAATGAATCTATTGCTGAAAGCCTGAAACTTGTAATAAATCAAAGAATGATTAGAATCTTATGTAGTAAATGCAAAATAAGAGTTAAACCAAACCTTGATTTTGTTTATAAATTAAAACTTTCTGAAGAGGATTCTTTAATGTCTGAATTCTATAGGGAGAAAGGATGCCAGTTATGTAATTTTACAGGATTTGAAAAAAGAGTTCCTATTTTTGAAGTATTAAAGATAGATAACCAAATGAAAGAGGCAATAAATAAGGGAGCAAAAGAAAATGAACTTCAGTCGGTTGCAATCTCCGAAGGTCTAATTCCATTGAGTAAAAGTGCAACAGCAATGCTTTCAAAAGGTCTTACCTCAGCGAATGAGTTGATGAGGCAGGGTTTTCTATAATATGAAAAAGCGCTTTTTTTTTAATCTTTATGGATACTTTGCTTTAATTCTTTTTATTTTAGTGACAAGTTTTTGTTCCCGGAGTTCAAGAACACCAGAAAAAAGTGAGGAAAAGAGCTATTCTTCTTTTACCTTTTTTACTATGGATACTGTGGTAGAAGTTAAGTATAGGGGTAAAAACAAATCCATTGAAAACAAAATAGAGAAAGAGTTTAATAGAATATACAGAAAATATTCTCCTTCTTTTAAAACCAGTATCATCTCAAAACTCAATAGTTCAAATGGGCCTATGAAGTTGGACAAAGAAACTCTGTTCTTAATTAAAAAATCTATTTACTTTAATAAGGTTAGTAAAGGTGTCTTTGACATAACAATAAAACCTTTGATAGATATATGGGGCTTTGAAAAGGGTGAAAAAAGAGTCCCGGCACCCGAAACTATTTCAAGAGCACTGAAATTTGTTTCATCAATCAAAATTAAAATTAAAGATGATGGGGTTTATTTACCTGAAGGTTTTAAAATTGACTTGGGAGGAATAGCGAAAGGTTATGCTGTTGATAGGGCTGCTGAAATTTTTTTAAAAAGCGGAGTTAAAAATTTTCTTGTTAATGCAGGTGGTGATCTTGTTGCAAGAGGTGTAAATGATAAAGGTAAAAATTGGGTTATAGGTATTCAGAATCCAAGAGGAAATGGAATTGTTAAAATTTTTTCTGTAAAAAATAAAGCTGTTGCAACATCCGGAGATTATCAGAGATATTTTATTTCAGATGGAGTAAGATACTGTCATATACTTTCTCCTTTTACCGGGTATCCTTTCAGATATTGGATTAGTATGACTGTTATTGCTGAGGATTGTACAACTGCGGATGCACTCTCAACAGCATTTTTTGGGATGGAAAGAAAAGACATATTAAAGTTTGTGGAAAATAATGAGAGTTTAAAGATAAGATTTTTCGCAATTAATCCAAAGTTAGAGATCTTTACTAATTTTAACAAGGTGGAAAATTGAAGAAGGTTGGAGTTATTATACAGAGATTCGGAGAGGATATTATAGGAGGCTCGGAATATTATGCACTTCAGCTTTTGAAAAATATGTCTTCTGACTATTCTTTTATTGTATATACAACTACGGCAAAGGATTATCTTACTTGGAAAAATGAGTATGAAGAGGGAGAAGAAAAGTTAACAGACAATATACTTATAAAAAGATTTAAAGTGGAAAAAACAAGAAATATTGATGAATTTAACAAATACAGTGAGAAATTCTTCTCTATCAAGGAACATTCCAAGGAAGAGGAGGAAGAATGGATTAGGCGGCAGGGACCTTTAGTTCCCTCTTTAATTGAAGCGGTTGGGAAAGAACAGGAGAAATACGATCTTTTTTTCTTATTTACATATCTTTATTATCCTGTATACTTTTCAATTCCCATTATAAAAAAACCAAAACTTCTCTTCCCTACCACCCATGATGAACTTCCTCTCTATATGAAGATTATGAAAAGAACCTTTGAATTACCTGAAGCCATATTGGCTTTGACAGGTAAAGAGCTTGAACTTATAAATAAAGTTTTCCCCAAAAAAGGCAATCAGATAAGAAAATTAGTTGGTGGCATAGGAATTGAACCTCCTAACAAAATAGATACTAATGCATTCTTGAAAAAGTATACTCCCATAGAACCATTTATTATATATATTGGTAGAATTGACGGAGGGAAAGGGGTTGATTTTTTAATTGAAAATTTTCTTGAATTTTCAAAGAAAAATTATGTCCAGCTTGTTTTGGGTGGAAAGAGAAATATGGATCTCCCTTCGGATTTTAGAGTTAAATATTTGGGTTTTTTGTCAGAAGAGGAAAAATGGGAAGCTCTTAAGTCTGCAACTCTATATGTTCATCCATCTCAATTTGAAAGCCTTTCAATTTCAATGCTTGAAGCTATGGCAGTAGGGACTCCGGTTTTTGTTAATGGAAACAGCCCTGTTATGAAAGAGCATATACTTAAGAGCAATGCAGGGCTTTATTATACAACCAGGGAGGAGTTTTTAGAGGGTTTGTCTTTTTTAATGGGGAACATAAAGTTAAGAGAGAAAATGGGGGAGAACGGAATTGCTTATGTGAAAAAAAATTATTCCTGGAAGAATATTTTAGACAGGATAGAAAAAGTGATAAGTTTGTTTTGAACTTAGTTTTAATAAGGTTATTTTGTTGACAAATAATTGCTATTTTATATAATAATACACAAATAAAGGAATTCGTAAGGAGGAATTTATGAAAAAACTTTTATCAGGTAATGAAGCGATAGCAAGAGGAGCTTGGGAGGGCGGTGTTCATTTTGGAGCAGCTTATCCCGGAACGCCGAGTACGGAAATACTGGAGAACCTTTCAAAATATGATGATGTTCTGACAGAATGGTCTACAAATGAGAAAGTTGCTCTTGAAGTTGCTCTTGGTGCCACATTCGGAGGAGCAAGGGCTCTTGTTGCTCAGAAGCATGTAGGGCTTAATGTTGCGGCAGATCCACTGTTTTCAGCCTCTTACATAGGAGTGACCGGGGGTTTCGTGATAGTTACCGCTGATGATCCTGGTATGCATAGTTCTCAAAATGAGCAGGATAACAGACATTATGCAAGGGCCGCAAAGCTTGCAATGTTTGAACCCTCTGATTCCCAGGAAGCGAAGGAATTTACAAGAATTGCCTTTGATTTATCAGAGGAATATGATACACCTGTGCTTATAAGAATGACTACCAGAACATCCCATTCAAAATCACTTGTAGAGCTTGGAGATAGAAAAGAAGTTGAAGTGAAAGGGTATCAGAGGGATTTTCACAAAAGAAATCTTTTGCCTGCAAATGCAAGAAAAAGACATGTATTTGTTGAAGAAAGAATGAAAAAGCTTGAAGAATTCTCGAACAATTTTGAATACAATAGAATAGAGTGGGGGAACAGAGATATAGGGATAATAGCTTCGGGGGTTGCTTATCAGTATGCAAAAGAAGCCATTCCCGGTGCTTCATTTCTAAAAATTTCATTTTCTTATCCTTTGCCTTTTAAAAAGATAGAAGAATTTATTAAAGGTGTTAAAAAAATCATTGTTGTTGAGGAGAATGATCCTATTATGGAAACAGAGATTAAAGCAAGATTTCCAGAGGCTGAAATTCATGGAAAAGATATGATTCCGATGATTAATGAGCTTAACCCACGAATAGTTAAAGAAGCACTTGGAGTTGTAGGAAAACCCGATGATGTTGATTTGGGGGAAATTCCACCAAGGCCTCCCGCTCTCTGTCCCGGTTGTCCTCATACAGGGATTTTTTATATTTTAAATCAACTAAAGGTTACTGTTACCGGTGACATCGGTTGTTATACTTTGGGAGCTTTGCCTCCGCTTAATGCTATGGATACCTGTGTTGATATGGGAGCAAGTATTTCCAATGCTCACGGACTTGATATGGCCTTAAGAGTGATAAAGGGAGAGAAGAAGAGAATTGTTGGAATTATAGGAGATTCCACATTCTTTCATTCGGGAATTACAAGCTTGATTGATCTTGTTTACAATAAAGGAGTTTCCACTGTAATTATTCTTGATAACAGAATCACTGCTATGACCGGTCATCAGGAAAACCCGGGGTCAGGAAAAAATATTAAAGGGGAGCCTACTAAGGAGATAGATATTGAGGCGATAGTAAGAGCATCCGGTGTTGAGGATGTTATTACAATTGATCCTTTTGATTTGAAACTTGCAAAAAGGGTTATAAATGATGCAATACATAAAGAGGAGCCTTCTGTTATTATAGCAAAAAGACCATGTGCTCTTCTTTACAGAAAAATCAAGTGGAAACCTCTTAAAGTTGTTCCTGACAAATGTGTAGGGTGTAAAATATGTATAAGATTGGGATGTCCTGCAATTTCATTCAGGGATAAAAAAGCGGTTATTGAACCTTTCCTTTGTACCTCGTGTCAGTTATGTAAGGATGTTTGCCCGATAGACGGAGCCATTGTTCCCGATGATAGTATGGAAGGGCTAATGATAAGGGATCTCTGGGATCTTGAAAAAGAGATGAAAAAGAACAAGGAGGAAAAATAATGGATACTAAGACAATAATAATTTGTGGTGTTGGTGGTCAGGGAATTTTACTTGCATCTGATGTTTTATCCGATGTTCTCCTTGAAGCCGGATACGATGTTAAAAAATCAGAGGTTCACGGTATGAGTCAGAGGGGAGGAGATGTTATATCCACAGTAAGATACGGTAAAAAGGTTTATTCCCCCATAGTTGGAGAGGATGAGGCTGATATGATTTTAGCTTTTGAAAAACTTGAAGCATTAAGGAATTTAAGATTATTAAAAAGAGATGGTAAGGTTATGATAAATGATTTCAGATGGGATCCTCTTCCGGTTGCAACAGGGACTCTCGAATATCCAGAGGATATAGCGGAGAGAGTTTCTAAAAAGACAAAGAATTACAAAGTGGTTAATGCTACAAAAGTTGCCGAAGAGCTTGGTAATATAAGGGTTGCCAATATTTATCTTTTAGGTGTTCTCGCAAAGGAGATGGATGTTAAAAGGGAAATCTGGGAAGATGTTATTAAAAGAAGGGTTCCTCAAAAGGCTGTGGATGTAAATTTAAAAGCTTTTGCAGTGGGATTTGAGGGATAAAATGATAAAAAGTTTTAAAGAATTAATTGAAAAGGCAAAAGTTCTTGAAAACAAAAAAGTTGCAATAGTTTCCTCTTTAAGTGAGCATACTGTAAAGTCAGGGATTCTTGCCAAAGAAAATGATATTGCAGAGCCGGTTTTCATAGGGAATAAAGAAAAAATAGAAGAAATTTTAAAGGAACTCGGGAAAGAACCTTCAGACTATATTATTGAAGATTCAAAGAGTGAGGAAGAGTCTGCTTTAAAAGCTGTTGAGATGGCAAAAAAAGGAGAAGTTGATATTATTTTAAAGGGAAATATTTCCACTTCAACTTTGATGAAAAAGATTTTGGCAAAAGAGAGTGGTTTAAGAACAGGTAATCTTTTATCAGATGTTTTTATAACCGAAGATACCTCAAAGGATTATCAGAAACTTATCGGAATGTCTGACGGAGGAATAAACATCTTACCATCCCTTGAAGAAAAGAAAGCTATAATTGATAATGCGGTAAAAGTTTTCAGAAGATTGGGGTATGAAAAGCCGAAAGTGGCGGTACTCTCCTGTGTGGAATATGTTAATGAGAAGATTCCTTCAACCGTCGAAGCTAAAAAATTGCAGGAGATGAATGAAAAAGGAGAAATAAAGGATTGCATTGTCGAAGGTCCGCTTGCTCTTGATCTTGCGGTTTCGGAATTTGCCGCAAAATTAAAGGGTGTTGAAGGGAAAGTGGTAGGTAATGCGGATATATTGATAGTTCCGAACATAGAAGCCGGAAATATTTTCGGAAAATCTTTCACATACTTTACCCATTTGAAAGTTGGACATATAATTGTGGGAGCTAAAATTCCAATATTAATTCCTTCAAGAGCCGAAACTGAGGAGGACAGATTAAATTCCATAGCAATAGCTGTTTTTATGGAAAATTTGTTTGAATAAAAAAGCAAGTCTTTTATTTCTGTTTTTAATTTTATCTTTCTCATTTTTTGTAAAAGGGGAAATTTACAGTGTAAAAAAGATAGAGCTCTGGAAAAATGGAGAACTAAGAGGCGCAAATATTTATCAGCGAAAGGTTTATCCAGAACTTGATGATAATTTAATGGGAAACGAATACATGGGTACTCCTTACACACTTGATGATTTTAAAAGATTAAGAAAAGCGGGAGCTAATTATGTGAATATCTCCTGTGCGGGAATTTTTACTGAAAAGCCCCCTTATAGACTTGACAGAAAAAGTCTTGGAAATTTGGATAGATTGATTAAGCTTGCAAAAGAGGCGGATCTCTTTGTTGTTATATCTTTCAGAACAGGTCCCGGAAGGAGTGAGTTTACATTTTTTTACGGTGAAGATACTGAATCTGATCCTGATAATGGCTGGTTTACTCCTGATTATTATAATGATGAAGTCTGGCAATCAAAAGAAGCTCAAAGAGCATGGGCTTTGATGTGGCGATTTGTAGCAGAAAGGTATAAAGATAGTAAAGTGGTGGTTGGTTATGATTTAATGGTTGAGCCAAATTCAAATGATGTTCTTTTGGACATATGGGAACCTGAAGATTTTTACAAAGTTTACAAAGGAACAACTTATGATTGGAATAGCTTTTATCCGAATATTGTTAAAAGCATAAGAGATGTTGACCCTTATACTCCTATCCTGATACAACCTCTTAGCTACGGAGAAATAAAGTGGTTTAAGTATATGAAAATTATTCCATTTCGAAATATAGTGTATACCTGTCATCAATATGATCCCCATGTTTATACTCATCAGGAAATTAAAGATAATCTTACTTACCCCGGTTATTTTGACACGGATTGGGATGGAATTCCTGAAAATTTTAATGAGAAGTGGATTGAAGATTTGATGAAAAAGATGAGTGATTTTGCTCGGAAAAACAGGCTTACAATTGCAATTAACGAATACGGAGGGGTTCGCTATGCTCCGGGGCTTTCAAACTTTTTTAAGGATATGTTGAATATATTTGAGAAAAACAAAATTTCACATTCTATATGGATGTGGTATCCGGATTGGAAGCCATGGGATTTTATTTCTGAGTTTAATTTTTTATACGGAGAGAATCCTGATAATTATAGTGTGGTAAAAAACAAAATTTCAGATGTCGTTTTTAGTTTTTGGGAGAAGAATAAGTATTTTCCGTCCAATGTAAGATTTACAGATAAAAAGAAAGGTGGTAAAGGGGGGAGAAGATAGGGTTGAAAAATTTACGCTTTTGTCAATAAAATTAAGTGGTTAAATGAGTGAGAAGTATTATTTTATTTGTCTTTTTACTTTGTTGACTAAGGAAATAAAATATGATTGAATATTAAATCGGGTATAAAAAGTCCGATTATAAATTATAATGAAAAATTTAATAAGAATGAGAGGGAGGTTAAAGGGCGGTAGTCTGCCTTTTTTTTATTTATTTTATCTTTTAAGCATGTTGAAGCTAAAACATAGGGGTTAAAAATAATAATGAAAATTATTGATATTTCGATGCCTGTAACAGAAAAAACTGTTGTCTGGGATGATGAATTTGTTCCTGAAATTAAAGAGTTCGGAAGCATTTCGAAAGGTGATATTGCAAATTCAAGCTATATTAAGATGAGTCTTCACACGGCAACTCACATTGATTTTCCAAGGCATTTTTATGATGATGGAAAAACTCAGGAAAACTTTTTACTTGAGACTTTTTACGGAAAAGCATATGTAGTTGAAATCAATGATGATCCTATTGCTTATGAATCTTTTGAGAAAGCGAATATCCCTTCTGATATAAAAAAAATATTAATAAAAACCGGAAGCGATAGGCTTTATGAGTTGGGAAAGTTTTCAAAGGATTTCATAGCTCTCCATAATAGCGGAGCTGATTGGATTGTTGAAAAAGGGATTGAACTTGTCGGAATAGATTATCTTTCAGTAGAAAAGTATTATAATGATAATTATTATGTTCATAAAAAGCTTCTGGGAAATGATATTTTGATAATCGAAGGCTTGAATCTTTCAAATGTTGAAGCGGGAGAGTACACGCTTTATGCTTTGCCTTTAAAAGTTTTTGGAAGAGATGCGGCTCCCGTAAGGGCCTTTCTTATAAAAGAGTAAATGATAGAAAAAGTTACAATAAAACAATTAAATTTTATAGACATTAAAGAAAAAGAAAGTGATGTCAAATATTGTTCTCTAAAAGAAGTTTATAATAAGATTTTTCCTCTTTTTTCAGAGATATTCGATCTTTCAAAAGCTTATGATTCAAGGGCAAAGTTTGCAGAGGATGAAAATTACATTAATACAAGGATTGAAATAGGAGAAATCCTTCTTAATTTAAGAAATTCTCATAAGGTAAATGGTCTTAGTGATAGTGATTATGAATTTCTGAATGAACTTTTAGATAAATGGAATAAACTTACAACTGAATTTCCTGTTTTCGGAGGGGATGTTTCAAGGCTTTATTTGTTCTGGTTTTTATCATATATAGATATTTTGGAGAATATATTTTATTCTGAAGTGAAAATAATCTCCTTTGTTGATCTTTTCTTTTTTGAAAAGATTTTGGATTACATTCTTTCGGAAAAAGGTGAAGAGCAGGCTAAAAAAGAGGAACTCTTCACAGTTTTTGAAAGATTTAAACCTCCGATAGACCATTACAGAGCATTAAATCTTATCTTATCTCATTTAAAAATAAATAATAAGGAAGTAAGGGATAAACTTTTTGAATTTTACGATAATTTGATACCAAAGTTAAAAAACAAAATTAATTACTCAGATCTATTACTTACCAAAGCAAATCATTTGATAAAACAGAAAGAATATCAAAATTCCTTAGACCTATTAGAAAAACACAAAAATCTTCTTTTAAAAGAAAAAGCGCGTGAATGGTTAAAAATAATTTCGAAAGTAGTAAATGAAGATTATGAAACAGGGGAAAGGATTAGAAATTTGTTTAATCGGATAGAATATTTAAACAAGATTATTTTTCTTGTCAGTGAAGAAAGTTTATTTGAATTTGCTTTGATCTTGCTTTACGATTTTGAATTAAAAGATGATAAGGTTTTAAAGCTTTTAAATAAGATTTTGGATGAAAAGGAACATGGAATTTTTACAAATGATAAATACGGGCTCCTTTTGAAAAGATTATGGAAGTATTTAAACGAATCTGATTTTAAGAAGGTAGAAAGTTTTATGAAAAGTTATGGAGAAAACCTCGAAAAATATCTGCCTTTTGAATTTCTTAAATTTAAAATCTCATTTTATAAGGTCTCAGGGAAAACGAATGAGTTGGAAAAAGCTTTTAATAATGTTGAATATTTAAAGAAAATTGTAAGAAAAGCTAAGTTTAAAGAGCTTAGAGAAAAAATATCCATTCTCATTTTATCCGAAATAGAGTTAAAAGCTGAGGCAAAAAATTATCTCCAGAGCATTTCTTCGATGGATTTAACAAAAATAAAGAAAAAAGAATTGATGAAACTTTATATAAAAGCTCTTATAAAACAAAAAGAGTTTAAGAAAATAAATGAGGAAATTTTGTTTATTCTTAATAATTACCGACTCTTTTCACCGGAAGTGTTTTTAGAGATTTTATTTGTTATTTATTGGGAAGAGGGAATTAAAAATAGATTACTCGAAAAAAGGGGGAGGAGTGTTTTTCATTATTTAATTAATGGTTTGGAGTCCAGCTCTTTAAAGGATATTAACAAACTTTTATTTGTTTGGGAAGTTGCCAGCAGGTATTATCAAAATTATGGAGATTACATTAATATTCTTCTTGAGCTTATTTGGAGAAATTATTTTAAAGAAGCAACTATTTTTAAAGAGGACATTGATCTTTTGAAAAATTTAACAGAGAAGGATAAAAACTCTCTGGTTTTAGAAGATGAACTGTTTGAAAAAGGTTTCCTATCGGCAGAAAAGATTTTTTCTTCGGAATTATTATTTGATTTTTTTAGTAAAAGACAACAGAAAAAAATAAAGCAACTAAACGTTTTATCTTTATTTGATAATCTGAAGTTACTTTTTTCTGAGAAATTTTCAAAAAATTTTGCACTAAAATTTATCTCATCCACTGATTTGCAGTTTTTAGAAAATAAAGTAATAGATTTTAGTGTTGGTGATCAGTATCTGTTCTTTAGTGATAGAAAGGATTTAATTGAAAAAAGAGCGATTCTTTACATGATGCACGGGGAAAAGAGAGAAATTGCATTCTTGAAAAATTACCCGATGGAAGGGGGGCTTGGAGGTGTTTTTTTTGAGGTAGAAAAGGGGGATCTGTTCTATTACAAAAAATCCAAATTTATAACGGAAATATTCAAATATGATATGAAAAAGAAAAAGGAAGAGAAGATTTTTGAATTTACAGGTATAATACATGCAGGGAATTTTTTATTAGGGGAAGATAATATCTTTATTGTTGATTATTCATCTTCCAAATTGTTAATAGGTAATCTTCAAAAGAAAACAGTAGAAGTGATTGATTTTGATAAGGAAAATATTTTATTCCCCGAAGGTTTGAATTTAGTAGGAGATAATCTTTTGATTGGCTTCAGAAATTGTGGTGGGAGGGGTTGTTATGTCAAACTTGATTTGAATGATAAAAGTTTTAAGAAAGTAAAGATACCCTTGAATCTTTTAAGAGTTGATACGTTTTATTTTCTGGATGAGGATTTGTATTTTGTTTCAGCAAGGAAAAAGCTTTATTTAGTTAAGAACAATGAGATAGTTTTTCTACTGTATGGAGATGAGTATTTTGATTCATTTTTTAGAATAGATATGAAAAATAATAGATTATACGTTATAGACTCAAAAAATAAAAAACTATATATATTGTTTTTTGAATTCATTGCTTCATTATAAAAAGTATGAATAAAATGTTTTTTGCTATTATTCCTATGAAATGCCATTCTGAAAGGATTCCGGGGAAAAATACAAAAATACTTGCAAACAAACCTTTGTTTTTTTGGGTAATAAACACTCTGATGAAAGTTGATAATATAGAGAAGATAATTATAGATACAGATTGTAAAAAGATATCTAACATGGTTACAAATTATTTTGATGTTACGATTTCCATGAGACCTGATTATTTAAAGGGGGATTTTGTTTCTGTTAATAAGATAATAGAACATATTATAAATAAATATCCCAATAAGTACTATATCCAAACCCATGTGACAAACCCGCTCTTGAAGGAAAAAACATTAAATGAAGCTATTGAATTTTATTTAAAAAATAAGAATAAATATGATTCAGTGTTTTCAGTTACTCGCTATCAGTCACGATTTTACTTTAAAGACGGATCCCCAGTTAATCATGACCCTTCGAAACTTATAAGAACACAGGATCTTTCACCCCTTTTTGAGGAGAATTCTAATTTTTACCTGTTTTCAAGAGAATCTTTTTTTAAAAACAAGACAAGAATAGGGAAAAATCCTTTCTTGTATGAAGTTGATAAATTGGAAGCAATTGATATTGATACAGAGGAAGATTTTTTGCTTGCCGAGCTTTTAATGAAAGAAAACATGAAAAATGGAAGATAAAATTTTGGCTTCTATAATAATAAGAGCCTATAATGAAGAAAAGAACATTGGGAAGCTCCTTTCCAAAATAAAAAACCAAAAAGTAAATTTTAAATATGAAATCATAGTTGTAGATTCAGGCTCTACTGATAAAACGGTAGAAATCGCAAAAAGGTTTAATACGAAAGTTGTCAATATTAAACCTAAAGAGTTTTCCTTCGGGTTCTCTTTAAATAAAGGCATAGAAGCTTCTTTAGGTGATATTTGTGTTTTCATAAGTGCTCACTGTTTTCCTGAGGATGACAGATGGCTCAAAAATATCGTGTTACCTCATTTGGAAGATGAAAAAATAGCTCTTGTTTACGGAAGGCAACGGGGGAACTTTAGAACAAAGTTTTCCGAAAAGCAAATTTTTAAACAATGGTTTCCGAATAATGGAAAAGGATGTCACGAACACCCCTTCTGCAACAACGCAAATAGTTCTATAAAGAAGAAAATATGGAACAAAGTAAAGTTCGACGAAGTTTTAACCGGGTTAGAAGATATAGATTGGGCTAAAAAAGTAATATCCATGGGATACAAAATATTTTATAACCCGGACGCAAGAATTATTCATGTCCATAATGAAACATGGCAACAAATTATGAATCGCTATAAAAGGGAAGCAATAGCATTTTATACAATATTTCCGAAAGAACATTTCGGAATCTTATCTTTTGTAAAATATTTTCTGTTGAATGTAACAAAAGATTTTAAAAGCGCATTTGCGGAGGGGGTATTTAAAAAGGAATTTTTGAATGTAATAAAATTCAGATACTTCCAATTTTTAGGAACCTATAAAGGAGCAAGATATAAAAAGGAAATCACAGAGGAATTAAAAAAAATATTCTATTACAGAGGTAAAAATTGAATCTATACGATATATCTATTTTACTAAAGGAAGATATTGTAGTCTGGGAAGATAAATTTAAGCCAGAAATCAAGCAATATTCTTTTATAGATAAAGGAGATTTATCAAATACAAGTTGTTTGAAAATGGATCTTCATACGGGAACTCATATGGATCTGCCATATCATTTTATTGAAGAGGGGAAGAAATCGGATGATTTTGACCTCGGGTATTTTTTTATGAAAGCCATTGTTATAGAATGTAGATGCACTGCTATAGAGAGAAAATTTCTGGAAAGTGTAGAAATTCCCGAAAATGTAAAGGCTGTTTTGTTTAAAACAAACAATTATCTTTTATACAGAAAGAAAAAATTTTCAAAAAACTATACTTATCTTGATGTTGATGGGGCTAAATTTTTAGTAGAGAAGAAGATAAAACTTGTAGGGATAGATTATTTATCAATAGAAAAATACGGAGAAAATGAATTCCCCGTGCATAAAATTCTACTTGGAAATAATATATTAATTCTTGAAGGCTTAAACCTGGAACATGTAAAAGATGGAAAATATGATTTATTTGCAGTTCCCCTGAAAATAGCAAATGTTGAAGCTCTTCCTGTGAGAGCATTTCTTATAAAAAGGGAGGAATAGTTGAAGGTTTTAATATCAGCTCCTTATCTTATAGATGATTTTAGCGGATATAAAAAAGTCTTTGAAGAAAAAAAGATTGATGTTATTATTGCAAAAGTTAAAGAGAGACTGGAAGAGGATGAACTGCTGAGATATATTAAGGATATTGATGGTGTAATTTGCGGCGATGATAGATTTACAAGGAAAGTGCTTGATTCGGCTTTAAAACTCAAAGTTATTGTGAAATGGGGTACAGGTATTGATTCAATAGACAAAGAGTATGCTGAAAGGAAAAGGATAAAGGTTTTTAATACTCCCGGTGCTTTTACAGAGCCGGTTTCCGATACTGTTATGGCTTATGTCCTTGCTTTTTCAAGAAGAATTATTGAACTTGACAGACTAATGAAAGAAGGAAGATGGCAGAAAATAAAAGGTAGATCTCTACGCGAGCTTTCAATAGGAATTATAGGTGTTGGGAATATAGGAAGTGCTGTTGCAAGAAAAGCAAGAGCTTTCGGTATGAAGATTTACGGAAATGATATAAAAGAAATATCCGAGGATATAGTTAATTTGTACGGTATTGAAATGACCGATTTAGATTCTCTTCTTCGAAATTCTGATTTTGTAACACTTAACTGTGACTTAAACCCTTCAAGTTATAATCTTATAAATTTGGAGAAATTGAAATTAATGAAAGAAAGTGCAATACTAATAAATACGGCAAGAGGCCCTATTGTGAATGAGAAGGATTTAGTCTTTGCTTTGAAAAATAAAATTATAAAAGGAGCGGCTTTGGATGTTTATGAAAGAGAGCCTTTGCCGGAAAAAAGCCCTTTAAGAACGATGGATAATGTGCTTCTTTCTCCGCATAATGCGAATAGCAGTTATAAGTATTGGAGGAAAGTACATGAAAATAGTATTAAATTATTATTGGAAAATTTAAGAGAGGAGGGGAAATGAAAAAATATGCTATTATAACAGGAGCTGCTGGTGGGATAGGAGCGGCTTTATGTGATGTTTTTTCAAAAAATGGATACATTGTTATCGGGGTAGACAGGAAGGAAGTGAAAAGTTTGAATTACAGGGTCATACAATATGATATTAGCAAGTTAGGAAAAAAAGATGGAGAGGAAAAAAAATTTTTTGAAACACTTAGGAATATAATGGAAGGGAATCTTTTTGTTCTTATTAATAATGCTGCTATTCAAATAGTAAAAAAAATAGAGGATGTTCAATATGAAGATTGGAAGGAAACACTTGATACAAATCTTTTAGCACCTTTCTGGCTTATACAGGAGTTCAAAGAAGAACTGAGTAAAAACAAAGGAAGTATAATAAATATTGCCAGCATACACACATATTTGACTAAAGCAAAATTCACTGTTTATACAACAAGCAAAGGTGCTCTTGTTGCTTTAACAAAAGTTTTGTCTCTTGAACTTGCTCCTGATGTTAGAATTAACGCAATTGTTCCGGCTGCAACGGATACTCCGATGTTAAGGGATGGGTTTAAGGATAATCCGGAAGGATTGGATGTTCTTGGCAGGTATCATCCCTTGGGGAGAATCGCAAAACCTGAAGAGGTGGCCAAGGTAGCCTTGTTTCTTGCATCTGACATGGCAAGTTTTATAACCGGAGCTGTTCTAAATGTGGACGGCGGAATCGGAAATGTCTTACATGATCCTGTTTTTGCGAGGTAAGAAATGAAAAGAGTAATAGCAAATAATATTATAAGTGAATTTCATGGTGCGAAAAAATTCATAATAGATGTTTTGAAAAAAGAAAAAATAAAGAAAATCTCCATTTGGGGAGCAGGGTTATCTGGAGAAGTTATTTACTATTTGCTTAATGAAAGCAGTGTACTCGTGGAAAATTTTTATGATTCTTATAAAAAGGGATATTTTCTTGGGAAAAAGATTTTAAATCCTTATAAAAATTTAAAAAGAACCCCTATTATAATTGCGTCTTCTTTACCTGTTGAGAAGCTAAAAGAGATTACCGACTTCCTGAATAAAAAGAATGTGAAGTTTTTCTTTGCTAATAATATGAAGTATAAAACAAAGTCTCTTTATGAATTTAAGAACAAACACTTGAATCAAAGATGTTTCGTGATTGGTAATGGCCCGAGTTTAAACCTGCTTGATATGAATAAACTTGAGAAGGAAGTAACAATTGGTGCTAATAGAATTTACCTTGGTTTTGATAGATGGAAGTTGAATTTAAAATATTGGACAATAGAAGATATTTTAGTGGCTGAAGATACGGCTGAAGAGTGGAATAATTTAAAGGGACCGGTAAAATTTATACCGAATGATTTATCTCATATTGTGACGGATTTTGAAAATGTCGTTTTTTTTAACTTTGTTCGTAATAATTTTGACAAAACGATACCATTTTTTTCGGATGAGTGGTGTAATTTGTTCTGGGGTGGGACTGTAACTTTTCTTATGCTTCAGATAGCTGCTGTAATGGGATGTTCTCCGATATATTTGATTGGAGTAGATTTTAATTATGTTAAGCCCAAACATATAACATACGGAAGAAATGAGAAGGAATGGATATCTCATGGGGATGATCCGAATCATTTTCATCCAGATTATTTTGGAAACGGAAGAAAGTGGCATGATCCGATGGTAGATAGAATGAAAAAAGCTTTTATCTCTGCAAAAAAATTTTTTGATAAAAAAGATATAAAAGTGTTTAATGCTACACCAGGAACAAAGTTAGATGTTTTCCCCTTGGTTGATTTTAAAGACTTATTTTAATGTGTATTATGAATGATTTTCTTAATAATTACAGGAAAGCCTCTTTACTGCAAAAGAAAGGGAACTTTGAATCTGCTAAAAAAATATTTGAGGATTTGCTAAAGAAAACTTCGAAAGATAATATTAAGGCCAATATCTATTATCATCTTTCACAAATAGAGGCTTCGACAAGAAAAAAGGTTGACTTATTAGAAAAGGCATTGGCTTTAAATCCCAGCCATAGAATGGCTCATATCCTTTTGAATCTTTTACAAGAAGATTATGTTCAGAAAAGATTGGAAAATGATTCATCGTATGTGATAAAACAATTTTTTGAGAAGTATCCTTTAAATATTCAAATTCAAACAATTTCCGGTTGTAATGCTAAATGCAAAATGTGTCCGTATCATAGCTCATGGCAGAAATTTAACCCGGGTAAAATGAGTGATAAAACTTTTTTGCATATAATTGAATTATTAAATAGTATTCCATTAGGAAAAGTGTGTTTGTATCTCGAAAATGAACCCTTTTTGGATAAAAAAATCATAGAAAAAATAAGAATAGTTAAAGAAAATCTACATTACAAGCTTATAGAACTTTCTACAAATCTTTCCATGTTTAATGAGAGATTGATTAAAGAATTATACAATGTTTTGAAAGATACTCCTCATGAATTATGGATTTCCTGGCACGGTATAGATGAAAACACCTACAGGAACATTATGGGCTTCGATTTTAAAAAGAATATTGAAAAGTTAAAACTTTATTTTTCGATTACTAAAGGTGAATTAAATACATCTATAAATTCGATCATCGGGAGCAAATTAAATGAATCGAGAATAGAATCCGAAGACAAAGTAAAGGTTTTCTTTAATGATATTATTAAAAGTGTGGGGATTGATCCAAAGAAAATAAAACTAAAGATAAAGACTTTTTATTATCATGACAGGGCGGGTAATATTAACGAAAAAATAACGAATAATAAAATTTCCGAAATGATAGGAAAATTAAAACCTTATTGTGCGAGAATAAGGGAGTGGCTACACTTTATGTACGATGGAGATGTAATTCTTTGTTGTATGGATTATAAAAAAGAAACTGTAATGGGAAATGTGAATGAATTTAGCTCACTTGAGGATCTCTTGATTTCTAAAAGATTTGTTAGGATTCAAAAGATGGCTTTGGGAGAAATAGAATCAAACGAAAATTTTATTTGCAAAAGGTGTACCTCTCCGGGTGGATAATATGAATAAAAATAATGATTTTCGGGTTTCTATTTCTCTAATTACAACCTGCAAGGGTAGATTGTATTATTTGAAAAAAGTCTTGCCATCATGGCTTGCTCTTAATTATGATAATTACGACATTATAGTAGTTGATTATGATGATCCGGACGGAACTGAAGAGTATATAAAAAAGAATAAACGGAGGCTTTTGAAAGGATCCAAGTGTAAAGATATTAAAGTTGTAAAAGTTAGTAACAAACCTTATTTTAATTTGAATGATGCGAGAAATAAAGGAATAGAGGCTTCAGATTCTGAGCTTATCTTCATGATTGATTCTGATATTTTTATAAAAAGCAGGAAAATTCTACAAATAATAAACATTGAATATCAAAAGGGAACCGTCTTCTGGTCTACTTTTCCTGTTTTTACCTCATTGTATAAGGAAGTGTCGGATTACTATGAGGATGAATTTAAGGTGAAAATAGGTTATTTAGCTATACTCCCTTTTGTCTCTGTGAAAAGGGATCTTACTGGAACTGTCTGTTTTTTGAGAAAAAATTGGGAGATGAGCGGTAAATATAATACGAAAATTAATGAGAAAGGGTATGGCTTTGATGACAGGGAATTTTATTTGAGGTATCTTAATATTACTTTTTTTGAAGATTACACAGGTAAAAACCCAGAAAAAAGCATTCTTTGCAGAATGTCGGAGGTATTTTTGGATAAAATTAAAGTTTTTAAGTATTATGAACTAAGGGAAATTCCAAACAGAGTTGATGAAAGAGGTAGGTTTTATCCCAATAGCTCAAGAGATACTAATTTTGAAAACAAATCTTTTATAAGAGATTTTTTTGAAGGATTTTATGTGAAGATAGGAATTAGTAAAAATTATTTTATAAAGATAAAAAAAACGGAATCTGTTTTTTATCGTTTAAAATCAAAAAATAAATGGTTAGTTCCTTATATCTATTTTATCATAGGAATAAAGAGATGGAATTTAAAAGATTACAAAAAATCTATATTTTTTCTAAAAAAAAGTTTAAGAGCAAATAATTATAAAATCCCTCATTTTAGGCTACTTAGAATTAAAACACTTTTCAAAATACATATAGTTAAAAAATACGGAGAAGGCAAGGATTGTAATAGATGTTTAGTAGAAATAATTGATACTCTAAGTAAGAAAAAAAGAAAAAATGAAATTGAGTATAAACTTCTTTTAGATTCTTTTTTTGAGTTGAGAAGAAAAGAGGATTTTATTAAGCTCGGTAAAAAGATAATTGCAAATAAAAAATTTGACCCGGATTTTAAGTTTTCGGTGATATTTAAAATGGCGGTGTTCAGAGAGGAAATGAATGGAAGTAAAGATTATTTTAAAAAGGCTTTAAAGCTTCTTGAAAGTTTTAAGAAAGACAGAATAAATATACACAGAAAAGCATCGATTCTCAAACATCTTGGCAGGTACAATGAGGCAATCAAATTATACAAGGATTTGCTTAATTATGGCTCTGATGAAAATTTTAAGGCAAATATTAATTTTCACATTGGTGAAATATATTACATTCAAAACCAAAAAAATAAAGCAAAGAAATATTTATTAATTGCTTGTAAGCTTAATCCCTTTCATAGAAAAGCAAAAGAATATTTAAAGTCTTTAGGAAATTGAATAGTAATATTAGAGATATAACAACTTTAGATAGAAAATAGAAAAATTTTTGTCAATATGAGATGAGCCCAAAATTTTTCATGTTTTTTCGAAAAGAGGTGTGGAATGCCAATTGAAAATAGTGAAAAATATTTTGCGGGAGAGGTCGTTCTTTTAAAACCTAAAGTATTTAAGGATCACAGAGGTTTTTTCTATGAAGTGTTTAAAAAAAGTGAGCTTGAAAAATACGGAGTGCCTTCGAATTTTGTTCAGGAGAATCATTCTGGCTCAATTAAGAATGTTGTAAGAGGACTTCATTTTCAGTGGGAGCCTCCTATGGGAAAGTTAATGAGAGTTACAAGGGGAAAAGCTTTTTTGGTGGCTGTTGATATAAGAAAAAATTCGCCGACTTTGGGTAAGTGGATAGGTGTTGAGGCTTCAGAGGATAACAGATATATGCTCTGGGCTCCTTATTATTTTGCGAGAGGATTTGCGGTTTTATCAGATTATGCAGAAATTCAGTATCTTGTTACTGGAGAGTACAACAATAAAGCTGAATCAGGCATATTATGGAATGATTCTGAAATAGGAATTGAGTGGCCTGTGGAAAATCCCATTCTTTCGGAAAAGGATAGGAATGCTCAAACTCTTAAGGAATGGCTTAATAGACCGGAATCGGATAATTTTGTCTGGAACAAATAGAATCAGGGCTTTTGGTATATGTGATATAATAATAATATGAAAAAAGTAGTTAAAATATCAAAAAGTTTTAAAGAAGCTGAGGAGTGGGATATTGAGCAATGGCTTAGCAAAACTCCGGAAGAGAGAATGGATGATCTGCAATATTTAAGAGAGCTTTATTATAGGGTAAGAAATGAGAGTAGAAAAGGATTTCAAAGAGTTTATAGAATTATTAAACAGGTACAAAGTTAAATATCTTGTTGTGGGGGGGTTTGCTTTTAGTTATCATGCTAAAGCAAGGTATACCAAAGACATAGATATTTGGATTGAAAGGTCCGAAGAAAATGCAAAAAAAGTGTTAAAGGTTTTGGATGCCTTTGGATTTTCTAATGTCGGGTTGAAATTAGAGGACTTTTTAGAAGAAGATAATATTGTTCAGCTTGGCTATGAACCTGTAAGAATAGATATATTAATGTCTTTAAAAGGAGTTGATTTTGATAGCGCATGGGAAAGTAAAACAGTCGGTCAATATGGGGATGAGATATGTTATTATATATCTGTTGAGGATTTAATCAAAAACAAGTCATCAACCGGAAGATTGATAGATAAAGCGGATGTGGAGATTTTAGAGAAAGTAAAAAACAAATAAGGCATAAGGGATAATTTTATGTAGTAAAAAAATTAAGAAAGGGAGAAATAATGGAAATAGCTGTTATTGGCTCTAATGGTCAGCTTGGCAATGATATTTATGAAACTCTTAAAAGGGAAAAAAAATGGGATATTATAGGTTTGACTCATTCTGATGTGGATGTTTCTGATATTGACTCTGTTTTTTCTGTTTTTAAAGAACTTAAACCAAATATAATTATTAATACTGCTGCTTTTCACAATGTTCCTCTTTGTGAGAAGGAAAAGGAAAAAGCATTTTCCGTAAATTCTCAGGGAGCGCAGAATCTTGCGGATATTTCAAATAAGTTAAAGGCCACTCTTATTCATTTTAGCACTGATTATGTTTTTGATGGTAAAAAGAGAGCTCCCTATATTGAAACAGATGCTCCCAACCCTTTAAATGTATATGCAAAATCAAAGTTAGAAGGCGAAAACAGAATAAGAGAAGTAGCTGAAAAATACTATATTTTGAGGGTTGCAGGGCTTTACGGTAAGTACCCTTCAAGAGTTAAAGGCTATAATTTTGTGGGTCTTATGCTAAAACTTGCGAAAGAAAGGGATGAAATAAGGGTTGTTGCTGATGAGTTTACAACTCCTACATATACAAAGGAAATAGCAGAGCAGGTTAGGGTAATAATAGAAAAAGAACCTCCCTATGATATTTATCATGCTACTGCTGAGGGGGAGTGCAGCTGGTATGAGTTCGCAAAAACGATATTTGAAATAGCAGATGTTAGAACTAATCTTAAAAAGGCAGAACCGGGAGAATTTGCAACAGAGGTTAATCGTCCCAAATACTCTGTACTTGAAAATTTTAATTTTAAAAAGGAAAATTTGAATGTTTTCAAACACTGGAGAGAGGAGCTTGAAGATTATTTACAGGAAGTTAAGATAATATGAGTATAAGAATAATAAAAGAGGTGGATGAGCTTCCAAATGGAGCAAGGGTTTTTATATATGGAACTGGCATTGCCGGAAAAGCATTCTTGTTTTATTTAAGCAAAATGCGGCCTGATGCGAAAGTATTGGGCTTTATTGATACTTATAAATCAGGAAAATGTTGTGGGCACAAGATATACAAATTTGAAAATTTTATTAAAAAATTCAAAAAAGACGATTTTGACTTAATTTTAATTGCTTCAATGTACTATGAGGCAATAGGAAAATTGCTCTCTGAGAATGGTGTTGAAAATTATGCATTGGTAAAGGGTAAAAATCCGGCTTATAGTATTTTCATTGAGGATAAAGATTATAAAGATTATTTAAAAAAAATATCCGATTTTTTGTTAAAAGCTCTTTTTCTGCTTTTCAGGAAAAAAAACATAATAGTAGTTGGTGAATACGGAGGAAATTTCGTTGGAAATTCCAAGTATTTTTATCTTTATTTGAAAGAAAGAGGTGTTGAGAATGTTTATTGGTTAGTGAATAACAAAGATTATTATAATAAACTAAAGAAAGAGAATATCAAAACTTTTTTTTATGGTGGAAATTCTTATCTTTTTAAGCTTTTAACAACTTCTTTTGTAATTTTTGATAATCGGGATTGGTGGAGGGAGTATCCTCTTCTATTAAAATTACCTTTGAAAAAGATTCAATTATGGCATGGTGTTGGTTTTAAATACATTGAACTTTCTTTATTGTCAGACAAGTTTTTAAAAAGCTTGAATATGAAAGAAAAAAAACTTTTAAAAAAACGCTATCCTTCCTATGATTTATTGGTTACAACTTCTGATTTTTATGCTGAAAAGGTTTTTGGCCCTGCATTTGATATTTCTCTTGAAAGAGTAAAGCCTCTGGGGTATCCGAGAAATGATATCTTTTACCGTGATATTCCCGGGGAAGAGATAAATACTGATAAAGAGGTTATGGAATTTGCCAGAAAGTTTAAAAAATCTGCCGGAAAAATATTAGTGTTTGCTCCTACCTTCAGGGATCTTTCAATAAATGTTGATTTCAGGAGTGTTTTTGATTATAAAAAACTTGATGAATTTTTGAAAAAGAAAAATATTCTTTTTATTGTAAAGGGGCATTCACTTCCGGGGATTGATTATTTTTTGGAGAATATTGATAATTATGAAAATATTTTAATTTATGATAATAAAAAGGATGTTTATCCTCTTCTAAAAATCACGGATCTTTTGATAACAGATTATTCTTCTATTTACACTGATTTTTTACATACAAAAAGACCTGTTCTCTTTTATCCTTTTGATTATGAAGAGTATACGGATCTCCATCGTCAACTTCAGTTTGATTATAATGAAATGACACCTGGTCCAAAGGCAAAAAATTTCGGCGAGCTTTTAAATTGGGTTAATCATTTTTTGGTAGAGGGAAAAGATGGCTTTGAAAGTGATCGTGAAAGAATATTAAACCTTGCTTTCAAATACAAAGATGGAAACAGCAGCAAGAGGATATTTGAAGAAATGATGGAGCTAATGTGAATTTTTAGTTTTTAAGGAAGTGTAACTATGTTAAAATTTAAGATGAAAAATCTTGCGATAATATTAGCAGGTGGTTCTGGATCAAGGCTTAAGCAGGAGACTCCCAAGCAATTTTTGAAATTAGCAGGTAAGCTTATTATAGAACATACAATTGAGAAATTTGAAAAT
>Ga0256835_1000362_pt1 | contig 34605 bp, 27 predicted proteins | sample PIR30metaG_FD_185972 | JGI IMG/M metagenome (GOLD analysis project Ga0256835, IMG submission 185972) | Hydrothermal vent microbial communities from East Pacific Rise, Pacific Ocean - PIR-30 | ecosystem: Environmental > Aquatic > Marine > Hydrothermal vents | place: Pacific Ocean: East Pacific...
ATAATTATGAGATGGGAGAAGATAAACTGATATACAATTGCGCATATTGAATGAAATTTTAAAAAGATATAATATTCTATTTTCAGGAGGAATTTGATGAAAAGGATAGGTTCAATAATATCAGTTATTCTTTTTACGGCAATCAGTATGCTTTTTTCGGGAGATTTTCCGTGGAATTTTGAAGAACTACTCTTTTTAACTCCATTCTCTCACTATGAATCAATAGAGGGTGAAAGAGCGGGTAATTTTTTGCTTGATTTTGAAGGTATAAATCTCACATCTCCAATAGATGGCTCGCCATTTTTGATTCCATCCCCTCATCTTTTTTCAGACTTAAAATCCAACACTCTATTTTCACCTGAATTTTACATCTCAGAAAACAAAAGTTCCGGGAAAATAGGATTTTACAGAGACGGACTATCACTTAAGAGCGGAGAAACAACGGATATAAGGAATTCTCTCTTTTATTCCAACAATATATCCGAAAAAATTTTTTTTAATGTGAGTGTTCTCAATTCAGGAAATAGTTATTATCACTATGATAATGTATTTCATGGTCCTGCCGCAGAGTTGTTTATGAAATACAGGGGAGAAAATTCAGTGCTTAACTTTTACTCATTCTTCTCAAAAACAAATGATTCCTCCCTCGAACTCGATGAACTTGAGCCCCCTCAAAAAGTAAAATTCAAAGATGATGCCTTTGCTTCCCATACAAAACTTTTTACAGGTTTTTCTTATACTTATGACAACAGTACTCTTAAATTTAGTTCAAAACTATCATACGGCTTAAAAAATCAGGATGGAGAAAAGAACGGGATTGCTCTTTTTGACAGTGAAACTAATAGCTGGAGCGGGAATTTTCCATTTGCTGTTTCCTCCTCTTTTTTAACCATTAAAAACTCTATATCTTTAAATCTATCGAATGAAGATAATTTTAAGCTATTTCCCTCTTTGAATTTTGAATACCTTTCAGGAAAAACAAAGAGGGAAATCTCCGGTGAGGGAATAATTTATGATAATAGTATTAAAATTTCAGGATACGGATATGAGCTTAACTCAAGTTTGATAAGGATTTCACCAGAGGTTCACTTTTCAAAGGGCCTCAGGGAGGACTCCATAAGCTTTACACTTAAGATAGGCTATGAACTTTTATGGTACCCTGGAGGAGCCACAGGGGAATCAATCTTCCTGAACTCTCCTGAAATACTTTCAAAGATAGACTTTAAAGCTGAAAAGATAAAAGGTATGATAGGGATCTCTTATTATTCCACGCCAATTACCCTTGCAAAACTCTTTCCTTTAAGCAATAATTTTTTCAATTACAAAATCTCATTTTTTGAAAATGGCATCTGGAATGATATTGAAATAACCCCTAACTTAAAATATCATTATGATAACAGTTCCTCTTACAACAGGACAAAAAAAGCCTTCTTTTCCCTTTCCTACGGAGATAAAAACTCAAAAATAACTTTTAATTCTGTACTTTCGAAAACTTCCGATTTCTGGGATAGAATGGATACCTCATCATCATATATAAGAGAAGGAGAACTTTTCATTAAAACTAATAATGGAGAATCAATAAATATCGGTACCCCTTCAAAAGAAAAGGATAATATCCTGTTTTCTCCCGAAAGAACCTTTTTAGGCTTAAACCTGAATTTACTGCTAAATTCCGAAAGTTTGAAATTTATTGCCGGGGTAACATACATGAAAACAACCGGCACATATGATAATCAGTATGTATCAATACTTGGAGGGTATGGCTCTAATTCAATCATTTTTTTATCTCCAAACATTCAGAACAGGCTAATAGACAATTTTGATCTCACATTTGGAAATGGGATTAAACTATATTCAAGGGTAAAATACATTTTTTCCGAAAATCTGATTGCTGAGCTCTTTTTTGTCCACCTCCCTCCTGTAAATTATTTCACATATACAAGCAGTATTTCCTCCATAGGCTATGTACCCGATTCAAGAGAAAAGAGCACTCCGTACAACAATCTGTCCATAGGTTTTGATTATTCCCTCACCAAAATAAAGGTTTACCTTTATGTAAAAAATATCTTAAATTCAACTGCTCCTCTCTTGTTTCCTGTGAATGATAGTTCAGAATTTCTAAAAACAACAACCGGCATGGGGCTTTTTGTCGGCCTTGTTTACAGCCTTTAATTAATATCCTTATAACCCCTTATAAAATCCTATTGACAAAAAGCCTTTTGTATGGTTAAATAGGGCATATTGCGAGGTGGGGCAGTGGTAGCCCGTTGGGCTCATAACCCAAAGGTCGGAGGTTCAAATCCTCCCCTCGCTACCACTTTTTCAAAGCAAAACAATTTTAAAATCAAATTTGAACATTTTTTCTCCAAGTGATATAAAATTAATATGATATTAAGAGAAGAGCTCCTTAAAATCTTAAAATCCGTGGAAGAGCCGGATTTTACCTTTGTGGAAAAGGACTTTCCACCCGTTTTCACAGGAGCTGAGGGCATAAAAGTTTATGATTCGGAAGGCAATGAATATCTTGATTTTTCATCATTTTTCGGGGTGAGTTTTACAGGGCACTCTCAATCCTTTGTAAAGGAAGAAGCTGAAAAAGGGTTCTACCATGGCCTGGGAGATCTCATACCATCCGAAGAAAAAATTCTTCTAATGAAAAAACTTTCGGAAATCATAGGAAAAGGATACAGGGGTGTTCTTTCCCAGAATGGCTCCGATGCGGTTGAAGCCTGCCTCCGCTCTGCCTTTCTCTATAAATGGAGCAAAAAAATCATAGCCTTTCAAGGAGCATATCACGGAACTTCACTGGGAGCGCTTTCCGTGACATACTCAAATAAATTCAGGAATAGATTTGAAAAGCTTTTGCCATTTGAAACAAAATTTTTTCAGTATTCTGTAAATTCCATTCCAGAAATAAAAGATTTTCTAAAAAACAATGGAGTTTCTGCAATTATAATAGAGCCTGTTCAGGGAAGAGCCGGCATTAGAATAGCTGAAAAAGAGTTTTTACTTTCTTTGAAAAAATTATCAGATGAATTTGATTTGCCTCTGATTTTTGATGAAGTATTCACAGGATTCGGAAAAACCGGCGAATATTTTGCAAAGGATTATTTTGGCATAGAACCTGATCTTATTGCATTTGGAAAAGCTTTGAGCGGAGCTTTCCCCCTTTCAGGATGTTTCGGGAAAGAGAGAATAATGAATCTATGGGGAAAAAGTAAGGGAGAAGCTTCTTTTACATTTACTTTTTCCGGAAATCCGTTTTTTTCAAGAGTTGCATTAAGGAATCTTGAATTTTTAGAAAAATTAAATTTCAGAAAAAAAGTCAGGGAAATTGAAAGTTTGATGAAAAAAGGATTGTCCGGGTTAAAAAACAAATATAAAAATAAAATAAAGGAAGTGAGAGGAATAGGAGTAATCTGGGGAATTGAACTTTATCATCCCATAGATTCATTTATTGTATTTAAAAAACTTCTTAATGAGGAGAGAATTATCACTCTTCCTTCAGGAGAAAATGGAGAAACACTTGAAGTTTTACCTTCTGTAATTGTAGAAGAAAAAGAGATTAAAAAATTCATTAACTCTCTGGAGAAAATCCTTGAAACTCTTTGATGAAATAAAAAATTATATTGAAAATGAAAAAACCTTCAATGAAGAACTTGCCATCGAAATTGCAAACTTTCAATTAAAAAACAATCCTTTTTACAAAGCTTATGCGGAAAAAGTCGGAATAAAAAAGATAAAAAAAATTCAGGACATACCCTTTCTGCCGGTGGAATTTTTTAAAAATCAGAGGATTTTCTCTTTTGAAAAAGCGGATGGCTTTTTTATGTCAAGCGGTACAGGAGGAGAAAGAAGCAAAGTTTTTTACAATAAAAAAACCCTTGAACTTTATGAAATTTCCGCTCTTAAAAGTTTTCCTTTCAAAGATAAAAAGATATACTCTCTTATTCCTCCCTTTTCAATAGCAGAAAATTCATCTCTATCTTTTATGCTTGATATTTTTTCAAGAAATCTAAATTTAGAGTATTTGAACAAAGAAAGCTTTGAAATAGATGAAAAAATATTTTTCAGGATTTTAAAGGAAAAAACAGAAGACAACAGTGTTCTCTTTCTAACATCCCTGCAGCTTTTTAAATTATCCTCTTTAAAAAAGGAAAGCATTACTAAAAAGTTTACTATTATAGAAACAGGTGGATACAAAGCCACAAAAAAGATTTACAGGAGAAAGAAACTTTATAAATTTGCTAAAAAAGTATTTGTAAACTCCGAGTTTTTCTCTGAATACGGAATGGCAGAACTTTTTTCCCAGTTTTACACTGTTTCAAAAAACAGAGACTACACATTTTCACATTATAATTATATTTTTACAAAAGAGGGGAAAGGATTACTAAAAGTTTTTGATTTTGCGAATCTGGGAACAGTATCATCTTTATATATTCCGGATTTTATTGTAAAAAGGGGGAATGAGTTTGATGTTAAAGGAAGACTTACATCGGAAATAAGAGGTTGCGGCTATGTCTTTAAATAAAAAAGAGAAGACACTTAAAGCTCTTAAATTATTCAGACAAAGATATGAAGAGGGGAAAATTGTTTCCTCCAAAAAATATCAAAAAAAATTAGTTTTAGAGAGTATAGAGCATTTTATAAAGGAGACGAAAAACTATGAGGTAAAAGAACTTGTCTCTTCCTACAAAAAAATATTCATCATCCTCCCTGCAAATGTTCCGACAGAGTTTTTTGAATTTATACCCATTCTTCTTTCATACAATGCTTTCTTTTTTTTCAAATTACCGAAAAGAAACAGGATTTTCATAAAAAGTTTTTTTGAAATATTGAATTTTAATAATATAAAAGCAGAATATCTATCCCACAAAAAAACTTTAAAAGAGGCAAAAAATTTTGATTTTATTATAGGTTCAGGAAGCAGTGGGCTTGAGGATTTTTTAAAGTATTTAAATAAACCTTACAGATATTTCGGGCCCAAATTTTCCTTTGCAATTATGGAAAAATTTTCAGAAAAAGATTTGAAATCAGTAGTAAAAGATTTTCTTTCCTTTGATACTGAAGGGTGCCTTTCCGTAAGATTTTTATTTACAAAATTCGACCTTGATTTGAAATTTTTAAAAGAAATGATAGAAAGTATAAGAAAAGAGCTGTATCCTCAAAAAGATTTTGACCCTTATCTTTTTGATTATTATAATGCCGTAAACCATTATTATTCCAAAGAGGGACTTATCCTAAAAAGAGAAGCTGTCTTCAAAGTTAATGAATTCCCCAAGTACTTCCCTCAAAGAACCCTTTTTGTCAAAAAATATGAAAAAGAGACTGAAATTATTGATTTTTTAGAAGAGGCAAAAAACTCTGTTCAGGCAATTTTAAACAAGGATGGTTCGGAATCAGATTTTTTCATCAAAAACACATCTGTATCTCTTTTTCTTCCGTCTGGAAGGGCTCAGTTTCCTCCTCTCGGATGGTTATTTGAAAGAGGTTTAAAATTAGATAATTTTTTTATAATTTAAACACTACCCATAAAGCTTTATGAATTCATCAATCTCTTCCTGAATTTCATACATCTTTCTTTCGGCCTCACTCTCCCCTATTGACAATATTTCCAATTCCTCTTCTATGTTCTCTTTTCTCGGGGCATAAAGGCTATAACCTTTTTCTGAAGCAAGTTTATCATAAAGACTAATTATCGCAGGCAATTTTGTTTCGCTCTTTACAATTTTTGGATTATGATGATACAGGATTCCATAGGTAATTGTTTTACTCATCTTCCATGCTTTTGCGAGAAGATAGCCAACCTCAAGGTGTGTGTATCCGAAAATCTCCTTTTCGTTTTCCACTGATGGGTTCTTTAAAGCATTGGTCTTTTCTATAACGCTCATATACCTTTCCTGAAACTCTTTTATAAGCAAGGCCTTTCCTATATCGTGTAAAAGGCCTGCAATATAACCCTCTTCAGGGTCACATATATCATAATCATTGGAGAAAATTCTTGATGCAAAAGCTACAAAAATGGAATGCCTCCACTGATTAAGCTGGAGTTTCGGATCCTTAATTTTATTCAAAAGATTTTTCGTAAAGTATGTCATCAAGATTGTTCGGAGATTGGAATAACCCAAAAATGTTATCGCATGACTCAGGGTTGAGATCTCCTGAACTGCTCCATAATAGGCTGAATTCGCTGTTTTTAGGATAAAAAAAGTTAAAGATTCATCAAGTAAAATTCTCTCTTTAATATCCCTAATATTTGACTTCGAACTTCTCAATAGTCCCATTGTCTCAAGCAAGATTTTTGTATTTGAAGGGAGCTCTTCCTTTATATCTATCTCCTTTATAACTTTATCAAGAGAAAATTCTTTATACGGTTTTTTCATTTTTTAATATATCAAATACCAAAGCCCGTTCCAAGAGCCATCGCCATTTTTACCATATCACTTTCAGGATCAACCCTCCTCGGATTTCTTGCGGCTTCTGCAAGAGAAACGCTTACTATATCATTTCCTCTGCTTGCCACCATCTGACCGAATTTGCCCTCATGAATTAACCTTACAGCATGATAACCAAATCTTGTTGCTAACAGCCTATCAAAAGGAGATGGAGAACCACCCCTCTGCAAATGGCCAAGAACAGTTACTCTTGTCTCCATCCCGGTTCTTTCCTCAATTTCATCTCCCACTTTATTTCCAATCCCCCCCAATCTTATAGGCATTGTCGGGTCATCAACAATTTTTTTTACAACAACATCCCCACCTTTTGGTTTTGCTCCTTCACTGACAACAACAAGACTGAATCTTTTCCCCTTTCGAACTCTCCTTTCTATCGTTTCAGCTACCTTATCAATTTCATAAGGAATTTCCGGAATCAGGATAACATCACCTCCTCCTGCAATTCCCGAATGAAGGGCAATCCAACCGGCATCCCTTCCCATTACCTCTATAACCATTACTCTGTGGTGGGATTCTGCGGTCGAATGCAATTTATCAATTGAAAAAGTAGCTACCTGGAGAGCGGAATCAAAACCAAATGTCACATCCGTTCCGCCAAGATCATTATCAATTGTTTTCGGGACCCCCACCATCGGGACCCCGTATCTTTCGTAGAACTCAAGTGCAATACTCTGAGTACCATCCCCACCTATTGAAACAATAACATCAATATCATTGTATTCTATTGTTTTAATAACCTGCTCACTAACATCAATAAACTCAGATTTTCCATTCTTTTCCACTCTATATTTGAATGGATTATCTCTGTTGGAAGTTCCCAGAATCGTTCCCCCTCGGGGAAGTATACCTGAAACATCTTTTTCCGTAAGAGGAAAAACATTCTTTTTTATTAACCCTGCAAAACCATCCCTTATTCCCACAACTTCATAGCCATACTCATTTATAGCTGTTTTAACAACCGCTCTTATAACAGCATTAAGACCGGGACAATCACCGCCGGCAGTTAAAACCCCTATTTTTCTTACTTTTGACATAGCTATTATCCCTCCTTTTTATTTTTTATATCCCCAAAAAGCGGTTTTATTTCTTCCTCCGAAGGCGGAGGAGTCAAATAACTAACAACCACCAAAGCTAAAATTGATAAAATTGCAGCAGGATAGATAATCGGAATCCCCCATGGGTCCCCATTGGGATTATTAATAGGTCTCATTATGGATGGCCAAATATACCCAGAAGCCTTTAAAAATATTGCCACAACCGTACCAGTAATTATTGAAGCCAAACCTCCTGCCTTTGTAGCTCTTTTCCATGCAAGAGCTGCAATAAGCGCGGGCGTTATGGCAACTCCGTAAATAGTATATGCAAAATAACTCATTTCCAGGACAGATGTCATTTTGGTAGCAAGGAGATATGCAATTATACCAAGAATAATAACCCATGCCTTTTGCAATAAAACCATCTTCTTTTGAGAAGCATTGGGATTTATAAATTTTTGATAAATATCTCTCATTATATTTGTTGTTGGAGAAAGGAGATAATTCATTCCAGTGGAAATAACCACAGCTGTAGCTGCTCCTAAAAGAAGAACACCTATCACAGGTGGTACCATTGTCTTTGCAGCAACAAGAATAATAGAAGCCGGGTCTATTCCTTCTTTACCTCCCGAAGAATTGAAAAGCTGAATTTTATCCCAAAACTTTGCACTTGCAAAAACAGCTATTACAATAACAACAGTCTCAACTACTACTGTTCCAATTATCCATAAGCTAACAGCCTTTTTAGCATCTTTTGGAGTTTTTGCACTGTAAAATTTTTGATACATACTCTGAACACCCAATAGCAATAGCAAAGTAGCAAGAAAATAACTTCCTGCCTTTAAAAGAGGATGCGCCCCAAATTGTGAGTTTATTATAGTAAAGTTTTCAGGAGGTAAAACCTTTCTTATATGCTCCCAACCTCCAGCTGCTGCCATTACAAAGGGAGTCGCTAAAATTGTTGAAAGTAAGATAATTATGCCATTTGGTAAATCAGTGTATGCAACTGCAAGCATTCCAGCCGCTGCTGTAAATATAACAACAAAAAGGGCGGCCAAAAATTGTCCTTCACCAACACTTACTTTACCATCGGTAATTACATTTAAAATATATCCCCCGGCTCTGAATTGATAACTTACTATGGCGGTAAAGCTTATGATCAAAGCTATTGCTCCAAAAATCCTTGCAAAGCTGCCATACCTTACTTCCAAAATATCACCTATTGTATATTGGCCAAAAGTCCTTATTTTTGCTGCTAAAAAATAAATTATTAAAATTCCGACCCAGGCACCGGCCGGAAGCCACAGAGAACTCCATCCTGCTTTTGCAGCATATTCGGCTCCTGCAATAAATGTTCCGGAACCTATCCATGTGCATATAAGAGTAAAAACCATTACATAAACATTTAAAGATCTACCTGCGACCATAAAATCTTCCTGACTTTTAACTTTCTTTGCTCTGAGAAAATTAAAAATCAGAAGAATCAAAAAGTATGCTAAAATCAGATAAAGATACCACATCTTTCCTCCTTAACTATTAATATTTAAATTATATCTAATCAAAAAAAAAGTCAATAGGTTAAAGAGAATTAACCTTTCAAACGGAAAAGAAGAGATTGACAATCAATTATAGTTCATATATAATCTTACGAGGTAAAATATGACACTAATAAACGCTAAACCAAATAAAACTTACATAATAATAGGTTTTAACGGAGGGCCAAACCTGATTCAAAGACTTTATTCCATGGGACTTTATCCCGGGGCAAGAATTCAAATTGTTAGTGTAGCTCCACTTAGAGGCCCACTTATGGTAAAAAATATTGATAATGGAATTCAAATAGCTCTGGGACGGGGGATTGTAAGCAAGATAATTGTCACAGAGGCATAAAAATGAAAAGGGTTGCTCTCATCGGTCAGCCTAATTGCGGAAAATCAGCTCTTTTTAATGCAATAGCAGGATATAAGGCAAATTCATCCCACTTTCCGGGAACAACGGTTGAAATTTTAACGAGTGAGGTCATTTATAAAGATGAAACTTTTGAATTGGTAGACCTTCCCGGCTCATATTCACTTTCTCCCTTTGACAAAGCAGAAGAAGTTAACACTTTATTCATTTTAAAAGAAAATTTCGATCTTATAATCAATGTAATTGATGCATCCATTTTAAACAGATCTCTTGAACTTACCATAGAAATACTTGATATAGGGAAACCCACAATTGTCGTACTTAATATGATGGATGAAGCAAAAAAAAAGGGGATAAAAATTGATATTGAGAAGCTATCATCCATTCTCGGTGTGCCGGTAATTCCAACCATTGCTCTTTATGGAGAAGGAGTTGATAATCTTCTGAATAATGTTATAAAAATTTTAAAAAACCCAAGAAACGCCAAGCCTATTACTCTTAATTCAACCATTGAAGCAATCGTAAATAAATTATCCTCTTATTTCAAAGAGAGAGAAGAAAAAAGATTCATTGCTTTTAAAGGAATAGAATGGCCTGAATTAAAAAATCATATTAAAATTCCCAGGGAGTTTTTTGTTGAGATAGAAAGGATAAATGAAGAAATAGAAAAAATTTACGGAAAAGATATTAAGGAATTTATTTTTTCGGAAAGGCATCATCTCTCTATGAAAATTGCGGAGGAAGTGGTAAAAATAAGTCACACAATAGAAAAAACAATGGAAGAAAAGATAGACAAAATACTGTACCATCCATTTTGGGGCTATATAATCTTCCTGCTTTCTTTTATATTGGTGCTTCTTCTTATATTTAAAATAGGAGGTTTTCTTGAGGAAATATTTGTTTATCCTTTTGATATTTTGTCCGCAAAATTCCAAACAATAAAGGCAGCAAAAATAATTAAACCTTTTATAAATGGGACACTGGAAGGAACAATGGGAGCCATAGGGGTAATTATACCTTTTATGGTCCCGGTTATTTTCTTTATATCCCTTTTTGAGGAAACCGGTTTTCTTGCAAGGTCAGCTTTTCTTTTTGATAGCTTTATGCATAAAATAGGATTACATGGCAAATCAATTCCCCCTCTAATAATGGGATTTGGCTGTAATGTCCCCGCAATCTCAGCCACAAGAATCATTGAAAGTGAAAGGGATAGAATAATAACAGCTCTTTTGATTCCATTTATTCCATGCTCCGCAAGAACAATTATCATATCCGCTCTTGTAAGTAAGTTCTTAGGAGTATGGTGGGCACTTTTTATTTATCTAATTTCCATAGTAATAGCAATAATAATAAGTCTTATAGCCTCAAAATTAATAAAATACCCTGCACCCGGTTTAATAATGGAGATCCCCGGTTTCAAAATCCCAAGTATGAAAAACGTACTTATTAAAACCTGGCTTCAATTAAAACCTTTTTTATTTTATGCTGTACCGATTTTAATTTTAGGTAGCATATTTATAGAATATTTTAAGTTATACGGAGCGGAAAGTATCATAAATGGAATCTTGAGACCTATAACCTATGTGTTAAATCTTCCTTCCCAAACAGGATTCACCCTCATTTTCGGATTTCTAAGAAAGGAGTTAGCACTTTTAATGTTAGGGCAATCACTCGGAGTTAAAATAACGGAAATCACTTCAGTTCTCACACCTTTACAAATCCTATCATTTACAATCTTCACGACTCTTTATGTACCATGTTTAGCCACATTGCTTATTCTTAAAAAAGAATTCAATGGCAAGATTGCAACAATCTCTTTAATTTTAAATGTGACGGTAGCTCTTCTGGTAACCACCCTAATAATACAAATACTAAAAATTACAGGAATCTAATGAAAGAATGGTATCTGATAATTACAAAACCTCAAAAAGAATTTTTTGTTGAAAAAGCTTTAAAAGAAAATTTAAAAGATCTTGAGGTTTATTGTCCCAAAAGATTAAAGAAAGGCAAACTAAAATCCTTTTTCCCGAACTATCTTTTTGTGAAATTTGATAAAGATAAATACTTCCATACAATCAAATACACAATGGGAGTTAAAAGTATTTTCATGGTGGATGGAGAGCCGATCAAAGTTCCCGAAGAAATAATAAAAAAAATAAGAGAAAATGAAGAAAATGGAGTAGTAAAAATTAGAAGACATAGCGGACTTTTGAAAAAAGGAGATAGGGTCAGAATAGAAGAAGGGGCATTGGAAGGTATTGAAGGGATTTTTCACTCTGAGTTAAAAGATTCGGAAAGAATAAGAATTTTGGTTTCCTCTATTTTAGTAATTACCCAGAAAGAAAAAATCTCCAAAATAGGATAAATTCACAATTATATTTACTTAAAAGGATAATTAATCCCTAATTGATTAATTTTGTATCTAAGTACCCTCTCACTTATTCCCAAAAGCCTTGCTGCTTTTGTTTTCACTCCTCCGGATTTTTCAAGAGCTTTTAAAATTAGTTTTTTTTCTATTTTTTCTATAACAAGAGGTAAAGGCTCTTCAAGAGTATCAAAATTTTCAAAATCATCGCTGTCATTCACAGCAAGAAAAGAAGCTATATCTTCCTTTTCTATAACACCTGTTTCATTTAAAACAACCCCTCTTTCTATAATATTTTCAAGCTCCCTTATATTCCCCGGGAAATTATATCTATTCAGAAGCTTAATAACATCTCTGCTTACACCTTTGATGTTTTTATTTTCCCTTTCATTAAATTTTTTAATAAAATAATCAACCAAATATGGTATCTCCTCCTTTCTTTCTCTCAAAGGAGGAACTTCAATTTTTATAACATTAAGTCTGTAATAAAAATCATCTCTGAATTTCTTTTCTTTTACTAATTTTTCAAGATTTTTATTCGTTGCAGCAATAATTCGTACATCTGTTTCTATAGGAGTCGAAGAGCCGAGTCTTGTAACTTTTTTGTCCTGAATCACCCTTAATAGTTTTGCCTGAGTAACCAAAGGGATTTCAGCTATTTCATCCAGAAATAAAGTACCTCCATTGGCGGCTTCAAATTTCCCTTTTATTCTTCTGTCTGCTCCGGTATAAGCCCCTCTTTCAGCACCAAAAAGCTCTGACTCTATCAATGTTTCCGGAATTGCGGAAATATTAACCTTTATAAAAGGCTGGTTCGCTCTATCTGAAGAATAATGAATTATTTCCGCAATCTTCTCCTTTCCTGTACCGGTTTCTCCTATTATAAGAACATTAGCATTACTCTTTGCAACCTTAATTGCCATTTTAACTATATTCTCCATCAGAGGAGATTTATAGACAAAATTATCAATATTAAAGCTACTTTCCCCCACTCTTTCTCTTAATTCCTTTAATTCTCTCTTTATCTCCATAAATTCAACAGCCTTTTTTATTCTAACTATAAGCTCATCTTTTTTTATGGGTTTTTGCAGGAAATCAAAAGCACCTGCCTTCATTGCTTGAACAGCTAATTCAACATCACCATAAGCAGTTACAAGAATCATTTGAATAAAAGGATATCTTTTCTTAATCGCTTTTAATATTTCTATCCCATTTGTCTCTTTTAATCTATAATCCACTATCAAAACATCAAAAAAATCTGATTCCAAAGACTCAAAAAGCTCTTCTGAAGTTGAGAATGTTTTAACATTAAAGCCAGAAAGGCTTAAAATATCTTTTAAAAGCTCCCGCTGAAGCTTTTCATCTTCAATGATTCCAACTTTTATACTCCTACTCATTCTTCACCTTCCTCTTTCAAACTTTCAAAATAATCATATCTCCTAACTCATAGGAGAAATGTTCTATTTTCCACCTGTGAAACTCCACTATTTTTTTAACAAGAAAAGCAGTATCCTCTACTCCCTTAGTTCCGATCTTTTCCAATTTCTCGTCGGTATCCATATGAATCACTTCGAAGAATTTAGTCTTACCACTTCCTTTAATTGTAATTTCCCTTTTATCAGAATCAATCACGATAGAAACAAACCCATTCTTTCCGGCCCCTTCACAAAATCCTTTTATCAAATAATAAAAAAGAATTGATAATAACTCTTGATCCCCTTCAACAACGAGATTTTCTCCGTTTTCCTTTAAGCTTAAATTGACCTGATATTCTCTTTCTAAATTATTAAGGAGGGAAAAAATCAGGATGTTCAAATCAACGCTTTCTTTGGCCTGAGAAATATTATTATTTCCATCTCCCGCCTCTTTCTTTATTAGCATTTCAAAGCTACGGGTAAATCTCTTTATTCTCTCAATCTCCTCTCCTCCTCTCTTAATTAATTCCTGAACTTTTTCACTTTCCTTTTCCACCCCTAACTTTTCAAAAATAAGATAAAGGGTATTTAAAGGATTTCTCAACTCATGGGAAAGAGCCATAGAAAGAACAGAGAGGGTTTTAAAAATCTTTTTTTCCCTTCTTTCCTTCTCTATAATTTTTTCTCTCTCTACCACAGAAGTATTGTACTCCATAATTTTAATATAGTATAAAAATAAAAAAACAGCAATTAAAATATTAAAAATAACTAATATTCTAATATGCATTCTTTTTAACATAGCCGAATATTCCTGCATAAAACCAACGGTAAAAATGACTTCTTTTCCCTCAACAACCCCTTTAACATTTAATTCATATACTCTACCTACCGGTGTTTTTAAAACTCTAACCGATAACTCTTTTTTAGGAGAAAACCCAAAAATAGGTAAAAATCCTTCATATTTTGATTCCCAGCTCCACAAATCTTCTTTATTTATTCTAAAAGCATAATATATTACATCTTTAGATCCATAAAGCTCTTTAACAATACCATCCTTTAAAAGCTCCAATTCTTTAAAACTTTTTTGTTTTGAGAGCTCCATCTTAAAAAAAGAGCCTAAAAAATTTAATTTTTCAAAATACCCCTTTTCAAGATTGTTTTTCAAAAAACTTTGATTCATAAAAAACAAAAGTACTGAAGCAATTATAAAAATGGTAAGAGGAAGTATATAAAAATACAGCAAAAGTTTCCTATTTCCCATTATTTTTCTATTTAACCCTCCATAAAGGAAATCCCTGCTTGGTTCTCAATTCAACAGAATATCCTCCTATTGAAATTTTTCTAACTACTATCCAGTTCTCCTTAGCAAGAGAACCCAAAACATGGATTTTTAAATTTGGTTTAACCCTTTCAAAAAACTCCTCTTTTAAAAACCATCTCGGAGAAATTTCAAGGATAAAAATTTTATTTCCCACTTCCGATTTTGCTGTTATCAAAACAAAATCCTTCTCTCCGTACATAGAAATATTTGACAAAGAAAGGACTACAAGTTTAGTCTCAATTTCTTTCACAGGATTATACAATGTGGCATTAATATTTGTAAAAAAAAGATTAAAAAATAAAAACAAAAAAGCTATTAATTTTTTCATGGAAATTAATATTAAATTTTCATACCAAATTAAAAGCTTAGCTTTTAAAGAAAATCACACCTTTACCTTTAAAGAAAAGGCGACATATTTGTCGACATCTAACCTTTTTTTGTCGAACCATCTCTTTCTCAGAATTCCAATATTGTTCAAACAGTAGTTCTTTTTAACTGGCATATTTATTGAATGATATTTTTTACTATTTAAATAGTGGAGAGAAGAATGAAAAAAATCACCTTAATAATTATGTTATGTTTTTCTTTTTCTTTGTTTGGCCTTTCAATTTCTCACACTAAAATCACAAGTTTTAACATAGGAAACAGCATACCTCTCTCAGTAAAAATCCCTGAAAAAGTAAAGGTGGTCCTCATCTTTTACAAAATTGGGGATAAAGTGGATCAGTATCAAGTTAGAATGATGAAAAAGGACAAAGTTGGCAATTATATTTATTCTCTTGATAGCAGAACATTTACAGCTAAAAAGCTAAGTTATCATTTTGTTTACTTAAAAGGAAAAGAATATTTCCGATATCCTCAAACATCCGATATTACAGCGATAGGACAGGGGCAATTAATAAAGCTCCCTGTTGTTCAGAAGCAGCCAAAACCATTCCCCCTTTCAATCTCAGGTAATTTCCAGGAACAGTGGCTTATAAGTACGAATGATGATAATAGTAAGGGAGAAAAACCAACCAAAAGCGGGAATTTAACTTTAAATGGAAACTTCACCTCCGGAAACTCTCAAATTAATTTTTCAACTACAGGGAATTATACTCCTACACAAACAAAACAGTACAATGTTTCATCCGTTCTTTTCAAGTATAAAAGCGGAAATCACGATCTCGAAGTAGGAGATCTCTCCTTTCAAGCGCCGGATCTTGCTCTTTCTGCTTATGGTAAAAGAGGTCTGTATTATAATTTTTCTTCAAACAAAATCGGGATCGACCTTTTTTCTCTTAGCTCTCAGCAAATCGCCGGTTTAGGGCTCCCCGAGAAAAACTCAATGGTATCCGGAGGAAAATTTAGTTTAAAACTGGGAAGCTTTAACATTTATACATTTTATTTAAGTGGTAAGGATGATCCTACGGTAGGACAAAACAGCTCTTATAGTTTTTCCTCTGTCAGAGAGGGGAGTGTATATGCTTTTGGGTTTACTTCCACTTTATTTAATTATGCAGTAAATCTGAATGCTTCTTATTTTTCCTCAAACTATACAAAGGATGCTCTTTCAAGCGAAAAGAAGAAAGATCATGCAATAAACTCAAGTATTTCAATAAACTATAAAGGACTGAGTCTGAGCTCTACCTATAAAGAAATTGGAGCTTATTATAATACTGTGGGATCAAGTTATATGAGTAATAATCAGAGAAGTGCAGGAGCCTCTTTCGGATACACTTTTTCCAAAATAACCCTTTCTGCAAACTACAGCCACATGGAAAGCAACATCGCCAAATTAGATACAATACCAGAAAGTAAAACCGATAATTTCAACTCAAGCATTAATCTGAATTTAGGTAAGATTTCTCTCGGGATAGGATACACAGCAAACAAACAGAGGACAACAACAAATGATGAAAGCAGTGGACTTTCAAGTAATATGGATACATCAAATTTTACACTTAATTTATCTATTACTCCGTCCTCTCATTTTAGTTGGAGTCTCAGTGGAGGTAAAAGTTTGAATAAATCATTAGATGAAAAAACATCTTACAGTTTTAACTCAAATATGAATATTTCCATAGGGAACTTTTTTTCCTTAACTCCATCCTTTACCTATCTTAAAGAGGATAAAAAGGGAAGCATATCAGAAACAATCACATCATATTTAAGCTATAACCTGACACTGATACCAAATGCTTTTTCATTGAGTGGTTCAGCCTCTTATAATGATAATAAAACACCGGGTGGTACGATGGATTCAAAATCCATTAATGCATCCAGCAGATTAACGCTCTCCTTTGGCTGGCTATGGAATAAGTTAAGCCAAAGCTCCGCTTATGTAGAAGCAAGTTATTATAAGACCGAATATACAGCTTTAACAAATGAATACTATAAAATATATGGAAGTATCTTAATTTCTTTTTAAGGAGTAAAAAATGAAAAGAAAGAAAAATTTATTTTTTCTTGTTTTGATATTAACAATTCCTTCTTTACTCATATCAATTACATACACACCTTCAAGTCCTCTTGTGGGCACCACTGTTAATTTTAGGACTGACAACTTTAATTACAGCAGTGGAAATATTACATGGCACTTCGGAGATGGAACAACAGGTACAAGTACTGGATCTTATGGAGAAATAACTCATGTGTATAAGGATCCAGGAACTTATACAGTCACAGCACAGGACACATTTGGTTATGTCGATGAAACAACCACTATAACCATTAATGATGACAGATCCATAACAGTATCATCTCCATACCAGGCAGGTAAACCTCTCACCATAACACTCGTGAATGCTAAATCTCCTCCCATAAAATGGGATTTCGGAGACGGAGCTATTATAACAGGCTCATCAACAATAACTCACACTTACAGCAATTCCGGAACATATACAATAAAAGCTTATGATTTTAATGGGACATCTAAAACACCTGTTTCAAAAACAATAAAAATAGGAAATCCCAAAACTATTACCTGGACACCAAAAGAACCTTATGAAGATCAAAAAATATATTTCAAAGCTCTGTATTTTAAAGGTTCAACATTAAAATGGGATTTTGGGGATGGAACAATTATAAATGCTCCCACTACAACCGAGCATACTTACAATGACCCGGGAATATATACAATTAAAGTTTATGATTACAGTGGAAATGATGCATATCCAGCAGTAAGCCAGATAACTGTAAAAAAAGACCCAAGAAGTATTGTAGTCACCAATCCCACACCGGGTTTAACAGAACCGGTAATCTTTCAAGCCTTAAACTTTTTCTCCGACAATGTACTTTGGGACTTTGGAGACGGAACCCAGGAAGTCGGAGGCCCGATAATCACTCATAGATTTAGAAAAATCGGGGTTTTCACAGTAAAAGCAAAAGACTATGGGGGTAATTCCCAAAAGATTTTTGAAACTAATATAACAGTAGTAGCACAAGGCTCGCACTCCTCGTCTTTAGTAATTTCAGGAATTGAACTTTATTTTACAAATAATAACAAAAACTATCTTGTGGTTCCAACCGGAACTACAAATGTTGGTGCAAAGGCAAGAATAAAGTACGAAGGAACAGGGATATTAAACGCTTACTGGGCAATAGATGGTCAGGCATATCATTTAATTAATCGAGTGTTAAGTTTTGGACAATATGTAGAGTTATATCTCGATAAAATTCCTTCATTGGTTACAGGTTATCACACAATTTCAATAGTTTTTTCATCACCCCAGCCTGCTTTCGAAAAAATTCCGGAGCTTGGCCTTTTTGTTTCCCCAATTTCTAAGTTCGTGAATTTAATAACCCCTTATGATAAAGAGAATTTTGCTCTCGGAGAAAATATTAATTTTACATGGAAGAGATATCCCCTTGCGTTAAAATATGGATTTGTAATAGGAAAAGATGCCCAATCTGTTTTAAAAGGGAAAGAAATTCAAAGGTTCTTTGTAAATAACCCGACCTATTCCCCAAAAATAAGCTATAAAATAGGCGACAAATATTACTGGATGGTAGAAGCTTATGATATTTACAACAATGTAATAGCCAAGAGTGAATTAAGAGAATTTACAATAGTAAAGAATATTTTTACTATAAAAGAAAAAGAAAAAAATAACCTTATTGCTCTGGGAGATTCTGAATTTATCCTCTTAAATTTTGAAATAACAAGCGCAAAAATAAAAAAGAAAAAGTATTATCTTATAAGAATTTTTGTAAATAACTTTAAAGCCAATGAATTTGTAGAAAAAGGAGAAAGACTCAAATCAATAGAAACATCTGTCAAAATTAAAAAAGGAGTTGAAAATACAGTAAAAGTTAAAATTTATGAAATTTTTCCTGACAGATTAAAATTAGTTTCGTATAAATTGATAAAACTTTAAAATAAAAAATTTTTCAGGAGATAGAGAAAATGAAGAAACTATTTATATTTGTAGTGTGTCTTTTTCTTTCAATTCACCTTTTAAGTAAGATTATATTCACCCCTCAAAAGATAGTGATAGGGCAACAGGTCACTTTTTCAATTGACAATCCAAATAATTGTTCAAGCTGCAGGTGGGAGTTTGGTGATGGAACCCGCCAGGATAATGTTAAAGATACTGATTCTGTAACACACATTTATACTAAAGCAGGTGGTTATATGGTAAAAATTACTTTTGACGGTTGCCAGGGAGTTACTCCACCTGCTCCTGAATTTTTAACAATCAATGTTGTTGACGAAAGAACAATTAGCGTTACCCCACCTAACCCAAAAGCCCATGAAACCATAACATTCACATTAAACAATGCTCTCACTAATGTTGTAAGATGGAATTTTGGAGATGGCTCTCCTGAGATAACAGGTGGATCTTCCATAACACATGTATATAATAATTCCGGAAACTTTAAGGTTTCTGCCAAGGAAAAAGGGTTTACACAATCCCCAGTAGAAATAACCGTCAATATCAGCCCTGATCCAAGAACAGTAACCTTCAGCCCGCAAAACCCAAGAGAAAAAGAAGAGATTACCTTTCGGGCAAAAGCATTTAAAGCCTCCGGCCTTCTCTGGGACTTTGGCGATGGCAAGAAGGTCAGAGGAGGTCCCGTAATTGTTCACTCATACAATAATGCTGGCAATTATAATATTAAAGTTTTTGATAATGAAGGAAAAGATGAATTTCCTATACTTATCAATATTTCAGTACAAAAAGATTTGAGAGAAATAACATACAACCCTCCCGACCCTACCCAGGGAGAAATTATTCGATTTTCGGCAAAAGGCTTTAAGTCATCCACTTTATCATGGGATTTTGGTGATGGAACAAAGAAGAAAGGAGGATCAAGTATTACTCACTTTTATAGAAATTTTGGAATTTTTGAAATAAGAGTCTCAGACAATGGAGGAAAAAACTCAAATCCTTTCACAAGAAAGATTCAAATTACAAAAGACAGAAGGAATATAACATGGGAACCACCAAATCCGGTTGATCATGAGCCTGTAAAATTTAAACTTATCTCATTTAATACAAATGGGTACCTATGGAGATTTGGCGATAGAGTGGAAAAAAGGACATCATTGCCTTATATCACACATACATATAACAAACCGGGGACTTTCACTGTTAGAGTTTATGATATCAAAGGAAAGTTCGGAACACCTCTTATAGCAAAAGTAACCATTTCAAAAGATCAAAGAAAAGTAATGGTAACCAAGAGAACCATTCATGTAGGGGAGGAAATTTCCATAAAAGCAATAGGTTTTAAATCCAATATTCTTCTATGGGATTTTGGCGATGGGGTGAAAAAGACAGGGAAAACAGAAGAAAGCCACATCTATTTGAAAACCGGTAATTATAAAATAACAGTAAATGACAAAGGAGGACAGGATAAAAAAGTTTTTACCGTCCAGGTACAAGTTCTTCCTGACCAGCGAAAGATTGAAGTTTCAAATTCAACGATTGGAATTGGAGAAAAAGCTCAAATCAAAGCATTGAATTTTTATTCACAAAAAATATTATGGGACTTTGGTGATGGAGTGAAAAAGATAGGCGGAAATACGGAAACCCATTACTACAGGAAAAAAGGCGAGTATTTGGTTAAGGCTATTGACTATGCAGGAAAAGATAAAAAAATTTTCACCGCTAAAATCAAAGTTATTATTAAACCATCAAAAGTGTCAGCTCTTGCAATTTCAGGGGGAGAATTATTTTTTACCAGTACAGGGAAAAATTATTCCATTGCCTATTTAAGACAAAAGAATTTCACCGCTAAAGTCCGACTGAAATATGAAGGGACAGGAATAATATCTGCATATTGGAAAATTGATGATAAGCATTATAAATTAGTAAATCAAATTTTAAGCTTTGGACAAAGTAAACTTTTTTCAATAAAGAATATTCCCACAATAGAAACAGGACTTCACAAAATAAGTTTCTGGATAAAATCCCCTAAAACAAAATTCGAACTTAAAGGATATTATTTTGTATCGCCTACGAAGGAAAAGGTTACTCTTATCATACCAAAAGACCAGAAAAAGATAGTTAAAAAAGAGATTACTTTAAAGTGGAAACCTGTAGAAAAAGCTGTCACATATAGAGTAATACTATCTCAAACAATTGATACACTCTTTAGAAAACCCTATAAAGAATTTAAGAAAAAACAAACTATCTTTTACATTAAGAATCTTTCAAATGGAAAGTACTACTGGTTTGTTGAAGCTTTCGATAAGAACAACAGATTATTAGCATGTAGTAATATCAGTTCCTTTACAATAGACACAACTCCTTAAAATTTATATTTTATACCAAAGATAAATGTTCGAGGTTTGGAGGGGCCATAGATGTATCCCGCATCTCTAAAAGGACCTCTGTCGATATCCTTTTGAAATTCATTTGTAATATTATAAACTTTTGCAAAAATATCAGTTTTATTGTTTCCAGAACTTATACTTTTTCTTATTGATAAACTTAGAACATAATAAGGATCGGTTATTTCAAGTCTGTCTTTCTTTATGTAACCTTTATAATGAGGCATTCTCATCCTACCATTGTATTCAAATGACAAATCCAGATTAAAAAATTTGAAACCATTAAAAAATAAAGTTGCATATCCATAATTTTCCGGGGTTTTAAAAGGAACTTTTGATTTAAAATTGGGCTCCGGTTCATCAAAAAAGCTCTTTTGATAGGTCCATCCCATGTCAAACTCAAAAAGAGAAGCAATCTTCCATCCTATATCAGTTTCAAGGCCATAAACTTTCAGTCCCTTTCCATTTTCTCTTAAAAACACCCTGGAATTCTCCGTTCCTTCAATCTCTCTTAAAACAAAGGTGTCAAGTAATCTATTATAAAAGAATCCCAAACTGAATTGAAAAGCTTTATTTTTATTAGCAAAATAATAATCAAAACTATGAGTTAAACTATAAGATCTCTCCTCCTTAAGTTGTGGGGAATTTTTTATTATAAACCCTTCCCCTCCTAAAATTGTTATATGCAAATCTTCATCAAATACCTGCGGAGCTCTGAAGCCTGTGGAAAGTGTTGTCCTTGACTTAAGGTTTTTGCTTAAATTTAACATAACACTTATTCTTGGACTTGTAATAACTTTTTTTACTTTACTGTGCCTGTCGAATCTTATTCCATACAAAAAGTCTATTCTCTTACTAATTTGAAAATCATCCTGAAACATAATACCCATACTTCTGTAATAATCATTAATTATTCTATTATACGAAAGAGCCTGATCATTAAGTTTTTCAGCTCTATAACTTGCGCCAAATGTTAAAAGATGTTTTCCCGCTTTGTGGAAATAGTGCATTATTCCAATAAGGATAGGATTCTTTGTCTCCCCAAAAGCATTCGGATCTTTCCCTGCTCCATAATAAGAGTTCCTTTTTAAATAAGTGTATGAAAAAGCAAGCTTTAATACATCATCGCCAAAAAATTGCTCCCACCTTAAATTTGTATCAACCCTATTAGTTCTTGCCATTTCAGCTATTAATGCTTCCTGAGGCGGGAGTTCAAGATGGTCACCACCTCTCCTATATTCATTTATTTTTGTAAAACCAAGTTTTAATTTTCCTTTTATTTCAGGGAAATATTTAAAAACATTAATCCCAAAAGCCATATCATTTAAAACACCCAAATTAGAAAATCCATCACCATTTACATCAACAGCCTGTCTGTTAAAATAGGTAGCAAAAAAAGATGATTTTGTTTGTTTATCAGAAGAAACATAATTATTAATAAACCCCACTTTGATATAGGGTTTGCCTAAAATACTCTCACTCTGAAAATTAAGAGAGCTTCCATTTTCAAAACTTTCCCTGGTAATTAAATTTATAACACCTCCAATAGCATTTCCTCCGTAAAGAGAGGATGTCCCTCCTTTAACAATCTCTATCCGCTCAATCATCTCCGAAGGAATCTGCTCAAGCCCGTACACACTTGCAAGAGAACTTATAACCGGTAAACCATCAATTAAAATCTGTGTGTATTTTCCTTCCAGCCCGTTTAATCTTACCTGCGTATAATTACAGTTCTGGCAATCTGTTTCAACTTTCACGCCTGTTGTAAACCTCAATGCATCTGCAAGATTAACTGGAGTTTTCTCTTCTATCATTTTCTGAGAAATCACATATGTTTTTACCGGTATATCAAGTAATTTTTTTTCGCTCGCCGTTGCAGTTACAGTTACTGCTTCCTGAAGGCTTTCCATCATTTTAAAAAAAACCGGAACATTACTTTTTTTCCTTATTCTAAAAAAATTTGTCACATAGGGAGCATACCCTTCTCTGTATACCTCTATATGAATTTTCATTCTTTTGGGAACCAATAAAGAAAACAAACCTTTATTATTTGTTTCCACATTATCCCCTGTCTCGGGAATTACCACAATGGCACCTTTTACAGGTTCATTGTTTTCATTTACCACTTTTCCCACTATTTTTGCAAAGTTACCCTTTAACCAAAATAGCCCTATTTTATCAGATGAAAAACTCAGCGTTACACTAATTATAATAAACCCTGCTAAAATTACTACTTTTCTTTTCATTTAAAACCTCCTTTTGGGTAATTTCGTTTTTTACACTCTTTAATTAGAAAACCCAAAAAGGAGGAGCTCTTTTATGGTTTTTGTGAATTACATACTGTAATGATGGAATTAAATATTTTAATTCTACTGAATAAAGAAGTAAGAAAAGAAAAATAAAGATAACAAAAAAAGCATAATCTATAAAGAAAACCGAGTTTTTCTCAAAAATTCCAATCGGACATTTATCCTCTACCTGTAAAACTTTATCAGTGTGATAGAATTCAAAAGTTGAGAAGAAAAAGGCAATTATTATTATAAAAAATAAGAATAAGATTTTTTTCTTTCTATAGTAAAGCATTTCAGAGTATAATAGCAAAAAATTTTTATTTTGTCACCTTTTTTGAATATTAGACAGTGATCTAAACAAATACCCTTGTATGTAAATTTTAAACTTGATTTTTAATAACTTCAGAATTACCTTCAGAGCTCTTTAAAAAAATCCGTTTGGAAACAGGATAAGCAATAAGATCTCTATATTCATAAATTTTAAAAAACTCTTTTATCTCTTCTTCACCAAGCTTTTTTATAAGCCACTTCCTCTCCTTATCTTCAGGCAAAATCAAAGGCATTCTCTTTTTAGTATTATGAACTTTCTCCAGAAGAGAGTTTGCTTTATAGGTTAAAATAGAGACTGTCTTTATTAACTCTTTTGTTGCAGGGTTTATCCACTCATCCCAGATTCCTGCTATTGCAAAAAGTCTTCCATCTCTAAACTTTATGTAATAAGGAATTTTTTCTCCATTTTCATTATGCCACTCAAAGAACCCATCCGCTATAATCAAAGCTCTCTTTGATAAGATAGCTCTCTTATACGATGGCTTTATAAACACTGTTTCGGCTCTTGCATTAACGGTTTTTTTCCTTATATTCTCCGCTTCCTCCTGAGTTCTAATCCAATACGGGATTAACCCCCAATGATAAAAATCCGCTTTTTGCGGTGAATCTGACATAATAGTAAGCAATTTTGCTTTTTTATCAAAAGCAGAAATCCTGTACTTTGGTGTAAGAGAAATTCCTTCCGGTAATCTTACAAAAAATCTTTTCTCTATTTCCACTCTGGACTTGATTATTGAAATATAGTAGCACATCTTAAAAATTCAAAAGTATTTCTTTAAGCTCAAAAATCTTATCTCTGATAACAGCTGCTTTTTCAAACTCAAGATTATTTGCAGCATCTTTCATTTCAGCATCAAGTCTTTTTATCAATTCTTCAATTTCATCCTTAGAGCTATAAAACTCCTTTTTCTCAGCAACTTTTAAAATAGCAGGCATTTTCCTTGCATAAAAGAAATCTCTAATTTCCTTTTTCACAGTTCTGGGTTTTATTCTGTATTTTTTATTATATTCAATCTGAATCTTTCTTCTCCGGTTTGTCTCTGCTATCGCATTTTCCATTGAGAGAGTAATCTTATCAGCAAACAGGATAACCTTTCCATTAACATTTCTCGCAGCTCTTCCGAAGGTCTGAATTAAGCTTGTCTCAGACCTTAAATAACCTTCCTTATCAGCATCCAATACAATAACAAGACTTACCTCAGGAAGATCAAGGCCTTCTCTTAAAAGATTAATTCCAACTATTATATCAACATCTCCTCTTCTCAACTCTGTTAAAAGCTTTACCCTCTCAAGCGCATCAAGATCCGAGTGAAGATATTTTACTTTAAAACCCTTCTCATAAAGAAAAGCAGCCAATTTTTCTGCCATTCTTTTGGTAAGAGTGGTAATCAAAACCCTCTCGCCTCTTTTAACCCTCTCTTTTATTTCCCTTTCAATTACCTCAATTTGATTTTTGGTTGGCTTAATCTCTACAACTGGGTCAATAAGACCCGTAGGGCGAATTATCTGCTCTACAACTCTACCACCGGATTTTTTCACTTCATATTCAGAAGGTGTAGCAGAAAGGAAAAGAACTTTTTTAAACCTTTCTTCAATTTCCTTAAATTTTAATGGTCGATTGTCAAGAGCGGATGGCAATCTAAAGCCGTGCTCCACAAGAGTCTTTTTTCTTGATCTATCCCCCTCATACATTGCCCTCAATTGGGGTATGGTCATATGACTTTCATCTATTATCATAAGAAAATCCTCGGGGAAATAATCAATAAGTGTATAAGGAGGCTCACCCTCTTCCCTTAAAGACAAATGTCTTGAGTAATTTTCGATTCCGGGACAATAACCCATCTCTTCCAAAAGTTCCAGATCATAATAAGTTCTTTCCTGAAGTCTCTGAGCCTCAAGTTTTTTCCCCTCTTTTTCCAGTTCGCTTACCCTCTCTTTCAGCTCTTTTTTTATCCTATCTACTGCTATTTTTAATTTACTCTCGGGAGTTATAAAATAATTTGTGGGATACAGATTAAATTCATCAATTTCTCTAATCACAAAACCGGTAAGAGAATCTATCTCAAATAAATTTTCCACTATATCTTCCTCTAACTCTACTCTTATCGGAGTTTTATGGTAAGGAGGGAAAATATCAAAAATATTCCCTCTTACTCTAAACATTGAAGGTTGTAAAATAAGGTCTTCGGTTCTTTCATATCTGAGTTCTGTCAAAAAATCCAAAAGCTTTTTTCGAGTCAGTATCCTATCTTTTTGAAGATTTAATTTCAATGAAAAATAGTTATTCGGATCACCTATTCCATATATACATGAAACCGAAGCAACAATTATAACATCCCGTCTTTCATAAAGAGACCTTGTTGCTGATAATCTCATTCTATCAATTTCCTTGTTTATCAGAGTCTCTTTTGCTATGTAAGTATCAGTGGCCGGAAGATATGCCTCCGGTATGTAATAATCATAATAACTTATAAAGTACTCAACAGCATTTGCCGGGAAAAAGCTTTTAAATTCCTGATAGAGCTGTGCCGCAAGAGTTTTATTATGAGATATTATTAATGTTGGTAAGTTTAATTTTTCTATAACATTCGCAACAGTAAATGTCTTTCCGGAACCTGTTACTCCCAATAAGGTCTGAAACCTTTCTCCCTTTTCAAAACCTTTAATTAACTCTTCTATTGCCTTTTTCTGGTCTCCTCTGGGTTTAAAGGGGCTTTTAAGAACAAAATTCATTATTTAGGAGCCTTAACATAGATCTTTATCTTTGTTCTCGCTTTAAAAACTTTTTGATAAAATCCTCCAAAGGGAATTACTTCCACTCCCTCCTCCAATACCTTCTTTTTATTTATCATTGTGTAAGAAATCGGAAATTGATAAACAACTAAAGTCTTTCCGTATTTTACTTTTTCAGGTTTTATCTTTAAGGCTGATTTATAATAGTTTACAACCTTTACAACAGAATCATTTGTTAAATATGAAAGAAGCCAGTTTTTCTCTCCTGTAAAGGAAAGAACCCTGGAAAACCAAGCGTTGGGATAAATTGGGATATTATTTATACTCTTTATTTTATTAAAATCAACCGTCTGGCTTCTCAAAAAAGAGGAGAAAAGTAAAAACATAAAAAACAAACGCAATATTTTTCTCATACTTTAATATATTATTTTAATAAGAAAAGTTCAAGAGAAAATTATTTTCTTTTTAGCTCTCTTTTTATAAAATCCTCTGTTATTTCCACTATAATAGGTCGCGAATGGGGACACAAATACGGATTCTTTGTCTTAAAGAGATCAGAAACCAGTTTTACCATTTCTTCATAATTTAATCTGTGATTAACCTTTATTGCAGATTTACATGCCATAAGTTTTAATACAGAATCTTCAGGGTTCTCTTCATATCCCTTTTCAAAATATTCAAAAATAAAAGCTCTTATATCACCGCCCTGCATTATTGCAGGATACTTTTTAACATGAATACTCTTTTCTCCCCAAATTTCAATTTCCCAACCATGTTTTTTTAATCTTTCAGCCTTTTCTTCAAAACTTTCGTCAATATTTATTTCGAAAATCAGAGGGAAAATGGGAGCAACGCTCTTTACAGACTCTTCTTTTTTTTCTAACAATCTTTCATATCTCACTCTTTCATCTGCATTATGCTGATCTACAATCAAAAGTTTTTTATCCTTTTCAACAATTATATAACTGTCAAGGAACTGTCCTATCACCCTAAAATCAACAAGCATTTCTCCTCTCTCTTGAAAAGAGGGAGAGCCCCCCGTGTAAGCATAATCTCTATGAAAAAGTTCTTTTTGTCGGGTAGAAGAATCCTCCCTTTCCCTCACAAAAGAAGAACCTCCCTTTACTTCATTCTGAGGAATCATTGTACTATAGTCAGAAACTTTATCGTAATCAGAAGGAATTTCATTTTCAAGATAATAATTTTCAAGATTGTTTCTTACAACATTCCTTATAAACTTAAACATATCCGATGAATGTTTAAACTTAACCTCTGCTTTTGTCGGATGTATATTAACTTCCAACTCCGACGGAGGCATATCCACAAAAACAATAAACCCGGGTTTAACACCTTTTTGAAGATATGTATCATAAGCTTGATAGATTGCCTGTATCGTGACCTTTTCTTTCACCAGCCTATTATTAACAAATATAAGCTGAGGCATTTTTTTATATTCTTTAAGGCCTGGCTTAACAAAAAAACCAAATAGTCCGTACTCTCCATTCCAGCCCTCTATTTCAAAAAAATGCTCATAATAACTCTCCCCACCGTAAACCTGATAAAATCGCTCTTTTTTACTTTTAACTGATTCATAAAAAAAACTCTCTTTTCCCTCTGATATAAGCCTAATACTTACACTTTCATTTGCAAGAGAAAAATCCTTTAAAAACTTTCTTATTGAAAGAGCTTCAGTTTGAGCTGTTCTGAGAAAATTTTTTCTTGCAGGAAGATTGTAAAACAGGTCTTCCACGATTACAGTTGTTCCCTTTCTGTATGCTTCACTTTCAATCTCGGAAATTTCCCCGGAAAAAAAAGAAATTTTGGAAGAGGTATCATCCGTTTCTGTCGCTGTTATAATTGTTATTTTAGATATTTCTGCAATACTTGATAGCGCCTCTCCTCTGAAACCAAAAGTTAAGATATTTTCAAGATCCTCCACATTCTTTATTTTTGAAGTGGAATGCCTCTTAAAAATCAGTGGCAAATCCTCTCTCAAAATACCTTCCCCATTATCTTTTACAACTATCTTCTTTTTACCACCTTCCACTATCTCAACTTCAATAAAATCAGCCTTAGCATCAAGAGAATTTTCCACAAGTTCTTTTACTACGGAAAGAGGCTTTTCCACAACCTCTCCGGCAGCTATTTTTCTTGCAATTTCAGGAGGAAGAACCAATATTTTTCCCATTAAAAAAGCTCCTCTATAACCGCTTTTACCACCCTATACAAACTAAAGGTGGGTAAAAACATTTTAGCAAACTTATTTTCTATTAAAGATGAATCTTTAATATCATTAAGAATTACAATTATCCCTTTCTTTGACACAAATTCCTCTTTTTTTGATAAATAAAATGAAGAATCCGTAATTATAATATCATCCTTTGAATAATCTCCTATAAGAAGCTCTATATCACTAAAAAGGAGTAAAAATTGCCCCCTCAGCAAAGGTATCAGTTTTTTATCATTAAAAAGTAAGGCTATTCTTTGAGGCTTAATTTGAGATTTTTCTATGTATAAAAGACTGTCTTTTCCTTCATTAAATATCTTGTAAGAGATATACTTATGAATTTCAAAAAAGGTTGAATATTTCTCAAAATAAGACTCCCCTTTTTCTCTGAAAATTTTTTTAAGCAATCCGAGTATTTCATCCCTGTGAATGAATGCTGACAATGGATAGTTATTAAAAACTTTAATCAGAATATCCAAATTATTGTTATCTCTATAAAAAATATCAAGATACTTTTTGCCATCAATGATTGATTTTAAATCTTTTCCTATATAAGAAAGGTTCTCTTTTATCCTTTTTATTTCTAATTTCTCCCCTTCAGAAATTTTCTGTCCTCTTTTTTTCACATAAGACTCAACAAGTTCTTCAATGGCCTTGTATAAATTCACTTCAAAAAATTTGATTTTTGTGAACAAAGTAAGAAAAGGCAGAACAATAGCTTTATTTGGGCTATTTGAAATCATTTCAAAAGTTCCTCTTATCTTTTCTATTATGTTCTCATGATTTTCTGAAATAACAGGTTCAAACTCAGCCACATCAGAAACAAAATTGATTAATTCTCCTGTCTTCTTTACAGAAGGATTCTTTTCAAATATGAATGAAAACACATAATAAATTGTATATAGAGGGAAGAGGGTTTTAATTGTCTCAAGAATGTCCTTTTCAAGATGAACACTTGCCCCTTTTAATTCCTCTTTTATAAGGTTTTCCACACTAAAATCAAAATTTTCTCTAAACTTTTGAAGAGCGACCTTTTTTATACGAACATCATTCGAAGTAAAAGAGGTTAAAACAATTTTCCTGAAAGCCTTATAATGTTTGGTGTAAAGATTGTTTAAAATTAAAATCTTATCTGTTTGCTCAAGTTCATCAAAATTTTCCGTTAAAAATATTGAGCCCTTATCAGTGGAAAGCAAAACTCTGATCATAGCTTCTTTTAAAGAGAAAGCATCACTGTCCTTTATCTTTTTGTAATTTTCAATTACAAGTTCAGCACCCTCTTCATTACCTTCCAATCCCATAATTATATCTTCTCTCCATTCTTCCTTTTCCTCATAAATGGAAGAAAGAAGAGAAATAGCTTCTTTATAGGGAAATGAGGTAAGAAGTTTTATAACAATTTCAATTATCCTGTTATCCTGAGAAGTTTTATAAAGTGATTCGAGCTCTTCAACAAAAACCCTATCCGGATTTCTCTTTATGTAAACACTATATGGTAAAAAAATCTCATAAAGAGTATCGCATTTAATATGAGTTTTACAGGGAATTTTTTCATAAAATTCCTTAAACTTATCTTTTATTATATTTTTTAAACTATTATCCCCTGAATAACAGAGGATTTCAAAAATCGCAATTAAAATTTCTCTGTTTCTTATCTTCAGATAAGGCAGAAAGAGTTTTGCTTCGGATGGTCCTACGATTCTTTTCAAAACAGAAATAATGGTCTTTAAGGATTTTTTATCAGTGGTGGGATCAACCAATCTCGGAAGAAGGCTTAATACCGGATTATTCTGCTTTATTTTTGAAATTTCGCTTTTTAAAACACTTTCAAGAGTAGGATTATTGGTTTTTTCAAGAAGCATTCCCAAAATATTCAAAGCCTTTTTATCATTATACTTTGAAATAGCTATTATGGCTTCCTTCTGCAGCTGAATATTAGTTTCGGAGGTGGCAATGTTTTTAAGGGGAATAAGAAAACTCGTTTTTCTGCTGTATCCCGCTACTTTTATGAAATTTATTCTTATTTTTATATTCAAGGATTTGTCCAATAAATAAGAGATAAAAGCTATTTCTCCTTCTTTTCCCTCTCTTTTTAAAAACTCTTCAAGCAAAAGCCTGAATTCAAGATCATTATAATTATCAGCTTTTTCTATAAGTTTTTTTAGAATAAGCTCTGATTTTCCCATTTTTATTCTTCCTAAATTTCAATTATACCATAACTCAGTTTTTCTTTCTTATTGATTGAAACGTAAAAAAGGCATATTTTAATATTTTCATAGGAGTTCAAATCCAATCTATTTGCAAAAGAATAAAGCCTTTTTCTTTTCCGTGAATCAATAGATTCAAAAACATCGCCAAAATTCTCTCCATCTCTCATCTTTACTTCAAAAATATAAAGAGTACTCCCTTTCCTTGCCAGGATATCTATCTCCCCTCCCTTAAAAAACAGATTTCTCTTTATAATACGATATCCCTTAAGCTCAAGGTAAATTACTGCAAATTCTTCAGCAAGTTTTCCTTTCTCCTTTTTCCCCTCTTTATTTTTCTTTAACTTCTTTTTTAATAAAAAAAATTTCATATACTTTGATATCATTAACTAAAATTTTTTCTTTTTTAAATAGCGATCAATTTCTCTTTTAACCGCTTTTTCCTTAAGTTTTTGTTTTTTCTCATATTTTCTCTTTCCCTTGGCAAGAGCAATTTCAATCTTAATAATACCCCTTTCATTCAAATAAACTTTCAAAGGAATTATAGTAAGCCCTCTTTCTTTTACCTTGGAATGGATTTTTATTATCTCTTTTTTGTGCATTAAAAGCTTTCTCGTTCTTTTAGGTTCATGGTTCAGGTAGGTAGCCTGCTCATAGGGAGCTATGTATGAATTTATCAAAAAAAGCTCTCCATTCTTAACTCTGCAATAACTATCCTTTAAATTAAAACTGCCCCTCCTTGCACTTTTAACTTCAGAACCCTTTAAAACAATTCCCGCCTCAAATTTTTCAATTATCTCAAAATCATTGTAAGCTTTTCTATTTGTTGAAAGAATCTTCATTAATTTTCTCCACACTTACTTTTAAAATCTTGTTATCTTTAACATCAAGAATTTTAATATAAAAACCATCAAATTCAAAACCATCACCCTGTTTAGGAATTTTCCCCAATCGATCAAGAATAAACCCCGAGAGGGTAGAAAAATCTTCATCATAAGAAAGTTTTAAATCCGGAATCTCCATTTCCAAATCTCTAATAGGAGTTTCCCCATCTATTTCCCATCCATTCTCTGTTTTTATAATGTTTTTTGCTTTTTCTTCATCCTTTTCATCATCGATAGCACCGGTAAGTTCTTCAATAATATCCTCCATCGTAATAATACCTTCAAAACTTTCAAATTCATCAACAACTATGGCAATATGAGTTTTGTTCATTCGCATTTTGTTAAAAGCAAATTCAATAAATACGGATTCCGGAAGATAAAGAGGCTTTTTTAATATATCGCTTATCTTAACATTTCTCTTTCTCAAATACGCAGACATCAAATCCTTTGCTAACAGAATACCCTTAATATTATCAAGCCTTTTCTCATAAACAGGATAACGAGAAAACCTGTTCTTCTCTATTATTTCAAGAATTTCGGAAAGGGAAGTGTGAATCTCTATAGCAATGGTTTTATACCTTGGAACCATAACATCTTTAACTCTTTTTTGAAAAAAAGAGAAGAATCTGTGATAAAGCTCTTTTCTTCTTTCTGAAGGAATATCTATCTTGTGAGATTTAAGCCAAAGAGCAAGCGTCTCCTCATCTATATGAGGTCCTTTTTCCTCCTCAAGTTTAACCCTTTTCAGAAAAATCATGGTTATCCAATTCAGAACCAAAACAAATGGGGAGAACAATATTTTAAAAAATTTAATTAAATAAACATATGAAAAAGCTATTTTTTCAGAATAAACAGCTGCAATTGACTTTGGTGTGGCTTCTGAAAAAATTAAAATTAATACTGTAACCACTATTGTAGAATAAATCAGTGAAGAGCTCTCTCCTTTAAAAAATTTTGAAAACATAGCTGTTGAAATAGAAGCAAGAGCCGCATTAACAAGAGTATTTCCAATAAGAATAGTTGATAAAAATTCAGAAGGTTTTGAAATTAACTCTTTTAATAATTTGGCCTTCTTTTTTCCTTTTTTTGAAAGGTAGTCAATCTTATCTCTGTTTATCCCTGTGAGAGCTGTTTCAGCAGATGAAAAAAATGCACTGAGAACCAAAAAAAATAAAAAAACCAATAAATATGAAATCATTTAATTTGAAAGCTCTTCAAACCCTTTAAAAACTCTTTCCTTTATTTCTGTCTTTACTTCATCAACACCTTTTTTTAAAACCTTTGATATTTCCAATGACAGAAGAGTGAAAACTTTCTCAAAAAACTTTCTTTCATTCTTAGTCAGTCCCTTCTTTTTTTCAATAAAAAGGAGGTTTTTTACAATTAATCCCAGAGCCTTAGGGCTTCCCTCTAAAAATAATTCATTATGAAATTTATATCTTTTTTTCCAGTCCCTCTCTATTTTCATTGAACCCTTTTCAAAAAAGAGGAAAAGATCCTCTATTTCTTCTTTTTTCATCAAAGGTCTTATTTTAAGAGCATCAATATTTTCAAAAGGGACAAAAATTTTTGAATTTTCTTCAATAAAAGAGATAATATATGACTCTTCGTTTCTGCCCTCTATCGTCCCCAAACCCACTTGAGGATAAAAAACAGTTTCTCCTTCTTTCCAAAATCCATTATTATTCATCGCATATTATACTATATCCTCCCTATAAAATCAATTTCCAAGGATCTACGAGTATTAACCCAATCATTCATAGCCCATTCTGTTTGACGCTTCTGTTTTTTTTTGATAAAAAAGGAGATGATAAATGGCTATAATGGAAAAGCTTTGGAAGTTGATTTAAGTTCAGGAAAGATAAGAGAATTTACAATAGATGATGAAATCATAAAAAAATACATAGGGGGAAGAGGTTTGGGAGTATTTTTATTAACAAAATACTTCTCTCCAAACGAAAATCCTCTATCTGAAAACAGCCCTTTAATTATAACAGCAGGAGGACTTACAGGAACAAGAACACCTACAAGCGGAAGATTTTCAATCACCTTTAAATCTCCTCTAACCGGTACTATCACAAGCTCCAATTCAGGAGGTTTTTGGGGAGTCAATTTCAGAAAAACAGGGTATGATGCTCTGATAATAAAAGGAATTTCAGAGACTCCAGTTTATTTATACATTTCAGAAGAAAAAGCCGAAATAGTAAAAGCATCAGATCTCTGGGGAAGAACATTACCTGAACTAACAGACACTTTAAGAAATAGATATACCAAATCTGTAAAGGTTTTAGGAATAGGCCCTGCAGGAGAAAATCAAGTTTTAATTTCAGCTATAATGAATGATTACAGCAGAGCAGTTGCAAGGGGAGGCCCAGGAGCTCTGATGGGCTCAAAAAAATTAAAAGCAATTGTGGTGGACGGACGAAAAAAATTCTCCCCTATCAAACAAGAATTATATGAGGCAGGGATTCAGCAAGCAAACAAACTCTTAAAATCAATGCCTGTTACATCAAAAGCCCTGCCCCAATTGGGAACAATCGGACTTTTGAAATTAATAAATGATCATGATATGCTCCCCCATAAAAATTTTCAGGATGTGTATCATAAACCGGAAAATATAGAAAAAATCAGCGGTGAGCTTTTAAGAAAAAAAATTTTACTTTCCAAAAGGGGAT
>Ga0256835_1000363_pt1 | contig 34598 bp, 21 predicted proteins | sample PIR30metaG_FD_185972 | JGI IMG/M metagenome (GOLD analysis project Ga0256835, IMG submission 185972) | Hydrothermal vent microbial communities from East Pacific Rise, Pacific Ocean - PIR-30 | ecosystem: Environmental > Aquatic > Marine > Hydrothermal vents | place: Pacific Ocean: East Pacific...
CCGTTCCCGCAAGGGCGCGAGGAGGAACTGACCTGGCGGTCGTGACGACGAAGCGACCGCGGCGGGGGCGGTCCCGGGGTGCGAGACTCGCGGCCCCGTTCATTCAAAGTCGATGACCCGAAGCCCTTCAACGAAGCCCAGGCGGCCGGCAGCGACGCCGCAGGCGGCGCCAGCGGATCGCCCGGACGGTCCGGGGGGAGCTCGCTCCCACCGGGGTGCGCGGGCGAGGCGCGCAGCCCGCGCGCAGCGCGGGGGCCGGCCGCCGGTTCGTCCCACGCCCCACCGCCTGCCTTGACAGGCCACCCGGGGCCGTTCACAATCACTGGCACGATGAAACTCCGTACCGAGAACATGGGGACCTCATCGAGAGGGCAAGGAGGACAGACGAAATGAGGAAGACGACCATCATCGCAGTCACCGCCCTGGCACTGGCGACGGCACCATGGGCCGCGGTCTCGGCCGCCGACAACGAGAAACAGCCGGACACGTCGGAATTCCACATCGGCGCGGACAGCCGTTCGGACACCACGACCGACACCATCGACGGCAGCCAGACCTACGACCGGCGGTACGGGGCCACGTACGACGGAACGTGCAATGTATCAAGCTACGACTCCTCCAACGACGGGGTCGGTTATGTGGCCCTGGCCGTCCACTCCCCCTCGACCGAGAACCTCGTGGCCGAGGTCACCACCGCCGATTTCTCGGACTCGGTCATGACGCTGTACTGCGACCCGTTCGACCCGGCGAACCCCGAGCAGAACATGATGGCGTATGACGACGACGGTGGAACCGGCATGCTCAGTGCCTTCACCGACGCAGACGGCTACGAGATCCAGGCGGACACGACCTACTGGCTCGTCATCGCGACGTACGGTCCGGGCGTCACGGGCGACCTCACCGTGACCCTCGGCGGCGACGCCGTGTTCGGTCCCGCCGGTGGCGGCCCGACGCCAACGCCGTTCGCGGCGCCCGGCATCCCGGCCGCCACGCCGTGGGGCCTGGCTGCCCTGATGCTGGCGTTCGCCGGCGTGGCGCTGGCGATCCTTCGCCGCCGCGCCTGATCCGATCCCGATCATCCGGATCGGTCCGCGCCGGACCGGTCTCACACGGCCCCCGCAGAGCGGGGGCCGTCGTCCGTCCGGCCATCACTCGCTGCCCGGCTGGCAGCGCTTCAGTCACCGGCCGGCCCTTCCAGGAGCTCGACCGCCGGAAACTCCCGGGCCATCGAACCGAGGACGGCCCCTGCCCCCTCCGCCGCCCCGGCGGGAGCGTACACCACGAGCCACGCCTCCTCCGTCGCCGGCGTCACGCGGACCCGCTCGTTGTCGGTGACCGGGGTCCCGAACGGCCCGCGGCGATCCTCCAGGACCGGCTTCCCCTCCAGGGAGAACGGCCCGCGCATGGAGTCCATGGTCTCGCCGGGGCAGCCGCGCCGCAGGACGAACGGAGGCACCACGGCGCCAGGCTCGATGACGCAGCATGGCAGGAGCAGCCGGACGGAGAGCAGGTTGTTGAAGTCGACGAGCGGATGGATCGGCGGCGGAAGCGAGCCCTTGAGCACACGCCGCGCCAGCGCCTCCGACGAGGGCCGGTAGCGGGTCGGATCGGTCCCCGCCTCGCGGAACAGCCGCCGGATCGCGGCGACCTCGGGCAGCTCGCTGAGGTTTATCCCGCCGAGACGCTCCCGGAGCCGCGTAATCTCCGTCTCCCAGGCCTGATCGAGATCCACGGTGGCGCCGGGTACGGCTGCGAGCCGGGCCCACATGAGCGCCCACCCCTCAAGCTCGTGGCCGGTTCGTGGCGGGAACGGTGTTCTCTTCATCGGCGGCCTCCCCGCCCAAGGATACCGCCGACGGGGTACACTGTGGGCCTGGGGGTGACCATGGCACGCTTCTTCACACACTGGATACTGACGGGCCTCGCACTGTGGGTCACGGCGTGGATCCTTCCCGGCGTGACCATCCGCTCCCTGGGCGCCCTGGCCGTGGCGGCCATCGTCCTCGGATTCGTCAACGCGGTGATCCGCCCCGTGCTCCTGATCCTGACGCTCCCCATCACGATCCTCACCCTGGGGCTCTTCTACCTCGTGGTCAACGGACTGGCGTTCGCCCTGGCCGCGTGGATCGTCCCGGGGTTCGAGGTCGCCTCGTTCTGGTGGGCCGTGGCTGGCGCACTGTGCGTCAGCGCCGTGTCCTGGTTCGTCGCCGCCGTCTCCGGGGAGGCGTGATGGCGACGATCAAGGTCCGGCGAATCCACCGGGAGGAGATCGCGGGCGTCCAGATCCTCAGAGAGGCCGTGCGGCGCGATGCGGGTCTCGCGGAGGGCGGAGCCGTCCGGCTGGACCTGGACGCCGAACTGGATCCCGAGCTCGTCCACCTCCAGGCGCACGACCCGGACGGCTTCTTCTGTGCGCTGGACCGCGACGAGACACTGGGGTTTGGAGCCGCCCACGTCCGCTCCCGCCAGTGGGTCCTCTCGGAGCTGTGGGTGCTCCCGCAACACCAGGGGAAGGGGGCCGGGTCCGCCCTGCTCCGGCGCCTTCTCGGGTACGGCGAACGGTCGGGCGTGAAGGAACGGCTCGCCCTCATCCCGCCGCTGCCGTCGATCCAGGCGATCCTCCTCGGCGCCGGCCTCCGGGCCGTCTGCCCGGTCCACCGGCTTGCGATGGGCCGGGAGGACGCCGCCCGCCTGGCCAGCTCCCTCGGCCGGACCTTCCCCTCCCAGGACGTCACACACGAGCTGCTCAAGCGGCGCGGCCAGGCCGACCTGGACCGGATCGACAGGGTGGTCCGCGGCATCGTCCGGGAGGTGGACCACGTCCACTGGATCAAGCAGCGCGGCCTCAACGTCGCCTTCGTCCGCCAGCGGGACCGGATCGCCGCCTACGGGTACGGCGGACGGGACCAGGTCGGCCCCGTGGCCGGCAGCACCCGTGAGGCCGCCCTGGCCGCCATCGGCCGGGCCATCGAGCTCGCGCTCAGGGCGGGCACCATACGCCCCACGATCCTCGTACCCGAGCCGTTCACCGACGCCCTGGACGCCCTCTTCGACGCGGGCGCGCGGATCGAGAGCACCCTTCTCCTCCACGCCGACGGGGCGCAGCTCCAGCCGGACCGGTGGATCCCCGGGCCGCCCGACCTGCCGTGAACGGGATCGTCCCGCCCGACGGCTCCGGCGGACCGCCCGCTCACCGCAGGCTCCGGTACGAGGACGCCCTCAACCCCGAGCAGCTCGAGGTGGTCCTGCACCCGGGCGGCCCGATGCTCGTCCTCGCTGGGGCCGGCACCGGCAAGACGCGGACCCTGGTCTACCGCGTCTGCCGCCTGATCGAGGACGGCGTCCCGCCGGGTCGCATCCTGCTGCTGACCTTCACGAACAAGGCCGCGCGGGAGATGCTCGACCGGGTCGGGGAGCTGGTGGAGCGGGGCGCCTCGCGGGTCATGGGTGGCACGTTCCACTCCGCGGGACACCGGATCCTGCGCCGGTACGCCGACCGGCTCGGGTACACCACCCGGTTCTCCATCCTCGACCGGGAGGACGCCGCGGAGGTCATGGGCGCGGCCCTCGCCGACGTGCTGCCCGACGTCCCGAAACAGCGGTTCCCCCGCCCCCCGCTCCTCGTCGACCTGTACAGCCTCGTCATCAACACCGGCCGGGAGCTTGCCGACGTCCTCGAGGACCGGGCGCCCCAGCACCTGGCCTCCCTGGACGCCATCACCGGCGTCTTCCGCCGCTACCTCGAGCGCAAGCGCGAGCGGAACCTGATGGACTTCGACGACCTGCTGCTCAACTGGCTGCTCCTCCTGACCCGCCATCCCGACGTCCGCCGGGAGCTCCAGAACCGGTTCGAGCATGTCTTAGTGGACGAGTACCAGGACACCAACCGGCTCCAGGCCGACATCGTGGACGCCATGCTCGGCCCGGCCCGCAACCTGATGGTCGTGGGCGACGACGCCCAGTCGATCTACGGCTTCCGCGGCGCGGACTTCGAGAACATCCTGGGGTTCCCCGAGCGCCACCCGGACTGCACCGTCTTCCGGCTCGAGACCAACTACCGCTCCACCCCCGAGATCCTCGCGGCGGCCAACGCCGCCATCGCCCGCAACGAGCGGCAGTTCCGGAAGAACCTCCGCGCCGTCCGGCCCGCCGGCGAACGGCCCCGCCGCGTCGCCGTCCCCGACCCGGAGACCCAGGCGTCGTGGGTCGCCGAGACGATCCTCGAGCTGCGGGAGGAGGGGGTCCCCCTCGAGGAGATGGCGGTGCTCTACCGCAACCACAACCACTCCCTCGACCTCCAGGTCGAGCTGACCCGCAGGAACGTCCCGTTCCGGGTCCGCTCCGGCCTCCGTTTCTTCGAGCAACGCCATGTCAAGGACGTCTTGGCGCACCTGCGGTTCGTCGAGAACCCGATGGACGAGGTCGCCTTCACCCGCATGGCGAAGCTTCGCGACGGCGTTGGCGAGCGGATCGCCGCGAGGGTCTCCGCCGCCATCGCCGGGGCCGAGGCCGTCGAGCGGTTGCTGGCCCTGGACCTCGAGGCCGCCGGCGTCCCGCCCCGCGCCCGGCCCGGCTTGGAGGGCCTTCGCCAGCTCCTGGGCGAGCTCGCCGGCCCCCGCCTTCTCGGCCAGCCGGGCGAGGCGATCCGCCGCATCGTCGAGGCCCACTACCGCGAGTACGCCCGCGCCCGGTTCGACAACGCCGGCGCCCGCCTCGACGACCTCGAGCAGCTCGCCCTCTTCGCCGACGGCTACCCCGACGTGGCCGCCTTCCTCGGCGACGTCACCCTGTTCAACGAGCTTTCCGGCGAGGACGTGGCCGCCGGTCCGCCCGACGAGCAGCTGACCCTCTCCACCGTCCACCAGGCCAAGGGACTCGAGTGGCGCGCAGTCTTCGTCCTCTGGCTCGCCGAGGACCGTTTCCCGTCCGCCCGTGCCGACGACCTCGAGGAGGAGCGCCGCCTCTTCTACGTCGCCCTCACCCGCGCGAAGGACCTCCTCTTCCTCGTCCATCCCGAGATCGCCCGCGACCGCTACCGCGTCGACGTCATCGTCCGTCCCTCCCCGTTCCTCGAGGAGATCCCCGCCGACCTCCTCGACACCCTCACCGTCCCCGCCGCCGGTACCCCCGCCCTCGATCCCGGCGCCCCGAGCCCGGCCCTCCGCTACACCCTCCCCGGCTTCCTCTCCCCGGACACCGACGACGACCCGGAGGGACCGGACGAGGTGAACTGAACCTCGCGGACAGGCTCTCCCGCATCGAAGGCACTCCCTCGAATCCGCGTGGCGATCCCCCCCCACCGCGCCCCCGGGTCGAGTCCTCGGGATCGGTTCCTGGCCGGGTGGGCCGGGCAACGGCGGTCACCGCCCGGGGGGCGTCAGCGCGACGTCTCCGGGGAGCCCCTAGCGTGCTCCGGCTGCCGGGGTCCGGCGCCGGGTCCTCGTCCCTCGAACATCGACACGGTCCTCCAGCCTGCGATCGAGGCGATCACGGCGAGGACGATCCCGGCCCACCCGTCCACCGCCCAATGCCAGCCGGTGGCCACCGCTCCAAGAAAGGTCAGTCCGGTAAGCACCAGGAACACCGTTCGCCAGCGGGTCCGCAGCCTGACGCACCACAGGAAGAAGAGGGCCTGCGCCGCCACGTGGAGGCTGGGCATCGCACCGATCCCCAGAGTGGGGGCGATCAAGGCGTGCCGCCCTTGTAGAACGGCCATGACGGACCGGAAGTTCTCGAGCAGTCTCAGCTGTGTGCTCGCCGCGATGGGGAAGACCGCCGAGACGTCGTGCCAGAGGCGGGACTGGACGAAGACAGGCCCACGGGCGGGCACCGCGATGTAGAGCCACAAACCCAGGCTCCAGACGATGGAGACGGCCAGGAAGAACCCCTTCCTCCGGGCGGGCCGGTCGGTGCTGAACCAGGCCGTCACCGCGAGCATCGAGGGAACGAACAAGCCGTAGAACCGGTCCAGCAGGACGGCAGCCGGACGCGCGCCTTCGAAGATCGTCAGGAGCGCGACGTTTGGATCGACCCCGAGGCAGAGAAACCGGTCCACCGCGGCAAGGAGCCCGTCCCACGTCCGGGGATTGATCGCCGGCACAAACACCTTCCCCCACACGTATGCCTCGGCGAGGAGAACGTACGAGAGAACGATGAACGGGTACTCCCACCACTGATCGAGAACCGTGCGGAGGCCCCGCCGGACGCTCCGTTCGGCCACCGCACGGAGGACGGCGCGCAGAGCCATGGCAGCCCCGAGCGGCACCACGATCCCCTCGACGATCGTCCCGAGGCCGTAGGAGAGCGGAACGACCACCCCGCCCTGGCGGATCGCGGCAACCACGGCCGCGAGCTGCACCGAGAGGGCCGCCACCAGCAGACCCCAGAACCACTCCTCCCGTCGCTGCGCTCCATGCCCGTCCATCCCGGGGAGTAGTGTACCGCCCCGGCGATGGGTTCCGCGAACCCGAGCCCTCGTGCGAGCTATCGCCGTGTCGCGGTTGTATTGGCGTAAGGACATCGTTTCAGTCCGCGAGAACCAGGAGTGTGGGCTCCGGCGTTCGCGCATAACGACCCCGACAGACGATGACGGCCCTGGAAGGTACGGATTGCTGCAGATCTCCGGGAGGAAATCCAGCGAAACTCTGCGCTAGGGACCTGAGGACGACCTGCAAGGAGCCACCCGGTCGGATCGGAGGGTGCGAGCCCCTGACGCACCGCAATCCTCGACCGCCTGCTACACCACTGCCACGTGGTCCAGATCGACGGTGAGAGCCACCGTCTCAAGGACATCGAACGCCACCTCGCTTCCAGAAACAACGGATGAAGCTTGCAGGGAAACCACAACCCATTCGCGGCGCCCCTGCCCTCCTCGGGGTGCGGGATGGCACCCCCGAAAGGAGGTGAGCCCCATTTTCCGCCCCAGACCAACCGACACCCTCCTTGGGACGCATGCGGGAATCTGGGTGTCCCCAAACCGCGGAACCCTGGGTGCCCCTTGACAGATGCCGCAGCGGCGAGGGGCAAGGAGGAGCTGACCTCCTACGATGCCGCTCCCGAAGCCCAGGCGGCCGGCAGCGATGCCGCAGGCGGCGCCAGCGCGTCGCGCGGGTGGAACGGGGGGAGCTTGCTCCCGCCGGGATGCACGGGCGAGGCGCTCAGTCCGCGCGAAGCGCCGGGGCCGGCCGCCGGTTCACCTCACGGTGAAGCGGTCCCGCCCGGTCGGATAGCGCACCACAGTCCAACGGTGCAACGGTCTGCTCCGGTCTCGCTCCAGGCAACCCCGGAGCGGTGGTGGTAGGATTCGGACGAATCACACGACGCGATCGTCGAGGTCCGGGGAGGAGACCGTGATCCAGCAGCGCTCCGTGCCGTTCGCTCGTATCCTCATCGTCCTGTCGGCCGTCCTGGCGTTCGCGGCACCGGTGTCCGCGGGCGGGGTTCGGCTGGAGGGCACCGCATGGGCCGAGGTTCCGGTGGACCGGCTGACGGTCCGCGCGTGGCCGCTGGGCCGGAGCGGATCATGGCCCGCCATGGAGACGGCGCCGCTCGCCGAGACGGTCATAGCGCCAGGCCGCCCCTTCGTTCTCGACCTGCCCCGGGACGCCCTGCCTGTCCGGGTCGAGATCGACGGGAAGGGGCTGGTGGCCGTGGCGCGCACGGTGGTGTTGGAGGAGGACGCCTCCCTTCCGCCAGCATGGCTCCGGCGGGGTCACCGGGTCGAGGCCGTGGTGCGCCGCAACGGCAAGCCCGCCGCGGGTGCGGTGGTCCGCGGCACCGTCCGGACCGGCTCCTGGTCGGTGCGGCCCGAGCGGTGGAGCCCGTCCGTCCCGGTCGCGGTCTGCCCGAAGAACGGGAGGGTCGCGTTCGAGATCCCGCCGAACGGGCCCGCCGTCACCCTCTCGGTGACGGATCCCGCCGATGGGGGCTGGGCCTCGTTGTCCCGGACGAACGTCTCCCCCGGCGCGGCCTTGACCGTCTCCATCGGGTCCAGGCCGTTGAAGGTGCTCGTGCGCGACCGCCGGGGGCGTCCCCTCGCCGGCGCCGTGGTGGCGCCAGCCGGCGCGCCGCGCGGCACGGCGGTCCGGACGGACGGGAAGGGCCGTGCGGCGGTCCAGGTCGGAGACGGGGAATGGCGGCTCGTGGCCCTGGCGGCGGATGCCGCCGGCACGCTCTCCGGCCGGGAGATCCCCGAGAACGGCGCCGTCGTCGACACGGAGCCGCTCGAGAAGCTGACCGTGCGGTGGGAATCCGGCCTCGGCCCGCTGGCCCTGTCCGGCCCGTGGCTCTCGGGCGCCCTCGGCCTCGGTCCCCTCCCCGCGCGGGGCGGCTCCGTCCGCCTGCCGTTCCTCTCCAGGGGCCGGATCACCTGGCACGGACCGGGCGTCGCGCCGGGCTCCATGAGCGTCTCCGGCGCCAGGGCCCCCGTGACGCTCCACCCTGCCCCGGCCGTCCGCTTCGCGGGCCGGGCCGTCACCGCAGGTGGTGACCCGGCACCCGCCGGGCTGCCCGTGTGGGTCTCCCTTCCGGCGGAGTACGCCGCCGTCCGGGGCGAGATCCGCGGCAGCGCGTCGTGGATCCCATCCGTCCGTCCGTGGCTGCCGTGGGGTGTGACGGGCGCCGATGGAACGTTCACGATCGACGGCCTGCCGGCCGGACCGCTCTCCCTGGAGCTCCGCAAGACCGGGTTGCCGCCGGCCCGTACCCCCCGAACGGACACGAAGCCGGGCCAGACGGTGGAGGCGACCCTCGTGCTGCGTCCGGGCACAACCCTGACCGCGCGGGTCGTGGACCCCGACGGCGCCCCGATCCCCGGGGTCACGGTGGACGTCTTCCAGAGCCGGGATTCCGGACCCAGGAACGCCGTCGTCATCTCCTTCGGCGGACAGCCCCGGCGCGGCGATCCCGATGCGACCGGCGTCACGGACGGGGAAGGAGCGGTGACCGTGCGCCAGGTGCCCCGGGGGAAGGCCGTGGCGGCGTTCTTCGCCGGCGGGTACGTTCCGCGCAGGCTCCCGGACGTCGAGGTGCCTCCTGAGGGCGCGGACCTGGGCGAGGTCGAGCTGACGCCCGGGGTCACGATCCGCGGAACCACAACCGATCCGGAGGGCCGGCCCGTCGCCGGCGCCGAGGTCGCGCTGCTCGAGTCGCCCCAGATGCCGTTCTTCAACCCGGTGACGCGGAGCGATGCGGACGGACGGTTCGAGATCCCGGACGTCGACCCGCACGGCGAACGGTACCTCCAGGCCCGCGCCGAGGGGTACGTCCCGCGGGCGCCGCTCAAGGTGACCCTGCCGCCCGAGGGAGACGTGGAGCTCCGGATGGACGTGGAGCGGAAGCTCACGGGGCTCGTGGTCTCGGCCGAGGACCACCAGCCGATCCGTGACGCCCGCATCGAGCTGATGCAGCGCAACACCATGTCCATGGGCGGGGTGCAGGTCGCCGGAATGATCGCAGCCGGCTCGGCCACGACCCTCCCCGACGGAACGTTCGAGATCGGCGGACTCTCCGAGGGCGGCTACTCCGCCGAGATCTCCGCCAGGGGGTTCCAGAGGACCAGCCGGTCCGTCGCCGTTCCTGCGGAGGGGAACCCGCCGCCGCTGACCGTGGAGCTCCGGAAGGGGTTCGAGATCCACGGCACCGTCGTGGACGAGAACGGCACACCCGTGGACGGGGTCCGGGTGATGGCCGGCGCCGGCGAGACGTGGAGCCACGCCACGTCCGGCCCGGGGGGCGCCTTCACCGTGGAGGGGCTGCCCAGGGGCACGGTGGAGGTCCGCGCCGTGGCGCAGGACGGCCGGAAGGGGAAGACCACGGCCGAGGCGGGCTCGGCGGAGCCCGTGACCGTGACACTGTCCCCGGGCGTCGCGATCCGCGGCACGGTGACCACCACCGGCGGCGAACCGGTACCCGGCGCCTCGGTGCTCGCCTTCTCACCGCAGGACGGCTCCCAGACCATCGAGGCCACCTCCGACGCGGCGGGATCGTTCGCACTCGAGGGCGCGCAGCCGGGATCGTGGCTCGTGAGGGCCTCGGCGGACGGGTTCGCCAGCGCCCGGAAGACGGTCACCGTTCCCGATCGGGGCGAACCGGAGCCCGTCCGCCTCGAGCTCGCTCCCGGCCACACGCTCCACGGCACCGTGCGGGGGCTCTCGGGCGCCGAACTGGAGGGGTGCGGGATCTGGTCCCCGTCCGGGGCCACGGCGAAGCCGGACGCCGATGGCCGGTTCACGCTGGAGGGACTGCCGGCCGGGACGGTCGAGATCACCGCAATGGTCATGCCCGGGAACCGTTCACGGACGGTCACCGCCGAGATCCCCGAGGACGCCGATCCGCCCGAGGTCGAGATCGACTTCGGCGGCGGTGCGACGCTCTCCGGGACGGTCACGCGGGGCGGTGCACCCGTGCCCGGTCTCACCGTCACGGCTGGCAACGTCACCACGGGATCGAGCAACGCCACGGTGACCGGGGAGGCGGGCGGCTACACCTTCGAGAGCCTCGACGCCGGCGAGTACCAGGTGGCCGTCCGGGGCCCCTCGGGCGAGGTCCTCGCCGGGGACCACGTGATCCTCGACGGCGACGGTGTCCTCGACTTCGAGCTCCCCACCGCGGCGCTCTCCGGGTTCGTCCTCGAGGAGGGGACACGCCGCCCGCTCGGAGGCGCCACCGTCACCGTCTCCGGTTCCGGCCTCCCCCACGTGGAGCGGACCGTCTCCTGCCGTGAGGACGGGTCCTTCGCAGTCGAGGAGCTCCCCCCGGGCGCGTACACCGTGCGGGCCACGGCCCAGGGCCACACGCCGGCCCAGCATGCCGTGACCGTCGAGGAGGGGGTTCCGGCCACCGTGACGCTCACTCTGGCGGACGAGTCCGCCCTCAGGCTGCGTCTCTCGGGAGCCGCACCGGCCCGCGTGTCGGTCATCCCGCTGGCGCAGGGCCAGGTGGGCCCGGCGGTGGACGGCCTCTGCGACCGTTCCGGACTCTGCACCGTCCGCGGCATTCCGGCCGGAACCCCCACGCTCCTCGTCCGGACCACCGGGGCCGCGGGCCTCGTCCGTGCCACGCTCCCCTCCAGCGATCCCGTACCCGTTGTCCTCCGCCCGACCGGGCAGCTGAGGATCAGCGCCCCGCCCGGCGAGGGGGGTGCGGTCTGGAACGTCCGGCTCCGGGACGGTGCCACGGGCCTCGTCGTCCCGCTGTCCGGATGGCGGAACCCGGCCCGCGGCGAGTGGGCCCCGGTCCCCGCATCCGGTCTCCAGGCGGACCTCCCGGCCGGTTCCTGCACCATCGAGGCGATCTCGCCAACCGGCGCGACCGGGACGCGGACCGTCGAAGTCCCGGCAGGCGGCACGGCCCGCGTCGCGTTCGGCGCCGGAGAGGAGAACTGACCGGCACGGCCGGCAGGAGGGAGTCGATGCGACGGTCCGCAGGGGCTCGTGACAGGGCGACCCGGTTCGTGATGCTCGTGGCGGTGCTGGGCCTGGCCTGCTGGGCTGCCGGGCAGACGACCTACCACGTCCGGCCCGACGGCGGCGACGCGGTCCAGTGCACGGGCACCGCCGATGCACCATACCCCGGCTCCGGGACGGGGATCGACTGTGCCTGGGACCACCCGTTCCGGGCGCTTCCCCCGGGCGGGCCGCCCCGGATCGCCGGAGGCGACACGCTCGTCATCGCGCCAGGGGCGTACCGGATGGGCCACGGCGCGCCCGGGGCCGGGGGCTGCGATGCCCTCGGCGCCTACGACTGCACGGCGGTCCCCGTCCCCTCGGGGCCCGACCCGGACCATCCGACCCGGATCGTCGGCGCGGGCTGGGATGCGGGGTGCCCGGACCCTCCGGAGCTGTGGGGTGCGGAGCGCGCCTGGCAGGTGCTCAGCCTCGACGGGTCGTCCAACGTCGAGCTGCGCTGCCTCGAGATCACCGATCACTCCTCGTGCATCGAGTTCCACGCCGACGCGGCCCACCGGTGCGAGCGGGATGCGCCGCCGTACGGCGACTGGGCCTCGGTGGGCCTCCACGCCTCGGACTCGGCCTCGGTGCTCCTGGAGGACGTGTCGATCCACGGGCTGGCCTCGGACGGCGTCCTGGCGGGCCGCCTCGAGGACTGGACGCTGCGACGGGTCCGGATCTCCGGCAACGGCTGGGCCGGGTGGGACGGCGACATCGACGGCGCCGACGGCGACTCCGGCGAGATGGTGTTCGAGTCCGTGGAGATCGCCTGGAACGGGTGCGGGGAGCTGTACCCGGACGGCGGCCCGGCCTCGTGCTGGGCCCAGCAGGCCGGCGGCTACGGCGACGGGCTGGCCGCCGGCGAGGGCGGCGGCCACTGGGTACTGCGGGACTGTCTCATCCACCACAACAGCTCGGACGGCGTGGACCTCCTCTACCTCCGGCCCGGCGCCTCGACCGAGGTCGAGCGGTGCCGGATGTGGGCGAACGCGGGCAACCAGCTCAAGGTCTCCGGCCCCCTGCGCCTGGCAGACTCCGAGCTCGTGGGCAGCTGTGCAGCCTTAGAGGGGTGGCCTCTGATGGACGCCGGCGACGTCTGCCGGGCCCTGGGGACCACCCTGGCGCTCGACCTGTTCCCGGGCGCCACGGCCTCCATCGTCGGGTGCACCCTCGCCGGCGAGGGCGACACCCTGGTGACCGCCGAGTGCACCACCGTGGGCGGGTGCAACGGGAGCGAGACCGTCGGGATCCGGAACACCGTCCTGGTCGGGGGCGACGACCACACCCAGCCGGGCGACACGGTGGCGCTCTACTGGACCGGCATGAGCCAGGACCCGCTCGACCTCGACTGGAGCCTCGCCTGGCGCGTCAAGGTGCCCGACGGTTTCACCTGGGGCCCCAACGACCTCCACGGGGCCGACCCGCTCCTGGAGGACGGGACCGCCGCGGCCTTCGATGGCCGGCTCCGTCCCGGGAGTCCGGCGCTGGACTCGGGCCTGGACGCCGGGACCGTCCTGCCCTGGGGGGCCACGGTCCCCGCCGAGGACCTCCGCGGGCTCCCCCGCCCCACCGGCTCCGGAACCGACCGCGGCGCCTGGGAGATGGGGCCGCTGGAGGGCGACGCCGACTGCTCCGGAGCGGTGGACGCCGCCGACCTGCTCGAGATCGTCGGGGTGGTCTTCGGCGACGCGTCTACCTGCGGCGCCACGGACGCGGACTGTTCCGGAGCCACCGACGCCGCCGACCTCGCCGTCACGATCCGCAGGACCGGCGAGCCCGCCTTCGGCTGCCGCCGCGAACGCGAGCGCCGGCCCGCGGGACGCGGTCCCCGCTGAGGCCGGGCCGGCCGGAACATCCGGTCGCCCGGTCACGTTACACTGCGCGTGCCCCTCCGGGCCACGGGGAGAGCCTGCCATGACCACGATCGTACGCCGCACCGTCCTGTCCGCCGTCCTCTGTCTCGCCGCGACCGCACTGTTCGCCGGGGAGACGCTGATCCTGCGCGATCCCGCCATTGGGGGCGGGAAGGTCGTCTTCGCCCACGGCGGCGACCTCTGGGTCGTCGGTCTGGAGGGCGGCGTCGCGCGCCGGCTGACCACGGCCGCCGGCCCCGAGCGGTCGCCGCACATCTCGCCCGACGGTTCCCTCGTGGCGTTCGCCGGGGAGTACGACGGCAACGTGGACGTCTACGTCGTCCCCCTCGAGGGCGGCGAGCCCCGCCGCCTGACGTGGCATCCCGGTTCCGACGCCCCGCGCGGCTGGACGCCGGACGGCAGCCGCGTGATCTTCGCCTCGGGGCGTGACGGGGCCCCCATCCCGCTGGCCCGCCTCTGGACCGTTCCGGTGGACGGCGGCATGCCCGAACCGCTGCCGCTGCCCCGCGTGTTCGACGGCGACCTGGCTCCGGACGGCCGGCGGCTGGCCTACGAGAAGATCCAGCGCTGGGACCGGGAGTGGCGCGGCTACCGCGGCGGGCAGGCGAACCCGGTCCGGATCGTCGACCTCGACACCCTCGACGTGGTGAAGGCCCCGTGGAACGGCAGTGTGGACACCTCCCCGGTCTGGCTCGGGGACCGCGTCTGCTTCCTGTCCGACCGCGACGGGGTGGTCAACGTCTGGTCGTGGGACCCGGGCTCCGGCGCGCTGGAGCAGCTGACCCGGTTCGACGCCCTCGACGCCAAGGGGCTCGACTCCGACGGCGCGCGCCTGGTGGTCTCCGAGGCCGCCCGGCTCTGGATCGTCGAGCCGGGCTCCCCGCCCCGCCCGCTCCACGTGGAGGTCCGGGGCGACTTCCCCCGGGCCAGGCCGCACTGGGCGAAGGTCGGGAAGGTTCTGGACAACCCCGACCTGTCCCCCCACGGCAAGCGGGTGGCGTTCGAGGCCCGCGGCGAGATCCTGACGGTGCCCGCCAGGAAGGGCGATCCGCGGAACCTGACCCGAAGCCCCGGCGCGGCGGACCGGTCGCCCGTGTGGTCCCCGGACGGCACGAAGGTGGCGTGGTTCTCCGACGCCTCCGGCGAGTACCGGCTCGTCGTCGCCGACCAGCACGGCGGGAACCGCCGCGAGATCGACCTTCCCGACCCGACCTTCTTCTCCACCCCGGAGTGGTCCCCGGACGGGAAGCACCTGGCGTACGGCGACGCCGACCGGAACCTGTGGGTCCTCGACGTGGAGACCGGCACGGCCTCCATCGTCGGGAACGGGCGGTTCGCCCACCCGGACCGGATCATCGCCCCGGCCTGGTCCCCAGACGGGAAGTACCTCGCGTTCGCCGCACGGCTCGAGAACCAGTACGGCGCGATCTTCATCCACTCGATGGACGAGGGGTGGACGCGGCAGCTGACCGACGGCATGTCCGACTGCCGGGCCCCGGTCTGGGACGCCGGCGGGAAGTACCTCTGGTTCCTGGCGAGCACCGACTACGGCCTGAACGTCGGCTGGCTCGACATGACTTCCTACGACCGGCCAGTGGACCGGGCGCTGTACCTCGTGGTGCTTCGCAAGGACGAGCCCTCCCCGCTCCTCCCCGAGAGCGACGAGGAGGGCGAGGCAAGGGAGAAGGACGGCGCGAAGGAGGACGGGAACGGCACGGCGAAGGCGGGGAAGGCACGGGCCGGGGAGGCGTCCACCGGTGCGAAGGAGGGCGGCGGCGGGGAGGAGCCGCCCTCCGTCCGGATCGACTGGGACGGGATCCGGCGGCGGATCGTCGCCGTGGACGTGCCCGAGCGCGACTACCGGTCCCTCGCTCCGGGCACGAAGGGCGTGGTCTTCCTCCTCGACGCGCCGGAGGACGGGGACGGGCTCCACGTCCACCGGTTCACCCTGGAGGACCGCGAGGAGCATCCCGTGGCCGAGGGGGTCACGGCGTTCGACGTGTCCGCGGACGGCTCGACGATCCTGTTCGCGAAGGATGGATCGTGGACCGTGGCCAAGGCTGCGGGCAAGCCCGAACCGGGCAAGGGCGTGCTCGACACTGCGGGCCTCGAGGTCCGGGTCGACCCACCCGCGGAGTGGCGGCAGATCTTCCGCGAGGCGTGGCGGTTCGAACGGGACTACTTCTACGTGGAGAACGTCCACGGCCTCGACATGGACTGGGCGTGGCGGACCTACTCCCCGTGGCTGGACCACGTCCGGAGCCGTGACGACCTCAACTGGCTCCTGGACATCCTCGGCGGCGAGACGTGCGTCGGGCACTCCTTCGTCGGCGGCGGCGACCTCGACCGGCCGAAGCGGGTCCCCGTCGGGCTGCTCGGGTGCGACCTGACCGTGGAGAACGGGCGGTACCGGATCGCCAGGATCTACGACGGCGAGAGCTGGAACCCCGACCTCGACGCGCCGCTGGCCGCGCCCGGCATCGACGTCCGCGAGGGCGACTACATCATCCGGGTCGACGGCCGGCCGTTGGCCCCGCCGGAGAACCCGTACGCGCCGTTCGAGGCGCGGGCCGGCGTCCAGACGGTCCTCGAGGTCGCCGCGTCGCCCGGCGGCGAGGGATCGCGGACGGTCACTGTGGTCCCGATCCGGAGCGAGGCAGCGCTGCGGCGCGCCGCGTGGATCGAGGGGAACCGCCGGCTCGTGGACCGCCTCTCCGGCGGGCGGCTGGCGTATGTCTGGCTCCCCAACACGGGGCGTGGCGGGTACGACCAGTTCAACCGGTACTACTTCTCCCAGCAGGACCGGCAGGGCGCGATCATCGACGAGCGGTTCAACGGCGGCGGATCGGCGGCGGACTACATCGTCGACCTGCTCGCACGGCCCCTGATGGGGTTCTTCTCGAACCCCGTGGGCGACCGCCAGCCGTTCACCCTGCCCAACGCCGGGATCTGGGGCCCGAAGGTCATGGTCATCAACGACTCGGCGGGCTCGGGCGGCGACCTGCTGCCGTACATGTTCAGGCTCCGCGAGATCGGACCGCTGGTTGGAACCCGGACATGGGGTGGTCTCGTTGGGATCTGGGACGTACCCGATCTCGTGGACGGCGGCCACATCACGGCGCCCCGGGGCGGCTTCTACGACCTCTCCGGCCACTGGGCGGTGGAGAACGAGGGGGTGGCGCCGGACATCGAGGTGGAGCAGACGCCGAAGGCCGTGGCCGCGGGCCACGACCCCCAGCTCGAACGTGCCGTGGAGGAGGCGCTGCGCCTGCTCGAGGCCCACCCCGTGCGGATCGTTCCCCAGCCGCCCGACCCGGTGAAGAGCGTCAGCCCCAGGCCGTGAGCCCGGCGTACCGGAACGTCACCCAGAGGTGAAGAGCCTGTCCGCCAGTGCGGAGCGGAGGAACCCGTCCGGATCGAGCCTGGCCTTGAGGCGGAGGAACCGGTCCAGCTCGCCGCCGGGGAAGCTGGCCCGGTACAGCTCGCCGGGCAGCGCGGCGTCCTTCGCCGGGTAGAACCGTCCCCCCGCCTCGACGGTCAGTTCCCCGAGCCGCCGCACGAGCTTCCACAGCCGCCGGCGGCTCCCCGCGATGACCGGGAAGTCGAGGGCGAGGGAGTACCCGTCCACCCCGTGACTCAGGAGGAACGGGTCCGGGCGGTGCCGCTTCAGGACCGCCAGGAAGGAGGGCAGCCCCGCCCTGCGGCACGCCTCGAGCTGGGCGGCGAACACGTCGTGCGCGCGGCCGGTCGGGACGAACGACTGGTGCTGGATCATCCCGCCCGGACGGTAGATCCGCTTCCAGCCCGGAACGGAGTCCAGCAGGAAGGAGAACTCCGCCAGTGTCTGGCGGTACCGTGCGTCCTCCCCCACCGTGGCGCCGAGCCGGTACTTGACCGCGTTGACCGTCCGCATCCCCGGCCGGTTCGTGAGCGGCTTCAACGCCCGCCACACCACGCTCCGCGGGACGATCCCCAGGAGGGTGTCGGGAAGGTCCTGCCGCTCCGCGCGGAGCGTCTGGGCCGGCTCCGGATCCTCGCCCGGCTCCAGGTGGCGGGCCAGGTGGACGAGACCCCGCCCGAGCCGGCGTCCCCCCGGAAAGGCGTCGATCCACCCCACCAGGTACTCCCACCGCCCGAGGCCGTCCTCGAGCAGGCGGAGCATCCCCTCCAGGTCCGGCGCCGAGACCGCCTCGACCTCCACGAGCCCCGAGGCCACCCGCTTCATCGCGAGCCGTGCCCTGACCACGATACCGAGCTGGCCGAACGACCCCGGCACGGCGTAATAGAGTTCCGGGTCGCTCTTCGGCGACACGGTGGTGACGGCGCCGTCGGCGGTCATCAGGTCGAGCTCCAGACAGTGCTCCCCGATGGGGCCCCGCCGCCACGCGTTCTTCCCGTGCCCGTTCGCAGCGAGGACCCCACCGACGGTAGGCACCATGGTCCCAGTGACCACGGGAGGCCACCACCCGTCACCGAGGACGTACCGCCACAGGTCGGCGACCGGGACGCCTGGCTCGACGTCGACGATCCCCGTCTCGGGATCCCATGCCAGTACCCGCCGCATCCTGCTCGTGTCCAGGACGATGCCCTCGGCAACGATCGCCGCATCGCCGTAGCTGCACCCCGCCCCGCGGGGGACCACGGGCACGCCCCGCTCCGCGGCGAGCTCCAGCACCCGGCGGACGCCGTCGAGGGTCGAGGGCCGGAAGACGTAGCCGGCCGCGCCGACGGCCATCCCCCACCCCTCCACCCACTCCAGGCGATCCATCGGGAGCGGCCCGGTCACGGCCTCACACCCTGAGGTGGCGGAAGATCCGGGAGGGGATCGCCCGGACGACCCAGCTGACCAGCCGCCACCGCGCCGGGACGTACGCCGTCACGACGCCACGCCTCGCCTTCTTCAGGATGATCTCCGCCGCGCGCTCACGGGAGACGACCCAGAACAGGCCCGGCAGCCCCTCCGTCATCGCCGTCGCCACGAACCCGGGCTTGATGGTCACGACACGGGCGCCGGTCCGGGCGATCCGGTTCCGGATCGCCTCGAGGTAGGTGTGGAGCCCGGCCTTCGAGGTGTTGTACGCCGGCGCACCGACCCGGCCGCGGTCCCCGGCGATGGAGCCGATACCGACGATGGTCCCCCGCCCCAGCCGCCCGAACCGCGCCGCCGCGGGGTTGAGCCAGGCGACGGCGCCGAGCAGGTTGACCTCGAGGACCTCCACGTCCTTCTCCGTGTCGTACTCGGCAAACGCCACCCGGTGCGAGATCCCGGCCGCGTAGACCACGAGGTCCAGGCCACCGAGCCACCGGCAGATCTCCTCGAAGAGGCCCGGGACTTCCCCGCGGTTCCGGACGTCGTGGACCCAGCCGCGGACCCGCTCCTCCCCGCCCTCGTTGAGTGCGGTCTCCAGCGCCTCCAGCCGTTCGGTCCGGCGCGCCACGAGCGCCACCCGGCATCCATCCGCCGCGAGCCTGCGGGCCAGCGCCTCGCCGATCCCCGACGAGGCCCCGACGATCAGCGCTCTCTCGAACCGTCGCGCCATCACCACCTCCGCACGCCCACTCTGCCACGAAACCCCGCCCCGTGGAACCCCCGGCTCTTCCGAATATGGGGCACTCCCCATCGGAGCGGGCCACGAACGGCGAACCGGGACACCGCTTCGCTCGTCCCTGGGTGGGCGGCCGCCGAGACAAGCTGGGGATGCTCCCTTCCTGGTTGGCCGGAGCGACCTCGGGAGTGAGGGTCAGGCGATCCCGAGGCGATCCATGTGGTACAGGAGTGTCTGGCGCGAGATGCCGAGCTCCCGCGCAGCCGCGGAACGGTTGCCCCCGGCACGTTCCAGCGCCTCGACGATCAGCTGGCGCCTGAGCGTGTTCACAGCGTCCTCCCACCGCCGCGGTCCGATCCTCTCGGTGGCCGGCGGGAGGGGCAGGTGCTCCGGCCGGACGACACCGCCCCGCGCCCGCGTCATAGCCACGGCCACCGTGTGGGCCAGCTCGCGGACGTTGCCCTCCCACGGGTGGTTCCGGAGCCGCCCGAGGGCCGCAGCGCTCCAACGTGCGGGAAGCACTTCCCCGCCGGCGATGAGCCGGGCCGCCAGTGTCTCCACGAGCTCCGAAAGGTCCTCCAGCCGGTCGCGGAGCGGCGGAATCCGGACGGTCACCGTGGCCAGCCGGTAGTACAGGTCCCTCCGGAACCGGCCCTCGGCCATCATCTGTTCCAGGTCGCGGTGGGTCGCCGAGACTACCCGGACGTCGATCCGGCGGGCCCGGGTCGAACCAACGGGCCGGACCTCCCCGGTCTCCAGGAACCGCAGGAGCTTCGCCTGGAAGCGGGGGTCGAGCTCCCCGATCTCATCGAGAAACAGCGTCCCGCCGTCGGCTGCCGCCACGAGACCCCGGCGTGCCTCCGCACCCGTAAAGGCGCCTTTCGCCGAGCCGAACAGCTCGCTTTCAAGAAGGTTCTCTGGAACCGCCGCCACGTTCACGGGCACGAACCGCCCGGACCGTCCCGAGATTCTGTGAAGCGCCCGGGCGGCCAGCTCCTTGCCCGTCCCGGTCTCCCCGTGGACGAGAACCGGGAGCCGGGTCGGCCCCAGCTCGAGCAGATCTCTCCGGACGGCCTCCATGGCCTCACTCGATCCCACGAGACCCGTCGGGTCCCCCTTGCCCGCTCCAGTGATCCCGGCGGACGCCATCACACTCCCGGCGAGAAGCTGACCGAGAAGCCTCCAGACCGGCCCCTCCGGCGTCCCGCCACCGAGGGAGACCAGGGTCAAGCCGCCGAGCTCCGCCTTCGATCCGGCCGCGCCCTCGCCAAGCCGGATTGTCCCGCCGGGGAACCGCACCTCCACGCCGGTGGCTCCCAGGACCGCGAGCAGTTGACGGCCAAGCGGTTCCGGGATTCCCTCGAACGTCCCGTTCTCCCCAATCCACGCAAGCGCCTCGAACGCCCCAACCCCAGCCCCCAAACGCGCGGCCAGTACCGAGGTCCACCCGTCCATTCCGGCGGCTTCAAGGGTGCCCCGGGCCGCCGCGGTCACTGCCGGATCGAACCGGATCGCGGGAGGAAGGAGCCGGCCCGCCAGCGCCAGGCCCAGAGCCTCCCGACGTACCCGTCCAGCCTCGCGGAGCAGCGAGACGTCCACGCGGCCCGATCGCGCCGAACGGACCAGCGCGGCGGCCAGGCAAACGCCCCAGCCATCCGGACCCCTGGAACGGGATCCCGTCTGGCCCGAGACAGCGTCGGCCAGCTCAAGCCAGCCCCTTCCCTCGGAGCCTCCCTCCTCGAGGTGCCGCCGTGCCTCCTCGAGCCGGCCGTCGAGAAGCGCCAACGCCCCGTCGAGGAATCGGACCGCCTCCCGGAGGCCGGCAGTCGCCTCCGGCGGATCGACGGCCTCCCGAAGGCGCGCACACTCCTCCAGCTGCCCCCGGGCCAGGGCGAGCCGGGCCCGTTCCGCCACCGCGAACGGATCCCGTTCCTCGGGATCGAGGGCGTCCAGACGCTCCCCCACCCTCTCCAGCCGCAACTCGTCCAGGTCGGCAACTCCCAGGTCAAACGCCGCCACGGCCGCCCGCCCCGGAAGTCCCGACGCTTCCAGCCGCCGGAGCGCCGCCAAGTGGGCGCGAGCCGCGGCGGCCCGGCGCTCCAGCAGCAGCTCGATACAGCCGAGGTCGAGCAAGACGAGGCCGAACCGGCCAGGCCCCATGGCCGACGGGGCCGACGCCAGCGCCGCGAGCGCACGCCGCGCGGCCCGGTACCGGCCGCGGGCGCGCTCGAGGAACGCCACCTGGTGGAGCCACTCCATCCGGAGGTACGAGTTCTCTCCGGCAAGCTCCCGGCCCTCCCGCCCACGGAACCGTTCCGGGGCCTCGATGGCGAGCTGCCGGAGTCCGGCCAGACACCGGGCGGTGCCCTCCAGCACTCCAGATGCCCGAACCGCCATCGCCACCCAGGGGCCGGGGGCCCTTCCCGTACGGACGGAGCGCTGCCACGCCACCAGCGCGGCCATCGCCGCGGCGAGGGGCGCCTCGTCCATCCCATCCTCTTCCGGCTGATCCGGCAGGTCGCCGTCGATCGCCCGGAGCCACAACAGAACCTGCTCCGCGCCGCCACCCTGTTCTTCCCCCAGCGCCCGGCGGGCGCCGGCTGCGTCGGCCTCGAGCAGGCAGCCCTGGGCGTGGAGAAGCGCCACTTCCCTGCCGAGCGCTCCCGGCCGCACACCGCCGAGAAGCGACTGGATCTCCTGCCCGCACAGGGAACCGAGCCGGTCCGCGAGCCAGTCCCGCAACGGTCCGGACTCTCCCGCGAGCGCCCGGTGGAGCGTCGCGCGGGGATCGTCCGGGGCGTACAGCGCGGCCACATCCCGGTGCCGGGGGTCCGGCTCCATCGGGGCCGGCGTCGTCAGACGCCACCGCTCCCGGAAGCGGACGATGACGCCCTCGGCGGCGAGCCTCTCCAGCACATCACGGCCGCGGCCCGCCGCGGGCAGCAGGTACGCCTCCGGAAGACCGTCCCGGTCGAGCCGGAGCAGGTCGAGGACGGGTTCAGCCGTCCCGGCGGCGGACGCCTCCACGATCCGCCACCGCTGCCGCGCCGCTCCGGCCACGCCCCGGGCCACGGCTGCCGGCAGGAGCTCCTTCCCGAGCCCGAGCCGGACGGCGACGGAGGCCGTATCCCGCGGATCACCGCCCGCGGTCACCAGTCCCCCCGGCCTCGCCGCGGGCGGCACCCCGGGGGCCTCCTCCCAGCCAGGAGGCAGCACGCCGACCACCACCGACGCGCACCCGGGCTGCGCCGCCCACCTTTGGGCGGCCGCCATGTCCGCATCCTGCACCACCCCGGCCGTAACGAGCACGCCCGTGGCCTCCACCGCGGGCCGCGGCACGGTGTCGTCCTCCTCGATCCCTGCCACGAGGCACCACGAACCGGAGCCGTCCGAGGCGATCCGGCGGGACAGCTCCTGACCCAGACGAACGGCCAAGGCGGCGGAGGAAACCCGCCAGCAGGCGAGCTCGCCCTCCTCGGGCCGGGGGAGCGGCCGTGCGGCCACCCCCCAAAGCGCCGCGGAGACGGCGTCGGGCAGCGGTGGGCCGAGCCGGTCCAGGAGCGGTTCGAGCCACGCCTCAAGCCCGCGGCGCCCCCCGACCGGAGACCAGGGTGCGACGTGACAGCAGCGCTGCACCGCCTCCACCCACGCGGCGCACGCCGCCTCGAACCGATCGTGCCCGCCGCCGATCCAGCGGAGGAGTGCGAACAGCGGCACGGGCCCGCGCCCCAGGCTCGCCCGCGCGGGACCGCCGTCCGGAGGGATGCCGGCCGCACGGGCGGCCGCGACGGTGGGCCAGAGGTCCGCCTCGAGCAGCACGGCGCCCGTGGCGAGGAGCCGGGCGGCCGTCTCGAGCCGGCGCCGCCGGGACCATCCGGCCGGAAGTGGCCGCAGGATGCGCCATCCTCCAGGTCCTGGGACCGCCGGATGCTCGACCACGGCAGGTGGCGCCGGTCTCACCGGACGAGGCGTCCCCAGTCCCGCCAGAACTCCGGGTACGACTTGGCGACGCACCCCGGATCGTCGAGGAGGAGCGGCCCGGTCCCGAGCGCCGCCACCGCCATCGCCATGGCGATCCGGTGGTCCGCCGCGGCCGTCACCGCAACATCGCGGCTGCCGCCGCGGGGCAGCGGCTTCCGCACGACCATGGTCTCGCCGTCGGTCCCGACCTCGGCCCCGAGCCGCCCAAGGTTCCCAACCATGACGGCCAGCCGGTCCGACTCCTTGTGCCGCAGCGCGCCGAGCCCGCGGAGCACCGACCCTGCCGGCACCGAGGCCGCCACCACCGCAAGGGCCGGGAACAGATCCGGGGCATCCGAGAGGTCCGCCTCGAACGCCACGGTGGCCGGTCCCTCGACCGAGACGCCCGACGCCCCCGACGTCACGTGGCATCCCGCCCGCGCGAGAATCCCCGTGAGGCAGCGGTCGCCTTGAGCGCTCCCCGGCGCGACGTTCGCGACGGTCACACGGCCCCCGGCCACCGCAGCGGCCGCCAGGGGAAACGCCGCTGCCGACCAATCGCCCTCGACGGTGTACGAAACGGGCTCGAGCCTGCCCGGCCTGACCCGCCACCGTCGCCCGGCCGCATCCACCGCCACAAAGCCGCCGAACGCCTCGAGCACCGCCCGCGTCAGCTCGAGGTAGGGTCGCGACGGGATGGGGCCCTCGAGCTGGAGGTCGAGACCGTCCCGCATCCCCGGGGCCGCAAGGAGCAGCGCCGAGACGAACTGCGAGGAGACCCCGGGGTTCAGCGCCAGCGGGCCGCCGTCGAGCCGCTTCCCGCGGATCCGCACCGGGAGCGCCCCGTCGCCCGTCTGCACGTCGGCTCCAAGCTCCCGGAGCGCGCCGAGCAGCGGACCCATGGGGCGTTCGCGGAGACGGGGGGTCCCGTCCACCACCGTCTCCCCCGTCACCGTCGCGGCCAGCGCCAGCAGGAACCGCGCGCCCGTGCCCGAGTTACCGAGGAACACGTGCGCGGCGCGGCATGGCGCCTCCCGCTCCCCCACCGTGACGACGTTTCCCCGCCACGCCACCGGCCACCCCATCTCCGCCAGCGCCGCGGCGAGCAGGCGCGTATCCTCGCAGTCGAGCGGGTGGACGACCCGCCCCCCACCGGCCACGGCCGCGGCGACGAGCGCCCGGTTCGTCAGGCTCTTGGACGGCGGGACGCGGACCGTTCCCTCCACCGCGTTGCGCGGACCGGGGAGGCGGATGCCGGGCGACGGTCTCTCGTGCTGGGTTTCCACGGGCACGTCCGTGACACCATTGTTCCGTACCTCCCCTGAAGCGTCAAGAATCTCTGCACCCGCAAACGCAGCGGCGCCGCAGGCGGCGCCAGCGCGTCGCACGGGCGACCCGGGGGGAGCTCGCTCTCACCGGGACGCACGGGCGAGGCGCGCAGCCCGCGCGAAGCGGGGGGGCCGGCCGCCGGTTCGCCCTACGACCGAGCCGAATGACGAGTGGGGGACGTTGATTCTTCGATGGCACCGGTACGCTCCTGGGAGGTTCGGGGGCATGGGAGGCTCCGCAGGGATCGGCCGGACGTCGATGCTCTGGGGCCCGGAGGAGCCTCGGGGCAGCGCAGGGAGATGGTGGCATTGCCGTTCGCGCCGGGGACCGGATAGGATCGCACGGTGCGGATCTCCCTCGTCGTCGTCGGCTGGCACAGCGCGCCGTGGATCGAGCGTCTCCTTCCCACGGCGGCGGAGGCCGACGAGATCGTGGTGGTGGACCACTCGGAGGACGGGGCCGAGGCGGCACGGCTCCGGGAGCTGCCGCTGACCCGGCTCGTCCTCCAGGCGAACCGCGGGTACGGCGCGGGCCTCAACCGTGGCGCCCGGGAGGCGGCAGGCGACGTGCTCGTCCTGGCGAACCCCGACGTGCGGTTCGCCGAGGGCACCATCGGCCGCCTCGCAGCGCTCGCGACCCGCCCCGGGGTCGGCGCCGCAGGACCGGCGATCCTCTGGACCCCGGAACGTCCCTGGCAGCTTCCCCACTCCGCCCACCACACCTGGGTCCGCGAGCTTCTCGCCGCCCGCCTCCCCGCCCTGGCCCGTCGCGTCTACCTCCGGCAGATGGACCGCGCCTGGAAGGCGGCCGTGCCCGCCGCCGTCCCGGTTCTCGGCGGCGCCGTGATCGTCACCACACGCGCCGTCTTCGAGGCCAGCGGCGGGTTCGACGAGCGGTTCTTCCTGTTCTTCGAGGAGAACGACTGGTGTCTGCGGGTCCGGCGCGCCGGTGGCCGGCTCCTCGTGGATCCCGGCGCAGCCGTGTACCACGAGTGGGGGCACGCCATCGGGGACGCCGCGGCGGCCCACCACGCCCGCTCCCTGGACCGCTACCGGCGGCTCCACCTCCCACGCGCCTGGGTCGCCCGCCACCCGACCCCGCCAGCCGTCCGGGAGCCGCGACTACGCGAGGGCTCCGGGCCCGGCTGCGAGGCCGGGGACGAGCTGCTGCTCGTCACCTCGGCCCGGTGCGATCCTGCCGCGCGCCTCGTGGCGCGCTCGTCCACGGAAGACGTGGCCTCCCTCCTTCCCGAGTCGATCCATCCGGGCCGGTTCATGGTCGTCCGGCGCCGGGGTTCCTTCGAGCGGCTGAGGACCGTGGAGATCCCGGCGAGGGACTGAGGTACAATCCGCCCCCGTGACGGCGCCCCGGACCTTCGATGGCCTGCCGGCGGCGGTCGGGTGGACCCCGATGGTCCGCCTCCGCCGATCGGTGGAGGGTGCGGGATGCGAGGCGTTCGCCAAGCTCGAGTTCCTCAACCCGATGGGGAGCGTCAAGGACCGGATCGCCCGTTTCATGGTGGAACGGGCCTTCGAACGGGGAGAGCTCCGGCCGGGCGGCACGATCCTCGAGAGCTCCTCGGGGAACACGGCCATGGGGCTCGCCATGATGGCGATCGAGCACGGCCTGCGGTGCGTCATGGTGGTCCGGCGCCAGACCTCGCAGGAGAAGCTTGACTGCCTCCGGGCCATGGGCGTCGAGCTGGTCCTCGTGGACGGTGATCTCCCCCCCGAGGACCCCGAGAGCTACAACCAGAAGGCGCGCCGCCTCGCCGAGGAGCACCCGGACTGGTGGTTCCCCGACCAGCACAACAACCGGGAGAACTCCGAGGCCCACTACCGGACCACCGGCCCCGAGATCTGGGAGCAGATGGAGGGCCGGATCGATGCTCTCGTGGCCGGGATCGGCACCGGGGGCACCATCTGCGGCACGGGACGGTACCTCAAGGAGCGCGACCCCTCGATCCGGGTGATCGCCGTGGATCCCGAGGGCTCGGTCTTCTTCGACTGGTACCACCAGCACCGCCTCGTGGAGCCCCGGCGCTACCTGATCGAGGGCCTCGGCGACGAGGAGATCATCGGCTGCCCCGAGTTCGAGCTGATCGACGACATGCTCCGGGTCACCGACCGGGAGGCGTTCCTCGCCACCCGCGAGCTCGCGCGAACCGAGGGGATCCTTGCCGGCGGCTCCTCCGGCGCGGCGCTGTGGGGCGTCCGCAGGGTGGCGCGCACGCTCCGTGCGCAGGGGATCGAACGGCCGCGGATCGTCACCCTCTTCCCGGATTCCGGCAGCCGGTACCTCTCGACGATCTTCAGCGACCGGTGGATGGCGGATCACGGCCTCCTCTGAACTCTTTCCGTCCCCATGACTGGCCCGGCCGACCCCTCGCCACGCTGCGGCAACGTGGTAGACTCGGTGCGGCATCGGGAGGGGGACCATGGAGAGAACCGACTTCGACACCGACGTGGCCATCGTGGGTTCCGGGTTCGGCGGATCGGTCGCCGCGCTCCGCCTGAGTGAGAAGGGCTACTCCGTCACCGTGCTGGAGAAGGGCCGCCGCTGGCGCCCCGAGGACTTTCCGAAGACCAACTGGAACATCCGGCGCCAGTTCTGGTTCCCCGCCATCGGCTGCTACGGCACCTGGGCGCTCCACCTGCTGCGCGAGGCGCTCGTGCTCCACGGCGTCGGCGTCGGGGGCGGCAGCCTGAACTACGCCAACACCCACTACGACCCGCCCGATACCGTCTGGGACGACCCCCAGTGGAAGGGGCTCGTGGACTGGCGGCGGGAGATGCCCGCCTTCTACGCCGAGGCGCGCCGGATGCTGGGGACCACGGACGACCACCCCGTGTGGCCCGCGGACGAGGCGCTCCAGCGGATCTCCGAGCGCCGCGGCCGCGGCGGCTCCTACAGCCGGACCCCCGTCGGCGTCTACTTCGGCGACCCCGACGTGGAGGTCCCCGACCCGTTCTTCGGCGGCGAGGGCCCCCGGCGGCGCGGATGCACGATCTGCGGCGCCTGCATGGTGGGGTGCCGCGACGGCGGCAAGAACACGCTGGACAAGAACTACCTGTGGCTCGCGGAGAAGCGGGGCGCCCGGATCGTCCCGGAGACCGCGGTGGAGCTCGTGGAACCGCTGGAGGGCGGGGGCTACCGCCTCCTGTGGCGGCGCTCCACGAGGCGGCTGTTCCCCGAGCGCGGCGCCCTGACCGCCAGGAAGATCGTGCTCTCGGGCGGCGTGCTCGGGACGGTCCCCCTCCTGATGACCTGCAAGGAGAAGGGCTCCCTCCCCCACCTCTCGGACCAGCTCGGCAACTTCGTCCGGACCAACTCCGAGGCGCTCCTCGGCATCGTCTCCCGAAGCCAGAACGACCTGTGGAAGGGGATCGCCATCGCCTCCAAGGCGGAGATGGACGACGTCACCCACATGGAGGTCGTCCGGTTCCCGAAGGGCTCGGACGTCATGCTGCTGCTGGCGACGATCCTGACCGACGGCGGCACCGGGGCGCCCCGTCCGCTCCGGTGGCTCGGTAACGCCCTGCGCCACCCGATCGAGTTCCTCCGGGTCTCGAAGCCGTGGGGGAAGGCCGCATCCTCGGTGGTCCTGCTGGTCATGCAGACCGCCGACAACCACACCCGGATCGTCCGCAAGCGGCAGCTCCTCTGGCCGTTCTCACGGACGCTGACGACCCGACCCGAGCCGGGACAGCCCGGAATCCCCTCCTACATTCCCATCGCCAACGAGGTGGCCCGGGAGCTCGCGGAGGAGATCGACGGGATCCCGGCGAGCACCCTCAACGAGGTGCTCCTGGACACGGGGACCACGGCGCACATCCTGGGCGGCTGCGCCATCGCCGGGAGCCCCGACCGCGGCGTGGTGGACGCCGGAGGGCAGGTGTTCGGGTACCCGGACCTCTACGTGATGGACGGCTCGGTCATCGGCGCCAACCTCGGCGTCAACCCGTCGCTGACCATCACGGCCCTGGCCGAACGGATCGCCTCCACCATCCCGCCGAGGGACGCGTAGCCCGGACGCTACCCCCCGCGGCCGGAACGCCCGGACCGCCGGTGGACGTTGTAGACGCCGCGCCCCACGGCGATCGGCTCACCGGACGTGCCCGGCTGCCACGCCCTGAGCTCCGTGACGCCCACCCGGTTCCCGACCCGGATGACCCGCGCCTCGGCGAACAGGTCCTCCGGACGGCCCGGCCTGAGGTAGTCCACGCGGAGGTCCACCGTGGAGACGCGGTCCTCCGGGGCGATCCGGGTCCAGACCGCCGCGCCGCCGCAGGTGTCCAGCAGAGCCGACACCACGCCGCCGTGAAGCGCCGGCAGCTCCGGGTTGCCGATCAGCTCGCGGCGGAAAGCGACCCGCATCACCACCCTGCCCTCCTCCACGCTCTCGAACTCCATGCCGAGGAACCCCAGGAACGGCGACAGCTCGAAGATCCTCCGGACGTGATCGGCCATGTTCCCTCCGTACCCGCGGCAGCCTTCCGCGAGCGGGCCCATTGTGCCACGGGACGGCCGAGAGACTCACGGGCCGTCCGTGTCACACCCCGCGGCGCGGCCGGCCGCGCCGTGCCGCCTCTCGGCCCACCCTGCCCCCCGGCCTCCGTGCCGGACGCCCCAGGAGCTCCAGGGCCTCCGAAGCCGCCCGGAACCCGGACGTGATGGCGCTGTCGATGTACGGGATCCCGACGGTCTCGTGCCCGGCGAACAGGATCCGGCCGACCCGGCGGCCCGCCGCGATCCGCGCCTCCGAGAACAGGAACCCCGGCTCGTCGAGCACCATGGGGTGTCCCCAGCGGAACAGGTCGAACCCCGTCACCGTGTCGCGGACCCCTGGGAGCACCGCCTCGAGCCCGTCCAGGATCGACGCCTCGATCGACTCGAACGGCTCGTGGCCGACCCCCCGCCGGTCCGTCCGCGCCGCGTAGACCGTCAGGATGTTGGGACGGTCCGGCGGCGCAGCCGATGGGTCGTCGTACGCCGCCCAGTCCGCCACGACGAAGTCGGTGAACGGGTGCTCCCCGTGGACCTCGTTGGCGTACGCGAGTCCTTCCGGCGTCCGGGAGACGTGGACGTTGGCCACGAGGTAGGTGGAGTAACCGAACGCTCCGCCGCCCGTCTCCTCCGTCAGTCCCGGAACGATGTGGGGCACGATCAGGCGCGGGCAGGCCAGCACCGCCGTCCGGCAGAGGATCGCGCGGGGCGTGTCGCCGTCGAGGAACGAGACCTGGACGAGCGATCCCCGGTTCTCGACGCGGAACGCGAACGCCCCGGTCCGGACGGTCCCGGGCTCGAGCAGCGCCTCGATCCGCCACGCCAGCGCCGCGTTGCCTCCGACGAGGCAGATCGCGCTCTCGTCCGGGCCGCCGGGCAGGATCTCCTCGGTCAGGAAGTCCAGCGCCACCCACGCCGAGAGACGGTCGGAACCGATCCCGAACACCGACCGGAGGAACGGATCGAAGAAGACGGCCGTCTCGTCGGGCCAGCCACGCTCGCGCACGTACTCGAGCAGGGTCTTCCCGTCCAGGCGGCGCACCCGCGGATCGACGGTGGACTCGTCCGGGGGCCAACCGAAGGCGGACCGGCCGTCGGAGCCGACGAAGTCCCACCAGTCGCTGACGTCGTCCCGGAGGGCGCGAAGCCCCGCGACCACCGGCGCCGGGTACGGAAGGGCGTCCATCGCCGCCTCGCTGGCCCAGGGGTCGTCGTACCACGCGCCGTCGATGAAGTGGCGGGCGTACGGCGGCCGCAGCAGGAACCGGGGATCGACCACCGGCTCGCCGTCCGCCGTCCATCCCGTCACGATCCCGACGGCCTCGTACAGCTCGGCGAGGTCGTCGTTGTACGGCGGCGAGGCGTACGCCGAGCCCATGGCCGCCACGGGGACGCCGTCCTGCTCCAGTGCCCGGGCCTGCCCGCCGACCGTCCCGTTCTTCTCCAGCAGGAGCACGTCCGAGACCCCGGCCTCCTGCAGGCGCCACGCCGCCACGAGCCCCGCGAACCCGCCCCCGACCACCACCGCGTCGAGGACCGCCCCGCCGGGAGCGGGCGCCTCGTACCCCGACCCGAACGCCATGGCGTGGCACCGCGAGGGATCGTTCCACAGGTCGAGCCCTCCCGGTCCGGCGTCCATCACCCTCCCGGCTGCCGACCCCCGCCCCGGAGCGCCCAGCGCCACCGCGGCGCCCGCCGACGCCACGAGCACGCCGTCGATGAACTCCCGGCGGGTGATGCCGCTCTTCCCCTGTGCCCAGCTTTCACGTCCCACGTCTGTCCCTCCCCATGTCCGATGAGGTCTGCGTCGTCCGATTCTACCGTGTCCGGCTCACGCCCTGGACGCGCCCTGATCCCCGCCCAGCGCCGCGAGGTCGGACGGCGCGATTGCCGCCCACTCCGTCCGCCGCCACCGGAACCCCGGCTCCAGGATCGTGCCAGGCTTCGTCACCCCCCACAGCGCCCGGAACAGCTCCCCGAGCACCGTCAGGTGGCCGACCCGGTCCCCCGGAACACCGAACGGTGCCCCGTGGGGGTAGCGCACGAACACCGTCCTCGGCGCGACGACCTTCCGCGAGATGTCGAGGTTGATGGAGAGGTTGACCGTCGCGATGCCGTACCCCTCCACCACACGCGCGACCAGACCGCCGGTCCGGTTGCACAGCGGTCAGGCCGGCACGAGGAGCGCCAGGTCCACGCCGTCGTCCACCAGCGCCCGCGCGACCTCATGGGCCGTTCCCTTCCCCGGATCGGTGTACTCCCGTGTCAGGAGCCCGCCGAACCCGAAGCTGAAGAACCGTGGCGCCAGACGCAGCACACCGGCCTCCTCGAGCTCTCGCAGCCGCTCGAAAGGCAGCAGGACCTCCCGGTCCGCCTCCCACCACCGGTGGGTGTAGTGGGCGTGGGCGATGCGCAACACCGCCGGGTCCACGTCCGAGGGGATCACCCTCCAGCTCGGGTCACCCTTCGGATCGTCCACGTCGAAAGGCTCGTCGCCATCCAGGTGGAGTCCGGAGGTCGTGATCACGGCCACCGTGCATCTGCGGAGCGCCCTGCCCGGCCGGACGAACGGGGGCGGCCCGTCGAGCCGGGGCCCGGGCAGGAGCCTCGTGGACAGATTGAGGAGCCCGCGGCTGGCTTCCATCACCCGCGCCCCCGCCGCCGTGTTCAACACCCGCCCAACCGTCCGCCAGAATCCCAGCCTCTCGATCAACCCCATGAAGCGCCCTCCCGCGGTCCGAGACATTGTGTCACGCCCCGCGGACCGCGATCGCCTTCACCCCGGAGCGATGAGGGTGACAGCGAACCGCCCCGCTCTGGGACCTGCCAACATGGAAGCGCCCCTCATCGGGCGGCTCCCCGGATGCCCGCTCCGCGGATCCGGGCTATGATGGCCGGCGTGTTCAACCTCAGGAAGCCCGATGGAGGCCCCACGATGCGGCAACTCGCGATTCTGGCCCTCGTCCTTTCCCCCGCCTTGGCGGCCGGCTCACCCGGCGGCCCGCCGGACTTCGACAGCCCGAGGAAGTGCGCCGAAGCGCGGATCGCCCGGGCCCTGCGTCTGGCCGCGGCCAAGACGATGCCGTTCACGCCCCCGGCGGACTGGGCCCTCACCGACGTGCTCCACCTCGACCTCCAGCTCAAGGCCGACCCGGCGACCCACCGGATCGACGGCGTGGCCAGGGAGACGGTGCGCTCCCTCGCCCCCGGGCTCGACCGCTTCTCCCTGCGGCTCCACCCCTCGCTGAGGGTCATCTCGGTCCGTGTGGACGCCTCGGATGCCGCCTGGCAGCGGACGGGGGACGGCTCCGTGCTCGAGGTCGCCCTGGACCCGCCTCGCGACGCAGGTGGTGAGTTCGAGGTCGAGGTCACCTATGCGGGAGTTCCACCGGGCGCCGGCTTCGGCGAAAGCGGCCTGTACTTCGAGCGCCCCGACGGACCGCTGATCTACACGCTCTCGGAACCGTGGCTGGCGTACACGTGGTGGCCTGTCAAGGAGGACAACACCGACAAGGCAACCCTGGACATCACCGTCACCGTACCGAACGGCCTGTCCGTTGCCGCCAACGGCGTCCTGGCCGGGACGATGGACGCCTCGCCGGGATGGACCGCCTGGCACTGGAGGAGCCGCTACCCCATCGCCCCCTACCTGGTGGCGTTCGCCGCCGCCCGGTACAACACCTTCTCGGACACGATGCACGTGGGGAACCTCTCCATGCCCGTCCAGTTCTGGATCCTCCCCTCCTCCGACACCCCCTCGAACCGGGAGGGGTGGCTCCGCGCGGTGGCGATGCTCGAGATCCTGGGCCCGTTCTTCGGCGGGTACCCGTTCACCTACGAGAAGTACGGGATCTACGAGTTCGGCTTCGGCGGCGGGATGGAGCACCAGACGGCGACCGGGCAGTCGGGGTTCGGCGAGGTGCTGACCTCCCACGAGCTGGGCCACCAGTGGTGGGGCGACCTGATCACCTGCGCCACCTGGCACGACATCTGGCTCAACGAGGGGTTTGCGACCTACTCCACGGCGCTCTGGTGGGAGTTCCGGAGCGGTGAGGACGACCGGGAGGCGCTCCGTTACGTGATGGACGCCTACCGTCCCGACGATCCCGACGAGACGGTGTACGTCTTCGACGACTCCGATCCCCACCGGATCTTCTCGTTCAACGCCTCCTACGAGAAGGGCGCGTGGGCGCTCCACATGCTTCGCGGCGTCACGGGCGACCCGCGGTTCTTCACGATCCTCCAGGTCTACAGGCAGCGGTTCGGGTTCGGCGCGGCCACGACGGAGGACTTCAAGGCCGTCGTCGAGTCCGTGATGGAGCAACCGATGGACTGGTTCTTCGACGAGTGGATCTACGGCAGCGGCGCGCCGGACTACCGCTTCTCCTGGCGCGAAACGGAGGTCGACGGCCAGCGCTACCTGGAGGTCGGTCTCCGCCAGGTCCAGCCTGGGCGCGTGTTCACCATGCCCGTCCAGATCATGATCAGGGGAGGCGGAGCCGCCCCGGTCGTGACCCTCTGGAACACCGCCCGGGAGCAGACCTGGACACTCCCCCTCGCCGAGGACGAGGTGGACTCCGTCACCCCCGATCCCTGGATGTGGATCCTGGCCCGCGGCTGGGGGGAGGACACCACCCTGCCCCCCACCCCGCCGCGCATCGTCGCCGTCTCACCCGCGCCCGGCCGTCCTGCGGAGGTCTCGCCCGCGCGGCCGATCACGGTGACGTTCCAGGAGAACGTCCGGATCGGCAGCGGGGACGTGCGCCTGACCGACCGGCTCCGCGGAACCGACGTGCCGGTGACGGTCTCCTGGGATCCGGACACCCTGACCGCCACCCTCGTTCCCGAGACCTCCCTCGCCCCCCACCGGTGGATCCTGACCGTCCGGGACACGGTGACCGCGGCGGCATCCGGCCTGCCGCTGGACGGGGAGGTTCCCGGCGCGTTCGCCCACTCGCTGCTTCCCAGCGGGGACGGCCTGCCCGGTGGCGACGCCGTGATCTGGTTCTCCGCCGTGTCAACGGACGAGCTCGAGGGTGGGCTCATCACCCTTCCCGGCGACTGAACCGTGCGCCGGCTCCTGCCACTCGCCACCCTGCTTCTCGCGGCCCTGCCCGCGGCAGGGGCGGATCACGCCGCGGTCTGGCAGATCCAGGGTGACGGCGCGGCCTCGCCGCTGGACGGGCGGGAGGTGGAGACCGGTCCAGTGGTGGTCACCGCCGTCGGGCCGTCGATCCTGTTCGTCCAGGAGCTGCCCGGGAACGGCGACGGCGATCCGGAGACCTCCGACGGGATCGCCGTCTACACCGGTACGGTACCGGGCGTTTCTCCCGGCGACCTCGTCATGGTGACGGGAACGGTCCAGGAGTACCACGGGATGACCGAGATCGCCGGCTCGCCCCGGATCGAGGTCGTGGGAACGGCACCCCTCCCCGCCCCCGTCCCGTTCGACGCGGAGACGCCGTCGCCGGACCGGCCGTGGCCGGAGAACGAGCTGGAACGGTTCGAGGGGATGCGGGTCGCCGTGGCCGAGGGGTTCGTCTGCGGTCCGACGGACGCCTACGGCGAGGCCGTCGTCTCCGCCGCGGGAGCGCGGGCGTTCCGGGAACCGGGAATCCCGTGGCCGGGGCGGGAGGGTCTCCCTGTCTGGGACGGCAACCCCGAGCTGTTCGAGCTGGCGCCGGACGCCCTCGGCCTGCCCGGGCGCCAGCTTCCGGCCGGAGCCCGGTTCTCCGCGACGGGCGTCCTGGCCTGGGCTTGGGGGACGTGGCAGCTGTGGCCCACGGACCTCGACGTGACCGAACCGCCGCTACCGGTCCCGGCCCCGGAGCGGCTCCCCGGAGCGTTCCGCATCGCGACCCAGAACCTCGAACGGCTGTTCGACACCGAGGACGATCCCGCGACGGACGATACGGTGCTCTCGCCCGAGGAGGAGG
>Ga0256835_1000364_pt1 | contig 34531 bp, 28 predicted proteins | sample PIR30metaG_FD_185972 | JGI IMG/M metagenome (GOLD analysis project Ga0256835, IMG submission 185972) | Hydrothermal vent microbial communities from East Pacific Rise, Pacific Ocean - PIR-30 | ecosystem: Environmental > Aquatic > Marine > Hydrothermal vents | place: Pacific Ocean: East Pacific...
AGATAGCCAGGCTTATTGTTGATGCCTGGTTTGAAACAGATTTTGCAGGAGGAAGGCATCAAAGAAGGGTTGACAAAATAAGCAGGATAGAAAGCAATAATTTTAAATAATTTTATAAAAAAGGAGGGCTTTATGTTTTCAAAAAGGCTTTATGAACTTGATTATGATGTTGCAAATGCCATATATAATGAGGCAACCCGTCAACATCATAATATTGAACTTATAGCATCTGAAAACTTTGTTCCCCGTGCAATTTTAGAAGCCATGGGCTCTGTTTTTACAAACAAGTATGCTGAAGGCTATCCGGGCAAAAGGTATTACGGTGGTTGTGAAAATGCAGATACTGTTGAAAGACTTGCTATAAACAGAGCCAAAGAGCTTTTCGGAGCAGAGCATGCAAATGTACAACCCCATTCGGGAACTCAGGCAAACATGGGTGTTTATATGGCAGTTTTAAAACCGGGAGATACTGTTCTCGGGATGGATCTTTCCCACGGAGGGCATCTTTCGCACGGTCATCCTCTTAATTTTTCAGGACAGCTTTACAATATTGTCCCCTACCATGTAAGAAAGGATACAGAGACAATTGATTATGATGAAATAGAAACACTTGCAAAAGAGCACAAACCCAAACTCATAATGGCAGGTGCAAGTGCATACCCGAGATTCATAGATTTTGAAAGATTAAGAAAGATTGCTGATAGTGTCGGAGCTTATCTTGTGGTTGATATGGCTCACATAGCGGGACTAATTGCAGCCGGCGTTCATCCATCTCCTGTTCCATATGCTGATTTTGTCACATCCACAACTCACAAAACTTTGAGAGGTCCGAGAGGTGGTTTTATTCTTGCAAAAAAAGAGCATAAAAAGCTTTTAAACAGAGAGGTTTTTCCCGGAATTCAGGGAGGTCCTCTTGTTCATATCATAGCTGCCAAAGCTGTTTGCTTTAAACTTGCTATGACAGATGAATTTAAAGAATATCAAAAACAAGTAGTGAAAAATGCAGCGACTCTTGCTGATGCCTTGAAAGAGGAGGGCTTCAGAATTGTTTCAGGGGGAACGGATAATCATCTTATGCTTGTGGATTTAACTTCAAAGGGAGTTACAGGGAAAGAGGCTGAAAAGGCTCTTGACAAAGCTCACATAACTGTTAACAAAAATACAATTCCATTTGATCCCAATCCTCCTCTTATAACGAGCGGTATCAGACTTGGAACACCTGCTGTTACCACAAGAGGAATGAAGGAAGAAGAAATGAAAGTTATTGCAAAACTGATTTCCGAAGTTATTAATAATATAAACGATGAGCAGGCTATCGAAAGAATTAGCAAAAAAGTTGATGAATTAACAGCAGCTTTTCCTTTGTATCCTGATATAAGGGAGGAGTATAAGAAAGAATTAAATATCTGATATGAGTGATTATAAAGTTCTTGTTTCCTTTTCCGAAGACGAGATGGAAGGATATGTCACCATTGTACCCTATCGTGATGATAGAAGGGGGTACATAGAAACCGAGCATGAATTGATTCAGGAGCTTAAAAGGGAAGGTATTGTTTATGGTATTCTCGAAGATAAGGTAAGGGAAGCTATGGAGCTTTATAATTCCGGTAAGGATGTTAAAAATTTTCTCATAGCTGTTGGAAAGCCAGTTGAGGATGGAGTGGATGGGAAGGTTGAGCTTAAGGTAGATTTATCCGCCCAACCCAGGATAGAAGGGAATAAGATTGATTATAAAGAGCTGGATAAATTCAAAGTTGTTGAAAAAGGGGAACTCATTGCAATAAAAACCAAGGCTAAAAAAGGCAAAAGAGGAATTACTGTTACGGGGCTCGGTAAGGAGCCAAAAGAGGGCGAGACAGCAATTCTTTTCCCGGGTAAAAATGTAAGAACGGAAGAAAAAGAGGATACTGTTTATTTTTATGCTGATGAAACAGGATATGTGGTATATCAGAAGGATAGAATAGCTGTTTTCCCCATGCTTAATATCACCGGAGATGTGGATTTCTCAGTGGGAAATATTCATTATAATGGGGATGTAAAGATTATGGGGGATGTTTTACCGGATTTTGTAGTTGAAGCAACAGGTAAAGTTGTTATTTACGGTACAGCAATCTCCTGTACAATTAAATCGGAGAGTGATGTCGTTATAAAGGGTGGAGTCGCCGGCAAGGATAAAGGTAAAATAATTGCAAAAGGGGATGTTGATATTGGCTATATTGAAAGAGGATTTATTTATGCTGAAGGGGATGTGTATGTAAAGGGAGGGGTGCTTGACAGCAAAATAATTTGTGGCGGAACCTTTTACGGAGAACTTAGAACAGTTAAAGTGATGGAGAGTGAAATAAAAGCTTCAAGGGGAGTGAATGTTTATATTGCAGGTTCTCCCTATAATAAAGAGCTTAGCCTGATAACCGGGGTGGATGTTTTAAAAGAGAAAGAAATTGAAAAATTCAGAGAAGAATTGGCTCTTTTTGTTAAAGAGTTTGGTGAGATTAAGAGAAAGTATGGAGAGGATAATCTTGAAAATAAAAATATGAGCGCATTTTTGGGCTCTTTACACACAAAAAGAAAGGTTGAGGAGGATTTTGCAAGGTATTTTGAGCTCAAGGATATTATAAGGGAGAAATACGAGGAGCTTAAGAAACATGAAGAAGGCGTATATGAAATAAATGCCATGATTAAAGTAAAGAATACAATTTATCCGGGAGTTAAGCTTCAGATAGGGCAGTATAACCTTATTGTACCAAAAGAGCTTCATAATGTTATATTTTATAAAGACAAGGAATCAGGAGAGATAAAATGGACAGTGGATCTAAAGTAATAGCAATAAGCCAGTATAAACCGATACTTGGAGATCTGGAGAAAAACATAGAAAAGCATATTAAGGAAATCGAAAAGGCAATAGATAAAAGCGCGGAGCTTATTATCTTCCCTGAATTGAGCCTTACCGGTTATCTTTTGAGAGATTTGGTTTATGATATTGCAATTGAAAGTAATAACCCCTATTTTGATAGCTTTAAAAAATTAAGCAAAAAGATAGATATAGTTTTTGGGTTTGTTGAAAAAGCAAAAGATAAACTAATCTATAATTCATCGGCCTATTTTTCCGGAGGGAAGCTTATTAATATTTACAGGAAGATAAGGCTTCCGAATTTTGGGATGTTTGAAGAAAAAAGATTTTTCAAAGCAGGCGATGATCTAACACCATTTAAAACAGATTTTGGGAATACTGGCATTTTGATTTGCCGGGATTTTCTCTTTCCCTCCCTTGCTTATTCTCTCTTTTACAAGGGAGCTGATTTTCTTATATCAATTTCAAATTCTCCTTTAAGAGGTGTTGAAGGAGAAGAATACTCAAGCCAGAAGATGTGGGAAGATGCAGGCAAAGTTTACTCGCGATTTTTTTCAATGTATGTGATTTATGTGAACAGGGTTGGATTTGAGGATGGATTCGGATTTGCCGGTGGCTCTTTTGTTTCGGATCCTGATGGAAAAATAGTTTTCAGGGCTCCCTTTCTTGAGGAGAATCTTTATTTTGTTAATATTGATTTGAGTGTAAGAGATAAGGCAAGATCTGTCTATGCCTACTACAGAGATGAAGATTTCGAACAAATAAAAAGATTTATAAGTGAAGGTAAAAATGAAGATAAATAGCCAGCTTGTTGAAAAAACCCTCGTTGAATTTTTAAAGGATGAGATAACCAAATTCGGATTTAAAAAGGGAGTGATAGGCCTTTCAGGTGGCCTTGATTCCACTGTAGCGGCTTTTCTCGGAGCAAGGGCACTGGGCAAAGAAAACCTTGTGGCACTGGTACTTCCTTATAAGAGTTCTGACCCTAAAAATATAAATGATGCTGTTGAAATTGCCGGTATCCTGGGAATCAAACACTATAAAATAGACATTACTGCTCAAATTGATATATATTTTGAAAAAAATCCCACGGAGGATAAACTTCTTATTGGTAATAAAATTGCCCGGGAGAGAATGTCAGTTATTTTTGACTATTCTGCTCGCGAGAAAGCAATGGTAATAGGTACATCAAACAAAACAGAGCTTCTTCTGGGATACGGTACATGGTACGGAGATCTTGCATCATCCGTAAATCCTTTGGGCGATCTTTACAAAACTCAGGTTTTTGAACTTGCAAAGTATCTGGGAGTCCCTGAAAAAATCATAAAAAAGACTCCCACTGCGGATCTCTGGCCCGGGCAAACTGATGAAGGGGAGATGGGACTAAAGTATGAGGTCGCTGATAAAATCCTTTATATGATTTTTGATCAGAGAAAATCAAAAGAGTTTGTTATAAAATCAGGATTTGATGAAAGAATTGTAGAGAAGATTTTATCTATGGTGAAAAGGTATCAGTTTAAAAGGACTCTTCCCATTATCCCGAAATTATCCCATAGAACAATAGGTAAGGATTTTCTATACCCGAGAGATTGGGGCGTTTAATCTCCTTCAAAAACCACTACTATGTTTTTCCCTTCCCTCTTACCTTTATAAAGGGCTATGTCAATCTCCTTTAAAATTTCATCTTCTTCCTTACCAATATCATTGTAAGCCGAAACTCCCGCTGTTATGGTAATTTTTATCTTTATGTTTTTGTTAATTGGGAAATCGGTGGTTGAAATTATTTCCCTTATTTTCTCAGCTAAGATTTCACCACCTTTTAAGTTTGTCTCAGGGAGGAACAGCAAAAATTCTTCTCCACCCCACCTCGCTACAAAATCCTGCTCTCTGATACTTGCCTTTAGTGTTTGTGCGAATTTTTTTAAAACATCATCTCCAACATTGTGGCCATAAACATCATTTATATTTTTAAAATTATCAATATCAATCAGAATTAATACGAATGGTTTTTTTGCTCTTTTGAATCTAATCTTTTCTTCCTGAATTTTTTTTAAAATCGCTCTTCTGTTTAAGAGACCGGTAAGAAAATCCGTGCTTGCCATTTGTTCCAATTTTTTTGACAGTTTTGTCAGAGAATGATTTTTGAATTCAAGCTCTTTTGTTCTTTCAAAAACTTTCTTTTCAAGTATTTTTGTATTGTCTTTTAATTGGTTCATTGCACTTTCTATGTCTGCTGCCATTTTGTTTATGCTTTTTGCTATTTCCGAAAGCTCATCATTACCCTTAATCTTGATTTTTGTTTGATAATCTCCCTTTGCAATCTTTTTTATTCTTTCATTAATAATAAGTAATCTTTGCAAAAAAGATTTGTCAATTATTATTAATGCGATGAAGTAGAAAATGATAAATGTTATAATAAAGCTTACTATAGAAAAAATAATGACTTTTCTTTCATATTTGTATATCGGGGAAAAATCAAACACAGCTTTCAGATATTTACCTGTTGACCATTGGAAATCACCTTCACCCGCCATTACTCTTTTCCAGAGCTCTATTTTATCACCTTTTTTTATCTTGATAATTTTTCCGCTTTTTAATATTTCAAAAAAATCATCACTTTTAAAAGAATATTTTCCTTTATTAATAATTGACCAGATTTTTCTCTTTGAACGGTAAAAAATATCAAGGGAAACAATATAATTCGATTTTTCTTCTTTGAAATTGAAAAAATTATTTATTATGTATTTTTCATAATTTACTGAATATCTTTTTTCTATATATTCTTTAAGGTTAATTGATGTTTCCAGAAGATAATCTTTGTTTTTTATCCCATAGTAGGCATAAAATTTGAATTTACCTGTTTGGGCGGAAGGGTCCACTCTTTCAAAAAACATTTTACCTGATCCGAAAAGTTTTACCAAATTCTCTTTAAATTCTTCTCCAACAGAAAAAATATTAAACCCCAGGTCTATCCTGTCAGAAGTTTTGACTATTATTCCATCTCTGTTAATAATATAGATATCATCTATCTTGTATTTTTTCTTGAGGTTTTTTAATTCTTCATTTGTTATTTCATTTATATCCTTATTACCGATTTCTTTGCTTATTGACATAAGGGCATTCTTACTTATTTCTTTCATATCTATTTCAAAAAGATAGAGGATTTTGTAGAATATATTTATTTTTTCTTCGAGCTTTTTTAAAACAAGTTTCTCATAATTATCCAATATTTCATTAAAAGCTTTGGTTGTGTAAAGATTTGTAATAATCGCTATACTAAAGGCGGTGGAGAAAATAATAATAAATAAGTAAATTAATAGTTTTTTCTTCATAGCAAAAAAAGAAATAAAATGTTTTTAATAAAAATTATATCACTTGTTTACCGATGGGTAAAATAATTTTTACCCGCTTTTATTCCTTTGAATAATAAATCGATTAGTTAAAGGTTAGGTTTAAAATTCGTCAGATACTGATTAATCGATGCTATGCTTTCCTGCTCTCCGAGGCCTGTAAGAAAATCATTCAGAACTTTTTCTATTTCACTCTGCTCTTTGCCGGAGTTAAGAATTGTATTTGTTTGATTCAGGTAAGTATTTAAAGTGTCTGTTATTCCAAGGGGATTTTCTCCTTTGCCTGTTTCAAGGATTTTGTTCAGCCCTTCCAGAACCTTATCCGCTCCCCCCTGACCGAATTTGCTTTGGGCATTGTTAATCGTATCTATTACAGAATTTGTATTTGCTCCGAGATTTTCATTTGAAAGTTTTCCGAGAGTTGAAAACAGATTCATAAAGCTTTCTGCATTGTTTGTTTTAAGAGTGTTTGCATAGGTCAGGAAGTTTACGGCTCTTGAGCTTGTGATATCATTTCCCATTGATGTTAGAGCTGATTTAAATCCATTTATCACATTTTCATCACCTGTTTTTTGAGCATAGGAATATAAATTGTTAATTGTCTGGCCCAATTCTGAAATTGTGCTCATGCTGGCTTGACCAAAAGCTGCATTTTTCAGAAGATCATTGCTTTTCAAATTTTCTTGATTTAATAGATTAAAGATGGATTGATTGTTGCTTGTTCCGATAGGCGGTATACCTGCCATAATCCACCTCCTATAATTTTAATCGGAAGAAGAGCAAGAAACTTTAAGGTTTTCTTCGATTTTTTATAAAAAATTAGATTTAAAAATAAAAAGTATTTTTCTTCTAGACATTCTAATAAAAAATGCCTATATATGATACCGTGAAATTCGGAAGGGAAAATCAGGGGGTTGAAAAAGACAAACCGCGGTTAAAAAAATTTTTCTTAGACTTTTTAAAAAAAAGAGGGGTGTGTATCATTATTTGCTACATACCGGGGAGTACAATAAAGGTAGATTTTTTACGGAGGTGCTATCGCAGACAAAAAGCGCTCTTTGGAGCAAACGGGTTTAATCGTATTTTTTAAAAAATGGGTTTGTTTTGTTTGCAAAAAAGAGTTTGTTGGTGATAGTTGCTTCATATTAAAAGGAAAAAACAAATTAACAGAAGCTTTAATCTTATCAAGAAGAAAAATAATAAAGACCTATCCGGATGGGCAAAATTTGTATCAGGGAGGTGTAAGATTTTGAAAAAAACATTTATTGTTTTAATGTTAATTTCATTGATGTTTTACTTTTCAGGATGTGCGGCTATCTTCAAAGGTTCAAACAGCAAGTTGAATCTGTCTTCTGACCCCGAAGGGGCAAAAGTTTATGTTAATGGTAATTATTATGGCACAACTCCTATCAGAATTCTGCTAAAATCCAACCAGACCTATACGATTGAGTTTAAAAAAGAGGGGTACAAAACAGTTACAAGAAATATTACAAATCATGTGGGGGCCGGTTGGGTTATTCTGGATGTCCTGGGGGGACTTGTTCCGGTTATAATTGATGCTGCCACCGGTAGCTGGTATGAGCTCGATCAGAAAAATATCAATGCTCTTTTAGAAAAACAGCAGCCGTAAGAACTGAAGCTTTGCTGTAGGCTAAGTGGGGAAGAGTCTTTTCGGGCTCTTCCCCAAAGGAGGTGAAATTTGATGAAAAATTCCATAAAGATTGGGGCAATTCTAATTTCATTACTTATTTTGATAGGAGCGGTTTCCTGCAAAAAAGAGAAAATCATACCGAGCGCATCTTTCAATATAATGTTGCAGGCTCAAAGTAGGTATATTTACCTTTCAGGGATTTTATCCGCTCATTATGATTTAAACTTCAAACTTAAAGAAACTAATGGAGTTGGTGCGCAAATATTGAGTGTGAAGATGGTTTTTTATGATATTTATGGCTCTGCTTTTGAATTTAATAAATCAGCAGCGGAAATTTTTGGGACAGCATATATTTCTCCTAATCAAGAGATTAATAGAGGGATTTGGGCTGAAATTTTGGGGACTAAATTAGCTGAAGCCAGAACAGTTCAGATGACAATAGAATTTCTTGATGATAATGCACATCATATCACAAAGACTATTCGGGCGAGTGTTCAATGGTGAGTACTTTGTTGAAGGTTAAGCTGAATCATTATGATTTTAAGAAGTGAGTTTGAAAAACTTTATGCCGAAAAACAGAGGAATTCATTCTAATGTTTTTCGCTTTTAATCTGAAAAAATGAAAGCTGAAATGGCCGGGAGCCTGAAAATTTTCAGATTAAGGCTTTTCGGCCACTCAGCTTAAAAGGAGGTGTCATATGGAAAAATTTATCAAGGATTATTTTAATCAAATCAAAATCGGGGATGATGAAAAGTTTGAGGGCTTTCAAGTGTTTCCTCTTTTTTCTGATATTGATTATGAGGTGGAATATCTTATGATGAGAGAGGCTCTTGATCAGGGGCTTTTAATAATAGAGGAGGTATCATCTTCAGGTGATGTTAACAAACTTACTGCCACAAACAAATCCGATTTGCCGATTCTTCTTTTGGGAGGAGAGGAGCTTGAAGGAGCAAAGCAGAACAGGATTTTGAATGTGTCAATCCTTCTTCCTCCCAATAAAAGGTCAGTGATTCCCGTAAACTGCGTTGAAGCGGGTAGATGGTCTTACAGAAAAAAGGATTTTAAATCCTCTGAAAATTTTGCAAATTTTAAATTAATTTCAGGTATACTTGAAAAAATTCAATTTTTACGGAATATTTACTTTATCTTAACAAACCTTTTGGGCTATTTTCACTCGGATTATTTTTGACGAAAATGGAAATCTTTCCTCTTAATTAAAATTCTGTTATAATTTTTTTATGAAAAGATTTATTGCCTATATAGAAAAAGATACGGAGACAGGACTTTATGTGGGAGTAATACCTTCCGTCCCCGGAGCTCACACGCAGGGAGAGACATTGGAAGAACTTATGAAAAATCTAAAAGAGGTTCTTTCTCTTTGTATTGAGGTTCTTTTGTAAACCATTTTTGGACTCATAAATATTTAAGAGCAAAGTTATATTAAATTATCTTATCTTATCTTATATTTATAAGAAACTTCACTGCATCTCAACGATTTTTCTTATAATTTCTTTTTTAAGAACTCTAAACTCTTTGTCAAGTATTTTTTTTATTGCCTTTATTGAATCATCCTTTGATAATTTGTTCTCATCCAAAAAGAGAGCGGCAGGAGAGATCTCAAGCTCCTCTGCAATCCTCTCTATCAAATCAGCAGAAACAAACCTTTTACCGATTTCTATACTGCTCAGATGATTCTGGGATATGTTAAGTTTTTCGGCAAGCTCTTCCTGACTCAACCCCATCTCCTTTCTATATTTTTTCAAATTCTTACCGAAAAGTTTTTTTATGTTCATAATATTCCTCAAAGATAGAATACAAAATAAGAGAAAACAAAGCTATCATTTAAAAGTGATAAAAATATACAAAATATCACTATAAGAGATGAAAACTATTGACATTGTAATTATTTTGTGATAATTAAAATTTATGAGGCTAACAAAAAACTTGATGTATAAAGGGAAAAAGGTGGCGGTATGGGAGGAGATAGTAAGGGGATAAAAAATAAAAAGCAAAACACATTTAAAAAGTTTTATGATAGAAAAATTAAGGGTTATGAAAGAAAGTGAACAAGAGGATTTTCTTAGAAAAAGAAAAAAAGGGACTTATAAATTTAATCTTTAAAAATAAAAAGTAGGAGGTGAAAAATGGCGATTAACAGAAATGATACAAAAAAGTTAATCAATGAAATTGATGAAGTAATTGAAGTAATAATTAAAGAGCCAAAAATTAAGGAATTTGTAAAAAAAACAATAATTGGGACTGCAATCAAAGAGATTCAAGAATTAATAGAAGAAAGCAGACCACCTAGAATGTATTTTTTAGGAAGAAGTGGACATGGAAAGTCATCTTTAATTAATGCACTTGCTAACAAAAAAGTTGCTGACGTCGGTGATATAAAACCAACCACTAAGGAATCAGAAGTTTATACAATAATGTTTGAAGATGTTTTTTCTACTTGGAGTGTTATAGATTCAAGAGGACTTTTTGAAACCACATCTCCGGAGGGAGGTGAAGGGGAAGATGTTGCTGAGATGATTATTGAGGATATAAAGAAACATAGTCCAGATATTGTACTACATGTAATAGCAGCTACAGAAGCAAGGAATTTAAGTAATGATTTCGAATTTTATAAAAAAATCCAACAAATTTCAAAAGATAAATGGAATACAGAGGTTCCTACAATAGTTGTTTTGAATAAAGTGGATACTCTCGGAAATCCAAGGGAATGGCCACCAGAAAAATATCCTAAGAAAGCAGGACAAATAACGGAACTTTTAAATTATATGATTAACGATGTTATAAAACCAATAAGTCATAATTCTTTTAACAAAAATTTTCCAATAAAGGGCTATATATTAGAGGACAATGTATATGGAGGAATTCTCCCTGTATCAGCCTTGGATAAAGACGAATGGAATATAGAAACACTCTCAGAGTTTATTGGTAATTATCTACCCGAGTCAGCTCTTTTAGATTTTTATCAAGCACAAAGAAGAAAAGAACTTCTAAAGAAAATATCATCGGCAATTATTAAAAGATTTGCAGCTATATCGGGAGGTATTGGTTTTTCCCCTATTCCTATATCTGATTTAATTATTTTAGTTCCTCTTCAATATTTCATGATTATAATTGTAGGATGGTTGGCGGGCAGACCTCCTAAAGAAGAAACATTATTTGAATATTTATCTGCAATGGGGATAAATACAGGAGTAGGTTTTGGAGCAAGGTTTTTGGCGCAACAGTTTTCAAAATTATTTCCGATTGGAGGAGATTTTGTGAGTGGTGCAATAGCATCAACTATTACTTACTCTATAGGAAAATCAGCAGAAGCTTATTTCTTTTCAGGAGAGAAAAAAAGTTATAAAGAGTTTGTAGAAGAGGCTAAAAAGGAAATAAAGGAAAGTTAATAAGAGCCTCATATTAATCAGCGAGCTGTTTCCCACCCCGTAAGTGGCACATTTTACGAATAAGAAACCTTTGAAATTTTTTTAAATTGGAGGCAATAGTAACCTCCATTACGGTAATGGTGATTACTATTATGGAATTTTTGAAGAATATTTCAAATTATGTGGGGGAGTTGAGAGATTTTGAAATAAAGGTGGGTTATGCTTGGATTGATAAAGGAGGGGGGGGTGAGAATAGAAATAAGCTGATAGTTGGTTATTAGAAACGTGTCTTTCCCCTTTCTTCCTACAAATTTAAAGTATAAAAGAACATGTTGACTTTAAATTCCTTCTGATATAAGCTACTTAATGCAGATTATTTTCTCTTGTTCTGTGAAGGAGATGCCTTTATGCTTGAGAGGGTAGAAAATAGCTTGCCCTATTTTGCTATTTTGTATGCTCCGTTAACCCTTATCTCAATCTCTTTGGCTGAGATTGTTCTTTTCACAGGTATAATTTTATATCTGTTTCTTATCTCAAAGGGAAAGTATAGATTTGAGTATCCTAAATTTTTTATACCCCTGATTTTTTATGCCGGATTTTCAATTATTTCCTCTTTTTTTTCATACTTACCGCTTAGAAGTCTTTTTTCGCTTAAAGAGCTTTTTTTATTCCTTGCTGTTCCATTTGTATTTTCTGTTCTTAAAAGTGAAAAGGATAAGATTGAGAAGGTAAATTCCTATTTTTTTTATACTGTTTTACTATCTTTTCTCCTGTCTCTTTTTCAATTTGTCTATTTTATTTTAAAAAAATCTCCGTCTCCACGCTCTTTCGGATTTGAAAGCCATTATATGACTCAGGCCGGGATAATGATGATTCTTGCAATTTACAGTATTACTTATATCCTTGAAAAGGGAAAGGAAAGCGACTATAAAATTTTTGGAATTTTTGCACTTTCAACTTTAAGCCTTCTCCTTACTCTGACAAGATCAGCATGGCTCGGGCTTATTGTGGCAGGAGCGATTCTTGTTTTTAGAAAAAAGCCCATTCTTATTTTTGCGGGAATTTTTGCAATTATCATAGTTTTTCTCATCGCTCCAGCTCCGCTGAAAAATCGCATTCTTTCATTTACAAATATGAAAGATATAACATTTCAGAATAGAATTATAATGATTAAGAAGGGAATTAGGATGATAAAGGATAAACCTTTGTGGGGAATAGGGCCGGGGATGGTGAAGTATGCTTATACTGTGCCCCGCTTTAAGGTTGAGGAAAAAGAGGAGCTGCATTCCCATCTTCACAATAATTTTATTCAGATCTGGGCTGAAAGAGGGGCATTTACTGTTTTAAGCTGGCTGTTTTTTGTAGCAATTCTATTTTACTCTCTGATAAAATTAAAGCCGGATAGCAAATTTTTCATAATCGCCAGAGAATCTGCAATTTATATTTTTATCGCCTTTCTTATTGCGGGAATGTTTGAATTTAATTTTGGAGATTCAGAAGTTTTAATGGTGCTTTTCTGGTTTTTAACAGTACCTTTTTTAGAGGGTGAGACAATAAAGCCTGATAAATGATGATAAGTATGGTTATGTGAGAATATGTGTTGATATTTTGTAATAAAGTTGATATTTTTGACACAAAGCCCTTTCTATGCTATAATATCCCACAATGTTTAATTCACCTTCATTAAAATCAAAAAAATATTACCTAAAAAGGGGAAAGAATAGGTGTTTTTAGAAAAAATAATAGAAAAACTTTCAGAGGAAAAGGCTACAAGGCTGGCTGAAAATCTTTTTATTGAAACGGGAAGAATTGATATTATAAAGAAAAAGCTCTTGAATGCCCTTTCAAGTGAAGCTTTTCTTGTAAAAAGTGCATCTTCTTTTATCGAGGATTTCAGAGAGCTGATGCGGGAGATGTTTTACAAGGGAGGAAAGGGAGAATTCCCATCTCAATATGCTTCATTGGTGGAAGAGGTGGAAAAAAGAGGACTTGCTTATTATATTAACAAAGAGCATACTCAAATTTTAATCCCTTTTGAATTTTACTTTGTACCGGATTTTTTTTCACCTTCCTATTTTTCTCTTCTTTATGCTTTTCAAAATTATGATGAAAGTGTACTTGGCCTTATAGCTGATTATTTAAATATTGATGATCCTGTAAACTCAAAATTAAGCCTTGCGAGAAAAATTTATTATTTTCTAATAAAGTATATAGAGAAGATTCACAGTTCTCTGACACACGAAGAAAAAAAGATGATAGAAACAATCTATTATAATAAGGGAGAAACTTTCTGGCACGATATTTTTTCAAATTTCATTGAGGATGAAAGAGGTGAGCATAAAGACAAATATTACATAAAGGAGCTGTTTTTCAAGGCTGATAAAAGTTCTCCTGTGTTTTCCCTTCTTCTTAAATCAATTTTGATTCCTGTTTCTGACAGAACAAGGTTATTTGTTGAGGAGTTAACTGTACCATCAGAGTTTGAGCAGGAGATTTTAAGAGAGTACAGGGAAAAGGATAAGAAGATTGTCTGTGATCTTCAGGATCTTTACATTCAGGATGATGTGATAAGCATATCAGGGGTGGAGAGGGATTTTAAAAATGATTTCAGAAGATTTGTTTACTATGTTCTTACCCATGATATTAAAGCAACCACTACAAAGAAGATTTATTTTAAGGACTTGAAAAAAATTCTTGATAATTTTGAATGGGAAGAGGATTATTTTGACCTTTTGTGGAGTTTTCAGAAAGATAACAAAGTATTTATTGTGGATGAAGGGACCAAAAATTTCCTGCTTTCCCCGAGGGGTGAAGAATTATTAAGATTGGATGATTTAGGTATTGAAGAAAGGGCTTACAAATTCTTTTTAAAACATTCGTGCTGCTCGGCTGATATAAAGAAAATAGTATTAAAAGATCTTGCTAAGAGCTATCCCTGTTATATTGATGTGCGCTATTTTGTGGAACTTTCCAAAAAGGTTGTTTCAGAACTTTCCCATCTTGTTATAAAGGAAGATTTGAATCTTGATACAACCTTTTTTACAATTTACTATCTTTTATATAATCTTGGCTTTGCCCAAAAAATCAATGTTAGAAGAGAGCACTTTAATATTACATCAATAAGATTAAATTCAGAAGGCTACTTTTTTGCAACAGGGGAGAGAAAGGATTTAAAAGTCCCGATTGAAGAAGAAAAGATAAGCGTGGAAAATGGTTATTTGATACTGGACATTGATAGCAATTTTGATGATTTAAAATTACTCTTTGATTCAGCTGAAAAAGTGTCAATAAAAGAGAATATTAGAATAAAGATTAAAGATACGGAGTTTTCCCCTTTAATTGATAAAATTAATGATAAATTGTTAAAGGAAAAGCTTGAAATACTCAGTCAAAAAAACAGAGTGGTTGAAAGCCCCTCTTTTTCAAATTCATCAGATGCTGTTGAATAAGATAATTTTCTGAATCTATAAAAATCAAATTCTCTGAAAAGGAAGCCTTGTCCCTTTTATAAAAATTTTTAATAAAACCACTCCTCCCATAAAACCACCTATATGAGCCCACCATGCTATTGCGCTTCCCTCAGCCCCCATGAGAGAAAGTGTCCCGGAAAAGAGTTGAGAAAAGAACCATAGAAATATATAAAAAAAGGCCGGGATATAGATAATTATCGGAAATACAAAAAAAATGAAGAGTGTTTTTATTCTTGCTGCTGGAAAGAGTATGGCATAAGCTGCCATAACTCCCGAGATTGCCCCTGATGCTCCTATTGAAGGTGTTATCGAATTATAATTAAAAATAGAGTGGACAAAACCTGCAATAAGTCCCGCTCCAATGTAAAAAATCAAGTATTTGAAATGTCCGAGCCTGTCTTCAACATTATCTCCGAAGATATAAAGTGCCCACATATTAAAGATAATATGAAGCCACCCTCCGTGAAGAAACATTGAAGTAAAATAAGTTATAAAAGGGGAGGTGAAAAAATCATATTTAATATTAAGAGATGGGAAAAATATCCTTGCGGGAATTATCCCGAATTCATAAATAAATCTTGTTAATTGTTGCTGAGATAGTGTAATTTCAAAAATAAATACGATTACATTTATTATTATGATTGTATAATTTACAAAAGGAATTGTTTTTGAAGGATTTTCATCGCTTAATGGTATCAAATTAGCACCTTTTTATTGTGTAGGTGGTTTAAAATCTATTAAATCATTTACCGAGAGCCCATAAAAAAGTTTAGCCACTTCGTATATACTCATCCTTGCTTCAAATGCAATTTCTTTAATGCTCTTTTTCCCATCTATTTTTGAAAGAACATACCATTCCTTTGTATTAAGGGTAATTCTTCTCTGGTTTTCCGGGTCCACCTCTTTAAAGTATGGAATAACTTTTTCGGAAGAGATTTTTTTTCTGATTAACTCCCACTCATCCATAATTCTGACTGCTTCCATTAGAATAGTTGCGAAAGGTCTCTTTATTGTAATTTTGTCAGCTTTTTGATCCATTTCAAAGGCAAAATCTCCGTCTCTCCAGGAGGCAAGTCTGTAAATTGCACTTTCTCCTACAAGATTTTCACTTGCTAACTCTGCGTGCACGAGTTTACCATTTTGAAAATAAATGAACCCTGTTTCTCCATCTCTTTCAAGTTTTATCCTACCCGTTTTCCCCATATTCCCTATAAGCTGAATTATATCAGCCAAACTTATTTCTGCTAATGAACCGCTTAATGCCATCTTTCACCTCTTCCTAATAATATATTTCTCCAATCAAAATTTATTTCTTATTTTTTAAAATATCTCCCAGGGATATTATTGTTTTTCCATCTGTAATTATTGTTTGAATGGTAGGCGCAAGTTTTTGAACGTATTCATATTGTATTAAAGCAGGATTGCTTGCAAGTGCGGCTCCTTTAACTCTTAAAGCCTTTGCTTCTCCCTCTGCTTCAATCACTTTTTTCTCTGCTTCTATCTTAGCTGCCTGTTTCAAATATTCCATCCTCTTTGCTTCCTGTTGTGCTATCTGTTTTCTCTCAATCGCCTTCTGAAAATCAGCACTGAATCTTACATCTCTTAAAAGAACTTCGTCTAAAATTATATAATTCTCTTTGAAAACCTTTTGTAATTTTTTGTAAATCTCATCCTGAATAATTTCTCTTTTACCAGAATAAACATCAATAACAGGATATTTTGAAATAGTAAGCCTTGCGAAACTTCTGATTTGCGGTCTTATCACCTTTGTTGCATAATCCATTCCTATCTCTTTGTGGAGTCTTATGAGCTTTTTGACATCCGGATGATATCTAACCGTTAGATCAAGATAAACTACCTGCCCGTCGGAAGTTAGAGCCTTTAAACTATCATCACCCTTTATTTCGCCTTCCCACTGAGTCTGACTCATTGTGTAAGTCTGAATTTTTATGTCATATCTGTAATAAGATTCGACGAAAGGAATTAGAATGTAGAATCCCGGGTTTTCCGCGAGTCTCATATGCCCTGTAACTTTGTTAAAAATGACAGCTGCTTCTCCCGGTGAAAGTACAATATTGGAATTTAAAATCACGAGTATTACCAAAACTATTATTATAATAGTCCCTATTAATCCTCCCTGTTTTTTCATTTGAAAATTACCTCCTATTTTTTTCATATCGATAAAATCGGTCATAATGAGATTATAGCAGAAGAATCCCATATTTAAAAGATTTTGACGTATAAAAATAAAATCTTTTTTTGTGTGGAGTGGAAAGGTTCCTGATGGTTTGACAAATAAATGTATAAAAAATAAAATTCTTTTGAAATGAAAGAAATAGAAAGTTTTTTTTATCGAAAAGTTAGTGAATACGAAGGGAAAATAAAAGCTGTATTTGATTTTAATGAGAATTTTTTGGGTACTTTTGTAAAGGATGTAAAGGAGCTTTCCGATAATTTTTTAAGAAAAAAGGTTGAGCCTGTATATTTTTACGATGAAAAATTTTTAAGAGCCTATACATTTTTCTATTTCTCTCAAAATTATTTTAAAACAGTCTATCTTCTTTCTCTTTTAAAACCAGCTTTTGAAGAAAGAAAAAAAGTGGTGGCTCTTGACTTTGGGGGGGGACCCGGAAATTCCACACTTGCGATAAGAGATTTTTTGTTTAATCTTGGGATTGATTATAAAATCTACTATATTGATAAGCAATCGTCCGTTTCCGATTTTTTTGAAAGTATAAAGGATGATGAAAAAATAATAATAAAAGATAATTTTGAGATTGAAGAAAAAATTGATATTTTCCTGTTTTCATATACATTAAAGGAAATTGGGAGAGGGTACAGAAGAATTATTAGCAAAATTATTCCCAGAGCTTCTGATGATTCTTTTATTATTTTTTTGGATGCACCTGACCCGGAGGTGCTAAGCTTTATAGATGGGATCAGAAAATTATCATATAAAAATGGTTTTTTTTCAATTTTCCCATGTCCCATAAAAGGCTCATGTCCGGTTGTAAAATTAAAAAAGGATAAGGAAAAGACCTGCTTTACCCAGTTGGAATGGGAACCTACGGATTTGGTTAGTACAATAAACAGCAAACTTTTTTTCAGAATTAAATATTTGAAATTTTCTTCAATTATTCTTTCAAATAGATGGGAAAGAGAGAATTATGTTTTTTCTATTTCTCCATATTTAAAGGAAAAAGGAAAGGGTAGGGTTTACTTTTGCACTGATGGGGGGAGAGTTGAAGCAGTCTTAATGAAAAAGAATCTTTCGGAGAGCAATGAGTTATTTAGGGAAATATTAAGGGGAAGCATGGTAAGGATTGAGGGAGAATTTGAAAAATCAAATAAAATCCTGAAATTGGGAAAGGAGACAAAAATCTCTTTTTGCGATACGCCATTGAAGAAAAAAAGGAGCTGAACAGCCCTCCTATATCTGAGCGATGTTGTCTGAAAAATCAAGACGAATACAGGCAAAGAATTCAATATATTTATATCTGTTTTATAATAAATGGTAAGTAAATCTAAATTATAAATTCAGGTAATTTTCTTTTTGTTTTTTTTATGATATAAAAAAAGTAAGGTTTGCTTTGTAAAAAAAAATAAAAAGGAGAATGGCTTTTGATTATTAAGAAAAAATTAATTAAACAAAATGAAGAAAGGAAGAAAGAGAATCTTATTGGAAAAGTCTTTTCTAAAAGAATTACGAGAAAAAAGTTTTTAGTTGATTCTTTAATACTATCATTGGGCGGATTATTTTTGGGTAACTGTAAGTCTTCTAATAATGTTAAAAAAGATAAAAGAATTATTGTAATTGGTGCTGGTATTTCGGGTCTTGCTGCAGCTTACACATTAAATAATGCTGGCTATGAGGTAATTGTTCTTGAAGCGAGAAATAGAATAGGCGGAAGAATTAAAACAATTAATTTTAATGGTTTTAAAATGGATGCAGGAGCCTCCTGGATTCACGGAACCACGAATAATCCTTTATATGCTTTTACACAGGAAAATAATATAACAACAATTGCAACTTATGCGGATCCTTCTTATTTATATGATGTTGACGGAAGTGAAATAACTTATGATGACTGGAAAGAGGTTGAAAAAAATCTGGAGTATCTCTGCGATAAAGCTTATGATTACCCTGAAAAATCTCTGGAGGAGGTATCTGATATTGTTGAACATCAATTAAGTTTGAGTGATAGAATGAGAAGATTATACTATGGTGCAGTAAGAACAGAATATGAAATACCTGATGGGGGAGATGGGAAAGAGCTTTCTTCAATAGTTTTGATAAGTAATGATTCATTTCCTGGTGATAATGTTCTTTTTCCCGATGGAATGGAAAAAGTGACTGCTGCCCTTGCAAAGGGGCTTGATATAAGATTGAATAGATTTGTTACCAAAATTAATTATGAGTCAGATTCTATTGAAATTTTTTACACTGACTCTTCAAATGTTAAGGACAAAATATCCCCCTATTCTAACGGAGATTTTTCATCATTGAGTAATGAAAAAATGGTTAAAGCCGATATTGTTATTGTTACATTACCCGTTGGAGTATTAAAGCGTAATATTGTTAGATTTGTACCGGAACTTCCTTCGTATAAGGTTGAGGCAATCGAGAGGATAACCACGGGATCAATGAATAAGGTGTTTCTTTATTTTGAAAAATCATTTTGGCCTGATGATGGATATTTTTTTGAATATTTCAAAGAAGATTATGAGAATATGATGGTTTTTGAGAGTTTTTCGACAATGGGTATTAAAAATATATTATTAGCCTTTTTAGCGGGAAAACAGTCAAGAATGGCTGAAAAAGAAGATATTCCGACAGTTAAAGAATTAGTGATGAATGAACTGAAAAGTATGTTTGGAACATCCATTCCGGAACCAAAGGATATTTATAAGACTTCTTGGTATACAGATCCTTTTGCACTGGGCTCTTATCCTCATATTCCACCAGGTTCGAATTTATCTTTTGCTGATAAAATAGCGGAGCCGATAGATAATAGAGTCTTTTTTGTCGGTGATTCGACAACTTCCGATTATCTTTCAACTGCTCATGGAGCCTATATTTCAGGAATATCAGCAGCGAACAAAATAATTAATCTTTAGCAGGATTTTATAATTTTGTTCTTTATCAGTCTTAACAAAAGTAAAAAGTTGAAAAGTCTCAAACATAGGACAGGACGCAGTTTTAAAATACTCTGAACGCTTTGAAGCTTTTTATATTATTTTTGACGAACAAAGCCCTCGTGAAAAATAGAAAAATTTGCAGTATAATGCAAATATTATTAGGAAAATTTGCAATGTGGAGCCAAAAAGCAAATACCCCAATAAGTAGTTCCCCTTGAAAACCTCTTTTTATTCCAATACAATTTAAAATGGATGAATTGTTAAAGGATATTTCCGAAATAAAGGGCGTGGGTCCCAAAGCCAAACGGGAGCTTAATAATCGTGGCTTTTTCAGAATAAGGGACCTTCTTCACTATTTTCCGATTAGATATGAAATTAGAAAAGATATAAAACCAGTATCAGAGTTTTTGCCCGGTGAAATCGGGTGGGTTAAGGGGATAGTTTCAAAAGTTAAGATGAGCTTTACAAGGTACAGAAGAATGGCAATTGTTACTGTCTATTTTCATGATGGTAAAAAGTACGGGAAAGCTTTATTTTTTAATCAAAAGTATCTTTTAAGAGCTTTTAAAAAGGGAGGCTGGGTTCTTTTTTACGGTGAAAGCAAAGCTCCCGATGAGGAGAGCATAGTTTTTACTATGACTCCTTCCAAATTTGAGGTATTTCCTCATGAGCCCAAAGAAAGTGTTGTGCCTGTTTACGGAAGAGTTGGCTCTTTAACTTCAAAGAAGATTCAAAGAATTATAAAAAGCATTTTTGATTCATTTAAAATAGAGGAGAATATTCCCGAGGATGTACTTAGAAAATACGATTTCCCATCCAGAGAAAAAGCTTTACATTTGATTCATTTCCCTGAGCTTGAAAAAATACCCTCTCTTGAGCTTTCGGAGGTAAAGAGATTAATATTTGAAGAATTTTTCTTTTTCCAGCTTTCACTTGCATTTTTCAGAAAGAGGGAAAAAGAGAGGGAGAAAAAGAGAAAGCTCAAATCTTTTGATGTATTCGGAGAAATAGAGAAAAGTGAAAATATAAAGCTTACAAAATCTCAGAAACAGGCAATAAATGAAATTATAGAGGATTTTAAGAGCAAAACTCCTATGAAAAGACTTTTGCAGGGAGATGTCGGAAGCGGTAAAACCTTTGTCGCATTAACCTCTGCTCTCTTTATGTTAAAAAACGGATATCAGGTGGCTTTTATGGCTCCGACAGAAATTTTAGCATCCCAGCACTTTTCAAGAATCTGTAAAATGAAAGCTTTTTCCGGCATAGAAAAAGCTCTTTTGCTTGGGAGCAGCTCAGCCTCCCAAAAAAAGAAAATTTACAAAAATCTGGAAAGCGGGAAAATAAAGTTTGTAATAGGCACCCATGCTCTTTTTCAGGAAAAGGTTAAATACAAAAATCTTGCCTATGTTATAGTGGATGAGCAACACAGATTCGGTGTGGCTCAAAGAACAGCACTTTCCCTTAAAGGCGAAAATGTTGATATTCTGGTTATGACGGCAACTCCGATTCCGCGTTCTTTGTATCTTACGATTTACTCTGACCTTAAAGTTTCCGTACTAAGAGAGTTTCCATTCGGAGAGAAAAGGATTAAAACATTTATTGTTAAGGAGAAGGATAGGAAGAGGCTTTTTGATTGGATTTTTGAAAAGACAAGTTCCGGTAAGCAGGGTTTTATTGTTTATCCCCTTATTGAGGAATCCGAAAAGATGGAATTAAAAGATCTTGAGACTGCCTATGAAACTTTAAAAAAAGCATATCCTGATTTAAAAATAGGGATTCTTCACGGAAAGATGAAACCAAAGGAGAAAGAGGAGATAAGAAAAAAGTTTGAGAATAAAGAGATTATGCTTTTGATAACAACATCAATTATTGAGGTTGGAATAGATATAAAAGATGCTCTTTTTATAGTTATTGAGCATCCCGAAAGATACGGACTTTCCCAGCTCCATCAAATGAGGGGAAGAGTAGGAAGAAGGGAAGAGGGATACTGCTTTTTGATTGAAAACAGAGGAATAGGGGAGGAGGCAAAGAAAAGAATTGAAATAATAAAAAATGTTAACGATGGATTTAAAATAGCTGAGGAAGATTTGAAAATGCGGGGCAGCGGAGATCCCCTCGGAAAGCAACAGTGGGGAGATATTGTATTTAAAATTGCTGATCCTGTAAGGGATATTGAACTTTTGGAAATTGCAAAGGATGAAGCATACGAAATTCTTGAAAAGGGCAGGATTTCTGATAAAATAGAGAGGTATTTTAATTATCTTGAAAATCTAAGAAAGGAGGTTGATTTCAATTGATAAAAATTGTGGGAGGGCTTTACAAGGGAAGAAAATTAAAATCAGTGAAAAAGGATGTAAGGCCTTCAACAGCTTATGCTAAAAAAAGATTTTTTGATATAGTGGGGGAGAAAATCATAGGGGCTACCTTTTTAGATGCTTTCTCCGGAACAGGCGCTGTTGGTATAGAGGCTATAGGAAGGGGAGCGGATTTAGTAGTATTTCTTGACAGCGGAAGGGAGTCAGTTAAAGTCATTAAGCATAATATCGAAAAGCTTGAGATTCCCGAGGATAAATTTTTAATTATACCAAAGGATTATAATATGGGGGTAAAAGAAGCCGAAAAGAGAGGAATAAAGTTTGATATAGTTTATATTGACCCTCCCTTTGTTTATTACAGAACAAACAATCCTCTCAGAATTCTTTACAAAAGGGATGTTTTAAATGATGATTTTATAATTGCCCTTGAAAGACCCAAAGAGCATCCCTTTGAACCAAAATACTTTAAAGTGTGGAGAGAGTTTAAAACAAGCTCATCATTTATGAGCTTTTTCAAGGAAAAGGCTGATTTATGATTGAAAATAGAAAGAATTTGCTGCTGTTTACATTTTTCGGACTTTTAGGCTCATTTTTAATGTTTTGCGGGGATATGATTTTATATTTTGAAAAGGTAAGCGGAGCAAATTACAATAGTATTGCTAAGATGAGTACAGTGCCACTTAAAAGGGTTATGCTCGGAGGTCTTATGGGGCCCCTTTCCGCAATATTTTCGGTTGCAGGAGCCTATGTTTTTTATCTGATTTTTTCTTCGGTAAATAAGCTTTTAGCAAAACTCTCCTTTTTATCCCTATCATCATTTTTCATTTTTGCAGGCTCATATCATGCGGTTTTTGCAAATTTGGGATTTGTCGGAAGATTAATTGAACCTTATAGAACAATGCACATTAAAATTGTGCTTCACTATCTCTCTTTAATTTACAAATTTGCCTTTGTTTTCGGGCTTTTGTGGACAATTATTTTTGTGGCACTTGTATTCTTAAAAAAATCACTTCTTCCGGGATGGATTGTGCTTTTTACTCCTACGCTCTGGATTTTGCTTGCTCCTGTTTTCAAAAACCTCATTCCCTATCCTCTGGGAGGGATAATTTACGGAGGTTGGATAAATCTCACATTCGTGGTTTTCTATTCTGTCTTATTAGTTTATTTTTATAAAAAATCATAAAATTGAATTTGCTGAAATTAAATATCTTTAAAAGTTTAAGGAAAGATGCTATTATTAAATAAGTGAGGTTTTAATGGATGAGTTCAGGGCTATAAAGGTTGAAGCATCAGCAGGGTCGGGTAAAACTTACAGATTAACCCTTGAATATCTTAAAAGATTGTACAAAACTTTTCTATTATCAGGAAAAAAGCTTGACAGCAGAGTATTAAATTCAATTCTTGCGATAACATTCACAAAAAAAGCTGCCAATGAGATGAAGGAGAGAATCTTAAAGAGGCTCAAGGCTTTCTCTCTTGCAAAAAGCAAGAGTGAACTTTCGGATGATGATAAAAAATTTCTCAAAACACTTTCGGAAATATCGGAAATCTCGGAGAAGGAAATTTTAAAAAGTGCTGAATCCTTAATGGAGCTTATTCTATCATCTTTCACTGATTTTAATGTTAAGACCATAGACTCACTTATGAGCTCAATAGTAAAAGTTTTAGCCTCTGAGCTTGAACTTGATCCTGAGTTTGAGATAAGGGTTAACTCATCGGAGGAGCTTGAAGATAAGATTTTGAGTTTTACTGAAAAATTGGCAAGGGATTGCTGGGATGAGATTGAAAATTTCTTGCTTGATCTTTTTAAAATAGAAAATCTTGAAACATGGTCACCTCAAAATAAGATAATTGAGAGGATTAAGGGGCTTTACAATTTGAGCATTAAAAGGGATATTGAAGGGATTTTGAGTACTGATGTTGAGAAAATTGCGGAAAATCTATTTAAAAAGATTGAAGTATTCAAAAGTTTACTTGGTGGAAACGGAGGCCTTTTAGAGCTGTTGGAAGAGGGTTTTGAAGGGAAATATTTTAATGGAACAAGAGTAAGAGATTCACTCAAAGAAAAAATCACGGATTTTTTGAGTGATGAAAAATCGGTTAACAAAGTAGAAACCCTTGTTTCAATTGCTTTTTTTAAATATGAAAATCCTGAAGTTATTTTTAGTAGTAAAAGATCCACCCCTGAATTTAAAGCGAGATTTACACCCGTTTATAAAAAGGCAAAAAAACCGATACCTGAAATTATAAAATTATTATCTATCTACAAAATAAGCAATTTTATAAAATTCTTTTCGGATTTTCACAAATTCTGGGATACTTCAAAAAAGAACATATATGTTGAGGAGTTCAGTAAAAAGATAAGGGATAAGCTTACGGAATGGAAGGAGTTTGCTCCTCCCTTTCTTTACCTGAGATTATCAGAAAAATTTTATCACTTTCTCATAGATGAGTTTCAGGATACAAGCGAGCTTCAGTTCAAGGCGCTTTCTCCTTTAATTGATGAGGTTTTTGCAGGTGAAGAGAATTCAAGCCTTTTCATAGTTGGTGATAGAAAGCAGGCTATTTACAGATGGAGGGGAGGAAGCTCAGAACTTATGAACAATGAAAATCTTTTAGATGAACTTCCTTCACTTAAAAATATCAAAGAGAAAAATTTGGATGATACTCTTGAATACAATTTCAGAAGCGGAAAAGAGATTGTTAAATTTAACAATGAATTTTTTTCACAGGATAATCTTAGCGCAATTGTTAATAATCCGGAAGCTGTTGAGCTTGTGGTGGAAAACTTTAAAAATGCAGAGCAAAAACCTGTAATAGAGAATGATGGCTATGTGCGTGTTGAGTTTATAGATGATGCGGATGATCCGGACGAAAGCTATTTTGATTCCATACGCAAAAGTATTAAACTTGCCCTTGATGCGGGGTTTAAACATTCGGAGATTGCAATTCTGGTCAGGAAAAATGATGAGGGAAGGGATATTATAGAAAATCTTTCTGATGAATACGATTTTTTCAGCGATGAATCACTATTTCTATCCTCATCTCAAAAGATTTCCGAAATAATAAGTTTTTTTAAATTTATTGAGTATCCCCCGGATAATCTCAGCTTTTTTACATTTATAAACGGAGAAATTTTCAAAAAATCCGCAAAAAAAGTATCGGAAGAGGAAGCCGGGAAACTTTTTTCAGGAATTGAGGATTTTTATCTTGATAATAAGGATAAAAGGATTTACACAGTATTCAGAGATGAATTTCCCTATCTCTGGAAAAATCTTATAGCTCCGTTTTTTAAATCTGTCGGATTTCTTCCCCCCTACGATATTTTTCAGGATTTTACTATGATTTATGAGCTTTACGACAATTTCCCGGATGAAGCTCCCTTTTTTGCAACATTCAGTGAGCTACTTCACGAGCTTGAAGACAAAGGTTTTTCCTCTGTTGCTTCTTTTTTGGAAAGATGGGAAGAAGATCAGGGAGATGAGAGTATTTCAAAAACCTCTGTTCCCCTTGAAGAGGCTTATGGAAAAATTAAAATTCTTACAATGCACAAATCGAAGGGGCTTGAATTTCCTGTGGTGATTCTTCCCCTAAAAGAAAAAAGTAGAAGTGATGGAGGAAGAGATTCGAAATTTTATCTTGGAAAGAATATCCATTATATTAAAAAAGATTTTGCAACCATAAATAATGAATTAAAAGAGCTTTATATTGATGAAATAAAGAGAGGATACGTTGATGAGCTTAATATTCTCTATGTGGCAATGACAAGGGCAAAGGATGCTCTCTTTGTGCCTATTATCATAGCTAAAAATGATAAGCCGAAAAAATCAGAGTATGAAAAATTCAGAGGTTTTGCCGCTGCTTTTAAAAATCATCCGATTTTTAAAGATTGGGAGAAAAAAAAGATTTTTGAATGGGGAATCTTAAAATCAGATGAAGAGGAAAGTGAAAAAGCAGAGTCAGAGTACTTTAAATATGCATCAAAAAAGATAATAACCAGAGAATGGCAAAAAGATTTTTTGGTCTTTTCTCCATCTCAGATTTTATTGCCTGAAGATAGAAAGCTTATTGACAGAGGTAAGAGAATACACAGAGTTCTTGAGAAAATAGAAAAGGTCAAAGATTCCGAAGAGATGGAAATTTTACTTAAAGTTTACGCAGAAGCCGAGGGTCTTAATAATGATGATATTGAAAGTTTAAAAAGATTTTTTATGAGGGATGAAATTTTAAATTTCTATACGGGGGAATTTGAGGTTTTCAATGAAAAGGAGCTTTTGAAAAAAACGGATGATAGTTTTGAAATAAAAAGAGTTGACAGGCTTATTGTAGGGGATGATGAGTTTATAGTCATTGATTATAAAGCAGGAGAGGAAAAATCTGACGAACACCTGGAGCAGGTAAGAGAATATCTATCCATTTTAAAGGAGTTTTACAGTGAAAAAACAGCTAAAGGTTTTCTTTTTTACATTGAAAAAGGGGAGATTGAGGAGGTAAAGCTTTAATGAAAAGATTAAGATATATTGGGCTTGAGGAAAGTATAATAGGTAAGGTCGTAGAAGAGCTTTTGGCGGATAAAGATTTTAGCCTGACAGAGCATAAAGTCATTTTTCCATCAAGAAGAATGGGAGTTTTTTTAAGGGATAAACTATCTGAAAATTTGAAAAATAGCATTGTTTTGCCTGAGATTTACACAATAGATGATTTTGTCTTCAAGTGTTTTGAGATAATAAATCCTGAATTTTCGAAGATTGATGAAACAGAAGCTCTGATTGTAATTTATGAAATTTTAACTCGGGAAAAACCTGATAGTTTTTACGGATTATCTCCTGAAAAGGGCTTTTTCGGAAATTATTCCTTTCTTTTGAAAATATTTAAGGCTATTGAGGAGATTTCAGTTGAAAGTGAAAATTATGAAAGTGTAAATCCCGATGAGTTTGAAATTTTCGTTGAACTCGGAGATTATCACGAAGGCTATAAAAATTTTATAAAATATCTTCCCGAGTTGATTTCCATTTTTCACAGAAAATTAAAAGAGTTAAAAAAGTACACAAGGGGAATGGCTTATGCGGAGGTTTCAAGAAACCCGGAAAAAATTTACGAAAAATTTTCAGGTAAAAAATTTATATTTGCTGGTTTTAATGCTCTAAGCTCTTCTGAAAAAGGGATTTTAAAGTATGTATTTGAAAATTTTAACTCCACTCTTATAATGAGAGGGGATAAAAATGCTTTGAATGATAAAAACTCTCCCTTTCATCTCCAGCGGGATACGATAGAGATTTTGGGCTTTTCCGGTGATGAAATTGAATATAGCGGAGAAAAGGGCTGGAAGGATTTTTCAGAGAGTGTAAGGATTTACTCTGTTCCTGATACTGAAAGTGAAATGCATCTTATAAAAAAGGTATTTAAAGATGAGCTTTTGCAGGACAGTAGCGAGAGTGAATATTTGAAAAAAACAGGAATAGTTTTATCTGATCCATCCTCTCTAATACCGCTTGTTCAAAATATTGTATCTTCATTTGAAAAGGATAAAATACCTCCTTTTAACATAACATTGGGATACCCTTTCGGAAGAACTCCTCTTTTTCAATTGTTAGACGCAATGATGGGATTAAGGGAGAATACTGAAAACGGAAGATTCAATACCAATGATTATCTTGCTCTGATAAGACATCCATATGTAAAACTCACGGGCAAGTATCAGGAAGAGGAGCTTTTGAAAATTGCAATTCACAGAGTGGAGGATTTGATTTCAGAGCAGAACATTGTTTCAACTGATAACGATGAATTGGAAAAGCTTTTGGAAAATAAAATTAAAGAGAAAAATGATGATGTGAGAATTCTCGAAGAGCTTAGGGAAGCGCATGAAAGCTTTGTTTTCAAAGGTAATGGTTTTTCAGAGCTTTTGGATTTTTTTGAAAAGGCACTTTTAAAAATATACGAAAGAGGAGAAAACAGCAGTTATCTTTTCTTAAATGAATTTTTGGGGACAGCACTTAACTCAATTGAAAAATTGAAATCATTGTCCGAAGAAAAGGAGAGTGTGTTTTCGGAAAAAGATTTCAGAGCAATAAGAGTTTTTTTAAACTCATACTTTAGGAATGTAAGGATAAATTTCACAGGCTCTCCACTTAAAGGTATTCAGATAATGGGGCTTATGGAATTCAGAGGGCTTGATTTTGAAAGGGTTGTGATAACCGATGCTGTCGAAGGTATTTTGCCGTCAGTTTCAAAGTATGATCCGATTTTACCTGTTGACATAAGAAAAGTATTCGGAATGAGAACATATCCCGAAAGGGAAACTCTTATAGCCTATGATTTTTTCACATTGGTTAATAGAGCTAAAGATGTCAGGCTTTTTGTGCCCCATAAATCAAGTGATGAAAAAGTTGTTGAGCGAAGCAGATTTATAGAGAGAATAATTTACGAAAGAGAGAAAGCAGGTGAAAACCTTGAGCCCGAAAAATTCAAAGTATCTCTTTCAATAAAAAAAGAGGATTTAAAACCTGTTAAAAAGAGTGAAAGAGTAAAAGAGGAACTTAAAAAATTCTCATTTTCCCCATCCTCCATTGAGATGTATATTAAATGTCCTTTGAGATTTTATTATTCAAAGGTTTTGGGGCTTGAGGAGAGGGAAGGTGTGAGCGATGAACCTGATGCCGGAACACTCGGAACAATTATTCACGATTCTCTGAAGAGAATTTACTCTGACAAAAGCCTTGTTTATGAAAAAGATGTTGAAAAAATTAAAGCAAAAGCCTTTGAGATCCTGGAGCAAGAATTCAGGGCAAAAAATTTTGACCTTTCAAACGGGCTTTTAAAAATAAAATTCTGGATAGTAAAAGAGAGAATCTCAGAGTTTCTTGAAAGTGATATTAAAAGGGTTAGATATAATGGGATCAAAATAAAAGAGGATTGGCTTGAAAAGCCTCTTACCAAAAAGATAAAATTTGCAGAAGATCTTGAAGCCACAATTAAGGGAAGGGTAGACAGGATTGAAAAAGAGGGTAATATAGTAAGGATAATTGATTATAAGACAGGTAATAATATGAATGGGATAAAAATTTCTAATTTAAAAGAAATCAAGGAATATTCACCGGAAGGTAATGAGTATTTTGAGTTTCTTAAATCCTTTGAAAAAGCATTTCCACCCCTTCAATTGTTAATTTACGAAAAACTTTACTCTGAGCTTTTCGGAAAAAACTTAAATGAGATAGACTCGGCTTATGTATTTTTAAAGAAAAAAAATCCTCAGGTTGAAAGTATTTACGGGAAAGATGGTATAACTGACGAAGATAAAGCTATCCTTTTTAACACATTTGAAGAAAATCTCGGAATAATAATAAAGGACATACTTGAAAATGAATACTTTCTACCCAACCCTAAAGATTCAGGCTACTGTTCTTACTGTCCGTTTAAAACCCTTTGCGGGAATATCTGATTAACGTTTTCTTGAAAATTCGTAAGAAAAAAGATTACTGAAGACATTTTTCGTAAACTTTTGTACGATAGATATTAGCTCTTAAACAGAGATTTTACGAGTTCTGGTATTAACCACAGGGGATAGAACAGAATTTCCGTTTCTTTGAATATTCTGCTTCCATAAAGATTCAAATTCAAATAGTATGCCTTTTGAGGTTTATAATTTTCAATATAGCTTATAAAACTTTTTGTTAATGATGGTTTCTTGAGTTTTGAGGATTTAACTTCAATCGGAATACCATTTATGACAAAATCCACCTCGGCTCCACCTCCCTTGCGCCAAAATTTTAACTCAAAGCCATTCTTTAAAAATTCCCCAAAAACAAAGTTTTCATAAAGCTCTCCGGAAATGTCCGTCTTATTTAAAAGGTTTTCTCTCACATAATTCATTAACCCCGTATCAATTGCAAATATCTTAGGTACTTTTGAAACTTCCTTTCTTGCATTGGTAAAATAGGGAAAAACCCTTTTGAATATATAAGTACCTTCAAGATAATCAATGTATTTTTTAACACTTCTCACATTAAGTCCCGAGTAAACGCTGAGTTCATTGTAATTGATAAGGTTTCCTATCTGAAAAGCAAGACCTTTTACCAAATTATTGTATCCGCTTATGTTATCAACATTTAAAAAATCCTTAACATCTTTTTTAACATAAGAATCATAGATTTCTTTTAATTCAATAATCTTATCCTTTTTATCTTTTGATAAAATGACTTTCGGATAGCCTCCGTAAACAATAAACTCAATCAGGAATTTTAATAGTTCCTCATTATGAAATTTAATTAATTCCCCGGGAGTTTTTTTATCTAATATGTCAACACCTTTTGCCTTTAAAAATTCTCCGAATGAAAAAGGATAAATTTCAAATGTATGTTTTCTTCCGGTTAAATGTTCTGATATTTTGGATTTTAATTCAAGTGAGGATGATCCGGAAACAATAATTTTTAACTTTAATTTCAAATCACTTATAAGTTTCAGAAAAATCCCCGGATTTTTAAGTCTCTGAATTTCATCAATGAATATGTATTTGAACCCCTGATATTCCGAATTAATAAACTGAATAAAATCAGTGTATTGTTCAAAATAAGGATGAAGGTTAAAATCATCAAGGTTAAAATAAAAAACGGATTTTGGCTCAACACCTTTTTTCAAAAGATTATCAATTATATTCATAAGAATAGTTGTTTTACCAACCTGTCTTCCACCTGTGATAACCGTAATAGCAGAAGAATTAATATCTTTCAAAATATCAGGTAGAATCTCTCTTTCAATGGCATTAAAATTAAATTTACCCTCTCTCCACGGATTTTGAAAAATAAAAGATATATAATTCATACACAAATTTAGCATAAACCCTACATTATGTCAAGTAGAAATGCACAAATATACCTTTTCACCCCAGTGTAAAAATGCATAGCTATGCTATTTTACCATGGGATGAAAAAGACAAAATCTCGGAATAATAATAAAGGACATACTTCATAATGAATACTTTATCCCCAACCCTAAAGATTCTGGCTACTGCTCTTACTGTCCATTTCGAACCCTCTGCGGGAATATTTAGTTAATCTTTTAAACTTTCCATTGCAGAGGTGTTTTTTACAATTGAAGGTAAAAACCGTAAAGTTAAGTCTTCTTACAAAGTTAAATTAAATGTTTTCTTTATCTTTTTCCTTTTGTTTGTTTATTTGACAAAATTATTTTATGGTGTTAAAAATGGAAATGATGAGTAAGAATAAGCAAGAGAATAGATTGAAAGAACAGTTTAAAGCTTCAACATTTGTGTACAATAGATGATTAATAAAATAATAAAGAAATATATCCTTTTGTTTGGGTTTATTGTTTTATCTCTTATGGTTGCTCTAAACTCTTATTCAATGACCAAAAATGGCAAAAACTTTTCCGAGTCTTTTCCTGAAGGGATAACAAGAATCTGGATTGGGCCTCAATACTGGGCAAATCGCTTACAGGACTGGCAGGTTAATAATGGCAGATTGGAGTGTGTCACTTCTCAACCGAATCGGAATGTTAATATTCTGACATGGCGGCTGAAAAAGGAAGATGGTGATTTTGTAATAATGTTTAAAACAGGTCTTCTTTCCCCTGAGCTTTCGGGAGATAGAATGAGCTGGATTGGCTTGAGAATTGGAGCAAGAGGAAAATTCAATGATTATCGTGATGATGCCATCTACGGAAAAGGACTTAATGCAGGTATTACCACAGCCGGAGAGCTCTTTATTGGGGATTTACCGGTAAAAGAGGATGGTAATGCAAAAGCTCTAATTCCTTTTGTAAAAAAAGGTTTGATTTTAAAATATGAATTAAAACACCGGAAGGGAGTATATAAACTTATTTTAAGTGCGATTAATCCTGAAACAGGGAAGGTCATTTCTTCGGTTGAGGAAGATGATGTCCCATATCAGCAATTATACGGTAGTATAGCTCTGGTAAGCAGTTTTAACAAAAAGCCGAAAAACAATGAGATTCCAAGCTGCTGGTTTGATGATTTGATTATGAAGGGTTCAAAATTGGTTCATTATCCCGAGCGCAAGTTTGGTCCTATCCTCTTTGCTCAATATACACTTAGCAGAAATATCTTGAAAATGAATGCTCAGATGCCACCGGTCGGGGATAAGGATGGAAAAGAAGTTAGCTTTCAAATTAAGAAAAATAGTGATGGAAATTGGATTACAATTCAAAGGGCACCGATTGATAAGGATGCCAGAACAGCTACTTTCAGAATTGAAAATTGGGATGATACAAAGGATGTTTCCTACAGGCTGGCATATTCTCTTAACACGGGAAATGGAAAGATGAGAGAGTTTTACCTTACAGGTACAATCAGAAAAAATCCTGTGGATAAAGAAAAGTTTGTCCTGGCAGCTTTTACGGGAAATAATGATCTCGGTTTTCCCAATAAAGAGGTTTATGAAGCAATCAAAAAACTGAATCCTGATATGTTGTTTTTTTCGGGTGATCAGATATATGAAAGAGTCGGAGGTTTTGGAGTTCAGCGTGCTCCTCTTGAAAAAGCCATTCTGGATTATCTTAGAAAATGGTATCTTTACGGATGGGAGTATGGTGAGCTTTTCCGTGACCGTCCCTCAATAAGCATTCCGGATGATCATGATGTTTATCACGGAAATGTTTGGGGATGCGGAGGCAAAGCGGCACCTAAAGATAAGAGGGGATACGAAGCTCAGGATGCAGGAGGATATAAAATGCCTGCCCGCTGGGTGAAGATGGTTGATAGAACGCAGACAGCCAATTTACCGGACCCTTATGATCCCACACCTGTAAAACAGGGAATAGATGTTTATTACACATCCTTGAACTATGGTGGCTTGAGTTTTGCCATTGTTGAAGATCGTAAGTTCAAATCCGCTCCAAAACCATTGCTGCCTGAGGCAAAGGTGGTCAATGGCTGGGCGCAAAATCCCAACTGGGATCCTGTTACTCAGGGGGATGTGCCGGGAGCAAAACTATTGGGTGACCGTCAGCTTAAATTTCTTAATCATTGGGTTGCCGACTGGTCCCATGGGGCAAAGATGAAAGTCCTTCTTTCGGCTACCATATTAGAGGATCTTGCAACTCTTCCAAGTGGTGAACACTTGGATGAGATTGTTCCCAGGTTAAGAATACTGAAAGAGGGCGAGTATCCTCCGGATGATGAGCCTGTAGCCGACATGGATTCCAATGGATGGCCTCAAACAGGAAGAAACAAAGTTGTGAAAATCATTCGCAAGGGTTTTGCTATTCATATTGCGGGGGATCAGCATTTGGCAAGTTTTACGCAATACGGAGTGGACGATTGGAGAACAAGTAGTTTTGCATTTTGTGTCCCCGCCATTTCAAACATTTGGCCCCGTCGCTGGTATCCAAAGGAGGGTGGTAAAAACCGTAAACCGGGAGCACCGAAATATACAGGTGATTTTTTTGATGGTTTTGGTAATAGAATGACTGTTTATGCTGTTGCAAATCCTGTGTATACCGGTAAAAAACCTTCAAAGCTCTATGATCGCTCAACGGGTTATGGAATTATTGTTTTTAACAAAAAAACAAGAGAGATTACCTCACATTGCTATCCCCGTTTTGTGGATCCAACATCTCCCAATGTCAGGGAGTATCCCGGATGGCCCATTACAATTAGTCAGTTTGACAATTACAGACGCAAACCTTACGGATGGCTGCCAACAATAAAATCAGACATAATTGATCCTGTTGTAAAAGTATTTAATGAAAAGACAGGAGAGCTCGTGTATGCTGTCAGGATAAAAGGTAATACTTTTGACCCTCCCGTATTTGAAGATGGAATTTATAGAATAGAGGTAGGAGATGATGAAAGGGGAGGATACAGGAAGTATGATGGGCTCAGACCTGAAAAGAAAAAGGGAGCTAAAAGATTATAAAAATGGTTTAGCAATAAGTATTTGTACTATAAAAACTAAATACCTCATACTTTAGTGTTAAATTTTAATTGAGAGGCTAAATGAAAATATTAAGGAAAAAAAATATTTTTCTGATTATTTTATTGGTTTTATGTTATTCTCTTGTTAATGCTGATGTAAGATTTTATGTTTCTCCGAAGGGGAATGATCTGAATCCGGGTACGGCTGAAAAGCCACTTGCATCATTAAAGGGGGCAAGGGATGCAATCCGAAAATACAGAAAAGAACACCCTTCCGCCGGTACTTTTATTGTTATGATTTCAGACGGCACATATACAATGAAAGAGCCTTTTGTATTGACACCCGAAGACAGCGGAACACCTGAGCACCCTGTCATATATAGAGCTGAAGAAGGAGCCACTCCGGTTTTTAGCGGAGGCAGGAAAATCACCGGATTTTTTGTAAATAAAAATGGTATCTGGGAAGTAAAAATCAAAA
>Ga0256835_1000365_pt1 | contig 34395 bp, 36 predicted proteins | sample PIR30metaG_FD_185972 | JGI IMG/M metagenome (GOLD analysis project Ga0256835, IMG submission 185972) | Hydrothermal vent microbial communities from East Pacific Rise, Pacific Ocean - PIR-30 | ecosystem: Environmental > Aquatic > Marine > Hydrothermal vents | place: Pacific Ocean: East Pacific...
CTTCCGCCACTTCCCAGAAGACACCGTGGGCGGAAAACCTCTTGAGGAGCTCCCGCGCCCTCTTGGCCTGGTTGCGGTTGATGTTGTGTTGCGGGTCCTTGAGGAACACGCGCTTTCCGCGAAAATCCCGCGCCCATTCCGGATCGTAGTGGTCGTAGTGATAATGGGTAATGACCGCAGCCTGGGCCTCCTCGCGCAAAAGACCGCGAATCTCCTCCTTCAAGAGACGCAAGCGACGCCATTCGACTTCGTCCGGAGGGAGGCCGTATCTCTTCGGGCCCAGAGCAGCTCCCGGGTCTATGAGGAGGACGAGATCCCTCGTGCGCACCAACACCGCCATGGAGCGAACACCGAGGCTTTCGGAAGCAAGGACCCTGATTTCCATGGGGAGGCCTTTGAGGAAGGGAAAATAAAAAAATTGGCGTCCCCGAGGGGATTTGAACCCCTGTTGCCGGCGTGAAAGGCCGGTGTCCTGGACCTGGCTAGACGACGGGGACACCTTCTTTTCTAATTCAAGCCCCTGGTGGGTCGGGCAGGACTCGAACCTGCGACTCTCGGCTTAAAAGGCCGATACTCTACCAACTGAGTTACCGACCCAGCGCAGCTTAAAATAACGGTCGTCTGGCCTGGTTGTCAAGACCAGGCGCCCTTTTACTTTTCGTCGCTCTCGGAAGCGAGCTTGAGGTCACGAACCCGCAACTGAAGATACCGGCGCCCCTGAAACTCGGTCAGATCCAGGCTGGCGGCGAGAGCCTCCACTTTTTCCGGCATCTCCTGGCCGAAACCGAAGCAAATGGCCTCAAGGCTCAGGCCGTCCTGCCAGACGAAGAACTTGAAGTGCTTGTCCTTGACGATCATCGGGCGGCGGACCTCAAAGTCCCGCAGGCCGAAAAGGGGTTCGGGATACCCCGGACCAAAGGGCCCGAGCCGCAGGTAACCCTCTATGAAACGCGGATCAAGGAGATGCTTCACGCGCACCCAGGCGTCCAGCACGAGCTTCGGCCCGGGGGCCTCTCCGTCCAGCTCGTGCGCCACGCTCTCCTCGAAGGCGCGGACGAATTCGTCGAAGTTTTGCGGCGTGAGCTTGAGCCCGGCCGCCGCCGGATGCCCGCCGAAGGCGGAGAGATACTCGCGACAGCGACGCAAACAGCGATAAATGTCCACTTCCGGGATGCTGCGTCCCGAGCCGCGCAGGAGCTCCTCGCCCTGAGAGAGGAGGATCACCGGCCGATAGAAGAACTCCTGCAAGCGGGAAGCCACGATGCCGATGACCCCAAGAGGCCAGTCCTCTCCGGCCAGGACGTAGGCCCATCTCTCCGTAGAAAGGTGCTCCTCTATTTGGCGAAGCGCCTCGCGCAGGATCTGCTCCTCCAGGCGTTGCCTTTCGGCGTTCAGGCGGTGGAGCTCCTCGGCCAGCTCCCGCGCGCGGGAGAGATCCTCGGTCACCAGCAATTCAAAGGCCAGGCGGGCCTCCTTCATCCTCCCCGCGGCATTGATCCGCGGCGCCAGGCGATAGATCACCTCCGTCGTGCCCACCGGCCCCTTGAGACCCGAGACTTCCTTCAGGGCCATGAGCCCCGGACGCCCGGTCTCGGAAAGCTCCTGCAGGCCAAAGTAGGCCACAAGGCGGTTCTCACCGGTGAGGGGCACGATGTCGGCGATGGTTCCCAGGGCCACGAGATCGAGATAGCGCTTGAGGTTGGGCACCTCGTCCGCAAAGAACCCCTCCTCGTAAAGCCTCTGGCGCAGGGCCCGCACCAGGGCAAAGGCCACCCCCACCCCGGCCAGCTCCCGGTAGGGATAGGCGCTGTCCTCACGCTTGGGGTTCACCACCGCGAGCGCCGGCGGGAGCTCCGGCGGGACCTCGTGATGATCCGTAACGATGACCTCAAGCCCGAGCTCGCGCGCCGTCTGGCAGGCCTCCTGCGCGGTGATCCCGCAGTCCACGGTCACCACGAGACCTATCCCCTGCTCCTTGAGCGCCGGGAGATAACGCGAGTGGAAACCGTAGCCGTCACGCTCCCGATGGGGAAAGACCACCACGGGATCGAGGCCGAGCTCGCGCAGAAAGAGATAGAGCACCGCGGCACCGGTGGTGCCGTCGGCGTCGTAGTCGCCGTAGATGGCCACCCTCTCCCGCTGTTTCACCGCCTGCACCAGCCGCCTTACGGCCTTTTCCATGTCGGGCAGGAGAAATGGCGAGGCAAAGTGGGCCAGGCGGGGGTTCAGATGCCTGCGGGCTTCCTCAGGGTCTCTTATCCCGCGGCGGATCAGAAGATGCGCCAGGAGGGGTGGAATTTTCAATTCACGGCAGAGAACTTTGATGTTAGCCTCGTCAACGGAAGCCACTTCCCAGGTAGGAGAGGGACGCATGAACGCGGAGGATAGTTCTTCGCCAAACGGGGTGTCAAGCACGGAACGCCACCTCCTCGCCCGCGTTGATCCCCACAAGGTCTACTATCTGCGCTTCATCCTCGAGGCCCACGGGCATCTCGGCTGGCTCACCACCAAAAAGGGCGGCCTCGTGATCATCCACACTTCCGAGGCCAACCTCCCGGAGGTGCTCGCCATGCTTCGCGCCATCGGCCCGGAGATCGGCCTCCAGGAAAAGACCCTTCAGATCTCCACCACCTCCCCGGAAAACTCCTCGAGCAAGCGCTGACCATCGGCCACCCGCTCGAAGACTTCGGGCGGTCGGGATTCGGGTATCCCGCGGGCCTTGAGCGACTTCACGCAGACCGCGGCGCGTCCGCCATCGAGCACGAACTGGTGCAAATGCCGGAAGAGGACCGGTTCGCAGCGGGGACAACGGGTCACGGCCTCGTCCACGAAAAGGAGCGTCACCTCCCGGCCCGCGCGCACCTCTTCTGCCGCCCGGGAGATAGCCTGCTCCCAAGAATCGGGCCTCCTCACGACCAAGAGCAAGGGTTTCACGGTCTTTCCACCTTGGCGAAGTTGTATTCCGTGAGCCAGAGATCCTCGATCTCCGGCCCGTACTTCTCCCGCAGGGCCTTCAAAACGGCCTTCTTGAAGAGCTGTCGCCCGTCGGGCGTGCGCAGGTCCGCGTAGGAGAACTTCTCCCCCACGTTGATGATGAGGCTTTCAAGGAGGGCCTTCTTGCCGCGCCATTCCTTGGCCTTCTTCTTGGAATCCAGCTGGAGCACGAGGGAGAACTTGAAGTACTCCCCGCGCGGGGCCTCCTTGGGCGTGAAGAGGATGTCGGGGAGGTAGAGCTGGTCGTCCCGCAGCTTCGACAGAAGGAGGTTCTTCGGCCGCGCCGGGCGTTTCTCGGGCTTGAAGGGCAGGGACTTGATCATCGAGGGCACCTTCCGCGTGGCGTGCGGCGGGTTCACCTTGAACCACAGGTCCCGCGCCGGCTTGCGAAAGACGAACAGCAGCACGGCGGAGACCAGGACGATGACCGAGGCGAGAATGAGGTTTCGCTTCATCTAAAGACCCGGCGCTCCCAGCGGGCCCAGGGGGCAATGGCCTGCTGACGCAGGAGATGATCGGCCAGGACGAGCCGCACCATGGCCGCGCACACCGGCACGATGCGCGGGATGGCCGAGGCGTCGTGGCGCCCCCCGACCCTGATCTTCCGCGGGTTCCCGTGCACGTCTATGGTGTCCTGCTCCTTGGAGATGCTCGGGATGGGTTTCACCGCCACCCGACAGACGATCTCGTCTCCGTTGGAGATCCCGGCCAGGATGCCCCCGGCGTGGTTGGTCTTGAAGCCCTCCGGGGTGATCTCGTCGTTGTGCTCGGAGCCGAGCATCTCCGCCGCGGCAAACCCGGCCCCGATCTCCACCCCCTTGACCGCCCCGATGCTCATCAGGGCCTTGGCCAGATCGGCATCGAGCTTGTCGAAAACCGGCTCTCCCAGGCCCGCCGGCACCCCTCTGGCCACCACCTCCACGATGCCTCCCAGGGAATCACCGGCTTTCCGCACCTCAGAGACCCGTTCCTCCATGGCTGAAACCACTTCCGGGTCCGGCGAGAAGAACCGATTTTCGTAGATCACCGAAAGGTCACGCTTCCTGGCGCGCACGCCTCCCAGGGCCACGGTGTAGGCGTGGACTTCGATTCCCACCTCTTCGAGCAGGCGTTTGGCCACCGCCCCGGCTGCCACCCGGGCGGCGGTCTCCCGACCGCTTGAGCGGCCGCCTCCGCGCCAATCGCGCAGGCCGTACTTCCAGAGATAAGTGCAATCGCCGTGGCCGGGTCGGAAGAGGTCTTTTATGGGTTCGTAGGCCGAGGGCCGGGCATCGCGATTGCGGATGACCAGCGCAATGGGACAACCCGTGGTCTTGCCCTCGAAGATCCCGGAAAGGATCTCCACCCGGTCGAGCTCCTTGCGCGTGGTCTCCCCCACGCCCTTGCCCGGTCGGCGACGGTCGAGTTCTTCCTGGATGTAGGCTTCGCTGAGATCAAGGCCCGGGGGACAGCCATCCACCACCGCTCCCAGCGCCGGACCGTGCGATTCCCCGAAGGTGGTTACCCTGAAGTAGAGCCCAAAGGTGTTTCCCGGCATGAGGACCTCACGTTGACTTTTTGGACGTTCACTTTAATTATCAAAGCAAGTTTACCAGAACTTTTTGCACGAGGAGAAACCCATGCCCATCTACGAATTTGTCTGCCAAGATTGCGAACACGAGTTCGAGACCTTGCTCAAGAGCCGGGACGAGATCTCGGGGGTGCGCTGTCCGCAGTGCCGAAGCCCGAGGATCAAGCGCCTCATGAGCGCCACGGCGGCCATCATCACCGACGGAGGCGGCTCCTCGTCCAAACCCTCGATGGAAACGCACACCTGTGAAAGCGGCACCTGCGGTCATCTCAACCTGCCCGGTTACTCGCGTTAGTCATGCGCGCCATCTGGCAGGGTCTTGAAGAACTTTTCGGCGAGATCGAGGCCGCCTTTCAAAAGGCCAAGAAGGACTATCCGCGTGAGGTGCGTTGTCGCCTGGGGTGTGACGACTGCTGTTACGCCCTCTTCGATCTCTCGCTGGCCGAAGCCGCCCTGATCCAGAAGGAGTTTCGGCGTCTGCCGCGCAAGAAGAGGCGGGAGATCATCCGGCGGCTCGAAAAGTACGAAAAGGAGTGGCAGAAGAAGAAACCGCCCCTTCTCACCCCCTTCGTGCTCTCCACCATCAAGATCCGCTGCCCCCTCCTGAACGACAAGAGGCAGTGCGACCTCTACCACGCCCGGCCTGCCACGTGCCGGCTCTACGGCATCCCGGTCGAGATAGACGGAGAGACCTTCGTCTGCGGGCATTCGGGCTTTGAACCCGGAAAGAAGTACCCCACGGTGATCTTTGCCAAGGTGCAGGAGAGGCTTTCCGCGCTCTCGGAGAAGATCGCGCCAGACGGGGGGAAGCTAAGAGTCTCCCTCTCCGCCGCCCTGCGGGGAACCTTCCCCGGAGTGCAGTTTCTCTCTGAGTGAGGCGATGGCCTTTTCCACCATCTCGGCCTGTTCGCGGGAACCGAGGCCACGATAGATCTTGGCCGCCAGCTCGTAGGCATCGAGCGCCACGTCGTATCTGCCCTGATACTTGCGCACGTCACCGATGCCCACCAGCGAGCGGGCCGCGCGGTGGGCGTCGCCGAACTTCTCGGCGATCTCCAGGGATCGATAGAGATAGGGAATGGCCTTCTCCGGCTGTTCGAGCTTCTGATAGACGAAGACGATCTTCTCCGCCATGACCGCGGCCCCGATCTCGTCGCCGAACTCCTCGCAGATGTCAAGGGCCATCTTGTAGGGTTTGAGCGCCTTGTCGAAGTTGCCGCGCGCAAAGTAGATGTCGCCGATCTTCTCCACGGCGTTGGCGGCTTCGCGGAAGAAGCCGTGCTTCTGGAAGACCTCGAGCGCGTGCTGATAGTTGGCCAGGGCGTCGAGGCTGCGGCCCTGCGCCCACATGATCTCGGCTTCGCGATAGCGCTTGTACGCCTCAAGGACCTCGGGCGGAATCTCTTTCTCCGCGGCTTTTTTGTCCTCGGCTTTCTTCTCCTCGGATTCTTTCTTCTCGAGGCCCTTTTCCTCGGGCTTAGTCTCGGGTTTCTTCTCTTCGCTCATCTTTCCCTCGCGAAAGGTCTTCAAGGGCTTTGCGGGCCACCTCCCCCACGGTGACTTCGAGGAGGTCGTCCCGATCAGGGTCAAAGAAGAGGACCGGCGTCTGATCCTCGAGCAAGGCCTTGAGTTTCGGTTCGGCTTCGAAGAGCCCCATCTTGCCCACGGCCCACGCGGCCCTGGCCCTGGTCTCCGGTGACTCGTCCTCCAGGAACTCGAGCAACTTGAGCACAGGCTCCCGCCGGAGGAGCTGGGGTTCGACCTCGCCGATGCGGCCCAGGGCAAAGAGGGCCGCGGAGCGGAACTCCGGATACTTGAGGAAGGCAAAGAGGTTCTTCACGTAGAGCCCGAAACGCTCCGGCGCGCGGCGGACGATCTCCCCCACGGTTTCGAGCGCCCCCCAGGCCGAGGCCGCGGAATCCGCACTGGCGTAGATCAGGCGCTTGACCAGATCCGCCACCATTTCGGGCCGCTCGGCCAGGACTTCGCTGGCCGCTTCCCCGAGGAGCATCACCGCCTGCCAGCGCAGCTTGGGATCCGCGCTGTAGAGGAGCTTCTGGAGCACCCTGAGGTTCAGGGGCTGATAGCGGGTCAGGAGGAGGAGCTCCTGCCGCTTTCCCTCGCGCAGGAGGCGCTCGGCTTCCTGGCGCGAGAGACGCCGGGGACGAAAGCCCTCGGGCATCTTCGCGCGCTTCCGCCGCTTGCGGATCTCTTCCAGGTTCTCGCGCTTGATGCCGCGCACGTCGTCAGCCAGCTTCAGGAAGTAGAGCACACCCCTTACCGGGTTCTCCGGGTCCAGGTCCTCGTGGAAGAGCCGATGGAGTCTCTGGTCGTAGTGCTCGAGCACGCGCTCCTCGTAGTCTTCCTCCGGAACGAGCTCCCAGGCGAGATCCCAGTCACCGCCGCAGGCAAGGAGAAGAGCCTCGACAAAGGCCGCGCCGCGGTTGAAACCCGTGACGTCGCTCACGTAAACCGCCCCGCAGTCGCAGAAACCGGCATCGAAGTCGGAGTACTGGAACCCAAGATTCTCGGGAGGAGCCACGGGAGACTGACAGAAGGGACAGAGAACCGGCTTACCCTTGACCATCTTGCCCCATGATCATCTTTTCCAGTTCTTCGGGCACGGGGTAACCCAGCTCCTTAGCCTTTTGCAGGGCCTTGCGGGCCTCCTCGTGCCGACCGGCGTAGTAAAGGGCCACCGCCATGTTGTTGTAAGCCAGGGCCAGGTTCGGGTCTTTCTCGAGCGCCTTGCGGCAACATTCGATGGCCTTCTCGAAGTCTCCCTCTTCCACATAGATGGTCGAAAGGTTGACCAGGAGAGAGATCTCGGAGGCATCAATCTTGACCTTCTTCTTCTCGGTCAGCTCCGGATGGGCCTTCATCTTCTCGAGGGCTTCAAGGGCCTTCAGATAGCATTCCTTGGCCTGCTCGAGCTCCCCCAGGTGCAGATGCACGAGACCCAGGTTGATCAGGGCCTCCGGCGAGGAGGGATAGCTCTTCAGGGCGTATTCGAACTGCTTTTTGGCCTCCTCGAGATGGCCCATTTGCGCGAGCAAGGTGCCGAAGTTGATCCGCGCCTCGAAGTTCGGAGGATCGAGCTCGAACAGGCGACGAAAGGCCTTCACCGCCTCTTCGAGCTTTCCCGCCTGCCAGTAAGCAATGGCCAAACGATGGTGGGCAAAGACCGACTTCGGGTTTTCCTCGACTTCTTTTTCGAGGAGGGCGAGCTGTTTCTCGTCCATAAAGCCTCCTTGGTTGTGGAGCTGAATCTATCATTAAGGTCCGAGTTTACAAGGGAGGCCAAAAGGCGATTTTGCCTTTAGAATAATCCGTCCATGCAGTGGCGGAACTCTCTTTGCCTTTTGCTGGCCTTCGTCTGGTTCGGCCTCTATCTTGCCGGCTGGTACCTGGAACTCACCCGGCCCGCGGCCCCGAAAGAGGCCGACGTGCATCCGAAGATCGTCTTCATCCCCCCGGGCACCCCTTTCAACCGCATCGCCGAACTCCTCAAACAGGAGGGCCTCATCTACAGCAAATGGGGCTTCACCCTGGAGGCCTTCCGCCTGGGGTTGCTCGATCGTCTCAAGGCCGGGGAATACGAGATAGACCCGCGGATGAGCCCCGCCGAGATCCTGCGCCTCCTGGCCGAAGGGCGCGTGGTGACCTATCTCGTCACGGTGCCCGAAGGCTACAACCTCTGGCAAATCGCCCCTCTCCTCCAAAAGGTCCACATATGCGACCCGGAAGAGTTCTTCGCCATCGTGCGCAACCGGGAATTCCTCAAGGAAATGGGGATTCCCGGCGAAACCGCCGAGGGTTTCCTCTTTCCGGACACCTACGCCTACTATCGCGGGCTGAGCTGCCGCGCCATGATCACCAAGATGATCGAAAGGTTCTGGGAGGTGTGGCAGGAGTTCGCCCCGCGCGCCAAAGAGCGCGGCCTGAGCGTGCTCGAGGTGGTCACCCTGGCCTCCATCGTGGAGAAGGAGGCCCTCGACCCGCGGGAAAGACCCCTCATCGCCGGCGTCTTCTGGAACCGGCTCAAACGCGACATGCCCCTTCAGGCTGATCCCACGGTGCGCTACGCGGTGAAGAAGTTTCGGAGCCGGCTGCGCAAGCGCGACCTGCGGGTGCGAAACCCTTACAACACCTACGTGTATCGCGGCCTCCCTCCCGGCCCCATCTGTAGCCCGGGAAAAGACTCCATCCGGGCCGTGCTCTGGCCGGCGGAGACCGACTATCTCTACTTCGTGGCTAAGGGCGACGGGACCCACTACTTCTCCCGCACCTTAAGGGAACACTGGCAGGCGGTGCAGCGCTATCAGCTCCGAAAACCCGCATCTTCAGCCTCCGACCGTCCGTCCGAAAAAGAATCGTCCCCGAAGAAGTCCGAAGAACCCGCACCCCCTGAGAACGGAGACGCCGCAAAACCTCAGGATGAGGCCGACCGTACGGATCATCCCGCCCCACGGGAATCACCGCCCAGCGCGGAGAAACCGCCTGAAGAAAGGCCCGGCTCGTAGCGTCCCGGGCCCCGTGATGCCCGACCTGGAGCACCTGCGCCCGCAGGTCTTCCCCCGCGGAAAGCAGCGTCCTTTCGGTCTCCTGGTGGGCGTCGGCCATGAAGAGGAACGAGACATCCCGCCAGGAGACCTTGAGCACCAGGGAATCGGCGTTCAGATCCCCGCGCCTCTCCGCGCGCGGCCAAAGAACGCGGAACCGCACCCCGTCGAGCACGAACTCCTGCGGCGCTTCCAGGGGCCCGTAGCGCGGATCACGGCGCAACAGGGCGGCGTACCAGCGATAAAACGGCTCGTCCGGGAGGGGACCGCCGTTGTCGTGGAGGCGGTCAACCCGAAAGACCCGCAGGAGGAGGAAGATTCCGCCGGCGTGGTCGGGATGGGCGTGGGAGACGATGAGCCGGGAAAGGCCCTTCACCCCCCTTCCCGCCAGGAAGCAGGCCACCCGATAGCCGGTGATCAGGTTTCCGGTGTCGAGGAGGAGACTTTGTCCGTGCGGGGTCTCGAAATAGACCGTTTCTCCCTCGCCCACGTCCAGGAAGTAGACCTTCAGCTCTTCGGCCTCGACCGGAAGGGAGGCCAGGAGAAAGAGAAAAACGAGCCAAACCAAACCCCACCCCCGCCGCTTACGGTGTTCAGAAAGATGTCGCGCAGGTCAAAGACCCTTTCGGGCAAGAAGTACTGGAAGACCTCGTCCCCCACGCCGGCCAGGAAGACGAAGAGCATGGCCTTCCACGGAGACCGGAAACACCGCGCCGCCAGAAAACCCAGGACCGCATACTCAAAAAGATGGACCTTCTCTTCGGGATAGGGAAGACGCCACGCCCACCAGACGAGAAAGATCACGAAGAGGACGAAGGGAACGGCCCTGGCCCCGTGGCTGAACAACAAAAGGATGGCGCCCAGGACCCCCAGGACCAGGAGGACCTCAAGAGCGCGGTCCACGTAAGGAAGGAGACCGCTTTCCTTGAGGAGCCGCAAGAGATCCCGCGCAACGGGAACAGTGGCGTAGATGAAAAGCAGCCATCCCCAGAGGAGGAACCTCACTTCGAGCCCCAACCACCTCCGCCGGGGGTGCGAATCTCGATCACGTCGCCCTCCTCCACCTCGAGCACCACCTTGCCCGGAAGGATGCGCTTCTTGCCCGCGCGCCAGAGGACGTTCTGCCCGCGCTTTCCGGCCTGACCGCCGAAGAGCCCGTAGGGCGCAAAGCGCCTCCTTTCGGAGAGGATGGTCACCGTGGCCGGTGCGAGGAACCGAAAGGCCCGCACCAGACCGTCTCCCCCGCGATACTGGCCCGATCCGCCGGAGCGGTCGCGCAGGGCGTAGCGCTCAACGAGCACGGGAAAATCCCTCTCCAGGGCCTCGATGGGCGTGTTCAGGGTGTTGGTCATGTGCGTGTGGACACCGGAGAGCCCCGGAAGACCGGGACGCCCACCCATTCCGCCGCCTATGGTCTCGTAGTAGGTGAACTCCCGCTCCTCGTGGACCCCGCCGAAGGCGAGGTTGTTCATGGAACCGCACGAAGCCGCAGGGATCTGATCCGGAAGGGCCTGGGCCAGGGCACCGAGAACCACGTCCACCACGCGCTGGGAGGTCTCCACGTTGCCCGCGGCCACCGGCGCCGGCGGTTTGGCATCGAGCACGGTGCCCGGCTTGGTGAGCACGGAAAGCGGGGCAAAGGCCCCTTCGTTGGCCGGGATCTCCCCCCGGGCCAGGGAGAAGAACACGTAGTAGACCGCCGCGCAGGTCACCGCGCGCACGGCGTTGAGCCCGGTGCGCACCTGGGGCGCGGAATCACGGAAGTCGAGCTCGGCCTGCGAGCCCGAGATGGTGAGCCTCAGACGCAGGGGGATGGGGTCTTTGCCCAGACCGTCATCGTCGAGATAGTCCTCGAAGTAGTAGCTGCCGTCCGGGATCTCCTGGATGAGGGCCTCCATGAGCCGCGCGCTGTAAGCGATCAGCAGATCGAAGCGCTCGCGCAACAGCGACAGACCGTAGCGGGCCACGAGCTCCCGCAGGCGAATCTCCCCGCGGTGAAGGGCCGCAATCTGGGCCCGCAGGTCCCCTTCCCTCTCGGCCGGGTTGCGCACCCGGCGCAAAAAGTCGCGCCAGAAGACCTCGTTGAGCCTCCCGCCCTCGTAGAGCTTCAAAGGGGCGATGAGGACCCCTTCCTCCTCGATGTGGGTGGCCAGGGGCATGGAGCCGGGAGTCTTCCCGCCCACGTCGGCGTGATGGGCCCGCACGGTGAGGAAGAAGGCCGGTTCGTCCTCGAAGAAGAGGGGCTTGACCAGGGTGATGTCCGGCAGATGGGTGCCGCCGGCGTAGGGATCGTTGGTGATGACCACGTCCCCGGGCTCAAGGTCGAGCCTTTCGCGCACCGCCGCCAGGGTGTGCGGCATGGCCCCCAGGTGCACGGGGATGTGCGCGGCCTGGGCGATGAGGCGACCCTGTCCGTCGAAGATGGCGCAGGAAAAGTCCCTCCTCTCCTTGATGTTGGGTGAGAAGGACGACTTCTGGAGCACGATGCCCATCTCCTCGGCCACCGCGGCCAAAAGGGAATTGAAGATGGTGATCTCTACGGCTTCACGCATCAGATCTCTCCTGCCACTTCCCGATGGAGGCGCTCGAAGAACTCCTCCATGAAGCGATGGCGCCCCTCGGCCAGGCGACGCCCCTCGCTGGTGAGCATCTGGTCCCTGATCTTGGAGAGCTTGAGCTTGAACTCCCGCCAGGCGGTGTCTTCCAGGCTGTAGGGCTCGGTCTTTTCGAGTTCCACCTCGGGGTTGTGGAGCCTCGCCCCCACGGCCCCGGCGAAGAGAAAGGCCCGGCCGATGCCCACGGCCCCCAAGGCATCGAGCTTGTCGGCGTCGAAGAGCACCTTGGCTTCGATGGTTTGCGGGCGGCGATCACTGCGGAAGCGGTGAGTGGCGATGGCCTCGGTCACCCTCTCGATGAACTCCTGCGGGAGGCCGTATTTTTCGAGGATCCGGCGGGTGAGCTCGGCCCCGTAGCGGGCATGGCACACCTTGCCGCGCGTGCGCTTTTCCTCGGCGCGTCCGATGTCGTGGAAGAGAGCGGCCACGCGCACCACGTCCAGATCCGCCCCTTCGCTTCGGGCCAGATGCTCGGCCAGGGCCATGACCCGCTTCACGTGGTCGAGACGATGGCTCCCGTCGTCGGCCTCGTAGTAGCGCCTGGCTTCCTCCTCGAGCTTTTCCCAGAGCTCCGGCGAGATCACACCCATGGCCTTCTTTCTACCCAGCCGCGGGACTTTTGCAAAGGAAGAAGAAATAGTAGATAGAGGTCATGCCCCAGGGACGCCTTTTCGGTCGCCAATTGCCCTTTCCCGCGCACGAGGCGCTCTTCGTCATTGACGGGAGCTCCTTCATCTTTCGCGCTTACTACGCCATCAAGGGGCATCTCTCGAACCGCAAGGGGCTGCCCACCAAGGCCATCTTCGGCTTCACCCAGATGCTCACGAAGCTCCTGCGCGAGATGGACCCGCAGTACGCGGTCATCTGCTTCGACGCCAAGGGCCCCACCTTTCGCCACGAAATCTACACGGAATACAAGGCCAACCGGCCCCCCATGCCCGACGACCTGGCCGTGCAGATCCCCTACATCCGGGAGGTGGCCAAGGCCTTCGGGGTGCCGCAACTCGAGATCGAGGGCTTTGAGGCCGACGACATCATCGCCACCCTGGCCACCAAGCTCGAACAACCGGTGGTCATCGTCGGCGGGGACAAGGACCTCTTTCCCCTCATCTCCTCCCGCGTGGTCGTCTGGGACCCGATGAAAGACGAGCTCATTGACGAAGAGGCCATCCGGGAACGCTTCGACATTTCCCCGGAAAAGCTCCTCGACGTGCGCGCGCTGGCCGGAGACACCATTGACAACGTGCCCGGGGTCCCGGGAATCGGGGAGAAAACGGCCCTCAAGCTCATCCGGGAGTACGGCTCGCTCGAAGCGGTCCTCGAAAACGCCCCCAAGATCCCGCAGAAACGCCTGCGGGAAAGGCTGATCGAACACGCCGATCAGGCGCGCCTTTCCCGCGAGCTCGTAAAGCTGAACACCGAGGCCCCGGTTCCCCTCGATATCGAGGCCTACCGCCGCCGGGAACCCGACGTCCATCGCTTGCGGGAGCTCTTCCGCGAGCTCGACTTCAAGAAGCTCCTCAAGGAGCTTCCGGCTGAGAAGACCATCTCCTATCAGGAATACGAGATCGTGCGCGACGAAGAGGCCCTCAAGGCCCTCCTCGAGGAGGCCCGCCGGAAGGAAGTCCTGGTGGTGGACCTCGAAAGCGACTCCACGGACCCCATGAGGGGAAAGCTCGTCGGCGTGGCCCTCTGCCTCGAACCCCCCAAGGCCTATTACCTTCCCTTTGGCCATCAGGGGCTTGAGCGGCAACTGCCGCCCGAGGCCCTTAAAGCGCTCGGGGAGATCCTCTCCGCCGAGCAGCCGCGCAAGGTGGGGCACAACATCAAGTACGACCTTATCCTGCTCAAGCGGCACGGCATAGATCTCCGCGGTCTCGAAGGCGACACCATGGTTGCCTCCTATCTCCTCGACCCCACCCGACGCCAGCACGGCCTGGACGAGCTGGCCGAAGAGATCCTCGGCCACCAGATGATCTCCTACAAGGAGGTGACGGCCAAGCTGAAGAAGGGGGAATCCTTCGCCTTCGTGCCGGTGGAGCAGGCCGCGGAATACGCCTGCGAAGACGCCCACGTGACCTATCTCCTCTATCAGCACTTCTGGCCCAGGCTTCGGGAGGAAGACCTCTGGGACCTCTTCGTGAACATCGAGCGCCCCCTCATCGAGGTGCTCGCGCGCATGGAGATGGCGGGCATCCGCCTCGATCTCCCCTATCTCGAGGAGCTCTCCCGGGAGATGGCCTCCCGCCTCAAGGAGCTTGAGGAAAAGATCTTTGCGCTCGCCGGGGAACGCTTCAACCTCAACTCGAGCCAGCAACTGGGCTTCATCCTCTTCGAAAAGCTCAAGCTCCCGAAGATCAAGAAGACCCCGAAGCGCACGGCCTATTCCACGGACACCGAGGTGCTCGAAGAGCTCTCGAGCTATCACGAGCTCCCGCGGCTGGTCCTGGCCTATCGGACGCTGGCCAAGCTCAAGTCCACCTACGTGGACGCCTTCCCCCGCCTGGTGAACCCGGAAACAGGCCGCCTCCACACCTCCTTCAACCAGACGGTAACCGCCACGGGCAGACTCTCGAGCAGCGAGCCCAACCTCCAGAACATCCCCGTGCGCGGAGAAGACGGGCTCAAGATCCGGCGGGCCTTCATCCCGGAGGAGGGCTTCGTCTTCCTGTCGGCGGACTATTCGCAGATAGACCTGCGCGTCCTCGCCCACTACTCCGGAGACGAGACCCTGATCGAGGCCTTCCGCCGCGGGGAGGACATCCACCGCCGCACCGCCGCCGAAGTCTTCGGCATCCCGCCGGAGATGGTCACCCCGGAGATGCGCCGCATGGCCAAGACCATCAACTTTGGCATCGTCTACGGCATGAGCCCCTACGGGCTGGCCAAGGAGCTCAAGATCGGCCGCCGCGAGGCCAAGGCCTTCATCGAACGCTACTTCGAGCGTTATCCCGGGGTGAAGGCCTACATGGAAAGAATCGTGGCCGAGGCCCGGGAAAAGGGCTACGTGGAAACGCTTTTCGGGCGCAAGAGGCCCCTTCCCGACATCAAGAGCCCCAACCGCGTGGCGCGGGAATTCGCCGAAAGAACGGCCATCAACACTCCCATTCAGGGAACCGCCGCGGACATCATCAAGCTCGCCATGATCCAGATAGACCAGGCCCTGCGCGAGAAAAAGGCCCGCACCAGGATGCTCCTCCAGGTCCACGACGAACTGCTTTTTGAAGTTCCGCCCGAAGAACTTGAAGAAATTCGAGATCTTGTCCGAGAAAAGATGGAAAGAGTGGTCAGGCTCAAGGTGCCTCTCAAGGTGAATCTGGCTACCGGAAAAAACTGGGCTGAGGCTAAAGCATGAGTTGGGAAAGTTACGAAGGCGGTTACGAGCGCACGAGAGACAAGAATCTCATCCGCGTTCTGCTGGAGGACCTGAAAGAAAATGCCTTCTGGGTCCAGTTCGTGGCCCCGAACTTCCGTTCAGGCCCCACCATCCTCCTTGAGGTCGAAAAGTCCCGTCTCCTCTTCGATCTTCCCCGCCCGTGGGACCCGCTCCTCGAACAGGCGCGCGTGGTCTACCGCGACAAGAACCACATCATGCACTCTTTCCGGGTGCGCATCATCGAAACCGACACCGAAGAGAAGCTGGTCATCACCTCCTATCCGCGCGAGATCTACCGCCTGGAAAGGCGGGCCTACTATCGCATCTCGGTGCCCGAAGGGTCGAAGGCCATCTTCAAGTACCGCGATCAGGAGTACGTGGCCGACATCATCGACATAAGCGGCTCCGGCATGGCCATCCTCACCAAGAAGGGCAACACGCTGAACGTGGGAGACGAGATCCAGGACATCACCCTGAACCTCATGGTTTCCACGGGAAAACCCTTTGGGGAACCCGTGCGCATTGCCCGCGCGCGCATCGTGCGCGAACAGCCCCGCAACCGGGGGCGCAAGCTCTACGGCATCCACTTCCTCATCGAAAAGGAAAAGGACCGCGAGGCCCTCATCAAGTACACGCTGAAGAGGGAGCTCGAGATGCGCAAAGTGGGTTGCTAGAGGGGCCGCATGGCCAGGGCCCGCTCGTAGAGCGCCAGGTACTTCTCCGAAACCTTGTCCCAGGTGTAGTTTTCGTAGATGTGCCTGATGGCCTGCTTGATCATCTGGAGGCGCTTTTCCGGCTCCCGACGATAGACCTCGAAGGCGCGCTTGATGGTCTTGGCCAGCTCCTCGGGCTTCTGCTCCTCGTAGGAGAACCCGTTGAACCCGTCTATGACCTTCACCAGCCCACCGGTTCGGCGCACGATGGGAAGGTTTCCCATGAGCTGGGCCATGAAATCCGTCAGCCCGCACGGCTCGTAGTTCGAAGGGATGACGAAGAAGTCACCGGCGGCGAAGATGAGATTGGCCAAAGCCGGGTCGTAACCCAGAAGGAGGGCCATCTTCCCCTCGAACTCGCGCGTAAGGGCGATGAGGCGCTCTTCGATCTCCGGGGTTCCGGTGCCCAGGATCACGGTGAGAAACGGCTCGCCCTCCTCGTAGAGCAAGCGCAGGGCCTGGGCCAGGACATCCATGCCCTTTTGCTCCGTGAGGCGGGAGACCGCCGTGAGAAGGGGCCAGTCCGGAACGTCTTTGATCCTGCCGTAGACCTTGACCCGCAACTCGCGGCGCAGGATGCGGGCGATGAGTTCCTCCCGACACACCCTCTTTCCTTCGAGGTCGCCCTTCTCCGGATCGAAACCCGCGGGAAGCCCCAGCTTTTCGGGATGACGCGGATCGAAATCCGCGGGGTTGATCCCGTTGGTGATGCCCTCGAGCTTGATGCCCCGCTCCTTGAGCGCGTGCCCCAGCCAACCGGTGTGGGCGTCGAGATCGGTCTCCTGGAGCTCCTTGGCGTACTGCTCGGAAACGGTGTTGATCACCGCGTAGCGGGCCCCGCACAGGAAGGGGTTGAAGGCGTTGTTCAGGAGCGAGTCGTTTATCACCCACCAGGGAAGCCCGGTGTTGGCCTTGGCAAAGGGAAGATCCGCCACGTCCTGATGATAGCCCAGACCGGCGTTGTGGATGGTGATGACGAAACCCGTGGGCGGATAGTAGTCCCTGAACCCCATGATCTCCCTGGCCAGCGCCGGCGTGCAGGCGGTGTGTCCGTCGTGGCAGTGCATGATCTGCGGGCGTTCACCCAGCCGGATGCCGGCACAAAGGGCCGTCTTCTGGAGCAGGATGTTCATGGCGAAATAGTCGAAGTGTCCGCTGCCCTTCTTCTTCCAGGGCTCCCGCTTTTCCTCCTCCTCGGTGTAGGTGTAGATGCCGAGTTTTTCCGCGTAGCGGTCGGCCTCTATGAGGAAGATGCGCACGCCGTTCAGCTTGCCCTCCCAGAGGGAGACCGTCTCCCGGCGCTCCTCGTGGGCGTAGTCCATGTCCACCGGGAAGGTGAGCCCGGTTTCCCGGAAACCCAGGGCCTTGGCGTCGAGGAACCCGTAGCGCGGCATGAAAACCGTGACCTTGAGGCCCTTTTGCACCAGGGCCTCGGAGAGCTCCTGGGCCACGTCCTTCAGCCCACCGACACCGGCCAGATCGCGATATTCCCTCGTCAAGGTGTAGACTTCCCTGATCTTCATCATCTCAAACTCCTGTAAATTTGAATTGTCCCTTACCCAGGATATCGTGCAGATGGAGGATTCCTATCACCTCGTGCTCGTCGTTGACCACCGGGAGCACGGTGATGAGGTTCCTTTCCATGAGTTCCAGGGCTTCGGCAGCCAGTCTTTCCGGGGTGATGACCTTGGGCCGCGGGGTCATGATGGCCTCTACCGGAAGGCCCCGCAGGTCGCCGTGACGCAGGAGCGCCCGCCTCAGGTCTCCGTCGGTGAGGATTCCGGCCAGACGCCCGTTTTCGAGCACCAGCACGCAACCCAGACGCTTGCGATCCATCTCCTCAAGCACCTCTTCCATGGGCTGGCCCACGGTCACCAGGGGAAGGGCCTCTCCGGTGAGCATGATTTCCTGCACCTGCACGCGCAGTCTCTCCCCCAGGGAGCCGCCGGGATGGTTGCGCCGAAAGTCCTCGAGCTTCAGATCGCGCAACTTGGCAAGGGTCATGGCCAGGGCGTCTCCCACGGCCAGGGCCGCGGTGGTGCTGGCCGTGGGCGCCACTCCCAGGGGACAGGCTTCCCGCGGGACCCCGACGTCCACGACCACGTCCGCCTCGCGGGCCAGGGTGGAATCGGGTCTTCCGGTGAAGGCGACGATCTTCACCCCGCGCTCCTTGAGGGTGGGCAAGAGCTTGTTCACTTCCTCCGTCTCGCCGGAATTGGAAATGGCCAGGAGCACGTCCTGGCCCACCACCATGCCCAGATCCCCGTGCAGGGCCTCGGCGGGATGGAGGAAGAAGGCCGGTGTCCCCGTGGAGGAGAGGGTGGCCACTATCTTGCGGCCGATGAGACCGCTCTTTCCCATGCCCGTGACCACGACCCGCCCGCGCGCCGCCAGGATGAGCTCCACCGCCTCCACGAAGGAATCTCCCATCTTCTCCTTCACCGCCTGCAGGCCCTCTATCTCGACCTCGATCACTTCCCGGGCCGTGGAGAGGATCAACTCCCTCGAAGACAAACCTTCCTCCTCGTCCAGATTTAGGGCTGATTATACCCTTCCAGAAGCACCTGAGAACCTGAAGGCGCCACAATTTGCCTCTTGACAGGCCCCTTCTAAAGAGTGAAGCTTCACTCTCAGCGGTACTTTTACCGAGTCGCAGTTATGTTAATGCACGAAATCCACCAGCGAGAACGCGAAAACTTAAAGCGCCTCATCGATCATCTCCCCGAGGAGGAACGAGAGCTCCTCCTGCGCATCTTCGACACCTTCCTGGAGTGCGAGGAACACATCTCCCCCGAGGGCCTGCAGGAGGCCCTGGTGCAGAAGGGGCTCAAGTTGCCCCTTGAACAGATCCGGGAGGCGCTTGAGCTCTTCTGCCGCCTGGGTTTCGCGCAGAGAAAGGAATTCCTCGGTCAGGCGCCGGTTTACGAGCATCGCCATCTGGGCGAGCACCACGACCATCTCATCTGCACCAAGTGCGGCCGCATCCAGGAGTTCTATCTCCCCCATCTCGAGGCCCTGCAGGAAGAAATCGCCAAACGCTACGGCTTCAAGCCCCTGGACCATCGCCTGGAAATCTACGGCCTCTGCGACAAGTGCCAGGCCGCAAGGGCGAGACCCGCGCTTCCCCTGGTGCTCGTCTCCTCCGGGGAACGGGTAAGGGTGGAAAGGTTCGTGGGCGGGGCGAAGATGCAGGCCCGTCTCGCGGACATGGGCATCATCCCCGGAGAGGAACTCGAGGTCATCAACAACTGCGGGCCGGTGATCGTCTCCGTCAAGGGCACGCGCCTGGCCCTGGGGCAGGGGCTCGCCCAGAAGATCCTCGTCTCCCCCCTCGACTAGTCGCTCAACCTGATCCTTTCGATTTTGAGCGCCCGGCCGCTCTCCGCGTCAAGCTCCACGTAAACCGCCTCAAGCTTCACCTGACCGGAGTTGGGCACCTCGAGCTTCCTCGGAACCTGCGTGAGGAAGAGCTCCACGGCCTGATCCGCCCGCATCCCGATGACCCCGTCGCGGATGCCGGTCATGCCCACGTCGGAGATGTAGGCCGTGCCCTGCGGGAGAACGCGCTCGTCTGCGGTTTGCACGTGGGTGTGCGTTCCGAGGAGGGCCGAGACCTTCCCGTCGAGATACCAGCCCAGGGCGATCTTTTCCGAGGTGGCTTCGGCGTGAAAATCCACCACGATGCAGGGGGTTTCTTCCCGGAGACGCTCGGCCAGGGCCGCGCCGATGCGAAAGGGGCAATCAAGCGCCCTCATGAAGACCCGGCCCTCCAGGTTGATGACCCCCAACTTCAGGCCGTTCTTTTGGATGACCGCGTGTCCGCGCCCCACGGCCCCGGCGGGATAATTGGCCGGGCGGAGCACCTTCTCGGCGCGCGAGAGATAGGGCAAAAATTCCCGCCGCCAGATGTGGTTCCCGGAGGTGAGGAGGTCAAACCCCGCGCCGAAGAGCTCTTCCGCCGTCTTTTCCGTGAGCCCGTAGCCCCCGGCGGCGTTTTCGGCGTTTCCCAGAACGAAGTCCGGGGCGTAGCGGGAGATCAGATCCGGCAGAAAACGTTTGATGGCTTTGCGCCCGGGTCGCCCCACCACGTCGCCCACGAAGAGCACGCGCATCTTACTTGGCATATTCCACCGCCCTTGTCTCGCGAATGACCGTCACCTTGATGAGCCCCGGATAGGTGAGCTCCTTTTCGATCTTCTTGGCTATCTCCCGGGAAAGCAGGGCGGCGTCGGTGTCCGAGACCTTGCCGCTGTCCACCATGACGCGGATCTCACGGCCCGCCTGGATGGCGTAGGCCTTCTGCACCCCGGGGAAGGAAGTGGCCACCCGCTCGAGGTTTTCGAGACGCTTGATGTAGCTCTCAAGGAGTTCCCGCCGCGCGCCGGGACGGGCCCCTGAAACGGCGTCCGCCGCCTGGACCAGCACGGCCAGCGGGGTCTCCGGCGCCACGTCTTCGTGGTGGGCGGCAATGGCGTGGACGATCTCTTCGTCCTCTCCGTATTTCTTGGCCAGCTCCGCGCCGATCAGGGCGTGAGGGCCTTCGAGCTCCTGATCCACGGCCTTCCCGATATCGTGAAGGAGACCCGCACGTTTGGCCTTCTTCACGTCCAGACCGAGCTCTCCCGCCATCACGCCGCAGAGATAGGCCACCTCGATGGAGTGCTGGAGCACGTTTTGCGCGTAGCTCGTGCGGTACTTGAGCTTGCCGAGGAGACGGAGGAGCTCCGGAGCCAGGCCGTAGACGCCCACGTCAAAGGCGGCCCGCTCCCCCACCTCCTTGATGGTGGCTTCGAGTTCTTCTTCCACCTTGCGCACCACCTCTTCGATGCGTGCCGGATGGATGCGGCCGTCGGAGATGAGACGCTCAAGGGCGATGCGCGCCACCTCGCGCCGCAGGGGATTGAAGGCCGAAAGCACCACGGCCTCGGGTGTGTCGTCAATGATGAGATCAACCCCGGTGGCGGCCTCCAGCGCCCGGATGTTTCTGCCCTCGCGCCCGATGATGCGTCCCTTCATCTCTTCACTGGGCAGAGGCACCACCGAAACCGATTTTTCCGCCACGAACTCCGCGGCGCACCGGGAAATAGCAAGGGCCAGGATCTCGCGCGCCCGACGGTTGGCCTCCTCGCGCGTCTCGGTCTCGATGCGCATGAGGGTGCGCGCCGCTTCCTCACGGGCCTCTTCCTCCGCCTTCTTGAGCACGATCTCCCGGGCCTCTTCCATGGTCATCTGGGCAACCCGCTCAAGCTCTTCCTTCTGGGCGTTGATGAGTTCCTCGTATTCGCTCTCTTTGGACCGCAGGGTCTCCTCGCGCTGACGCAGGGCCTCTTCTTTCTGATTGAGCTCCCGTTCCCGACGCTCAAGCTGCTCGCCCCGGCGCTCCAGGTTGAACTCCCTCTCGGAAAGCCGCTTTTCGAGCTCGGCCAGTTTCTGCTTGCGGCCTTCGAATTCGCGTTCGATTTCCTCCTTGTACTTGAGGGCTTCCTCTCGGGCGGCCAGTCTGGCTTCCTGCTTGAGGTTTTCGGCTTCCTTGCGCGCGGCGTCGAGGATCTCCCGGGCCTGCTGTTCTACCCCGGCGAGCTGCTTGGCGTCTTTTCGCTTCTTGTATTCGATACCGGCGAGGATCCCTGCCCCCACTCCCACGAGTAAGACAAGTCCCACGAGGACCCATTCCATGGTCTGACCTCCTTGTGATCTATCTCTAAACCCCGTGGGGACGAGGAGCGGGTGGGTGAAAGGAAGGACACAAAAGACTTTTAGGCCTTGTTAAACCCTCTTTCTAAAGCCAAAACCTCTTTACTTTGGTTTCCAAAGCCTTATCTTTGAGCATATTTCTCAGGCCTAAGGCCTGTTGACTCTTTCCTTTCACCTACCGCCAACCGCGTAAATATCTCTATCCCTCACGGGGCCTTGCTATAAAAATAGACCCCGGGGTGCCGTGTTAACCGGCCCGCTCGAGACCCCTCCCTGTACGTGGGCGGCTCATCCTGCCGTACGGCTTCTCCCCTGCGGGAGTATGCCTCCGGCAGGAGAGGAGCCCCCCAAAGGTCTCGCTGTTGGCTCGGCGGGCTGATGGGTTAATCACGAACACCCCAGGGAACCCTTCTCCTTCTCCAGATATTCTTCGATCAAGCTCGCCTTCTCTAAAAGGGCCCGGCGAAAGGCCTCGTAATCTCTTTTCATTTTTACATAATCTCCGCAGATTTGTAAGAGCAGCAAAATGGCCACTTTAAGCGGCGGTAAAAACCGATATTTGCGGCGAATCTCTTCTTCTTTCTCCTTCAAAAGCTGTTGAATCTCCACCACCATCTCCTCCGGAAGATCCGTCCGGAGCGAGACGGTCTGACCCAAAAGGTGGAAATCAACGATGCGTTCCAAAACTCTAGCCCGTTAGCAATTGGTCTATTCTTGAGAGAAGGCCCTGGACCTTCTCCTTTATGAGGTCGCGCTCTTCCCGGAGGCGCGAAAGTTCCGTGCGCAGGCCGGAAATCTCTTCCTCTTTCTGCCGCAATTGAGCGAGCAATTCTTCCTTTTCCCGGCGCAAATCCTGCAATACCCCCAGCAAAGCCTCGATTTTTTCCTCAAGGAGACGGATCTCCTGAAATTCCATAAGCCCTCCTCTTTCAGTTTGCTAAAGTGAGATCTGAGCGTCAACGCATTAACCCTTAAAACCCCAATCTATCAATCTGGTCCCCGGTGGAACTTGCCAGCCTTTGAGCCTCAAGCCCGGACCGACTTCCGCCCCCGGGCCGACCTCAACGTCCTCAAGATAACAAAAACTGAGCACTTTTGCCTCCGGTCCGATGCGCGTCTCTCCGCGCAGGACCACGTGGGGAAAGATGGTGGCCCCGGGCTCGATCCTCACCCTTCTTTCCAGATAGACGGTCTCGGGGAGGATGAGGGTGGCCCCTTCTTTCATGAACTTCTTTCTCAGCCGGTCCTGAAAGATTCCCTCTACCCTGGCCCTTTCTTCCTGACTGTTGACCCCGAGGATCTCCGTGGCTTCGGGTACCCGATGGGCGGCCACCGGAAGACCCCGGTTGACGGCGATCTCCACCACGTCGGTGAGATAGTATTCCTTCTGGACGTTTTCCGGGCGGATCTCCTTGAGCGCGGAGAAGAGATAGTCGGCCTGAAAGACGTACGTCCCGCTGTTGACTTCCTTGATGGCCCTTTCCTTTTCGCTGGCGTCCTTCTCCTCGACGATGCGGCGCACCAGACCGCGCTCGTCACGCACGATCCGTCCGTAACCAAAGGGGTCTTCCACTTCGGCGGTGAGCACGGTGACCACGGCTTTGCGGCGGCGATGTTCGGCCAGAAGCCCCTCGAGGGTCTCGGGGCGCAAGAGGGGCACGTCTCCGCAAAGGACCAGGATCTCTCCGGAAAAATCCGCCAGGGCCCCTTCGCATCTCCTGACGGCGTCTCCGGTGCCCAGTTGTTCCTTCTGCTCCACGAACTCCACGGGATAGTTCCTCAAGGCCTCGCGCACCAGCTCGGCCTTGTAGCCCACCACCACCAGGATGCGGTCCGGCGAAAGGGTGCGAGCCGTCTCCAGGACGTGGAGCACCATGGGTTCCCCGGCCAGGAGATGAAGGACCTTGGGATAGGGAGACTTCATACGCGTGCCCTTGCCCGCGGCCAAAATGATCGTGGCCAACTTCATACCCACACCTCCACAAATAAAAAAGGGGCAACCGAAGTTGCCCCTTTTGGTCTCTTTGGATGAACGGGAATCTATCTAGCTGCTGGGCGCCTCACGTGTTCGGCCACCCGAAGGCGTACCAAAGCCCTCTGGAGCGCCGCCTGCGCCCGGGCTAGATCTATCTTCTCCGCCTTGGCCAGGGCCTCCTGGATGCGGCGTTCCGCCCGCTCCTTGGCCCGCAAGGCGCGTTCGACGTCTATCTCTTCCGCCCTCTCCGCGGCCTCGCAGAGGAAGGTGATCTTGTTGTTGCTCACCTCGCAGAAGCCACCGCTCACCGCAAGGTACTCCACCCGATCACCCACGCGATAACGCAACTCACCGATCTTGATGGCCGCCACCATCGGGGCGTGGTTAGCCAGGACACCGAACTCACCTGCCACCCCGGGCGCGGTAACCAGGTCTACTTCCTCACTAACCACTAGGCGGTCCGGTGTAACGATCTCCAAGAGAATACGAGCCATCATTAACCTCCAGCAGCCATTTGACGGGCCTTCTCCACGGCCTCCTCAATGGTACCCACCATGTAGAAGGCCTGCTCGGGGAGGTCGTCGTACTTACCTTCGAGGATCTCCTTAAAGCCCCGAATCGTGTCTTCGAGCTTCACGTAACGACCGGGAACTCCGGTGAACTGCTCGGCCACGTGGAAGGGCTGAGAGAGGAAACGCTGAATCTTACGAGCTCGGGACACGATGATCTTGTCCTCTTCGGAGAGCTCGTCCATACCCAAGATGGCGATGATGTCCTGGAGGTCCTTATAGCGCTGGAGCACCTGTTGGACCTGTCGGGCCACCTGGTAGTGCTCCTCACCCAGGATGTTCGGGTCAAGGATTCGGGACTGAGAGTCGAGCGGGTCCACGGCGGGGTAGATTCCGAGCTCGGCGATCTGACGCGAAAGAACCACCGTACCGTCCAGGTGGGCGAAGGTGGTAGCCGGAGCCGGGTCGGTCAAGTCGTCGGCCGGCACGTAGACGCACTGCAGAGAGGTAATCGAGCCCTTGGTCGTCGAGGTAATCCGTTCCTCGAGCGCACCCAAGTCCGTGGCCAGAGTGGGCTGGTAACCGACGGCCGAGGGGATACGACCGAGGAGCGCCGAAACCTCGGAACCCGCCTGGGTGAAGCGGAAGATGTTGTCGACGAAGAAGAGCACGTCCTGACCTTCTTCGTCACGGAAGTATTCCGCCACCGTAACTCCGGTGAGAGCCACTCGCGCACGGGCTCCCGGAGGCTCGTTCATCTGTCCGTAAACCAGGGCCGCTTTGTCGATAACCCCGGACTCCTTCATTTCGAGGTAGAGGTCGTTCCCTTCACGGGTCCGCTCTCCAACCCCGCAGAACACGGAGATACCACCGTGCTGCATAGCAATGTTGTGAATCATCTCCATCATGACGACGGTCTTGCCCACGCCAGCGCCGCCGAAGGTTCCCATCTTACCGCCTCGGGGGAAGGGAACCAGAAGGTCGAGCACTTTAACGCCAGTTTCAAGGACGCGGATGGTCACGTCCTGCTCGGTAAAGGCCGGGGCAGGACGGTGAATGGGATACTTCTTGTCGGTATTGATAGGTCCCGCTTCGTCCACCGGATCGCCGACCACGTTCATGATGCGGCCCAAAACCGCCTTTCCAACGGGAACAACGATGGGTTGCCCCGTGGCCATTACCTCCTGACCACGAGCCAAACCGTCGGTGGTGTCCATAGCGATGGTCCGAACAACGTTATCACCAAGGTGCTGCGCAACCTCGAGCACGAGATTCCATTCACGATCGTCAATGGCAGGGTTGGTCACCCGCAAGGCGTCAAGGATCTTCGGCACCTTACCCGGTGGGAACTCAACGTCCACTACGGGACCCGTAACCTGAACGATTTTTCCAATTACTTTTTCTTCGGCCATAACGCCTCTTCCTCCTTGTTAAACTTTGCTATCCTTTAAGGGCTTCCGCACTGCCCACCATATCCGTTAGCCCTTCCTCAGGGCCTCCGCACCGCCCACAATGTCCATCAACTCCTTGGTAATCGAAGCTTGACGCGTCTTGTTGAAGAGGAGCGTAAGGCTCTGGACCATGTCACCGCAGGCACGATTGGCGTTATCCATGGCCGTCATCCGCGCCGCTTGTTCACTGACCGCCGTCTCCAACATTCCGGCAAAGACGCGCGTGTTCACGTAAAGGGGCAAGATCTGTTCAAAAAGCTCCTCGGGCTCCGGCTCGTAGATGTACGAACCGGAAATCTTCTTCTCGGTCTCTTCCACCCCTTCTTCTTTTTCCACGGAGATGGGAAGGAGCTTTTCCGTCTTGGGGACCTGACGGACCACGTTGACGAAATATCCGTAGATGAGATAGGTCTCGTCTACCTCTCCGTCGATAAAGGCCCTCATCGCTTCCCGCGCCACCGCGCGCGCGTTGAACATCTCCACCCGGCTCATGATCTCTTCGTAGGACTCGCGCACGATGTCGAACTTCCGATAGTACTGCGCACCCTTCTTACCGACGCAGATGAGAGAGACATCCCGTCCTTTGGCGCGCTGCTCGCGAATAAACCGCTCGCAGGTATTGATGAGGTTGGCGTTGAAAGCTCCACAGAGCCCGCGGTCCGCCGTGATGAGGATGATCTCCACCTTCTTCACTTCCGGACGCTCCCGCATGAGCTCGAACTGCGAGGTGTTGACCGCGCCGGACCCCACGAGCTCGTGGATCACTTCCTTGAACTTGGTGGCGTACGGCCGAAACTTCTCCACCCGATCCTGGGCGCCGCGCAGTTTGGCCGCGGCCACCATGTTCATCGCCTTCGTAATCTGGCCAATCTTTTTGACCGCTTCTATCTTGCGCTTAATGTCTCTTAGGTTCGGCATCTTTCCTCACCTGTCCTCTTCTTTAGGGCACCGGAACCGGTTCTACGTTGTGCCGCGCCTTGAATTCTTCGTTGAACTCGGAAAAGACCTTCTTCATCTTCTCTTCCAACTCGGGGCTGATCTCCTGCTTCTCTTTGATCTCCTGATAGATCTCCGGATAACGAGAACCGATGAACTCGTAGAGCTCCTTTTCGTAATCCGCCAAGACGTCAAGCGGCATCTCGTCCAGGAAGCCTCGCGTTCCGGCGAAGAGGATGCAGACCTGCTTCTCTACCGGCAAAGGCTGATATTGCGGCTGCTTGAGGATCTCCGTCAGACGCGCACCACGGTGGAGTACCCGCTGCGTCGCACGGTCGAGCTCCGAACCGAACTGGGCAAAGGCGGCGAGCTCTCGATATTGCGCGAGCTCCAGACGGAGCCTACCAGCCACCTGTTTCATGGCCTTGATCTGAGCCGCACCTCCAACGCGGGAAACCGAAAGACCGACGTTAATCGCCGGACGAATACCGGCGAAGAAGAGGCTCGGCTCGAGATAGACCTGACCGTCGGTAATGGAGATAACGTTGGTCGGAATATAGGCCGACACGTCACCCTGGAGGGTCTCAACGATGGGAAGCGCCGTCAGCGAACCGGCACCGTGCTGCTCGTTGAGTTTCGCCGCCCGCTCCAGGAGACGGGAGTGGTTGTAGAAGATGTCGCCCGGATAAGCCTCACGGCCAGGAGGACGACGAAGGAGCAAGGACACTTCACGGTAGGCGTTGGCCTGCTTGGAGAGGTCGTCGTAGACGATCAAGGCGTGACGACCGGAATCACGGAAGTATTCGCCCATCGCACAACCGGCGTAAGGCGCGATGTACTGCAAGGTGGCCGGGTCGGAAGCGCAGGCCGCAACCACCGTCGTATATTCCATGGCTCCGTAACGCCGCAGGACCTCAACGATCTGGGCCACCGAAGCCTTCTTCTGCCCGGAGGCCACGTAGATGCAGTAGATGTCGCTGTCCTTCTGGTTGATGATGGAGTCGATACCGATGGCCGTCTTTCCCGTCTGACGGTCGCCGATGATGAGCTCACGCTGTCCACGTCCGATGGGGGTCATGGCGTCGATGGCCTTGAGCCCGGTGTACATGGGCTCGTGCACCGGACGGCGCTCAATGATACCCGGGGCCTTGAGCTCGATACGGCGGTACTCCTTGGTGTTGATGGGCCCCTTACCGTCTATGGGACGACCCAAGGGATCCACCACGCGACCGAGCACCGCCTCTCCTACCGGGACTTCCGCGATACGCCCGGTCCGCTTGGCGATGTCGCCCTCTTTGATCTTCGTGGCGTCACCCATGACGGGCACACCCACGTTGTCGAACTCGAGGTTGAGGGCGATTCCCATTTCGCCGCCAGGGAACTCAATGAGCTCCATGGCCTGGCAGTTACGCAGACCATAGACGCGGGCGATACCATCTCCGATGGAGATGACCACGCCCATCTCATTGAGATCTACCTTCTTCTCATACTCTTCAATCCGCTTCTTAATAAGATCGCTAATTTCTTCTACTCTGATCCCCTGCATCAGGACACCTCACCCCTTATAATGGATTCTTTAAATTTCTCTAACTGGGCCCGGATGCTACCATCCAGGACCAGATCACCTACCCTGGCCACCACTCCACCAAGGATGTCCGGATCTTCCACGATCTGGAGGACCACTTCCCGACCGATCTTCTTGGAAAGGGCTTCAGCCAGAGCCTTCTGCATCTCTTCATCCAAGGGCGTGGCCACGCGGACCTCAGCGCGCGCGATGCCGAGCTCCTCGTCGAGCAGCTGCTGATAAGCCGCCGCAATGTCGGCGATGAACTGGATGCGGCGCTTCTCCACCAACAGCCGCAGGAACTTGGCGACCGCCTCGTCCACCTGGAGCCCCTTGATCAGCTCCTCGACGATCTCCATCTTGAGATCCGGAGGATAGATGGGGCTCTCAAGGGCCTCCAAGATTTCGGGCTGACCCTTGAGAAACTCCGCCACGCGCTGGAGTTCCTCGCCGTACTCCTTGAACCGGCCGTCTTCCTTACCGGCAGCAAACAGACCCCGAGCGTACTTTAGGGCTATGATTGTCCTAATCACTAGTGCACCACCCTTTCGATGAATTCTTGGACCAGACGCTTATGGTCCTCAGGCGTGATCTTTTCACGAATAATCTTTTCCGCAAGCTGAACCGAAAGCTCCGCCACTTCCTTACGGAGCTCCGCTCGCGCCTTCTCTAGCTCTTGCTGCACGTAAAACTCGGCCTGTTGCTTGATGCGCTCCGCCGCGGCCTTGGCCTCGGCAATGATCCGCTCCTTCTCCTTCTCGCCCTGCTCGATGAAGGCCTCGATGATCTTCTTGGCCTCCTCCTCAAGCGTGGCGAGCTTCTTCTCGTATTCCTGATAGCGGGCCTCGGCCTCGCGACGCTTCTCCTGAAGTTCCTTGTACTCGTTCTCGATGGATTCGCGACGAGAACGGAACATATCAACGATGGGCTGACGCCCGAATTTGATCAGGATGATCAAGAGGGCGAGGAAGTTGACCGTCCACCAGAGGAGATTGCGCAGCTGCGACTTGGTTACGTGGGGCTTGACCTCGTGCGCACCGTGCTCACCACCGTGGACCGCCTCGTGCGCGGCCTCACCCACGGCCTCCGCCCCGTGCTTCACCGCCTCTCCCAGGGCTTCGGCCCCGTGCTTCACCTCGGTGGCCGCCTCGTGCGCCGCCTCTCCTACGTCGTGAGCCGCCTTTTCCACCTGCTCGTGGACCGCCGGGGCCTCATGACCCTCCTGCGCCCACACCGGTACCGCTAACGCCAAAACCAACCCGAGAAAAAGAGCCCCTAAAAACCGGCCGATCATAAAGACCTCCCCAAGAGCTTCTGCGCAATGGACATCGCAAAGGTTTCGATCTGCGCCTGAAGAGACTGCTTGACCTGCTGGAGCTGCTGGGAGAGCTCGGAGAGCATCTGCTTCTTGAGCTGCTCGGCCTCCTTGGTGGCCGCCTCAAGAATCTTCCGCTCCTCCGCCTTGGCCATCTGCTTGAGCTCCTCCCTCTTGCGCATGGCCTCCATGCGGGCCTCGTTCAGGCGCTGCTGATACTGCTGAAGCGCTTCCTCCGCCCCGCGGGTAAAACGTTCGATGTCTTCCCGCAAACCGTTGAACTTCTGCTCCCGGTCTTTGAAGATCTGCATGACCGGCTTGATGAGGATGACGTTCAGGATGGCGGTGAGGATGAGAGCTTCGATGATCTGGATCCAGAGAGTGATGTCAAAACTCAGCATCTATAAACCCCTCTTTTTGGGAATTTTAACTGAATTGCCATTCATGATGGCGCTTTTACATCATTTCAGATGGCGTGTCAAAGGTCTTTTAAGGGCCAAAAAAGGCAATTTAAGGCGAAAAATTCAGTTTTTGTAATTCTATCAGCTTAACGTCCGCTTAACGGAAGGAATAGCGCTTGCGAGAAATGCTTAGAGCCAGGCCTATCGCCATGAGATTGACCAGAACCGACGATCCTCCGTAACTGAGGAACGGGAGGGGGACGCTGGCCACGGGCAGGAGATGGAGGATGCCTCCCAGATTGATAAACGCCTCCCAGAAGATCATGATGGCCACCCCCGCGAGAATCGTGCGGCCCAAAGGTTCCCGCACCTCTATCGCCAGACGCAACAGACGGTAGATGAGCGCCCCGAAGAGGAGGATCACCGTGGCCGCCCCGATGAACCCCCACTCCTCGGCCCAGACGGCAAAGGCCAAATCCGTGTGTTTTTCCGGAAGATAGTTGAGCCGGCTCGAGAGCCCCTCCTTGAAGCCGAAGCCCGTGAGCCCCCCGGAACCCACGGCGATGAGGGCCTGCAAGATCTGGTAGCCGCGATCCAGGCGAAAGGCCTCGGGATTGAGGAACGCCGCCACCCGCGCCCGCTGATAGGGTTTCAGGACCATCCAGACCTTGGGACCCAGGGTCACCGCCGCAACCAGCACGATCACCGCCAGCCCGATGAGCAACCTTCGCGGGACACCGGCCAAAAAGACGTAGGAGAGATAGATGAGAAAGAGCATTCCGCCCTGATCGAGGTCTCCGGCCGCCACCAGGACGATGGGCGGAAAGGCCAGGAGGGTGAGGATGCCGAAGGTGCGGAGATCGAGGTGATCCTGATCCCGCCGGTGAAGGACGAGAGAGAAGACGAGGATCAGGACGAGCTTGGCAAACTCCGAGGGCTGGATGCCCACACCGGCTATGCGCAACCAGCGCGTGTGTTTGAGGTCGAGGATGAGCAGGACGAGCAGGAGAAAGAGGTAGATCCCGAAGATGAGGCGCGGTGAGAGCAAGCGCTGATAGTCGCTCAGGGCTATGGCCATCATGAGGAGGAACCCCAGGCCGAACCAGACCATCTGTTTCTTGAAGAGGAGCCCCCCCATCGTGGCGCTCGCCTGATTGAGCGCCCCGCACACCAGGAGGATGATGACGAAGAGGATGAGCCAGCCGTCAATCTTTAGCGAATGTTGCCCTAGTTTCACGAAGGATGCTCTCCCTTGAAGTAAGCTTTGAGAAACTTGCCGGCGATGGGGGCCGCCGCCGAGCCACCGTGCCCCCCGTGCTCCACGAAGACGACGATCACGATCTCGGGCTTCTCCGCCGGCGCAAAGGCCATGAACCAGGCGTGGTCCCGCTTGAGATAGGGGAGTTTCTTGCTGTGGATGCGCTTTTTCATGCCCACCACCTGGGCCGTTCCGGTCTTTCCGCCGACGGTGATGTCTTCCATGCGCGCGGCCCGGCCCGTGCCCTCCTTGCCGTTTACCGCCGCCACGAGCCCCTTCTTCACGTAGTAGAGGGTGCGCGGCTTCACCGGTAGCTTGCCGTCCTTCTGCGGTCTGAACTCGTCCACGACTTCCCCGTAGGGGTCGAGGAGCTGAACCACGCACCAGGGCCGATAGAGCGTGCCGCCGTTGACCACCGCCGAAAGCAGCTTGGCCAGCTGGAGGGGCGTGACCTTGAGCGCCCCCTGGCCGATGGCCACGTTTAGCGTCTCACCCTTCTGCCAGGGTTCGTGAAAGACGCGCATCTTCCAGGCCCTGTCCGGGACGAGCCCGGCCTTCTCCCCCGGGAAACCGAGGCCCGTGGGGCGTCCGAGCCCGCACGCGCGCGCCATGCGGGAAAGATAGTCTATCCCCACTTCTTCTCCCACGCGGTAGAAGTAGACGTCGCAGGAGACCTCAAGGGCCTTCACCAGATTGACTTCCCCGTGCCCCCAGGAACGCCAGCAACGAAAGATGCGGCGCCCCAGCCGATAGTAGCCCTTGCAGAAGAAGGTCGTCGCCGGGGTGACGACCCTTTTTTCAAGCGCGGCCATGGCCGTGACCACCTTGAAGGTGGAGCCCGGAGGATAGGCCGAAAAGGCCTTGTTCAGCAGGGGGTGCTTCTCGTCTTTCCGGATCTTTTCCCATTCCTTGGGCGGGAAGCCCTTGACGAAGTACATGGGATCAACCCCGGGATGACTCACCAGGGAAAGGAGGCGTCCGTCCCGGGGATCCATGACCACGATGGCCCCGGCCTGTCCTTCCAGCAACCGATGGGCCAGACGCTGCCAGAAGACGTCCACGGTGAGGACGAGGCTTTCGCCCATCACCGGCGCCTCCTCGGCCACCACCCGGCGGATGCGGCCCCGCGCGTCTATCTCCACGAGCCTCCGGCCTTTTCTGCCCCTCAGCCGCTCGTCGAACTGGGCCTCGAGCCCGGCCCGGCCCAGGAAGTCGTCGGCGGTAAAGCCCTGCGGGGCGAGCCTCTTGAGTTCCTCGGCGTTGATGCGGGAAACGTAGCCCACCAGATGGAACAATTCGGACCCGAAAGGATAGTAACGGGTGGGCTCGACGATGATGTCCACCCCGGGCAGGAAATAGCGGCGGGCCTCGATCTTCGCCACCGTGTCGCGGTCGAGGTCAAAGGCCAGGATGACCTGATTGGTGCCCGTGCCGCGGCGGGCCAGGAGATAGCGTTGCTTGAGCGAAGGGAACTCTTCCCCCAGGATCTCGGCCAGACGCTTGAGGATCTCGTCTCCCTGCGGCCCGCGGATGATCTTGGGATCCACCGCCAGGGCAAAGGAAGGAGAATTGCCTGCAAGGAGGATCCCCCGACGATCGTAGATGTTTCCCCGCGGGGCCGAGAGGAGGAAGACCTTGAGGCTCCGGCGGCGCGCCAGCTCGCGATAGTGCTCGCCCTTGATTATCTGGAGGAAAAAGAGCTTCAGAAAGAGGAGGAGAAAGACCCCCGCGATGAAGATGATCGTCCCGCGAAGGCGGCGCTCGAAAGGGTCCGGTTCTTCGGGGCTAAACAGTTGATGATATCTCAAGGAAGTTCCTCACCAAGGAAAATTGGCAAAAGACCCAGCAGAGGAAACCCCAAGTGAGGGTCCCCAGAAGGAGTCGCCCTATAAAATAAAACCCCGGCACCGGGAGAGGAAGTTCCAACAGCACGGGAATGATCCAGAGGCGCAGGAGCTCGCAAACGGAGATGGAGATGAGGAGCGAGACCAGCGCCGGGAAAAAGCCCCTCAGGGCAAGCTTCCTCTTGAGCTGCCAGAAGAGGAAGAGCCCGAAGGCATAGGCGATGACCGACGAACCGGGCACGAGGAAGGAAAAGGTGTCGTTCACCAGCCCCCAGAAGAAGACCGCCAGGAACAGATGCCAGGAAGGGAACCGCCAGAACAGACCGCCCAGGAGGAGCGGAAAGAAGGGATCGAAGAGCGGGGGGCCGAAGACCGCCGCCAGGAACTGATAGAAGAGGAACACCAAGAGGAGCAGCAGATGATAGATGAGGACTCTCATTTCTTGGGCTTCTTCTGGAGGACGACGACCTCCTCCAGGGATTCAAAGTCAACCGCGGGTTCCACCTCGATGGGGCGAAAGAGCCCCTTGAGGCGCCCGGGATAGATCCGTTTCACGGTGCCCACGAGGATTCCCTTGGGATACACCCCGTCGAACCCGGAGGTGATCACGAGATCGTTTTCGCGGACGTCGGCTTCCGCGGGCACGTAGTCCAGCAGGCAGACGTCCTTCCCCTGCCCCCGCAGGATGCCGCGCTGGCGGGAACGCTGCACCAACACGTCCACGGCGCTCGAAGGGTCGAGCAGGAGGAGCACCTTGGCGTAGTGGTCTTCGGCCGCCACCACCTGGCCCACCAGAGCCGCGCCCTTCCGCGGAGCGGCGCTGAGCACGGGCATCTCCGGGAGGACGCCGTCCTTGATGCCCTTGTTGATGACGACCATGGCCTGCCAGCTACCCAGGGGCTTGCCGATGATCTGGGCCTCGACGACCTCGCCCTCCACGAAGGAAGAGACCTTCAGCAGACGCGCGAGCCGTTCGTAGGCCTTTTCTTTTTCCTTGAGGCGGGCCAGTTCCGCCTGCAACTGGAGGATCTCCCTCCTCAGCCGCTCGTTCTCTTCCGCCACCCCCACCAGCCAGAGGTACTTCCGCCAGAGGGAGCGCAGACCGAATCCGCCCTCGCTGGCCTTCTCCGACCAGGGCCCGAGCAGCTTGAGATTCAGGCGCTCTCCGTAGGAGAGCTTCTTTTCCCCGCCAAGCCCGCCGAAGACAAGCGTCATGGCCACCATCCCAAGGAGGATCAGGAGGAAGAGGGAAAGTATTTTCCGAGGGCGGGAAGAAGAAGACACGGGCTATCGCAGCATTATCTCTCGTAGGATGTGGATGTTGTCCAGAGCACGACCAGAACCAAGCACCACCGAACAGAGGGGATCTTCGGCCACGATCACCGGAAGCTGCGTCTCCTGGCGGATGAGACGGTCGAGGTTCTTGAGGAGGGCACCGCCTCCGGTGAGCACGATCCCTTTGTCCACGATATCCGCCGCGAGCTCCGGCGGGGTCTGTTCCAGCGCATCCTTGATGGCCTCGACGATGATGTCCACCTGTTCCTGGATGGCCTCGCGGATCTCCTCCGCGTTGACGGTGATGGTCTTCGGAACACCGGTGATGAGGTCACGGCCCTTG
>Ga0256835_1000366_pt1 | contig 34363 bp, 29 predicted proteins | sample PIR30metaG_FD_185972 | JGI IMG/M metagenome (GOLD analysis project Ga0256835, IMG submission 185972) | Hydrothermal vent microbial communities from East Pacific Rise, Pacific Ocean - PIR-30 | ecosystem: Environmental > Aquatic > Marine > Hydrothermal vents | place: Pacific Ocean: East Pacific...
CGCCATGGCGTCGGTCTTGCGCAGGTCTTCCGGGTCGCCGGACGTACACACCCAGCGGAAAGGACCAAAACCGTAGTCGAAGAAAAGGGGACCCATGATATCTTCCACATACGAACGATAACGAAAAGCACCGTCCTCACGGAAGATGTCGGCGCCGGCACGTCCCGCCTCGAGGAGGAAGGCATTGCCGTAATCCCAGAAATACATCCCGCGGGCGGTCATGGCATTGATCGCAGCCACATGGCGCCGCAGCGAGGCATGCACCTGCTCGCGGAAACGCTCCGGATCGTCAGCCATCATACGGTTGGCCTCATCGAAAGAGAGCCCTGCAGGATAGTACCCCCCGCCATAGGGATTGTGCAGGGAGGTTTGGTCGGAACCCAGCTCCACCTCAATGTTCCTGTCGACGAGCGCCTCCCACAAATCGACAACGTTCCCCAGGTAGCCGATCGAGACAGCCTCTTTGTTACGGCGGGCCTCTTCCATGCGCCGGAGTATGGTCTCCAGATCGTCGTACATCTCATTCAGCCAGCCCTGGTCGTAGCGTTTTTTGATGGCGGCGGGGTTGATCTCGGCGATGACACCCACGGCGCCGGCGATGACGGCGGCTTTGGCCTGGGCGCCCGACATCCCGCCGAGGCCCGAGGTGACGAAGACCCGCCCCCGCAGGGTGTCGCCCGCTCCCAACGCCTTCCGGCCGGCATTGAGCACCGTGATGGTCGTGCCATGTACGATGCCCTGGGGACCGATATACATGAACGAGCCGGCGGTCATCTGACCATACTGGCTCACCCCCAAGGCATTGAAACGCTCGTAATCATCCATCGATGAATAATTTGGGATCACCATGCCGTTGGTGACCACCACCCGTGGCGCCTCGCGATGGGAAGGGAACAACCCCAGGGGATGACCGGAATACAGCACCAGCGTCTGCTCGTCGGTCATCTCGGCCAGGTATTTCATCGTCAACCGGTACTGGGCCCAGTTCTGGAAGACAGCCCCATTGCCGCCATAGGTGATCAGCTCGTGCGGGAACTGGGCCACCGCCTCGTCGAGATTGTTCTGGATCATCAGCATGATGGCTGCCGCCTGTACCGAACGGTGCGGGTATTCGTGGATAGGCCGTGCATACATCCTGTATCTCGGCCGGAAACGGTACATATAGATGCGACCGTAACGCCGCAGCTCTTCCGCGAACTCCGGCGCCAGCACCTCATGGAAACGCCCGGGAAAATACCGCAAGGCATTCTTCAGGGCCAGCTTCTTTTCTTCCCTTGTCAGAACATTCCGCCGCCGCGGTGCGTGGCTCACCGAGGGGTCCCGCTCGCCCGGCGCCGGCGGCGGCTCTTCGGGAACACCTGCCAAAATGTCCCGGCGAAACTCTTCCAATGTCATCGTATCTGTGGTTTTAGGGTTCATCCTGTAAATTTACAATATTTCTCCCCATTATCTTCCCACCCCTGCCACTGGCAAACTTTTTACTATCTTTGGAACGAACAAAAAATTCCAGCCATGAAAATCAAGAGTACTTTTATATGGATCGGAGTACTACTGGTGGTGGTCCTCTCAATGATTTCCTCGTACAACAAGATGGTACGTTACGAGGAAGAGGTTCGTTCGCAATGGGCCCAGGTAGAGAACGTCTATCAGCGTCGTGCCGACCTGATCCCCAACCTGGTGAACACGGTGAAAGGGTATGCTGAGCATGAGAAGTCGACCCTCACCCAGGTGATCGAAGCACGAGCCAAAGCCACGTCGGTACGGGTCGACCCCGACAAGCTCGACCCGCAGTCGTTGCAGAAGTTCCAGGCTGCTCAGGACCAGCTGAGCGCAGCCCTGGGGAAACTGCTGGTAGTGGTCGAGCATTATCCCGAACTGAAAGCCAACCAGAACTTTCTGGAACTGCAGGCCCAACTCGAAGGCACGGAAAACCGTATTGCTACCGAACGGCGGCGTTTCAACGAGGTGACACGCAAGTACAACACCTTCATCAAACGCTTCCCGCAGGTGCTCTATGCCCGCCTCTTCGGGTTTGAGGAGAAAGGATACTTCAAAGCTGCCGAAGGGGCTGAGAAAGCACCGGAGGTAAAGTTCTGACGGGCCGATGAAACCTTCCAAATTCTTTTCCGCCGACGAGAAAGAACGCATCCTCGAGGCGATCCGCGAGGCCGAACGCAACACCTCGGGAGAGATACGCGTACATGTCGAGGAGGAGTGCAAGACCGACGTCCTCGACCGGGCAGCATATATCTTTGCCCGCCTGAAGATGCACAAAACCCGTTTGCGCAACGGCGTGCTCTTCTACCTGGCCCTCAAAGACCGCAAGTTCGCCATCCTGGGCGATGCCGGCATCAACCGGGTGGTACCGGAAGGATTCTGGGACAACATCAAAGAGGAGATGCAACGCCTCTTCAAGGAGGGAAAGATCACCGAAGGCCTGGTAAAAGGGATCCTCATGGCCGGCGAAAAGCTGAAAGAACACTTTCCATGGCAGGAAGATGATGTGAACGAGCTCTCCGATGAGATCTCTTTCGGGGACAAAATGAAGAAGGAGAAGTCATGAAAAAGATCCTGACAGCACTGCTGCTGGTGCTGACGGCGTGGACAGCTGCCCCCGGCGCCGACGACGTGTTCCCGCCGCGGCCGGCACCGCCGCGTCTGGTGAACGACCTCACCGGCACTTTCCTCACCCCGCAAGAGGCTGCACAGCTGGAAACCAAACTCGAGCAGTTCGCGCGCGAGACCTCCACACAGATCGCCATCGCCATCGTCCCCGACCTGCACGGCTATGCCCCCGGCGACTATGCCACACGCCTCGCCGAAAAATGGGGTGTGGGACAAAAAGGAAAAGACAACGGCATTCTGATCCTGGTGAAGCCCAAGACCGCCACGGAAAAAGGCGAGGTGTTCATCGCCACCGGCTATGGTCTCGAAGGCGCCGTCCCCGATGCCGTAGCCAAACGGATCATCATGAACGAGATCCTCCCCGAGTTCCGGCGGGGCAACTATTACGCCGGTCTCGACAAGGCCGTCACACGCCTGATGGAGCTCACGCGGGGAGAATACACTGCCGAGGAATATCTGCAAAAGTCCGAAGGGAAAGAAGGCGGGTCGGTACTGGCCCTTCTGATCATGTTCTTTCTGTTTTTCCTCTTTATCTTTGGGGGCTCACGCCGCCGGCGGCACACGACGTTCGGGGGCAGTGTCCCTCTATGGACGCTCTTTTTCCTTGGCGGTGCCGGCCGTGGCGGGGACTTCGATGATTTCTCCAGTGGCAGCGGCACCTTTGGCGGCGGTTTTGGCGGCTTCGGCGGCGGCAGTTTCGGCGGCGGCGGCGCCGGCGGCAGCTGGTAAGGCCCGCCCCAGACGCTCACCCATCCGCACGGCCGTCTCCAGACCGTTGGCCGTGTTCACCAGCAGGTCCTCATCGATGAGGATCCGTCCCGGCTGCAACAACAACACCACCGTCGACCCTCCGAAACGGAAAAATCCCTTCTCCTCCCCCTTCACCACACGCGGTCCGCGGTGGGTCTGGACGATCGAACCCACCATCGTCGCCCCCACCTCGGCCATGACCATCCGACCGAAACGGTCGCTCTCGATCACCGTATAACCCCGCTCGTTCTCACACAACAACCGCACACGACGCCGCAGCGCCAAAGGGTTCACAGAGTAGTACGAACCGTCGATCCGCTTCTCGTACAACACCTTCCCGTCCACCGGATAATGAAAACGATGGTAATCCACCGGCGCCAGACGAATGATGAACATGCTGCCATGGGCGAACATCCGGGCCAGCGCCGTATCCCCTAAAAATGCCGGCAAGTCGAATCGGTTGCCTTTGATCAGGAAATCTTCCCCCGTGACATCCCTGTATGCCAACACCTTTCCGTCAGCGGGGGAAACCAGCACCGCCGGGTCGGGGTCGATCCGCCGTGCATCCGCCCGCAACCGCCGCATGAAGAAATCGTTGAACGACCCGTACACCGTATCGCGGAACTGTGACATGTCGATATCATACTCCCGGACAAAAGGTGCGATCTTCTTCACCGACGAGGGACGGTCCATCATCCTGCCGTAGATCTCCGAGACGAATTTCCGTTTCACCAGGGCATTGAGTGTCAGCTCGCCGGCAGGGTTATCGTACAGCCACAGCAGCCAACGTTCCCCGGGGATCTTTTCCGTCACCAGTTGGCCGCTGTGGCGGTCGACGTACTGCACCGGTGCTTCGTCGCGCGGCACATGCACCACCACCAGCAGGAGCAACACCCCCGCGAGATAGAACATCAATCGTTTATTCACCCCTTCTTTGATCATATTTTTCGCTTATCCCCTTCCAAATATTCTGCCAAATGTTCTTTCTCACACGATCTTTTTCGTCCCCGGCAGATCCCCCAGGTAAGGCAAGGTACGGATCATGATCCGCAGGTCCAGCAGGGGGTGGTAATTGCGGGCATAGGTCAGGTTGATATTTTTCAACACCTCCGGATCCGTCCGGTCGCAACGCAAGGTGGTAGCCGGACACACCACGGCCGGTGGCAGCGGGGGCAGGTCATCCGTACCGGTACCGGCACAGTACCCCACCCACGTGGCTTTCCCGGTGAACACCCGGTAGAGGTTGCGGAAAAAGCCCCCCCGCCGTCGCACCATAAGGATGAGAAGAGGACTGAGGCTCAGTAGCAAGAGGGAGGAAAAAAGGTCGAAAGCCCGCTTTTTCTTGCGGTTCGTACGTTGAGAAAGGGCGTTGAGCTCGACAAAATAGAGTTCTCCCGGCCGCTCGATGGAGGTGCTCCCGACGATGGGACTCCCCTCGGGCAAGGCCACTTTGAACTCCACCGGCACGGCCGCCAGACGGTTCATCGTCCGGATGATCTCTTCGGCTCGGTTGTCGACAGCCGAAAAGATGATCTCCCGGATGCCTTCCACCCTGACGATGTCGGGCACTTGCCCGAGACGTTCCTCTCCTTTTTCTTTTCCGACAGGGGGAAGGCATCGCACCACCTCGGCGTTGAGTTCAAGCTTTTCCAGAAAACGGCGGATACGTTCACACTCCTCTTCCCCGCCGACGACGAGGATCCGCTTGCGCTTTTTGCCGGACAGTTCGAACAGCTCTGCCGGCAGCAGGCTCAATAACAGCCGCACCCCCACACCGGCGACCATCCCCCACAGGGCGCCGGCAAGGATCAGCACCCGCGAAAAACGGAGATACACCGGCAGCAGGGCATACACCACCAGGATCACCAAAGTACCGACCCCTATCCCACGCATCACACGCCCCAGTCGCACCGGCCGACGGTATCCCCCCGCCAGCCACACCGACACCACCCACACCAACACATAGGCCGGGATGACATACTGCCGGAACAACGGGGAATACACTCCTTCGGTCTGAAAGCGAATCCGCTCCCATACCGGCACGAAAAAGTGGTAACCTCCAATCCACAGGATAGCGTCCAGCAGAGGATAAAAGAGGGCTTCCGCCACCCTCCGCAACGCCGAGAGGACCGCCCGCAGGTATATGGCCGGACGGATCAACATGCCGATCACCCCTGCCTGTCGCGGGGAAAAATGCTTGCCCGCAAAGATGAGCATCGCCTGATAGAACAACTTCACATAGTTGAGCGACCCTTTCCGCGTGCTCTCCCCCTTGTAATGGATGATCGTCGCCTCCGGATAGTAGTATATGCGGTACCCTTCCTGCAGGATACGGTAAGAGAGGTCGATATCCTCACCATACATGAAATACTCCTCATCCAGTCCCCCGATCTTCGTCAGCACCTCAGCCCGGAGCATCATGAAGGCCCCGGTGAGCACCTCCACGGGATGGGTCTCATCGGGATCGAGATGACCCAGGTAATAACGGTTGAAACGTTTGGAACGGGGGAAGAGGGCCGCCAGGCCGAAGATCTTGTAAAAAGCAACCATCGGCGTGGGGAAGGCCCGCTTCGACTCGGGCAGGAAATTGCCTTTGCCATCAATCATCTTCACCCCCACGGCCCCTGCATCGGGATGTTCGTCCATGAAACGCACCACCTTGGCCAGGGTGTTTTCCTCGATGAGGGTGTCGGGATTGAGCAGCAGGACATACCGTCCCTGCGCCACGGCAATGCCTTGATTACAGGCTCTGGCAAAACCGACGTTCTCGTGGTTCCTGATCAATCGCACAGCCGGGAACTTCTCCTGCAACATCGGCACCGTGCCGTCGACCGAGTTGTTGTCGACGACGATGATCTCCCCGCCGGCGGTTTCCTCCAGCGCCCGCTGCACCGAATATAGACACGACTCGAGGAAATACCGGACATTGAAACTGACGATGATGACGGATACGTCCACAGGCGCTGAAGAATGTTTCAGCAAATATACAAAAAGGGTCAGGGAAACAAGGAGTCTCAGCGGCCGTGCTGCTCCATCTCCTCACGGATCACGCGCGCCAACCGCTCCACACCGATACGGTTCTCCTCTTTCGAAGCATAGGAAAAATTGATGCGGATGGTGTTACGACCGCCATTGTCTGCAAAGAAGACATTGCCTGCCACGAACGCCACCTTGTGGACGATCGCTTTACGCAGCAACCTCTCCGCATCCATCCAGGGAGGGAGGGTGACAAAGAGGAAGAGTCCCCCTTCCGGCTCGGTCCATCTGACCCCTTCGGGCATATGCTTCCGGAAGCCTTCGAGCATCAGGTCCCTTTTCTCTTTATAGAGTTGTACCACCCGCCGGAGGTTCTTTTCGAAATGTCCCGAGGCCAGGTATTCGGCCGCCACCTTCTGGAGGAATACCGGCGTACAGAGGTCGGCCGTCTGTTTGGCCATGACGAACTTCTCGATGATCCGGGTATCGGCCACCACCCAGCCGATACGGAAACCGGGGACGAAGATCTTCGAGAAAGTGCCGAGGGTGATCACCCGTCCGCTCGTGTCGAGGGCTTTCATCATGGGCTGGGGCGTTCCCTCGAAACGGATCTCGCGGTAAGGGCTGTCCTCGAGGATCAGCAGATCGTACTCTTCGGCCAGCTCGAGGATACGGCGCCGGCGCCGTTCGGTGAGGGTGATGCCGGCAGGGTTCTGGAAGTCGGGGATCAGGTAGATGAACTTGACCTTTTTCCCTTGCTGGCGCAGCTCGCTCAGCACGGAGGCCAGTTCGTCGGTGCGCATTCCTTCATCGTCGAAGGGAATTCCCACCAGGCGTGCGCCATAGGCACTGAAAGCGCTGATGCCGCCGAGATAGCTGGGGGAGCCGCAGATGACCACGTCGCCGGGATCGAGGAAGATCTTGCCCATCAGGTCGAGCCCCTGCTGGGAGGCGGTCGAGATGACCAGGTTCTCCAAAGCGGCCTGCACCCCTTCCTTCCGCAGCCGCTCCAGCAGCAACTCCCGCAAACGGACATCCCCCTCCGTCAAACCATATTGCAGCGACGCCGGCCCCTCCTCCCGCAATACTTTCACCATGATCTCCTCAAGCACCTCCACCGGGAACGACTCCGGTGATGGCAAACCTCCTGCAAAAGATATGATGTCGGGCTGTTGCGTCAGCTTCAGCAGCTCGCGGATGGCCGAGCGCTTCATGTTCCCAGCGATGCGCGAAAAACGCCCGCTCACCGTGATCCCCATCTCTCTCTCCTTTTTTTCTTTTTCTAAATATCGGAAATTACCGCGAGAAACACAAGGAATGACGCATGTTATACATCACATGCATAACAATACATCGCTGCCAGCCCAAGATGTACTGTCAAAAACGGAATGTCTCTTCGAATGGGGTGCGGTTGGCGATCGAACGGCCGAGGGTGACCTCGTCGGCATATTCCAGCTCGCCTCCCACGGCCACCCCCCGTGCGAGGGTCGTAATCTTCAGACCACTGTCGCGAAACCTGCGGAAGAGGTAGAAGTTGGTGGTATCTCCTTCCATGGTGGGACTGAGGGCCAGGATGATCTCTTTGACCTCCCCTTTTTTCACCCGCTCTTCGAGGGGGGACACCACCAGATCGTCGGGGCCGACGCCGTCGACGGGTGAGATCAGCCCGCCCAACACGTGATATACGCCGTGGTACTGGCCGGTGTTCTCGATGGCCATCACATCCTGCGGCCCCTCCACCACACAGACGGTACTGTGGTCACGGTGCGGGCTGGCGCATATATCACACACCTCCTTATCGGAAATATTGTTGCAGACGCTGCAATAACGGATCTCATCACGCAGGCGGAGGAGGGTCTCGCCGAAACGGCCGATCACCTCTTTGTCCTGCCGCAAAAGGAAAAGCACCAGCCGCAGGGCGGTCTTGCGCCCGATCCCCGGCAAGCCGGCGAACACTTCCACCGCCTCCTCCAGTAACTTCGACGAATATTTCGAGAGCTCCATGGTCTTTCGTGTGTCAAAATTACTTCACCCGTCCCGAAAATACAATTCTCGCTCCCCGTTCTATGGAGGTTTTCCCAAAATCCCTATCTTTCGGACCGCAATATCTGTCCGATGAAACCACTTTTTCTGGCCCTGATCATCGCTGGTTATTTTGTGCTGTTGCTGGTCATCTCCTTGATCACGGGGAAGAATGCCGGCAACAAGGGGTTCTTTCTGGGCAACCGTCGTTCACCGTGGTATGTGGTGGCCTTTGGCATGATCGGCGCTTCCCTTTCCGGCGTCACCTTCATCAGCGTACCCGGGTGGGTGGGCGAAAGCCAGTTTGCCTACATGCAGATGGTACTGGGTTACCTGCTGGGATATCTTTTCATCGCCGAGGTATTGATGCCCCTCTATTACCGTCTCAACCTCACCTCCATTTACACCTACCTGTCCACCCGCTTCGGCCGTGCTTCGTACAAGACCGGCGCCTCCTTTTTCCTCCTCTCCCGTATCATCGGCGCCTCGTTCCGTCTCTTCCTGATGGCCACCGTATTGCAGATCACCATCCTCGGAAAGTGGCACGTGCCCTTCTGGATCACGGTGATCCTCACCATCCTCCTGATCTGGCTCTACACCTTCCGGGGCGGCATCAAGACGATCATCTGGACCGACACACTGCAGACCACCTTCATGCTGCTTTCGGTGATCCTTACCGTCATCTTCATCGCCCGGCAGATGGGACTCGACTTCGGGGGGATGGTACGGACGATCCGCGAGAGCGACTATTCCCGTATCTTCTTTTTCGACGACTGGCACGACAAGCGCTTCTTCCTGAAGCAGTTCCTCAGCGGGGCGTTCATCACCATCGTGATGACCGGCCTTGACCAGGACATGATGCAGAAGAACCTCAGCTGCCGGAATATTGGCGAGGCGAAGAAGAACATGTACTGGTTCAGTATGGTGCTGGTTCCGGTGAACCTGCTGTTCCTTTCGCTGGGGGCCCTGTTGTACCTCTTCGCCGCCCACCGGGGTATCCCCGTTCCGGAACGTGCCGACGAGCTGTTCCCCCTGATCGCCACGGGCGGCTATCTTCCGGCGGTGGTGTCGGTCTTCTTCATGCTGGGACTCATCGCCGCCGCCTATTCGAGTGCCGACTCGGCCCTGACGGCGCTGACCACCTCGTTCACCGTCGACATCCTCGGCACCGAAGGCCGTGGCGACGAGGAGGTCAAAAGGATACGCATGCGTGTCCATATAGCCGTCTCTGCCGTGATGGTGGGGCTCATCCTCCTGTTCCGTGCCATCAACGACGAGAGCGTCATCAGCGCCCTCTTCACCGCCGCCGGGTACACCTACGGTCCGCTGCTGGGACTCTACGCTTTCGGACTCTTCACTCGCTGGAAGGTGCGTGACCGTCTGGTGCCCTTCGTAGCCATCCTCTCCCCCGTGATCTGTTACGTGCTCCACCTGAACTCCGAAGCCTGGTTCAACGGATACCGCTTCGGCTTCGAGATGCTCATCCTCAACGGATTGATCACCTTCGCCGGCCTCTGGCTCATCCGGAAAAAAGCTGCACAACTTCAACCTGCCTGACCATGAACCCTGTCGCTGACAAACCCACCCACATCTCCCGCATCCGCGTCCGCTATGGCGAGACCGACCGCATGGGGGTGCTCCACCACAGTGTATATCCCCTCTACCTTGAGGAGGCCCGCACCGACCTGATGCGCCGCTCAAAGATCACCTACAAGGAACTGGAAGATTCGGGCATCATCTTTCCGGTACGCGATATCCATATCACTTTCCTCCACCCCGCCTTTTACGACGACATCATCTCCGTGAAGGTGACACTCGAGGAGATCCGCGGAGTACGGATCCTTTTCTCCTACGTACTCACCAACGAAGAGGGGACAAAAGTGGCAGAGGCGACCACAGAGCTGATCTTCACCGATGCGAAGACTTTCCGGCCCATCCGCCCCCCCGAAGAGATCGTAAAGATGCTGACGGAGATCCGCTGAGTTTTACCGCACCTCGAAGTCAAGGAGAAGACGCTCGCCGATATATGCCTGAAGACGGTCGCCCTGTTTTACGGGACCCACCCCTGCCGGTGTGCCGGTAAAGATGAGGTCGCCTGTACGGAGGGTGATGAAACGCGACACATACGCGATCAGCTCATCAAAGGGAAAGATCAGGTCGGCCGTACTGCCCTGTTGGACGGTCTGGCCGTTGACATCGAGGCGGAAGAGGATGGGATCGGGAAGCTCTTCGCGCGGGATGAACCCTCCCAGCGGTGCCGAACCGTCGAAGGCTTTGGCCACCTCCCACGGCAGCCCCTTGGCCTTGCACTCGCGCTGCAGATCCCGCGCCGTAAAATCGATGCCGATACCGACAGCGTCATAATAACGCCGGGCAAACGCTCTCTCCACCGCCTTCCCCATGCGCGAAACACGTAACACCAGTTCCACCTCGTGATGCACCTCCTGCGAAAAATCCGGCAGATAAAAAGGTTTGTTATCCGTCAACAAGGCTGTGTCCGGCTTCAGGAAAAAGACAGGCTTCTCCGGCACGGCATGGTTCAGCTCTTTCGCATGTTTGGCATAATTACGGCCGATACAGATGATCTTCATAAACCGTCACTTTCCAAATTCGCGCAGCCGGATGCGGGTGAGCACCCGCTTGGTGTATTCGGGAAAGTCACCGTTCATCATCCAGCTGTAATAGGCAGGATCCTTCTTCAGCACGTCTGCCACCCGCTGTCCTTTGTATTTCCCGAAGTTGAACACCTCTTCGTCCTTTTCGTTATAGATGATCCGCCCCATCAGATCGACATTGCGGGTATGGGAAGTGAACTTTGCCAGGTAGTCCACATCGTTCTCTAAGTCATCGTACCGGTCGAGCTGGGCCTTGAGGATCTTGTAAGTCGCTTCAGTGTCGGCCTCGGCGCTGTGAGCGTTCTCCATCTCGCGGTCGAGGTAGAACTTGTATGCGGCAGCAAGGGTCCTCTGTTCCTTCTTGAAGAAGACCACCTGCACGTCGATGATGCGGCGGTCCTTGAAGTCGAAATCCACGCCGGCGCGGGCAAACTCTTCCGCCAGCATGGGGACGTCAAAGCGGTTGCAGTTGTATCCGGCCAGGTCACATCCCTCCAGGAAGAAGGCCAGTTGTTTGGCCACCTCACGGAAGGTGGGTTTGTCGGCCACATCCTCATCGCGGATGCCGTGGACGGCCGTGGCCCGCGGGTCGATAGGCATCTCCGGGTTCAGCAGCATGCGCAGCGAATCCTTCTTCCCGCCCGGATCGATCTTGAGCACGGCGATCTCGACAATGCGGTCCTTGCTCACATCGAGCCCGGTGGTCTCCAGGTCGAAGAAAGCAATGGGTCTTTTCAGTTTCAGTTCCATTCGGGAAATCTCTGGATCAGCTCACGCCGCCGATCATCATGGGCATCAACAACATCAACAGATCGTCTTCTTCCGACTCCTGCTCGGCCGGCAGGATGATACCCGCCCGCGTGGGATCGGCCAGTTCGAAGATCACCTCCTCACCCGGCAGGTTGGCCAGGATCTCCAACAGGAAGGTCGACTTGAAGCCGATCTCCATATCGTCGCCTTCGTACTCGCAGTTAAGCCATTCACTGGCCGACACCGAAAAGTCGAGGTCTTGCGCCGAAAGGGTAAGCTTGTTGCCTGTGATCGTCAGCCGCACCAGGTTGCTCGCCTGGTTCGAGAAGACGGAAACACGCTTCAAAGCGTTCATCATCGACATCCGGTCGACCCGCAGCTTGTTGGGGTTGTTCTGCGGGATCACCGAGTTGTAGCTGGGATAACTGCCCTCCACCAGCCGGCATACCAGCACATGATCGCTCAAGACGAAACGGGCATTCTTCTCGTCAAACTCGATGGTCACCTCTTCTTCCTCTTTCGGCAGGATATTTCGCAGCAGCGAAGCCGGCTTCTTGGGAAGGATGAACGAACCGGGCTTTTCAATGCTCATCCCCTTGCGGATGTACCGTACCAGTTTGTGGGCATCACTGGCCACCAGCGTCACGGCGTCTTCGGCAATGTCGAAGAAGATCCCGTTCATGATGGGCCGCAACTCATCGTTGGCCGTGGCAAAGATGGTGCGCGTAATGCCGTTGTACAGCACACCCGGATCCATCTTGAAGACGGTCTTGCTCTCTTCCTTCAGTTGCGGCACCTGCGGATATTCCACCGCCCGTTGTCCGACGATGTTGTACTTTCCCTGCTCGGCCGTGATCTCCACCGAAAGGGTATTCAGGTCGATGTCAAAGGTAAGAGGCTCCTCGGGAAATTCCTTCAACGTATTGGTCAAACGCAAGGCAGGCAGGGCAATGCTGCCTCCTTCATCGGCATTGTCGATCGTCATCTGCGTCACCAGCGTCGTCTCCAGATCGGAAGCCGTGATCGTCAGGACATTGTCCTCCAGGTGGAAAAGAAAATCATCCAGGATCGGCAAAGAGTTCTTCGAACTGATGACCCGGCTCACCGATTGAAGGTGCTGCAAAAGGTCATGACTGGATACTACGAATCTCATCGTGATATGCTTTTTAATAGGGTTTCACACTCTCAAAAATCGGCAACCAAGTATACAAAAAAAAAGTCAGTATGCCAATTTTTGCAGGAGGGGCTTGTCCCCTTTTTTTCAAGGGTTTTCCGGGAGCAAGTTCATTTCTTTTCCGGCAGTGGGGGTGATAAACTCTTCCGCTTTCAGGAAGAGGGGGTCGATACGGTAATACCGGATGAGCACCCACTCGCGGGCCGGCTCCACCCAGGCCCGTGCCACATCCACGTCGGTGATGATTCGGCTCTTGGCCGGATCATCAGGCAACAGGGGATAGACCCTCATACGGAAGGAGCGGTGTCGGCACGCTGCGAGGGTGAGGGAGTAGAGGGGTGGTGTCTCCAGGAGCGAGTCTTGCTGCGCCGGCGGCAGGAGACGGTCGTACTCATCACATTCGAGATGCTGGAAGTAGGTAAGATAACGCATCACGCGGGCCGTATCCACGGGCAACCCCGCCAGGGCCGTATCGTCAGGGAGAAAGGTGACCCGCCCGCTGAGGGTGTCATAACCGGCACGGTAGCCGTCATCACGGCCGAGGTAGTGCACCTGCACATCATACACCTCGCCCGGCAGAAAACGGAACAGCGTCATATCACGCCAGTAATAGGGATCGACGACAAAGAGGGAGGCGGGGTCGACCTCCTCGCCGGGCAGCCAGGTGATATACCATTTTTTCTTCCTTCCCTTCAGGCGCATCATGTTGCCACCAGGCAGGAGTGTATCCCGGACGATCTGGAAGTGTTTCAGGGGGAAGAGGCGTCCTCTGACGGTCACACGGGTGTGCCGGGCGCGGGGGTCGGCCAGGACACGTGCGGCCAGGTCGCCGGAGACGGGGGATTTGACCTCGATCTCACGCAGCACCTTCTCCAGCACCTTCATGGCGCGGGGGCGTGCCGGCCAGCGCCCATTGACCTGCCAGCCCGTTCGCTTGCGGCGCAGCACCACCCTGGCCGTGTCACGCCGCAGGATGACCGCCTGCACCCTGTCACCCTGCCGCACCTGGAACTGCCTGCCGGGCTGGGCGGCCCGCTGTCGCACCACCGCCAGGAGGGCCAGCAGCGCCAGCGCCCCCGCCACCACAGCCAACACCACCAGCGGACGCCCTCTCATCGCCGTGCCCCTCCTTTCGCAGGCCGCCCGTAACGACGGCGCCGCAACAGGTTCATCACGATGCCGGCAACGAGGATCAACAATACCGGCACGACGGTGTTCAGCAACTGCCAGAAAAGACGCTCCGACGCCACCTTCTCACGGTCGAGAAGGCGCAGCTTGAACTCCCGCCCCCGCAGTTCCATCAGGTCGGTCTCGTCGACGAGATAATTCACCGCATTGACGATCAGGTCCTTGTTGCCATAGGTCTGCTGCGTAAGACGGTCCTGCCCCAACGGCAGCGGCACCCACTTGTCGCCCACACGCCGCACCTTGTTGCGGATGACATCGCCGTCGGAGATGACGATCATGCGTGTGGGAACGCTCTTCTCACGGAACTCGGGATGAGGACCCGGGATGATGGCCGAGATCATGCGGTTGCGGAAAGCCGATTCGAACGTGCCCTCCAAGAGGATGCCGGTGATCAGATAAGGACGGTTATACTCCTGCTCGCGCGGGGGACGCTTGATCTCCTCAAGGCTGAGCATCAGCGGTGCGCCGCGTGTGCGGCTGTAGCGCGAGGTGCGCAGGAGAATGTGCTTGCGGATGTTACCGTTGCCCTCGACGGTGTCCATGGGGTTGACGAACTCACCCCGCACCAGGTTGAGGTTGCGCGAGAGGGGATGCTTCTGCGGTGCCATCAGCGGGAAGTAGGGCCACGGCGCCGGCACGTAATGCGGTGCATTGCCCACCACAGCCGTGTTCACCGGCACCAGCGCACAACGCATATCCTGGATCAGCGTACCCTCGAGCCGTACCCCGTACTTGAATAGCATATCCGTGAGATGCAGATCCATCGGCACCGCAAAGGTGTAGCTGGCATACATCAGACTGTCGGCATCGACGGCCACCTTGTCGAGGAGCCAGAGGATCTTGCCTCCCTGCATCAGATACTGGTCGAGAACATACTTGTCGGCCTCGCTGAACGGCCGGGAGGGCTTGGCGATGACCACCGCCGCATACTTGTCGAGGATGCCGGGCTTGCCGCCGATGACCCCGCGGTCGATGTTGAAATACTTCGACAGCTCTTTCTCCGCATCGCCCACAGCCGGCTCGGGCAGCTCACCATGCCCTTCGGTGAAGGCAATGGTGTACACCGTATCGGCACTGAGGGCCTTGATGCTGTGGATGAGCTGGTACTCCAACCCCTCGATCGAATGGTTGAGATTGACCGCCGCCGGCAGCGTGGGATTGTTGTTGAGGAAGTTGACCGCCATCTCCATGCCGTTGTAGTTGACGATCGCCCCCGGAAAGATGATCTTCGAAGAGATGGCCCCCTCTTTGTCGCGCCGCTGCACATCGGTGGGCCGCAACCCCTTTTCGATGAGCATCTTATAGAACTTGTCACGCTCCTTGCGGGTGCGACCCGCCGCGGGGTTGATGAACTCATAGGTAAGATGCTTCCCCGCATAGGCACGGAACTCGTCGAGCATATCCTTCACCGCCGTACGCATCCGCTTGAACCCTACCGGCATCTCGCCGTCGAGATATACCTGCACATAGACATCCTTGTCCAGACCGCGCAGGATGGCTTTCGTCTTGGGCGAAAGGGTAAAGCGTTTCTCGGCAGTCAGATCGAGACGGAAGAACCAGTGCGACGACAGCACCTCCAACACCAGCAACACCACGATCACCAGGAAAAACTCGGCGACATTGCGTATCACCAGCTTCCTGCGTATCCGATCGCCCGGTAGCCTTTGCCTGCCCATCACCACCTCCTGCTTTGCAAAACGAACTTGGTCATCAGGATGAAGAGCGTGATCACCCCCAGGAAATAGAGGATGTCGCGCGAGTCGATCACGCCGCGGCTCATCGACTTGTAATGCTCGTTGATTCCCATCTTGATCACCAGGAAGTTGATCTCGCGGAAAGCCTCCATCGAGCTGAGGAAGTCGAACCCGATGTAAAGGATGAAGCTCATCAGCACGGCGATGATGAACGCCACGATGGGATTGTCGGTAAGCGACGAGGCGAAGATGCCGATGGCGACGTAGATGAGCGCGAGGAAGAAGAGGCCGATGTACGAGCCCCAGATGCCGCCGAGGTCAAGGTTGCCGGGCGGGCTGCCCAGCAGGTACACCGACACCACATACACCAACGTCGGCAGCAGCGACACCAGCACCAGCAAAACGCCGGCGAAATATTTCCCCAGCACGATCTGCAGGTCGGTGAGCGGACGCGTGAAGAGCAGCTCCAGCGTGCCGCTGCGCCCCTCCTCGGCGAACGAGCGCATCGTCACCGCCGGCACCAGGAAGAGAAAGATCCACGGCGCCATCATGAAAAAAGTATCCAACGAGGCATAGCCGCTGTCGAGGACGTTCGTGTCGCCGGGAAAGATCCACAGGAAGAGCGAGTTGGCCAGCAGGAAGACGCTCACCACCACATAGCCGGTGACCGTGCTGAAGAACTCCGAGATCTCTTTCGCCAGTAATGCGCGCATGACAACGCCTTTCCTTTAAGGAGATACAAAATTAACACAAATCCCTTTTGTTGCTTTCACCTTTCGCCGGAACGTTCAAGTTTGACGGTAAAGTGCCGCAAGATGGGGGCTTCTTCGACGATGCGCAACCCGCGACGGATGGAATCCCGGCGTTCCCGGACATTGTGCAGGGCGTCGGCGACGGCCTGCAGGTGGTTGTCGCTGTACACCCGCCTCGGGATGGCCAGAGGGATCATCTCAAGGGCAGGATAGCGGTTCTCGCGCGTCACCGGGTCGCTGGCAGGTTGAACTTGTTGTAGAAAGCCTCACGGATCCAGCGCTGCTGCTCCTCACGCGTGCTCAGCCGGATCGGCTCGGTCATCTTCGTCTTAAAAGGCTCGAAATAAGGCAGGTCCATATCCATTTGAAAATTAGGTTGATCAATAAGATCTTCACCGAAATTGAACAAAAAACGACAAATTACAGTAGAAAGCATATCCTGACAGGAAAAAATGGACATGCGCTATTTGAAAAGAACAAAGCTGTCCCTATTTTTGACGTTCCGGTAACGTTGTAGGACCAGATATGATAAAAGAGTAGGAATCATTGGCTCGATCGTTGCGGATTGGGTTCCGCGGTGGAGACAAATTTACCATTTTTTTCCTTTCGGGGGAGGTTGCATGAGGAAGAATGCCGACAGAAGGTTCACCTTATCCTGGAGGACGGTTATGTTTACGATCGTCTTGCTCTTGGTGTCATGTTCTCCTTTGAAGGCTCAATCGTCTGAAAGCAAGGCGCTCCCCGACAGCATCACCCAAGCCCTCAAAGTGTTGAAACAGTTTTACAGCAACGACCGTTTCTGGCGTTATGACCAGCAGCACCTGCGCGAGTCGCTCGGCAACCTCATCCACTATTTCGAGGCCCCGCCCATCGACACCACCATCTCCTTCCTGAAAGGGTTCCCCTACCCATCGCTACTGGACACCACGATCTACCGCTACAGGGGAGATACCTTGACGGTAAGGGGCCGGCAACCGCTGATCCTCGACACGCTGGTGCATGGCAACGATTCGCTGTTGCTTGCCGGGGCCGACAGCAGCGGGCTTTTCCTGCGCGACTCTCTTTTCGCTGCTCTCCCCGACACATTGTTCCGGATCCACTATGCCGACCGGCCTTTTTATGTGCTCCGTGGCGACAGCCTCTTCCGGATGATCTTTCACTCCTACCATCCCATCCTCGAGGAATCGCCCTATATCTATATCCGTTACCGCGGAGATACCACCCTTGTGCCGGTGACCGACATGGACTATCTCATTGCCAGCGACTCGCTGCAGCAGGCAATCATGCGCCTTTTGCAAAAGACCGAAGAAGACTCCACCCGCCTTTGCTTCACCAACCTCGGCGGCAACACCACCTGCTTCTGGCTCAAAAAGAACGGCAACCGTTTCCACCGCTTTTGGCTCAAGAACGAATACCACGACTCCATCGGCATCTGGATCCAGGACCTCGATCGCAACACCGTACGCATCACCGTCGATAACAACGTCTTTTTCCATCGTATCGACAAATACAAGAAAAAAGAGACCTTCCTCATCCCTACCGAACCTGCCGGCACCAAGCTGCACGCCGTCAAGCCGGTGGTGATCAAGAAAAACCCCTGGCAGATCGGCGGCATCGGCTCGATCAACCTCACCGAAGGAATCATCTCCAACTGGGCCGAAGGAGGGGAAAACTCCATCTCCACCCTCTGGTTGCTCAACACCTACGCCAACTACAAGAGCCGGAAACACCAGTGGAACAACACTTTCCGTTTCAAGTACGGCCTGCTGAAGTCGGGGAAGAACAAGGGGATCCGTAAGAACGAAGACTCCTGGGAGATCGATTCCCGGTACGGATTACGTGCCTCGAAACAATGGTTTTACAGTGCCGCCTTCAACCTGCGCAGCCAGATCGCCAATGGATACAAATACCCCAATGACAGCGTGGTCATCTCCAAGTTCATGGCGCCGGGATACCTGCATCTCTCGTTGGGGATGGATTACCGGCCCAACAAAAAGATCTCGGTGCTGGTCTCCCCCCTCACCTGGAAGAGCTCGTTCGTCCTCGACACCGCCCGCATCGACCAGACACGCTTCGGGCTGAAGGCCGACCAACGCGTGCGCAACGATCTGGGAGCTTACATCAAAACCTACATCCGTTACGATTTCTCCAAGACGATGTACATGACCCACCGGATCAACCTCTTCTCCCAGTACAACCGCAACCCCCAGAATATCGACATCGACTGGGAGATGTCGTTCATCATCAAGCTGGGACCCTTCTTCAACATCAACATCTACACCCACATGATCTACGACGACGATGTGAAGCTTCCTGTATATGACAGTGAGGGCAATCCGGTGCTGGGCCCCGACGGCAAGCAGAAACGTTCGCCGGGCCTGCAGTTCAAACAATACCTGAACATCGGCTTCCGCTACAAGTTCTGACCGTCGTCAGAGCGGTTTCTGATAGATCCGGAATTTCTTGATCAACTTTCCACCCACTTTCAGCACTTCCCCGATCATCGGCGTGTTGGTCTCCAGGATCAGATGGCTTTCGATGGTCTCGATGCCGTGTTTCGAGGCCGATTCGAGCATCTTGATGCCCATCATCACGTCGAGGCCGTTGTTGCGGTATTCGGGCTTGATGCCTCCTAGCAGGAGCACCAGGTGCTTCGAGCGCTTCAGGGCACGAAGGATATGGATGAAGCCGAAGGGAAAAAGCCTGCCGCGCGCTTTCTTGGCCCCTTCGCTGAAGTCGGGGATCCCCACCACAAAGGCGATCACCTCCCCCTTGTCGATGACGATCTTCACAAAATGCGGATCCAGGGCAGGAAGATAACGCTTGGCCAACTCGACCATCTCCTTCTCGGTCATCGGCACAAACCCGTAAATGGGCGCATAGATCTCATTCACCAGCCGGAATGCCGGCACGATATAGTCCTTGAGCTCTTTGCGGCTGTTGAATTCCAGCATCTCATAGCTCTGCTGCCGTCCCGATATGCGGTCGTACACCCGCTGATACAACTGCGGCAACACCTCCGGCACCTCGATGAGATAATCATGCAGGTCGATCTTCTTCGTATACCCTTCATTCTCGATCAGCTTCGGCATATAGGGATGGTTACCCACCATCGCCACGACGGTCTGGTACTCGAACCCTTCGATCTGAAATCCCTGGGGATCCTTGTCGGAAAAGCCCAGCGGTCCCACCATCCGCTCCATCCCCCGCTGCCGCGCCCACTCCTCCACGGCCGTGATCAGGGCATGCGCGACCTCCTGGTCGTCATAGCACTCCATGAAAATGAACCGGCCGTCCTTCTCCTTGTGGATCTCGTTGTAACGGTGGTTGATGATCCCCATGATCCGCCCCACCACCTCCTTGCCCCGCCAGGCCAAAAAGAGAATGGTGTCGGAATACTGAAAGGACTTGTTCTTCTTCGGATTGAAAAAAGCCCACTCATCCACATAGAGGGGTGGCATCCACGTGTCGTGATCTTTATGGACCTTCTCGGGAAAATAGATGAACTTGCGCAGTTCCCTGCGCGTCTTGACGGGTCGAATGGTAGGCTCCATGATTGAAGTATTGGCTGTATGGCAGGGTAAAAGTAAAAAAAATTATATCTGAAAGAACAAAAAGTTCTTTACAACATAGGAGGCACCACAGGAGACTCGGGCACAACCTCTCCTTCCGGGAGGGATGTCTCGGAAGCCAGCAAGGGATAGAGCGTCTGGCCCACCCAGATCAACAGAGGAACCATCAGAAACCCTCCGATCACATCCACCGCATAGTGTGCTTTGATGTAAACCGTAGCCAGCGTCAGCAACAGCGCCGGCAACAACCAGCCGTAAAAAGCACGGCGGTCGTCGCGATAGAAAAAATACATCAACAGCCAGGTCATCCCTATGTGCGAACTGGGGAATGCCCCTGTGGGCCGGTCACCCAACACCAGGATACGGTTCATCAGCTCCGTCATCACATAACCGTGCGGCACCACATTGTCGGGCGGCATCAGGTAATATTGCGGCCCCTCGGAAGGAAACAACGAAAAGATCAGGTAAAAAAGATAAAAAGCCGTGAAGAACTGGAACGTCCGGTAGGCAAAGAGCCGATGATGACGGTAATAGTACCGGAACATGAAGAAGAGGATGATCACATAGAAGGAGAAATAGGCCGCATGCATCACCTCGCTGAACCATGGCCACGGGCAGCAGCGGCTGAAGGCCACGCTGGGCATCGTGCCGAAAAGAGCCAGCTCCAGCCGGATCAGCTGCGGGTCGAAAGCCTGAAAGAAAAGGTTGTTGAAATAATCGGTCTCGGGAAAGAAATAACCCAGAAAGAGCAAAGGATAAAAGGCATGCACGAACCTGGCCCAGCGGCTGGAGGTCTCGCGGTCGAGGTAGGCCACCACCAGGATCAGCGTCACCATTCCCGCCCGCACCAGGTAATGCGATGCCGGCTGCTCGAGACGTGAGGTGCCCGCCACCAACAGGAGCGTCGTCAGGAGGATGTATCCCAGCGTCACCCTGTCGGTGGCCGAGAGGAACGAAGCCTCACGACCCCAGCTTGCGGCGGTAGATCTCATAATTCTCCTTGTCAAAAGTAACAAAAATAACTTTCTCGATCTCAGGATGCTGGCGGAGGAACTCCTTCACCACGCCGATGGCGATATCGGCGGCCTCCTCCTTGGGATAGCCGTAGATGCCGGTGCTGATGTTGGGAAAGGCGAGGGTCTTCACCCCATGTTCCAGGGCCACCTCCAGCGCACGGCGATAGGCGCTGGCCAGCAGCTCAGCCTCGCCGTGACGGCCGTCGCGCCAGCGGGGACCCACCGCATGGATCACATACTTCGCAGGCAGCAGATACCCTTTCGTGATCTTCGCATCCCCCGTGGGACAACCGTTCAGGGTGCGGCACTCCTCCAGCAACTCCGGCCCCGCCGCACGGTGGATGGCACCGTCCACACCACCCCCGCCCAACAGCGAAGTGTTGGCCGCATTTACGATCGCATCCACCGCCAACTGCGTGATATCCCCACGCACCAGCTCGATCCTTCCCTTCACATCTTCGCTTCCCATCATTTTGTTTTTTAGGGTCCGACGATCATCCTCCCTAACGGATCTTCGCCCCCAGTTCCTTCTCGAACGCTTTCATCAGCCGCTCCATCACAGCGTCGATCTGTTTATCCGTAAGCGTCTTCTGCGGATCCTGCAAGATAAAGCTCACCGCATACGATTTTTTGTCCTCGCCCAGTTTTTGCGCATCGGTGAAGACGTCGAAGACGTTCACCTCTTTGAGAAGTTTCTTTTCGGTGCGGAAAGCCAGGCCACGTATCTCCTCGAAGCGCACGCGGCGGTCGAGCAGCAGGGCCAGGTCGCGCCGCACCGCAGGGAAACGCGGCATCTCGCGATAGGTGATATGGTGCTTCTTGCGCGTCTGCAGGATGGGCGCCATGCGCACCTCGGCGAACATTACCGGCTGTTCGATCTCAAAACGCTCGAGCAAGCGGGCTTCCACCTCACCGAAGCGGGCCACTTCCTCCTCGCCGCGACGGTAGATCATGCCGGCACCGAAAGTGTCGCTACCGGCGATCTCCTCCTTGTGCAGCGACCGCTCGTCCAGACCCATCGCCGCCAGCAGACGGTCGACATACGAACGCAGCGTGTAATAATCGGGCTCGGGCGCTTTGCCACGCCACGACTCTGGCGCCTGGGGACCCGAGAGGAACAGGGCCAGATGCGCTTCCTCACCGTACTTGTCGAGCGGATGATCCCCCCGCTTGGCTTCGTCACGGAAGTAAACATTGCCATACTCATACAGCCGCAGCCGCTCGCGCTTGTGGTTGATGTTGCGACGGATGGCCTCCAGGCCGCCGAAGAGCAGTGTCTGCCGCATGGCATCCAGCTCGTTGCTCAGCGGATTGTACAAACGCACCAGACGTGAGACGGGATGGTCCTTCAGGCCCTCATAATAGGCCGAAGCCGTGAGCGAATTCGACATGATCTCTGAAAAACCCAGCGAGGTGAGCATCTTCGAAAGATGATCGACCACCTTTTCCTTGTCGGGACGGGGTTGATATGCCAGCGATGAGACCACCTCTTCCGGCACCGGGATGTTGTCGTAACCGTAGATGCGCAGGATCTCTTCGATGACGTCGGCCTCACGCGTGACATCCACACGATAGGGAGGCACGGCCAGGTGCAGCGCCTCCGGCGTCTCCTCCTCAATGCGGATGTCGAGATTGCGGAGGATGCGTTTCACCCTCCCGGCCGGAATATCCGTGCCGGAGAGACGACGCAGTTGGGCATACCGCAGCGTCACCTTCCGGTCGGGGATCGGCTCGGGATAGACGTCGAGGATGTCGGAGCTGATGCGGCCGCCGGCAACCTCACGGATGAGGAGGGCCGCCCGTTTCAGGGCATAGACGGTGATGTTGGGGTCGGCCCCCCGCTCGAAACGGAACGAGGCGTCGGTGCTGAGCTGGTGACGGCGCGCCGTGCGGCGTATCCACCGCGGGTCGAACCATGCACTCTCGAGGAAGACGTTTTGGGTGCCCTCCTGCACGCCCGACTCTAGGCCGCCGAAAATTCCGGCAATGCACATCCCCTCCTCCTCGTTGCAGATCATCAGGTCGTCGGCGGCGAGCTTGCGCTCCACGCCGTCGAGCGTCACAAAAGGCGTTCCTTCCGGGAGCGTGCGGATGATCACCTTCCGGCCCTTGATCTTGTCGGCATCGAAAGCATGCAAAGGATGACCGGTCTCATAAAGCACATAATTGGTCACATCGACGACATTGTTGATGGGGGTGAGCCCCAAGGCCCGCAGACGTCGCTGCAGCCAGTCGGGCGAAGGTCCCACTTTCACGCCCGTGAGCGTGACCCCGCTATAACGGCGGCAGCCCTCCTTCTCCTCGATGATGATCTCCATGGGCAGGGCATGGTCGTCGGGGGCGAAAGCCGCCACCTCCGGCCACTGCACTTGCATCCGCTCTTCCTCCTGGTTGAGGAAGGCGGCCAGGTCGCGCGCCACCCCCAGGTGCGAGGCACCGTCGACACGGTTGGGGGTGAGGCCGATCTCGAAGACCGTGTCGCTCTCCACTTGGAAATATTCGGCGGCAGGCATGCCCACCGGCGCCTCCTCGTCGAGGACCATGATCCCCTCGTGCGAGTCGCCCAACCCCAGCTCATCTTCGGCACAGATCATCCCCTCGGACATTTCGCCGCGAATTTTGGTTTTCTTGAGCGTGATCTTATTGTCACCGATATAGAGGGTGGTGCCGGGCAATGCCACCGGCACCTTTTGGCCTTCCGCCACGTTGGGAGCACCACACACCACGGGCAGCACCCGCCCCCCCACATCCACGCGCGTCACAAAGAGCCTATCTGCATTGGGATGACGGCGGCACTCCAGCACCTTGCCCACCACTACCCCGCGCAAGCCGCCGGGGACACTCTCCACCTCTTCCATGCCTTCCACCTCCAGGCCGGTGTTCGTCAGGATACGCGCCACCTCCGCCGGCGCCAGATCGACAGGGAGATACTCCCTGAGCCAGTTGTACGAGACCTTCATGCGTTACCAGTTTTTTCACGCGGGACCACCCTGCCGGACCCGCCAGGCGGAACAAAAGTAAATATTTTTGCACAAAAAAAGGCCGCCCCGCCCTCACGGGCGAAACGGCCCCTCCGGTAATAGCCGGCGGACGCCGGCATCAGTATTTCGTAGTGAGCAGGATACGGTCGTATTTCTCCAGCAGTCCCGGCGTGACAAAATAGACCTCGCCGCCCTGCGTGAGCACCATTTCGGCCAGATCATCCACCGCATCCGCATGGTAATCATACTCCTCATCCTCGGGTTTGGAGAAGATCAGGAACAGGCCATCCTTCACACTATATCCCTCCTCGCGATAGCCCTGCTCGACCAGCATGATGCGGGCCTCTTTCATTGCCGCCACCGTCCAAGACTCTTGGATGCCCGACACATACCCCAGACGGTCGATATCCGGCTTCACCCGCTCAAGCAGACGCTCGTCGCGAACCCGTATGTACTCTTCCAGCTTTTCCCGAATCTTGTCGCGGATCACCGACACCGGCTCGTCGTCATAACTGCCGCGTATCTCGGCGAGGATCTTGTCGGGACGCTTGGTCTTGTTACGGAAATAACCGACCAGCTTCTCATCCCCCATCACGATCAGCGGATCATGCATCTCGGTATAAGTGCGGATGAAATGGTCGACATCGGTGACATACAGTTTGAGCGCCTCCATCTCGGCCTTGGCAGGATCCTCCTTACGGCCGATATAGGTCCGCATATAATGCTCCACCCCCTCCGGGATGGCCTCATTGTCCACCTTCTGTAACAGATCATGATAGCCGTTGAAGAAAAGGGTCCGCTTGTAGCTGAGGATCACCACATCGTAACGGAACGAGCGGTTGACCGTCCGCAGCAGGTCTCGGATCTCGAAGGTATCATCCACGACCACCCGCGTCTGCACCTCAAAAGGCAGCAGCAACAGCTCTTCGCGCTGCGGCGACATGAAGATGATCACCGATTGGAAATCGCGTTCGTAGCGGATGGTCTCCTCCAACAACGTCAGTCGCTCTTCAAAACGCTTCACCAGGCGTTTGTCGTACCCCCGTGCGGTAAGCGTGTCGATCGCTTCTTTCACACTATTCTTGACCGCCAGGCGGAACTTTTCATTCCTCGGCGAGGCGACATCTTTGTTCACCAGGATCGATACGCTGGGATCTTCTTTGACTCCTAACAGTTCGACGAGTTTTTCCTGGACAGTGGTAGGTTTGTTGGCTAATGTTCTCATATCGTTATACCCTCCTTCATTTTTGTTCGCCTCCGGTTTATCAAAAAAGGAGCCAAATCGGGGTTTCCTGACAGGATGACATACAGAATGCTTATCTTTGTAGTTATGAAGAGAGACACACACCGTCCGCTCATCCTGGTTACCAACGACGACGGCCTGGGGGCGCCGGGGCTACGGGCCCTGCTGGAGGTGGTGAGGCCGCTCGGCGAGGTGTGGGTGGTGGTGCCGGCCGAGCCGCACTCGGGCATGTCGCACGCCATCACCGTAGCCAAGCCGGTACGGCTCACCTATCACGACAACCGCTCCGGCGAGGGGTACCGCTGCTTTTCGGTCACAGGCACACCGGTCGACTGTGTCAAGCTGGCCATCAACAGGCTGCTGCCACGGCGGCCCGACCTGCTGGTGTCGGGCATTAATCACGGTTCCAACGCCTCGGTCAACCTCATCTACTCCGGCACCATGGGCGCCGCCCTCGAAGGCGCTCTCAACGGCATCCGGTCGGTAGGTCTCTCGCTGCTCGACCCCGACCCGACGGCCGACATGGGCGAAGCTCAGCGCATCGCCGGCCTCATCCTCCGCCATGTGCTGGAGAACGGCTACCACCCCGCCCTCTGTCTCAACGTCAACATCCCCGCCGGCCATAGCGTCCGCGGCATACGCGTCTGCCGCCAGGCCCACGGCTACTGGACCGAAGAGTTCGAAGAGGTCACCACCGGCGACGGCCAGACCGCATACCTGCTGCGCGGCACCTACCACAACCTCGAACCCGAAGCCACCGACACCGACGAGTGGATCCTCCGCCACGGCTATGCCGCCATCGTGCCCGTACATACCGACCATACACGCTATGACGATATCCCCCTGCTCGACGACCTTAACATCGAGCTGGTCTCCAACAAAACCTTCCAACAAAAATGACTGCCATGAATGAAAAAACTCGCAAACGGGGCGACGAGCCCCTCACCGGCTGGATCACCGGCCTCCTCCTGCCACCCCTCACCTTCTTCCTCATCTGGTACTTCTGGGGTCAGCACCGCTCGTTCTGGGAGTTCGTCACCACGGCCATCCGCATCAACGTGCTGACGAAGTTCCTCAGTCTGGCCGTGCTGCCCAACCTGCTGCTCTTCTTTATTTACATCTGGACCAAGCGCGATCTGGCTGCCAAGGGGGTGCTGTGGGCCACCTTCGTCACCGCCCTGGTCATCGTCGCCCTGAAATTTCTGCTGTAGCCTTCCGGCCATGAAATATTTCCTCATCGCGGGCGAAGCCTCGGGCGACCTCCACGGCGCCAACCTGATGAAGGCACTCCTGCTGGAGGACCCCCAGGCACAGTTCCGTTACTTCGGCGGTGACAGGATGCTTGAGGCGGCACCCGGCCTGGTGGTCCACTACCGCGAGATGGCCTACATGGGTTACGTGGAGGTGCTCACCCACCTACGCGCCATCTCCCGCAACATGCGGCGCTGCCGTGAGGCCATCATCACCTTCGCCCCCGACGTGGTGATCCTCATCGATTACCCCGGATTCAACCTGCGCATGGCTGCCTTCGCCCGACAGCAGGGCTTTCGCGTCTTCTACTACATCTCCCCCAAGCTGTGGGCATGGAAACAGAAAAGGGTCGAAAAGATCAAAGCTTACGTCGACCGGCTCTTCATCATCCTTCCCTTTGAGAAAGCCTTTTTCGCCCGCCACGGGATCGAGGCGGAATACCTCGGCAACCCGGTGTTGGATGCGGTAGCGGAATATTTGGCTGCGCCGCCTCCGCGGCAGCAACTCCTGGCCTCGCTCGGCCTCGACGACCGTCCCGTCCTGGCCCTCCTCCCCGGCAGCCGCCGCCAGGAGCTGCACTACCACCTACCCGTGATGCTCGAGGCGGTGAAGCCCTGGCACGACCACCATCTCCTCGTTGCCGGTGCCCCCTCCTTCAGCGACGACGACTACCGCCCCTTCCTGAAAGACCATCCCAACGTGAAGGTGCTCTTCGGAAAGACCTACGACCTGCTCCACATCGCGCGGGCTGCGCTGGTGGCCTCCGGCACCGCCACCCTCGAGACCGCCCTCCTCGACACCCCCCAGGTGGTGATGTACCGCATGAACCCCCTCACCTACCTCATCGCCAAACACTTCGTCCACGTTCCATACATCTCGCTGGTCAACCTCATTCTCGACCGTGAGGCGGTGAAAGAGCTCATCCAGCACGAGATGAACCCCACCCGCATCCGGCACGAGCTGGAAAAGATCCTCCCCCACGACGCCCCCGCCCGCCAGGCCATGCTCAACGACTACCGCCGCCTGCGCGAGATCCTCGGCCAGCCCGGCGTCTCCCGCCGCGTCGCACAAAGGATGATACAACTACTCAAAAAAGGATAAAGGAATATCTTCTGCCGAAGCATCCCACATGGGAAAGTTCCTGCCAAAGGCATCCCCTACTCAAGGCACTTAAAGCACTTTTACAGGACCCTGACACTTCGCCTTCGGCTTCGGTCAGGGTCAATTCCACCAACGGCTTTCGCTTCAGCCAAAGCTTCGCGAAAGTCGGGTGTCATTGACTTTAGGCACTTGAAGTACTCCAGGCACTTTATTTACTCCCACCCCTTCTTCCCGTTCACCTTTTCTCCATCCATCACCCACACGCCGCGGCCGTGGGTGGCGATGACGATGATGTTGTCGCGGGGATGGACCACCAGGTCGTGTACGTAGGTGGAGGGCAGGTCGCCCAGCACCTCCCATTTTTTACCCCCATCTTTTGTGACGAACACGCCGCCGTCGGTGCCTACGTACAAGATGTTCTTGTCGAAGGGGTCTTCGCGGATCACGTTCACCGGCCCCAGGGGGATGTTCGCGGAGATGTCGGTCCAGGTTTTTCCGAAGTCGGTCGACTTCCAGATGTAGGGGGCGAAGTCGTCATGGCGTTTACCGTTCTGGGTAAGGTAGACGGTGGCGATATCGTATTTGGAAGCGACGACGCGGGAGATCCACCGTTCTTTGGCAAGGCCGGCGGTGATCTCTGTCCAGTGTTTTCCGTAGTCTTTGGTGACATGGACGCGGCCGTCGTCGGTACCTGCATAGAGGAGGCCGGCCTTGATGGGGGACTCGGAGAGGGTGAAGAGGGTGTGATAGGGGATGTCACCCATGCTTTGGGGGTCGTTGTAGGTGAGGTCGGGGCTGATGCGTTGCCATGTGTCGCCGCGGTCGCGCGACATGAACACATATTGCAATCCCAGGAAGACGATGTCGGGGTTGTGAGGCGAAAGGATGAAGGGCGCCAGCCACTGGCCTCGCAAGGGTGGTTCGCCGGGATAGACCACGGGATAGATCGACTTGCTTCGTTCGCGCCAGGGCTTGCGCAGGTTGCTGCGGGTGATGTGGCCGTAGAAGCCGGCCGAATAGACGATGTCGGGATCACGCGGGTCGATGGCGTGGTTGCAGCCCTCATCGCCGGGGGCCCATTCAAACTCCTGCATGGGGATGCGGTCGCGCCCGCGCCGCAGGTCGACCACCCCGCGGAAGCTGCCGTGGTCTTGTACCGACCCATACACACGGAAGGGCTTGGCCATGTCATAAGCGATGTTGAAGAACTGCGACACCGGCAGGTTGTCATAGAAGGTGCGCCAGTGGTGGCCGCCGTCATAGGAGATCGCGATGCCGCCGTCGTTGACGTTGACCAGGTAATCGCTGTTGTCGGGGTCGATCCACAGGCCGTGGTGGTCGCCATGCATGCCCCGTAACGGCACGAAGGTGTTGCCGCCGTCGTGGGAGACGTTCAGGGTCAGCCCCATGGTGTAGACGGTATTCTCATCGTGGGGGTCGACACGAATCTGGCCGAAGACCCAGCCGTAGGTAGCCGAGTGGCGTTCCATGTAGCGGCGCGTCTCTTCGGTGAGGCCGCTCACCTGGTGCCACTGTTCACCTTTGTCGTCGCTGCGGTAGACGGTGGCTCCTTTGATGACATTGCTGCGCGGTCGGCCGTAGGAGTCCAATGCTCCCTCCTCCCATTCCCGGGCGATCTCGTAGTTGTCCACCAGTGCATACACCACATTGGGATTGGCGGGGGTGACAGCCAGGCCGATGCGGCCGCGGTAACGGGCTTCGGGGAGACCCTTGTTGACCGGCTTCCAGCTCTTCCCCCCGTCGGTGGTCTTGTAGATGCCGCTGTGCCTGAATCCCGGTTCGATGCGGGGGTCGTTCCAGCGGCGGCGGATGCGCTGCCACATCGCCGCATAGAGCGTGTTGGGGTCGGAAGGGTCCATCACCAGGTCGATGGCGCCGGTCATGTCGTCGATGAAAAAGACTTTCTTCCAGGTCTTACCGCCGTCGGTGGTTTTGAAGACGCCCCGTTCCTTGTTGGGGGTCCATTCATGGCCGGAAGCGGCCACCCAGACGATGTCGGAGTTGTGGGGGTCGATAAGGATTCGGGCGATGGTGAAAGTGTTGCACAGACCCTTGTAATGCCAGTGTTTTCCGCCGTCGGTGCTTTTGAAGATACCGGCACCGGCTTGGGAACTGCGGAAGATGTTGGCTTCGCCCGTGCCGGCCCAGATCACCCGGGGGTTGTGCGGGTCGAGGGCGATGTCGCCGAAGGTGGTGGCCGGCATCGTGTCGAAGAGGGGTTGCCAGGTGACCCCCTCGTTGTTGCTCTTCCACAGGCCGCCGGAGGCCGTGGCAACGTAGAGCGTATAATGTTTTCCCTTGGGGCGCACCACCTCCACATCGGTGCAGCGGCCGCTGATGTTCTTCGGCCCCAGCAACTGCCAGTGGAGGTCCCTGTATGGCGAAGCGACCCGCATCTCCTGCAGCCGACGGTACAAGGCCAGCCGCTCTTTGCCGCCGGTCACCGCAACACGCTGGGCGTGGGAGGGTGCTCCTGCGAAAAGAAAAAAAATCCCCAAAACCAAACCTTTAGGGAAGTGCCGAAAAGGAGGGAAAAGCTTTTTCATATGAAAAGATCATTTTTCTTCGGGAAAATTAGGAAAATAATCTCACCTTTTCCCTAATTTTGGTACTCAATCCGGCCACGTAGGCACTAAACTACGTAGTCGTCTACGTAGTACAATACGTAGGTGGCGAAATAAATAATGTTAACTAACAGGGAGTTGTCATGAATACTAGAAAGATCTACTGTCGAACTGCTGTAAGATTGCTGGTCGTTTTCCTGCTGCTGGGAGGAGGGGTCCTCTTGTCGTGCAGGGGGAAAGGGGAGGAGAAGATGCTCCCCAATGTGGTGTACATTCTGGCCGATGACTTGGGCTATGGCGATGTGTCGGCGCTAAACGAGCATGCGGCGTGGAAGACGGTGCACATGGACCGTCTGGCGTCGCAGGGAATGGTCTTCACCGACGCCCACTCGGAATCGGCCGTCTGTACCCCCACGCGTTACGGCATCCTCACGGGACGTTACTCATGGCGCTCGCGCCTGAAAAGAGGAGTGTTGGGAGGCAGCTCCCGCCCGCTCATCGAGAGAGAGCGCATGACCGTCGCCACACTCCTGAAAAAACATGGTTATGAAACGGCTGTCATCGGAAAGTGGCACCTGGGACTGGGATGGCAGATGGCCGGCGAGAAAAAGGACAGCATCGACTTCACCCGCCCGCTCACCGACACGCCCAACGATCATGGCTTCGACTATTCCTATATCATCCCCGCCTCGCTCGATATGGCACCTTATGTGTATGTCGAGAACGATCATGTCACGGCCATTCCCGACCATATTACGGAGAACCGTAAAAAATACAGTTGGTGGCGAAGGGGCTGGACGGCACCCGACTTCATCCATGAAGATGTTTTGCCACACATGACGTGCCGGGCGGTGGCTTTCATCCGTCGTCATGTGCAGGAGCGGAAGGAGCAACCCTTTTTCCTTTACTTTGCCCTTACGGCACCGCATACTCCGATCCTGCCTACACCGGAGTTCCAGGGGCGCAGCGGCACCAATCCTTACGGTGACTTTGTTTTGGAGGTCGATTCGATGATCGGGCAGATGATGCAGGCGGTGCACGACCTGGGCATTGAGAAGAACACGATCTTCATCGTCACCAGCGACAATGGCTGTTCGCCGCAGGCCGACTATGCCGAGCTGGCCAAGTATGGGCACAACCCCAGTTATCTCTTCCGCGGCACCAAGTCGGACATCTGGGAGGGCGGTCATCGCATCCCGCTGATCGTAAGGTGGCCGGCGGTGGTGTCTGCCGGCAGCCGCTGCGATGCGACGGTATGCCTCAACGACCTCATGGCCACCATGGCCGCCATCGTAGGTGACACCCTCCCGCCCAATGCGGGTGAGGACAGTTACACCATGCTACCCCTGCTAAGGGGGGAGAAAGGACCGATAAGATCTTCCGTGATCAACCACTCCATCGACGGAAGCTTCGCACTGCGTCAGGGACCCTGGAAGCTTGAGATGTGCAAGGGATCGGGGGGCTGGAGCCTGCCCCGCCGCGTTGCCGACACCATGGACCTGCCCCCGTTGCAACTCTATAACCTCGACGAGGATATCTCCGAAGCTCACAATGTACAAGACCGCTATCCCGAACGGGTGAAGGCAATGGAGGAGGAACTGCGTCGCCAGATCCTCCGCGGCCGTACCACCCCCGGCCCCGCACAACCCCAGGTGACCCCCGTAAAATGGCCGGGCTTGTGGTGGAAGGAAAACTGGGATATTTCGAGAAAGTGATCCGCCTACGCTAAAGCTACGGCGGACACGATAAAGCGATGATGCGATAAGGAGAGAACGCCCCGGAGGGGCAGCATGGAAAGGGAGCAATGGCAAGAGAATTTCATTCTTTCCCTCCGGGGATGTATTATGCCGATAACCAAATTCAATGTTTGAATATTGGAAAATTTCCCGAAGGGATACCTCCGGCAGGGATTTGAAATTTGGGATTTATTTTCCCATAGGGATGCCTTCGGCAGGAATTTTCCCAGGGGGATGCCTCTGACAGGAATTTCCAAAAAACTCCATACTCGATACTGGGAACTCGGAACTATGCCGTTAAGGCAAAAGGCAACAGCTTTTAGTATCGAGTTCCGAGTAGGGAGTGTCAAGTCAGTGACACCCGGCTTTCGCGAGCCGGAGGCGATGCGAAAGGCGCTGGTGGAACTGACCCTGACCGGAACGGAGTGGAGCGTCGGGATTGGGAGTTTCATGTTCCAGGTTACAAGTTCGAATTTCATATTCAATAGTGAGCAACGAATTACCCCACTTTTGCGTTAATCCTTTTGCCTTCCTTGTCCGCCGGAGCCTCTTCGATCAACGTAGCTTTCTTGACTACCGTAGCTTCAGTTACCCTTTTGTCTTCTTTTTCTACCTATTTCCTGACTTTCAAGCAATTCTCCAGATACCACCGGCTCAATGAGTCGGTATGGGGATATTTCCTTTTCCGTAAAGACGATCCATGTCTGGCTGTGGGCGGGTATGGTAACCTCGAGCGGAAGGGTGTAGTCGCGGTCGAGGTATTTTTTCACGGCTGGACCCTCTTCGAGGGATACCCACACCTCATCGCGCAGGCCGGTGTAGTAGAGGGGCACTTTAAGGGTACGGGTAATATCCTCTCCCAAGGGGTTATAGATCATCAGCAGGCCTTTTTCCGTGCCAAAGGGGTTGACGTGGAGGATGGCGTCGTAGTCGCGGCCATCGGGGCGGCGGAGATGGATGATGTCGGCATTGAGCACCTCGCGGTGTTTTTTGTAGAAGTCGACCCATTTCTTCACGAGGGCGCGGGTTTCGGGCGCGTCATAGAGTTGGGGGCCGCGAAAGGTAGCCTGCACGCCGGCGCCGAAGAGGTCGGCCAGGCGCTGTCCGTAGTGGTGCAGATGCTCTTTCAGCGGCTCAATGGTGGCGGCGGCCCCGCCGCCATGGTATTCCACCAGGGGGAGGAACATCCACCCCATCGAGGGGGTCTTCTCCCAGGTGCCGTCATAGATGTTCTGCCGTTCGATAATCTCTTGCTGTTTCCGGGGCAGCGACCAGTTGGTCTCGCGGTAGCCCATAGCCGTTTTGTTGCTGCCGTTGAGGAAATACCAGTCGGGCACGCGGAGGAAGATCCCGCGGCTGCGGCACCAGCGATAGAAGTCGCGGATCTCCGCGAACTGTTTCCACTGGCTGTCGTAGAGGCCGCTGTGGCCGGGATGACGGGTCGAAGCGCAGACGTCGCCGGGGTAGGAACCGTCGTGCACCAGCACGTCCTGGCCGGTGGTCTCGTAGAAGCGGTAGAGCTTATGGAAATAGTCGATGCCCCAGCGGCTTTGCAGGCAGGGGGAGTGACCGAACACCGGCTTCATGCCGGGGGGCATGACGACATCGTTCTCGGCGTCGATATGGCGGCTGGCCAGGAGGGAGTAGCCACCCAGGGCGATGCCCTTGCTGTGTGCATAGTCGGCCAGCTCTTTCATCCGTTGCAGGTTATTGCGGGAAGTGTCTTCGAGGTTGAAGCCGCTGCCGAAGCTCATCACCACCAGCTCGAAGCCCACGTCGGCGCTCTGGTCGATGGCTTTTTTCACCGAGCGGGTGTCGGCATGACGCACGTGCATCTCGAGGGGGTTTTCAGTGACCCAGGGGGCGATGGCGCGATACATGCGGCGGCGTTCGAGGCTCATGCGCTCGCGGTCCCAGCTGTCGTGGAGCAGCTCCCAAGTGCGGAAGGTAGCGAAAGTGTCGCCGGGGGCGACCTCCTGGGCAGGGCCCCACTGCGGCCGGCATTCCACCAGGCAGGGGGTCTTGCGCTGGTAGTTGACCTGGGTGAGGTAGAGCGTGTCGGTGATCCAGAAGACGCTTTTGCCCTCGCTGGCGTTGGCAGCCATGCCGCCGCCGAACTCATAGTCGGCCTCAAGGGTGATGCGGGGCCGCCGCCACTGTTTCTTTCCCCCCACGGCGCTCTCGCCCTCCACCAACGCCAGGATCTCGCTCTTGAAGCGGTCGACGATAAAGGTGTCGGCAGAATGGTTCTCGACGGTCATCCATTTGCACATGACCGGAATATCATCGTAGAGGCGGTAATGGATGTTGACCCGCACATGGCGGAGATATT
>Ga0256835_1000367_pt1 | contig 34359 bp, 22 predicted proteins | sample PIR30metaG_FD_185972 | JGI IMG/M metagenome (GOLD analysis project Ga0256835, IMG submission 185972) | Hydrothermal vent microbial communities from East Pacific Rise, Pacific Ocean - PIR-30 | ecosystem: Environmental > Aquatic > Marine > Hydrothermal vents | place: Pacific Ocean: East Pacific...
CGCTTCGTCGTCACGACCGCCAGGTCAGTTCCTCCTCGCGCCCTTGCGGGAACGGCCCCGGGGCACGATCCGCGCGGCCCCTCCTCGTCACGGCGAGTGGCGGTCGCAGGCCGGGCGCCGCGTGCGCGGCTCCCCCGGGTCGCTGCGCTCCCCGGGGCCGTGGGGGCGTGTGCGCCCCGGCTCCTGCGGCTCGGGCTGCACCCCGTGGCGACGCACCCGGACGGCGTACTCACCGTCTTACCCTTCCCCCTCCCGCGCCCCCTCTCGGGCCAAGACGGCTGCGCTCGCCGCCCGGGCACGCCTCCACGGGGCTTGCCCTCGCCTCCGTCCCCGGACCGCCCCCGCCCCCACGCCGGCCCGTTCCTCGTGGGGCGCTCGATCGCTGGATGGCGGAGGACTCCGTTGAGGGGGCAGTCCCAATCGTGAAGGCCGGGGTTCTTTGGAGCGCCAGCCGGGACGTTGCTTCGCTCGTCCCTGGGCGGGTGGGGGGGTGGGGTACCAGGCGGGGCGGTCTCGTTTTGGCCAACGGGTCGGTCGGGTTGGGGACAGTCCCGATTGTGAAGGTCGGTGGTTCTCTGAGGCGCCAATCGGGACATCGCTTTGCTCGTCCCTGGGCGGGCGGGTGAGAGGGGCACTGGGTGGAGGAGCTTCGTTTCGGCCGGCGGGTCGGTCGGGTTGGGGACAGTCCCGATCGTGAAGGGCCTGGTTCTCTGAGGCGCCAGTCGGAACATCGCTTCGCTCGTCCCTGGGGAGGTGGGTGTGTGGGGTACCACGGGACAAGAAAGGGACATTGTTGATCTCTGCTGCTCCAAGCGCAGTCGCGATCGCGGAGGGGTCCTTGGGAAGCGAGCCGGGACGTCGCTCCACTCGTACCTGGGAGCGTGGAGAGTGTGGGGCACCGGCTGGGAGTACTTCGTTTCGGCCGAAAGAGAATAGGGGACGGTGTTTGATTCATCGGTGTGTGAGCTGATGCGGCGCAGCGGGTTCGCGGTGCGGCCGGAGGGCTTCGTGCTATCGTATGGCCCACCATGGCGGACCCTGGGGTGGGCGGAATGATCCGGGTCGAGGGGGTGTCCAAGGTCTACCGCGTCTACGCGTCGCCGACGGAGCGGCTCAAGCGGTTCCTCGGGCGCCGGGGGCGGTACATCGACTTCGCGGCGCTCCGCGACGTCACCTTCACCATCGATCCGGGCGAGGCGGTGGGGATCATCGGCGAGAACGGCGCGGGGAAGTCGACGCTCCTCAAGATCGTCTCGGAGACCACGGCGCCGACGTCCGGCACGGTGGAGGTCGATGGGCCCGTGGCGTCGATCCTCGAGCTCGGGGCGGCGTTTCACCCCGACTTCAGCGGCCGCGAGAACGCGATGCTGTACGGCGCACTCCTCGGGATGGACCGGGAGGCCGTCGAGAGCCGCATGGAGACGATCCTGGCGTTCGCCGAGCTGGGGGAGTTCATCGACCACCCGATCAGGAGCTACTCGACAGGGATGACGATGCGGCTGGCGTTCGCCGTGGCGACGCACCTCGACCCCAGGGTCCTGGTGATCGACGAGGCGCTGGCCGTGGGGGACGGGTACTTCCAGAAGAAGTGCATCGACCGGCTGCTCGAGATCCGGGACTCGGGAACGACGATCCTGTTCTGCTCCCACTCGATGTTCTACGTCACGTCGTTCTGCGGCCGGGCGATCTGGCTCCGCGAGGGCGCCGTGGAGCGCGACGGCCGGGCGAGCGCCGTGGTCGCGGAGTACGAGGAGTTCCTGCTGGCCCGGGAGCGCCGGAGGCTGGACGACGACCAGGACCGGGCCTCCGATCGTGCGGCGCGGGGCGAGGCGTTCATCCGGTCGATCCGGGTGCTGGACCCGGAGGGGCGGGAGACGGGAACGTACGTTCCGGGGCGGGGGCTCGTGATCGAGATCGTCTGGGAGGCCACGAGCTCCGCGGGCGTGTACCACCTGGGGGCCGCCCTGGAACGGAGGGACGCCACCCGGATCTTCGGCTCGGCGACGTTCTGGGACGGGCTGGAGCCGGTCCGGGGAGGAGGCGTCCGCACCGCGCGGCTGGTGATCGACGAGCTCCCGGTGACCCAGGGCGTGTACTCGGTCAGTGCGTTCCTGTTCGACGAGAGCGGGATCCACATCCACGACCAGGCCGTCCTGACGGCGCACCTGCAGCCGGCCGACCCCGGGTGGAAGCCGGGGCTGCTGGAGCTGCCCCACCGCTGGGAGGTCTAGGTGGATCCCGGCGCGCTGGAGATCAGGCCGTACCGCCCGGGGGACGAGACGGCGATCAACGAGGCGTTCAACGCCGTGTTCGGGCTCGAGCGGTCCCTGGAGGAGTGGCGGTGGAAGTTCCGCCGGGCGCCGGTGGAGAGCCCGGTGATGCTGGCGTGGAGCGGTGAGGAGCTGCTCGCTCACTACGCCGGTGTTCCGGCGCGGTTCCAGGTCGATGGCCGGACCGTGTGGGCCGCCCAGATCGTCGACGTCTTCTCCACTCGCCGCGCGCGCCGCCTGTTCGCCAGGCGGGGCGTCTGGGTTCGCACCGTGGAGGCGTTCTTCGAGGCGTTCGGCGAGTCGGGACGGTTCCCGCTGCTGTACGGCTTCCCGGGTCGGCGGGCGCTCCGGCTCGGCCTCCTGCAGCTGGGGTACGGGGCGATGGAGCCGCAGCCGGTGGTCGTCTGGGAGCGCCCGGCGGGCCGCCGCGCTCCCTCGCTGCGCCGCCTCCCCTACCGGGCGGAGGAGGTTGCGGCCACGGATCCCCGCCTCGACGCGCTCTGGGCGCGCCTCCGGAGCCGGTACCCGGCCGCGGTGGTGCGCGACGGCGAGCGGGTCGCCGCGCGGCTGGCCGGCCGTCCGGGCGTGGCGTACCGCCTCTTTCTCGTCACGCCCCGCCTCTCCCGGGAGCCGGTGGCGTGGGTCGCGTTCAGGACCGACGGCGGTCTCGTCCGGTGGGCCGATCTCGTGCGGGATCCGGAGCACCCGGGCGCGCTGGAGCTCGCGGCCCGGCTCGGGGAGGTCCTCGTCCGGCAGACCGGCGCCCCGGGCGAGTCGCTCTGGCTGCTCGGCGACCCCGGTGCCGGGGAGATCCTCGAGGCCCTGGGCTTCCGGTCCCGGCCCGAGCCGAACGGCCTGGTCATGGTCGCGCGCTCGTTCGGGCAGGGGCCGGACGTCCGGGCGCTCGAGGGCCGCGTCTACCTGACCATGGCGGACTCGGACCTCGTGTGATGGCGGTGGCGACGCTCCTGTGGACCGTGGTCCCCCTGATCCTGCTCCACGGGGTGCTGGCCGCCCGTTCCCGCAGGCTGCTCCGGTTCCAGCTGGTGCTCGACCTCGTGCTCCTCGCGGTGACGGGCCCGGCGATCCTGCGGGGGCACGACCTCGACCCCGTCCGGGCGCTCGAGGGCTTCCCCCCGTTCACGCACTGGGCCTGGCAGGAGACCACGGCGTACGAGCCGTCCCAGTCGGACGTGCCGCTCCAGTTCCACCCGTGGTGGGACGCGGTCCGGCGGCGCCTCCGGAAGGGGCGGTTCCCGGCGCTGGATCCCTGGCTCGGGGCGGGGGTCCCGCTGTACGGCAACGGGCAGACCGGGCTCGCGGCTCCGGTGATGGCCCCGGTCTGGCTCCTGGGCCCCGAGCGGGGCACGACGGTGATGGCGTTCTGGAAGATCGAGGCCGCGGGGTTCGGGGCGTTCCTGCTCCTGGCGGCGGGGCTGGGGTTCCGGAGGCCCGTGCCCGAGCTCGGGGGCGTGCTCTGGGCCGGGAGCCCGTACCTGGTGGCGTGGCTGCTCGTACCGCTGGCGTGGGTCGCGGCGCTCCTGCCGTGGTGCTGGTGGCTGGCGGTCAGGCTGGTGCGGGGCCGGTTCCAGCCGGGGCGGACGGCCCTGACGGGGCTCGCCCTCGGCTGGCTGCTGGGGTGCGGCCTGCACCCGGAGAGCGCCCTGATCGTCGTGGGATCGGCGTTCGCCGTGGCGGCGGCGCTCCACCCGCGGCGGGTGCCGAGACTGCTCGCGGCGGGCGCCGTGGCGGCGCTCGTGGCCTCGGTGCTCGCCCTCCCGACCCTTCGCCTGATCGCCGTCTCCTCCAAGGCGCACCACCTCGTGTCGGCAGGTGTCAACCGGGCCCCCCTGCCCGCCGGGGTCCGTGGCACGGCGATTCGGCAGGCCCTCCTTCCTCCGTCGGTGGGCCATCCGGCGTGGGGTGACTGGCGCGCGCCGTACCCCCACCCCGCCGGCGCGGTGGGCGTGGGGACCGCCGCCCTGGTGCTTGCCGGCCTCGGCGGCTGGCGGCGCCGCCGCTTACGCCTGCTTCTCGCCGCGGGCGGGATGGCCGTCCTGTCGGCCGTGCTCCTGTACCGGATCCCCCCCCTCGCCGGGCTGCTCGCCCGTGTGCCGCCCATCGACCTCCTGACCCTTCCGCGGTTCGGCGTGCTGCTCTCGTGGAGCCTCGTGGTGGCCTCGGCCGCATCGGCCGAGGGCGTGGCCGCCGGGCGGCGGCGGCTCGCCGGAGGGGTCCTCGTCCTCGGGGCCGTCGCGTTGGTGGCGGTCCTCGGCCTTCCGGGCCTCTCGTGGCGGTCGGCGGCCGCCGTCGTGGCGAGCCTCGCCGCGGGGGCCGCGGCGCTGGCCGTCGCGGCCCGGCGGCCGGATGTCCTCCCATGGCTGGCCGCGGCGGAGCTGGCGGTGCTGGCGCTGGGGATCAACCCCCCGGCGGCGCCCGAGGACCGCGTGCCCCGGCCCCCCGTGATCGAGCGGCTCGTGCGGCGTGCCGCCGGCGTGCCGGGCCGTATCGTCGGCCTGAACGGGGCGCTTCCGGCCAACGTGTGCGTCCGGTACGGTCTCGAGGACCTCCGCAGCTCCGACCCCCTCCGCCCGTGGCCCCTGGCCCGGCTCCACGCCCTGCTCGGGGCGAAGGATCCCGTGCTTCCCGGCCCGCTGCGGAACGCTCCCCCGCGGCTGCTCGGGGCGTGGTCGGTCCGGTGGGCCGTGACGCCGGAGGGGAGGGCGCTCACCGGCTGGAGCCGTGTGGACTCCGGGGAGGGCGTTGCGGTCTGGGAGAACCCGATGTGGTGCCCCGAGATCCGCCTCGCCCGGACGGTCGTCTCCGTGCCCACCGAGGAGGAGGGCTGGCGGCTGCTCGCCTCGGAGCCCGGGTTCCTCCCGGAGGGCGTTCTGATACCGCCGGGGACCGCCCCCGAGGTCGGTGGCGGCGGGACGCTCGCCGTGCTGTCGGCCTCGCCGGAGCGTGTGGAGACAGAGGTCGTGACCGGGGGGCCGGCGGTCCTGGTGGTGGCGCGGTGCTGGCTCCCCGGGTGGCGGGCGCGGATCGACGGGCGCCCGGCCCCGGTGGTGCGGGCGAACCTGGCCGCGCTCGGCGTGGTCGTGCCCCCGGGCCGGCACCGGGTGAGGCTCGTCTACGACGCCTGGGCCCTGCCCGGCCTCCGGTAGATCAGCCACAGGTTCCGGACGTAGATGAACCAGCCGGTGGACTGGCCCAGGACGCCGACGATGTCGCGGCGCCAGAGGAAGTAGACGAGCAGCATGGTGGCGCCGATGAGGCTCATCCACCAGAACGCCACGGGCACGACGGACCGCTTCCGGCGTTCGCTGACGAGCCACTGGACCACCATGCGGCCCGTGAACAGCACCTGCCCGAGCAGACCGATGGCGACCCACACGACGCTGGCCCAGCAGGAGATGTTGAACAGGGAGAACAGCCACGGACGGCCCTGGGCGCGCTCCCAGACGACCTCGGAGAACCGGTCCGGCGTCAGGAGCTCGGTCCGGCCGTCCCGCCAGGTGACCCGGTAGAGGAGGCGGCCTTCGGCGTTCCGCGTCAGCTCGAGGGTCCGGACACCGGCGATCCGGACCTTGAGGCGGACCGGTTCCCCGCCGTCACCGGCTTCGGGGGGCGCCGCGAGGAGGCCGGGGGCGGTGAGCAGCAGCACGGCGAGCATCGCCGCGCGGAGGGTCCGGCTCACCGGAGCCTCCAGCGGAGCACCCGGTCCTGCATCCACCGGACGGCCAGGGCGTCCCGGAGCGCCCGGAACGCCCGGTCCCACGTCCCGTACTTGCTCGAACCCGCCTGGCGCGGCGCGTGGCGGACGGGTACCTGGATCACGGTGCCTCCGTGCATCTTGACCAGGGTCGGGAGGAACCGGTGCATCCCGTCGAACATGCAGATCCGGGCGAGGATCGCGGCGCGGAACACCTTGAGCGGGCAGCCGGTGTCCACGATGTCTTCGCGGGTGAGCCAGTTCCGGACGCCGTTGGCGAACCGGGAGGAGAACCGCCGCCACCACGTGTCCCTGCGCCGGGCGCGGATCCCGATGACGGCGTCCGCCCCCTCCGCCTCGAGCCGGGCCACCAGGTCCGGGAGATCCTCCGGAAACGTCTGGAGGTCGGCGTCGATCATGGCGACCAGCCGGCCCCGCGCCGCGCGGAAACCGGCGTCCAGGGCCGCGGACTGGCCGCAGTTCTCGACGAAGTGGAGGGCCCTGACCCGCGGATCGGCCGCGGCGAGCCCGTCCATCCGCTCCGAGGAGCCGTCGGTGGAGCCGTCGTCCACGAGTACGAGCTCCCACGGCCTGCCCCACGCCTCCAGCGCGGCCCGCGTCCGCTCCACCAGCGGTTCGAGGTTGTCCACCTCGTCGTACACGGGGGCCACCACCGACAGCTCGATCGTTTCCTGCTCCGTCACGGCTCTCAGGGTACCAGACCGCCCCGGCGGCGGGACCGCGTCCCCGGTTCCGGGTATAATCGCTCTCCGTGGACGCCGTGCTCAACCACGCCATGGCCTGGATCGAGCCCCACGCGGTTCTCCTGGCGTTCGTCCTGCCCCTCGTCATCCGGATCGTCGGGCACTGGCTGCCGGAGGAGCTTTTCATGGTCGTCGTCGGCGTGCTGGCGTCCCGGCGGCCGGCCCCCGGGGCGGCGGCGCTCCTCGGCGCCATGTGGGCGGGACAGTTCCTGACCGACCAGGCCGTCTTCACCGTGGGACGCGCCGTGCGGCGCCGGCTGGACCGGTGGGAGCGGGTCCGCTCCCGGATCACGCCGGTGCTCGGGCGGCTCGCGGGCTCGCCCGGGGCGCTCTGGGGGTTCGTCCCCGCCCGCGTGCTCCCGCTGGGACGGGGCGCCTGGCTCCTGGCGGCCGGTGCCGTTGGCACGCCGCGGATGCGGTTCGTCACCGTGGATGCGGTGGCGCTGGTGGCGCACACGCTCGTGTGGTGCGGTCTCGGCTGGCTGGCCGGTGACCGGGCGGCCATGGCGACGGAGGTGGGGATCGCCGCCTCGTTCTGGGTGGCCGCGGCCGTCGTGCTCTCGGTCCTCTCCATCGTGGCGTGGCGCCGGATGCCGTGGCCGGACCGGTTCCCACGCCGGGCCACGGTCCGCGACGATCGCTGAGCGGCCTCCCCCGGGCTACGGCCGGGCGAGGGGGAGCCAGCAGGCCGCCCGGCGGCCCGTTCCGGCCGGTGCCAGGGGGGGCGCCTGGCGGCAGCGGGGCGCCGCCTCGGAGCACCGGTCGAAGTACGGGCAGCCGTCCCTGGTCGCGCCGCCGGTGGAGGGTGGCGGGGGTTCGAGCATCGTCGTGGCCCGGACGAGGTCCCGGGTGTACGGATGGGCCGGCGCGTCGAGCACCGCGGCGGTGGGTCCTTCCTCCACGACCCGCCCGCGGTGGAGGACGACGAGGCGGCGGGTCAGCCGCCGGAGCGGCTCGAGCTCGTGGGAGACGAGGACGATCGACAGGGCCTCGTCCGCCGCGAGCCGTTCCAGGAGGTCGAGGATCCGGCCGCGGAGCGGGACGTCGAGGGCGGAGACCGGCTCGTCGAGGACGAGGAGCTCCGGTCCGGGCGCCAGGGCCCGGGCCAGGGCCACCCGCTGGCGCTGGCCGCCCGAGAGCTCGTGGGGACGGCGCGCGCCCGCGCCGGGCGGGAGCTCCACGACCTCGAGCAGCCGGGCCACCCGCTCCCGGCGCCAGGCGGGGGTCCCGATTCCGTGGGCGAGCAGCGGTTCCTCGACGGAGCGCCCGACGGGCAGGACGGGATCGAGGGAGGCCATGGGGTCCTGGGGGACGAGCTGGGCCCTCCGGCGCCACGCGCGGAGGAACCGGGCGGAGGCCCGGTGGAGGGGCCGCCCGTCGACCCGGACCGTTCCCGCGTCGGGGCGCTCCATCCCCAGGAGGAGCCTGACGAGAGTGGACTTCCCGGCGCCGGAGCCGCCGGCGATCCCGAGCGCCCCGCCCCGCCCGAGCACGAGGTCCACGCCGTCGAGGGCGCGGACGGCCGGACCCGAGCGGCCGCGCCGGTAGGTCCGGGCCAGCCGGCACGCCTCGACGAGGGGCGTGTTCACGGAACCGTCCCCTTTGCGGCGGGCGGGCAGCGGAGGCCGCGTCCCTCCACCGGTGTCAGCGGCGGGTGGACCGTGGCGCACTCCGGCCGGGCGTGGGCGCACCGCGGCCGGAGGCGGCAGCCCGGCTCCCAGGCGCCCGGGGCCGGGGGCGGCAGCTCCGGGGCCGTCAGGGCGCCGGGCGAGCCGGTGAGGAACCGCGTGTACGGGTGGAGCGGCCGGCCGAGCACGGCCCCGGCCGGGCCGCTCTCCACGATCTCGCCGGCGTACAGGATCGCCACGTCGTCGGCGAGGCGCCGGGCCAGGCCGGTGTCGTGGGTCACCAGCAGAAGGGCGGCCCGCCGCTCCCTCCGCCACCGGACGAGATGGCCGACGACCATGGCCCGCACCACGGGGTCGAGGGAGGCCGTGGGCTCGTCGGCCACCACGAGCTCCGGGTCCGGCAGGAGGGCGAGGGCCGTCACGATCCGCTGCCGCTGCCCCCCGGAGAGCTGGTGGGGGTAGGCGCGGAGGATCGCCTCCGGACGGTCGAGCCCCAGCGAGCGGAGCAGCTCTGCCGCCCGGGCGTCGGCTTGGCGCCGGGGCGTCTGGTGGTGGACGAGGAGCACCTCGCGCAGCTGGAAGCCGACGGTGAACAACGGGTCGAGCGCCGTCTCCGGCTCCTGGAGGACGAGGCCGATCCGGCGGCCACGGATCCGGGCGAGCTCCCGTTCCGGAAGGCCGGCGAGCTCCACGTCCCCGAGGCGCACCGAGCCGGACAGCGTGGCCCCCGGGGGGGCCAGCCACGCCAGCGCCAGCGCGAGCAGGCTCTTCCCCGAGCCCGACTCGCCGAGGAGCGCCGTGATCCGGTCCCGGCCGATGGCGAGGTCCACCGGGCCGACGGCGGGGGCGGCTCCCCGGGCCGTCCGGACCGTGATCCTCAGGCCGGCGGTCCGGAGGAGCGGCTCATCCCCCATGGCGGCGGAGGAGGAGGCGGACCGGCCCCGGCTCGAGGAGGTCGCCCAGGTGCCCCCGTGCGGGAGGCCGGCCCCAGCAGTGGGCGGCGTCGTCGTCGAGGTCGAGGATCCCGTCGCCGTCGTCGCCGAGCAGGAGGTAGAGGTGTCCTCCGGCGTCGAGCACGTCGCCAGGCCGGACCTGGCGGCTCCAGGTGACGGGACCCCGGCCGGAGAGGATCCGCCCTCCGGCCAGGCGTGTCTGCGCCACCACGGGGAAGGAGGCGGGGTCGAGCGCGGGATCGCCGGCGATGGCGGTGCCGACGAACGTCGCGGAGGAGACGGCCACCCGGTCCCGGGCGAGCGCCGCCAGCCGGGCGGTCACGCCGTCCCCGGCGTCCGGCGGGGGTTCGAACCCGGGGAGGCCGAACAGCTCGCCCGCCTCGGGCCGGACCCCATCGGGAACCTCCCACGCGCGCATCACCGTGGCGATGCCCGGAGCGAGCGGGTCGGGACCGGCCGGTGAGGTTGCGGCCTGGAGCGGCGCCATGTCCGACGGGTCGGCCACGACCTCCACACGGGCCGCCAGCCGGAGGGTCCCCGGGCCGCCCGCCCGCGGCTGGTCCTCGGGGGCGAGGAAGTCGTCGTTGTGGGGTTCGGGCTCCCGGGCGGCGATGAGGTCCCGGCCCATCTCCGGAGCCAGGAACGTCCGGTACTCCAGGAGGTCGGCCTCCTCGCCGGGCGTCAGTTCGCCCCCGAGGTGGACGCTCTCCACCGTCATCCACAGCACCCGGACCGAGCGGTCGGCCTCGGGCCAGCCGGGCACCACCTCGTGGGGCAGGGGCGTCCCGCCGAGCTCGATCCGCTCCACGGGGGCGGTCCAGTACGACCCCTTGCCGCGGCGCTCGAGACGGAGCGCCACCGCGGCGGTGAACGCCTCCCCCGGTCGGAGGTGGCGCACCCCGTCCCGGTACAGGGGATCGTCGGCCGTGGCCGTCACGACCCGGACCTCCTTCAGCACCGGGCGGAACGCCTGCCGGACCCTGCCGCCGAGGAACAGGGCGGCGATCACACCGACGATGGCGGCGGCGACGAGAACGGGGCGCAACGACTCCCTGACCATGGTGTCATTGTACCCGGGGGCGCGCCGTCGGGCTGCGGTGCTACCATCGCCCATCCGGCCCGGGGCCCACCCGGAGCCGGGGGAGGACGCCACGCGACGAGGAACGGTACCGATCATCGCCCTGACCCTCGCGGCCGCCACGGCCGCGCCCCTTCCCGCCGGGACCCCGTCCGGCTGGGACGCCCGCTGCACGCGGCTGGTGGACGAGGCCGCGGCCGACGGCGTCGGCCCGTCCGACCTCCACCGGGTGCTCGCTGCCCTGGGATGGCGGGCGATGATGGACGATCGGCGCACCGCCGACGCCCTCCTCGACCGGCTGGCGGCCGCCGCGGACGATCCGCTGGTGGCGGGCGAGCTCCGCTCATGGCGGGCGCGGCTCGCCGTGGAGGAGGGCCGTCCCGAGGCGGCGCGGGAGCTGTTCCGGGCCGGCGGCGGGCTGGAGCGGTGGTGGGCCGCGGGGCCGTTCCCCGTGGAGGAGCTCGCGGACCTCGACGACGCCGCGCCGGTGCCGCCCGGCGGTCCGTGGCGCCGGGCGGCCGGGACCGACGCGACGGGGTGGGTGAACCTCGAGGGGATCGGGTGGCCGACGGAGCGGCAGATGCTCTACCTGGCTACCACCGTGGCCGTGGACGCCCGCACTGCCGTGGCGTTCCGTCTCGGGGCGGCGGGGGGCGCGAGGCTCTGGGTGGACGGCCGGCCGGTGCTCTCCACGCCGCACCCCCTCGTCCGCGGCGAGGACCAGTTCGCCGGCGGGGCGTGGCTCGGTCCCGGACGCCACGTGGTGGTCGCCGCGGTGGGCGTGGAGCGCGGCGGATGGTGGTTCCGGCTGCGGCTGACGCGGCCCGACGGCGGTCCGCTGGCGGGCGTCCGCGAGCTGGACGTCGCCCCGGAGCCGCCCCCGGCCGCCCCGGCGGGACCGGCGCCGGAGGTTGCGACCCTGCGCGGTCTCCTCGAGGAGGCCGCGGCGCGGGGCGAGCCGGGAGCGCGGATCGCCCTGGCGGCCTTCCTGGTGGAGAGGCGTCCGGAGGCCGTGGGAAGCGGCGCCGAGCGGGCCGCCTGCCGCGAGGCCCGGGAGGAGGCGCCGGCGCTGGCGCGGTGGTTCGAGTGGCTGGTCACCGACGAGCCCGGGGAGCGGCGGGACCTGCTGCGCTGGATCGTCGCCGACGATCCGGGGTTCGTCCCGGCCCGGGTGGAGCTGGCCATGTGGCTGCACCGGCGGGGGCTCCACGAGGAGGCCCACGCGCTCGTGTCGGGGCCGGAGGCCCGGGGCGGCGCGGCGGCGGCCACGGCCCTCGACCTCGACGCCGACCTGTGGGGCGCCCTGGCCCTGCCGGAGTTGCAGCGCGCTGCGGCGCGGTTCCCCCGTTGCGTCCGCCTCCTGACGGTCCTGGCGAGGCGGGCGATGGACGGGGACCGGTGGGAGCTGGCCCGGCAGGCCGTCGATGCGCTGACGGACCTGGTGCCCGGCGCGCGCGGGACGCGGTCCCTCGCCGGCCGGCTCGCCGTGGCCTCGGGGGACCAGGACGGTCTGATGGCGTTGCTGGAGGGCCGCCTCCGGTCGGACCCCAACGACCTGGAGGCCCGGCTGCGCCTCGCCCGCCTGAAGATGGCGGCGGGCGACACGGCCGCGGCGGACCGGCTCCTGGGGCAGGGGACCGGGCGGTGTCCCGGCCACCCCCGCCTGACGATGGAGTACGCCGGCCTCCAGCACCTCCTGGGGCACGACGGCGAGGCGGTCCGGCTGGCGCGCTCGGTGCTCGAGGCGCGGCCGCAGGACCGGCGGGCCCAGCGGTTCCTCGAGCTGCTGGGATCGGGCGGCGAGGACCGTTCGTGGATCCTGGACGCCGCCGCCCTCCGGAGGATGGCGGAGAAGGCGGCGCCGGACGGGGCGTGGGTCCAGCTCCTCGACCACCACGAGGTTCGGTTCCTGCCGGGCAACCTGACGGAGGAGCGGGTTCAGACGGTGTTCCTCGTCCGGGACCCCGACCGGTCGGACCCGCTGCGCCAGCGGACCATCGCCGTGGTCCCGGAGCGCCAGCGCCTCCGGGTGCTCGCGGCGCGGATCCTCCGCGGGTCCGGCGAGATCAGCGCCGAGCAGGGGGACACGCCGCGCCTCTCGGAACCGGAGTTCAACCTCTACTACGACACCCGGCTCAGGGTGTTGCGGTTTCCCCGGTTCGAGGCCGGGGACATCGTCGAGGTGACCTACCTCCTCAGCGAGACGGCGGAATCCAACGACACGGGGGCGTACCGGGGCGGGATCATCCTGCTGGCGGGGCCCGTGCCCGTGCTCCGGACCGAGGTGATCCTGGACGCGCCGTCCGGCGGGATGCCTGCGTGGGAGCTCGCCGGCACCGACCTCACCCCGGAGCGCGAGACGGTGGACGGGCGGGAACGGCTCCACTTCGTGTGGACGGACACGCCCGCCGTGCCGGCCGACATCCCGCCGCCGCCCCGGCTCGCGGTCACCCCCCACCTCGTCTACTCCACCCGGCCGGAGTGGGGCGACCTGGCGGCGTGGTACGAGCGGCACGTGGCGCCGCGCCTGCGCCCGTCCGAGGCCACCCGCACCCTCGCGGAGCGGCTGACCGCGTCGGCTGCGGCCCGCGAGGAGCGGATCCGGGCGCTGTACTCCTACGTGACCGACGAGATCCGGTACGTCGGCCTGGAGTTCGGGGAGCACCGGTTCCGGCCGTTCTCGCCGGACTGGGTCGTGCGCCACCGGATGGGCGACTGCAAGGACAAGGCGGCCCTCCTGGTGACGCTGCTCCGGGAGGTGGGGATCCCCGCGCGGATGGTGCTGCTCCGGACGGCCGACCTCGGGCCGGTGGTCTCGCGGATGGCGCTCCTGGAGGACTTCAACCACGCCATCGCCTACCTGCCGGAGGACGACCTCTGGCTCGACGGCACGGCCAGCGGGAACGACGCCCGTGCGCTGCCCGGCCTCGACCGGAACGCGTGGGCCCTCGTGGTGGACGGCGCGGGGTCCAGCCCCCGCACGACTCCCTCGGGGCCGGCGGGGGAGCGGGTGCTCCGGTTCGTGGTCGGGCGGGGGGACGGGACCGGCGCGGCGGTTCCCGTCTCGGTTTCCGAGCGGTCGACGGGGGATGCAGCGCTGGCGCTCCGGAACGTCCTGGCGGGATCCCAGGACCCCGCCCGGTTCGAGCGGTGGTTCCGGCGGTGGTTCCCCGGCGGCACGGTGGAGGGCCGGCCGGAGGCCGCGCTCGATCCCGGCCGCGACCCGGCCTCGGTGCGGATCGAGGGCACCGTACCTCTTCCGGCGATCCGGGCGGGACGCGGCCTCAGGGCGTACCCCGGCGTCCTGGAGCTCGAACGGACCCTGACGCCCACCGAGCAGCGGCGCTCGCCGCTCCTGGTGACGGCCCGCCCGCGGTTCCGCTGGTCCGTGGTGGTCGCCGCGGGTCCGGACGTGCCCCTGCCCGCGCCGGAACGGATCGAGACCGACCGCGTCCGGTTCACCCTCGACGTGGAGCGGACGGGAACGGGGTACCGCGTGGACGGCGCCCTCGAGCTCGTGCCGGGGATGGTCCCGCCGGACCGTGTCCCGGCGTTCAGGGAGGCGCTGGGACGGGTGGAACGGGCCGTCGCCCAGCGGCTGGAGGTGCGGTGATGCGCCGGATCGCCGTGTGGATGTTCGCAACCGTCCTCGCCGCGCCGGCCGTGCTGGCCGGCGACTGGACGGACCTGCTGCACGCCGACGCCGCGGGACGGCTGCCCGAGGCGCGCCGGATCGCCCTCCGGATCGTCGGGGACCGGCCGGACTCCCCAGAGGCCGTCGCGGCCGTGGGCTGGTGGCTGGACCGGCACCGCGTCCTGCCGGAGCCCGAGGCGATCCTCGAGGCGGCGCCGGCGTCGCCCCCGCCCGGACTCGCCTTCGTGCTGGGCACCCTGGCGGGCGTCCTCCACCACGTGCCCCCGCCGGGCACGCTTCCCACGGCGGAGCTCGCCGGCCCGTTCGGCAGCTTCGACCGGCTCGACCTCGACCGGCACGTCTGGCCCGCCGACGACGGGCTCCCCCCGGTGGGGACGCGCTGGTCCCCGTCCGGTCGGCCGTTCCGGCTCGTGGTCCGGAGCGCGGACGGCTGGATCGCGCCGGGCTCCCCGATGCTCCAGACCGGCGTCTACCTGGCGGCCTGGACGTTCGGGGCGCCCTCGCCCGTGGACGGCTGGCTCGTGGTGGAGCTCGACGCCGACGCCGACGTGGAGCTGGACGGCGCCACCATCGCCAGGGCGCGGCCCATGGGGACGCTGGGGCCGCGGGTCCTGTGGTTCCGGGTCCACCTGGGGACGGGAAGACACCGGCTCCGCGTGGCCATGGCCTCGGTGACCGTGCCCGCGGTCCGGGTGCGGTGGCTTTCTGCGGAGGGCGGCGCTCCGGGGCTGGAGACGGGCCGGGACGCCGGGACCGGAGCGCCGTGGACGAGCCGTGCGCACGGGGAGCTTCCCCCGGCCGAGGCGGCCCTCGGGGGCGGGGACGGTGGCCGGGAAGGCCACGAGCAGGCGCTGCTGGCGGCGGCACTGGCCGCCCTCCGGCAGTCGCCGCTGGAGGAGCGCCGGCACCTCGAAGCGGCGCTGGAGGTGCGGCCGGCCTCGAGGCTCGCCCACCTGGCGATGGCCCGGTTCTTCCTGACCCGGCCCACGGGCGCCGACGCAACCGTGGACTTCCGGCGGTGCCGGGAGCAGCTCGGGGACGCCGGGGACAGCGTGGGTGCGATGCTCCTCGAGCGCCGGCTCGACCTGCGGCAGAGACGGGGCGAGGACGCCGATGCGTTGCTCGACCGGCTGCTGGAGACCGCGCCGGACGATCCCCGGGTGATGGTCTCGGCCCTGGAGCGGGCGATCCGCAACCGGTGGAGCCGGGAGATCGTCGAGTCGCTGGACCGGCTCACCGCGGCCCTGCCGGGCACCCCGACCCTGGTCGACCTCCAGCTGGACGGCCTCGACGCCCTGGACCGGCTCGGCGAGTACCGGCACCGGCTGGAGGCGCTGGCGGCGGTGGAGCCGCTCCACGACGGCCTCCTCGACCGGCTGCTCGACACCACCGCCCTCGAAGCGGCACTCGGCGTGGTGGAGGCGCGCCGCGTGGCGGGGGACGACCCGGACCTCGACCTCGAGCGGGTCCGCCTGCTGCTCGAGCTCGGACACCGGGCTGAGGCGCGGCGGGCGCTGGATGCGGCGCGCTCGCGGTGGGGCGACCTGTACCGGATCGACCAGCTCGCGATCCAGATCGCCGTGGACGGGACGGACCGGACGGCGGCCCGCGCGGCGCTCGATGCGGCGCTGACCCACGCGCCCGCCAGCGTCGACCTGCGGACGCTCCTCTGGCGGTGGGGCGGTACGCCGTTCTTCGAGCGGTGGCGGACCGACGGCCTGGAGCTCGTGGAGAAGGCGCGCAGCTCGCCGCCGGAGGACGCCGACTCGGTTCTCGTGCTCGACCAGGCGGTGGAACGGGTGTTTCCTGACGGGTCGAGCCTCCACTACTACCACGGGATGACCCTGGCCCTGACCCCCCAGGGTGCCCGCCAGGCGGCGGTGCTCAACCTCCTCCCCGGCGCCGAGCTGCTCCGGGTCAGGATCCTCAAGAAGGACGGGCGGGTCATCGTCCCGTCGGACCTCTCGGCCCAGCCCGGCGGCGCCCTCTCCGAGGTCAAGGCCGGCGACGTGGTGGAGCAGGAGTACGTGGCCGCCATCGACCGGACCGGGGGCGCCATCCGGGGGCACATGTCGCCGTACATCTACCGGTTCGCCGACTCCGACAGGGCGTTCGGCCTCTCGGAGTACATCCTCCTCCACCCGCCGGACCTCGAGCTCGAGCTCGAGGGGAACCTGGACGGGGTCCAGCGGTCCGAATCGAAGGTGGGGGACCTCGTGGCGACCTCGTTCCGGGTGGACCAGGTCCCGCCGATCCCGCTCGAGCCGTTCTCGCCGCCCGCGCAGGAGCTCCTCCCGTGGGTGACCTACGGGTTCGGCGTCACGTGGGAGACCGTCGGGGACATCGTCCGGGACCGTGTGCTCGCGCTGATGCCGGGAAGCCCCGAGCTGACGGCGTGGAGCGAGCCCCTGCTGGCGGGACCCGCGTCGCTCGAGAGCCGGCTCCGGCGGCTCGTGGCCTCCCTCGTGGAGACCGTCGACCGCGGGAACGCCCTCCTCGACCCCTCGATGCCCGCCGGCGTCGCGTTCTCCCTCGGGCGGGGGAACCGCCTGGGGATCCTGCTGTCGGTGCTCCGGGAGAACGGCCTGGACACGGCGCTGGTGCTGACCCGCCCCCTGGCGTACGCCCGGACCCACCTCAAGGTGCCCGGGATGGACATCTTCGGCGTCCCGCTCCTCAGGGTCCGGCAGGCGGGCGAGACCGTCTGGATCGACCTGGCGGAAGAGACCGCCGGCGTGGGCCACATCCGGCCGGAGTTCCAGGGCAGCGACGGCCTGGTCCTCCCGATGACCGACCCGTCCGCGCCGTCGGGGTACCTTGAGACGCTGCCCCGGTTCCCGAACCCCGAGCTGGCCGAACGGCTCCGGCTCCAGGGCCGGATCGCCGCCGACGGGAGCGCCGACCTCGTGGTGGAGATCAACCTGCGCGGCCAGCGCGCCCGCCAGATGGTGGACGCCGTCCGGTCGCTGCCGGAGGACCGGGTGGCGATGCTGTACGAGCAGATCGCCTCGGGCCTGTTCACCGGTGCCAGCGACGTCCGGGGCGCCATCCTCGACCCGGACGGCAGCCCCCGGCTCTCCCTCTCGCTCCACGTGGACGGCGCCTGCGAGACCGGGACGGACGGCACCATGACCTGCACCGAGCTCAACCTCGCCAGGCCGCTCTCCGACGCCCTGGCCTCGCTGCCGGAGCGGCGGTTCCCGCTCGTCCTCCAGCTCCCGATCGTGCGCATCCAGGAGCTGCACCTCGAGCTGCCGGCCGGCTGGACCGTGGACCCCAAGCCCCGGAGACTCGAGGCCGAGTGGGGCACCCTCGACGAGACGCGCACCGTCCGCGACGGGACGCTCGACTCGGTGCTTCGCCTGACCATCCCAGCGCAGAAGGTCCCGCCGGAGCGGTACCCGGAGTTCGCCCGGTTCTGCCACGCCGTGGATGGGCTGATGATGCGGCCCCTCCGGATCGTCCGCCGGTGAACGGCGGGACACTTCGGTGCGAATGACGGGGACGCAGGAGGGGACGGTGATCGCCATGCACGGGCCGCTGGTCCGTGTCCAGGCGGGCGACGGGGTCGTGGTGGCCGCCGCCCGGCGGCGACTGGAATGGGAGGGTGGGCGCCCCGAGGCGGCGCGGCTCGTCGTGGGCGACCGGGTCGTCCTTGGAACCAGCGGTGGAGAACCGGTCATCGAGCGGGTCCGGCCGCGGCGGAACGCGCTGGTCCGGCGGGCCCCATCGTCCAGCCGGCCCCAGGTGCTCGCGGCGAACGTCGACCAGGCGCTGATCGTCACCGCCGCCCGGCGGCCCGCGCCGAACCGGCGGCTGCTCGACCGGTTCCTCGTGGCGTGCCACCACGCCGGGATCGAACCCGTCATCGCGATCAACAAGGCGGACCAGGGGCTCGATCTCGTGCGGGGGTGGATCGGCCTGTACGAGGCGCTGGAGTACCCCGTGCTCGTGGTCTCGGCCAGAACCGGACGGGACCTCGGGGCGGTCAAGCGGCGCCTTGCCGGCCGGACGACGCTGTTCTGCGGCCCGTCGGGCGCGGGGAAGTCCTCGCTGCTCAACGCGATCCAGCCGGGCCTGAAGCTTCGGGTCGGTGCGGTCTCCGAGGCGACGGGGAAGGGGCGGCACACGACCACCAGGGCGGAGCTCCTCCCGCTCGAGCTCGGGGGGTTCGTGGTGGACACCCCGGGCCTGAAGGAGTTCGGCCTGTGGAACCTGACGCGCTCCGAGCTCGTGGCGGCGTTTCCCGACATCGCCGCGCACGCCTTCGGGTGCCGGTTCCAGGACTGCACCCACCTCCACGAGCCGGACTGCGCCGTTCGCGAGGCGGTGGAGGCGGGGGACATCGACCAGGAGCGGTACCGCAGCTATGCCACCCTGCTCGAGGAGATCGTCTCCGGCGGCCGGTGAGACGTCACCTGGGGCCGAGCCCAGCGTACACGACGGGGAACAGGGCGTAGAACGCCATCGCCGGCGCCAGCTGGGCGAGGGCGACCTGGTCGAGGTTCGTGTGGGAGTGGATCTCGTCCGCCGGCCCGAACCCCACGGTGGGGATGCCGAACAGCCCCGCGGTGGTGCACCCCGTCGAGGAGAAGTCGGAACGGTGGAACTCCGGCTCGCGGCCGAGGACCCGGCGCGCCGCCTCCACAGCCGCCCGGACGGCGGGGTCCCCGCCCGGCGTCTCCCACGCCGGGAAAAACATGTCCGTCGGGTACTCCAGCCCGCGCCACGAGGCGTTCCCATACTGGAGGAGCCGGACATCTGCGCCCGCCGCGGCGGCCTCGGGCAGCTCCGCCAGCTCCGTCAGGACGGCCTCCCGCTCCTCGCCCACCGCCACGCGCCGGTCGAGGTGGATCACGCACCGGTCGGGTACGGCGGTCATGGCGGGCGACTCGCTCCGGATCTCCGTCACCGTCACCGATCCTGGGCCCGGGGCCCGGTCCTCCCCGGCGAGCCGCCGGTGGAGCCTGGCGACCCCCTGGACGATGGGGGCCATGGCGTAGACGGCGTTCTCGCCACGGTCGGGGTGGGCGCCGTGGGTCGAGACACCGGTGGTCTCGACCTCGAGCTCCATCCGTCCCCGCTGGCCGTGGCAGATCCGGAGGCGGGACGGCATGGCGATCACCACGGCCTCGGGCCGGAGCCCCTCCTCGCGGACGAGGTACTGCCAGGAGAGCCCCACGCACTCCTCGCCGAGGACCGTGGCCGTCAGCCAGAGCGTCAGCTCCTCCGGGATGCCATGCTCCCGGAGCATGGCCAGGCCGTGGACGAGGGCGGCCAGGCCGGCCTTCTGGTCCGAGGCGCCGCGGCCGTACAGCACGCCGTCCTGGATCACGCCGCGGAACGGGTCGAACTGCCACGCCGTCGGGTCGGTGATCCCCACCGTGTCGATGTGCGCGTCGAACGCCAGCACCCGGGGGCCCGATCCGAGCCGGCCGAGCACGTTGCCCATGGCGTCGATCCGGACCTCGTCGAAGCCGAGCTCCTCCATCTCCCGCACCACCCGCTCACACGCGAGCCGTTCGCCCCGCGACGGGGACGGGATCGAGATCAGATCCTTCAGGAAGGCGACGCACCCGGCCTCCCGCCCGCGGGCGAGCTCCGGAAACGCGGCCGAGATCCCATCCTTCGTTGTCCGTTTCCGACCCATCGGCAACTCCCATGAGAATCATTTCACAAACCGTAGTCTCCCGCAATACGGCCTCCGGAGAGGTCTTCCCTGCGACCTGGCGGGAGGTGGTGGTGCTCGGGCGATGAGGTCTGGAGGGTTGTGTGTGGTCTCGACGCGGCGGTAGCGTCCGTGAAAACACGAAAAGGGGACAGTGTTGGGCTTCCGTCAGCCGTGGCCAACCGGCGGCCGGCCCCCGCGCTGCGCGCGGGCTGCGCGCCTCGCCCGTGCGCTCCGGTGGGAGCGAGCTCCCCCCGGTTCGCCCGTTCGATGCGCTGGCGCCGCCTGCGGCGTCGCTGCCGGCCGCCGGTTCACCCCCCGGCGCACGGGCGGCGCCCGGCGCGGTGCGGTGGTATCCTTCCCGTCCCGAGGAGGTGCGGGCGTGAGCGACACGTTCTCCATTACGACGCCGATCTACTACGTCAACGACCTGCCGCACATCGGCCACATCTACACGACGGTGATGGCCGACATCTTCGCCCGGTACCACCGGATGGCCGGCCGGAGGGTCCGCTTCCTGACGGGGACCGACGAGCACGGGCAGAAGATCGAGCGGGCCGCCGCGGCGCAGGGGATCGAGCCCATCGCCCTGGCCGACCGGGTCGTGGAGCGGTACCACGAGCTCTGGAAGGAGTTGGGGATCTCCCACGACGACTTCATCCGGACCACCGAGCCTCGCCACCACCGGGCCGTCCACGAGATGATCCGGCGGATGCAGGCGAGCGGCGACCTCTACCAGGGCTCGTACACCGGCTGGTACTGCGCCGGGTGCGAGGCGTTCTACCCCGAGACGCAGCTCGTGGACGGGAAGTGCCCGGACCAGGGCCACCCCGTGGAGCGGCTCTCCGAGCCGAGCTGGTTCTTCCGGCTCTCGGCGTACCAGGACCGGCTGCTGGAGTGGTACCGCGAGAACCCGGACTGCATCCGGCCCCGAAGCCGGTACAACGAGGTGGTCCGGTTCGTCGAGGGGGGCCTCAACGACCTGTCGGTCTCCCGGACCTCGGTGCGGTGGGGCGTCCCCTGGCCGGGCGACCCGGACCACGTGGTGTACGTCTGGCTCGACGCCCTGACGAACTACGTCTCGGCGCTGGGGTTCGGCTCGGAGGACGACGGCCTCTTCCGGGAGTTCTGGCCCGCGGACCTCCACCTGGTGGGCAAGGACATCCTCCGGTTCCACTGCGTCTACTGGCCGGCGTTCCTGATGTCGGCCGGGCTGCCGCTGCCGCGGACGGTGTTCGGGCACGGCTGGTGGAAGACGGGCGAATCGAAGATGTCCAAGTCGCTGGGGAACGTGGTCCGGCCCGACGCCCACATCCGGCGGTTCGGTCCCGACGCCGTGCGCTACTTCCTCGCCCGGGAGATGACGTTCGGCGCCGACGCCTCGTTCTCCAACGAGGCGTTCGTCGAACGGTACAACGCGGACCTGGCCAACCACCTGGGCAACGCGGCCTCCCGGACGCTCTCCATGATCGGCCGGTTCCTCGGGGGCACCATGCCCGCCGCCGGGAGCGAGGGCGTCCTCCCGGAACGAGCCGCGGAGACCGTGGCGGTTTACCGCGAGCGGATGGAGGCGCTGGAGCCCAACCGGGCGCTGGAGGCGGTGTGGGCGTTCCTGGCGGACCTCAACGGGTTCATCCAGGAGCGGCAGCCATGGGCCATCGCGAAGGGCGGGGAGACGGCCCGGCCCGAGCTCGAGGCGGTGCTTGGCACGGCCGCGGAGAGCCTGCGGATCACCTCGATCCTGATCGAGCCGTTCATGCCGCGGATCGCGGCCGCCCTCCACGAGGCGATGGGCTCCCCATCCACGCCCCGCGACCTGGACGGCGGCGCACGGTGGGGCCTCCTGGCCGGCGGCGCCACCATCGGGAAGCCGAAGCCGTTGTTCCCCAGGGTCGACCTCGAGGAGTTCGTCAAGGAGCTGGAGATGGAGCAGCAGAAGGACAGCAAGACGCCGGAGAAGAAGGACGAACGGCAGGAACGGACGATCACCATCGACGAGCTGGCGAAGGTGGAGCTGAAGGTCGGTGTAGTGCTCGAGGCGGAGCGGATCCCGAAGTCGAAGAAGCTGCTGAGGCTCCGGGTCGACCTCGGCGAGGAGGAGCCGCGCCAGATCGTCGCGGGGATGGCGGACTCCTACGAGCCCGAGGCCATGGTGGGCCGGCGCGTTGTGGTGGTGGCCAACCTCAAGCCCGCGAAGCTCATGGGGGTCGAGTCCCAGGGGATGATCCTGGCCGCCGATATCGGGGGGAGGGCGTTCCTCCTCTCGCCCGACGGCGAGGTTCCGCCCGGCACGACGGTCCGGTAGGGGATCGCCCCCCGGCGGCGGGCCGGAATACGACCCGGGCCTTCCATGTTGCTCCGGCACGGAAGTTCCGGCATCATTGCCGGACCAGACGTGTGGAGGTTCCCGATGTCCGAGAGTCGTCCCGCCGTTCCCGGTGTCATCCTGTCCATCCTCGCCGCCGCAATCCTGGCGGCCGGTCCATCGCACGCCGCAGAGGCCAAACCGGCGCCCGGCCGGCCCGAGGCCGTGATCGGCCACGGGGAGCCCTTGGTCATCGTCCCGGACCTCTCCGAGGCGGTCGAGGTCGGGAACGAGCGGATCTGGAGCCGCGTGGTCACGGTGAAGGGCGCCTCGTTCCTCAAGCTCCACCTCGTCGGTGTGGACCTCGCTCCGGGGGACCGCCTCGACGTCCTCTCGCCGAGCGGCCGGCTCGTGGACCGGATCGAGGGGCGCGGCCCCCGGGACCGCGGGACGTTCTGGACGCTGTCGGTGTTCGACGAGACGCTCGTCCTCGAGCTCCACACCACCCGCCGGTACCCCGACCGGCCGCCGTTCCGGGTGGACATGGCGCTCGTGGGCGATCCGGAGGCCCTCGAGGTGATGACGGGCGGCCGGTCGATCTGCGACCCGCCGGACTTCCAGGACGCGATCTGCTTCCAGAACGATGCCGGCAAGTGGCACAACGTCATGGCCTCCGTGGGCGTCATGACCGCCGGCGGCGACCCGGTCTCGGGACTGTGGTGCTCCGGAGCCAACGTCTCGCCGCTCAACTACGTCATGACGAACCAGCACTGTATCGAGGACCAGGCCAAGTGTGAGAACTCCGAGTTCGTGTTCAACCACTACCGGACGGTTTGCGGCGACTCGAGCTCGGCGCTGAGCGAGCCCGTCTCGTTCCGGTGCGACCAGCTCGTGGCCGTCCAGCCGTTCGACGACTGCGAGCCCACCACTGCGACGCTGGACTTCGCCCTGAGCTCCGTGATCGGGGACCCGACATCGCAGTTCGGATACGTGGAGCCCGACCCGGCGGCCCTGACCTCGGGTGAGGCGATCTACATCGTCCAGCACCCCAGCGGCAGGCCCCACGAGATCACCGAGGGCGACGGCGCCAACGTCGTGGTGGACGGCCACACGCTCCGGTACTACGACACCCTGGACACGGAGCCCGGCAGTTCCGGCTCACCGATTTTCCGCACCGCCGACAACCGGATGGTCGGCCTGCACCACTGCGGGGGCTGCGACACGGCCGGCACGGGCAACCGCGGGATGCTGATGGCGGACATCTACCCGGAGATCGAGCAGTACCTGTGCACGGCCGACCTGTCGCTCCGTGCCTCGTCGTGGAGCGACCTCCAGGAGGTCGAGGGGAACGGCGACGCGGTGATGGACCCCGGCGAGACGTGGAGCTTCCTGCCCGCGGTCCGAAACGCCGCCTGCTCCCAGGATGCGACGGCCGTCGCCGCCGACATCGTCCTCTCCACGGCCAGCGCCGGGAACGCGACGATCGGCGGCACCCCCGTTCAGTTCGGCGACGTCCCGGCCTCCTCGGGCGCCCCGGCCGCGGCCCCGGTCACCGTCGCCATCGCCGCGGACTTCCCCTGCGAGGGCGAGCTCGTCCTCGACCTGGAGAACCTGACCGCGTCGAACGGCGGCCCGTTCGACGACGTGCCCGGCTACTTCCGGCACGCCGTGGGCGAGGTGGTCCACACCACGCTGCTGTTCGAGGACTTCTCGGGCGGGATCCCGTCGGACTGGACGGTGGTGGACGGCGGCACCCAGCCCGACCCGCCGACCCAGCCCACAACGTGGACCACCGACGCGACGGACAACTCGGGCAGCGTCGGCCTGACGGCCCCGTTCGCCATCGCCGACTCCGACGGCCTCGGCAGCGGCTACACCATGGACGAGCAGCTGATCACCCCGGAGGTCGACTGCACCGGCTACCAGACGGTGGAGCTCCAGTTCGCCCACGTCTTCAAGTACTACTCGGGAGGCGGCGCGGAGGTCGGTGACGTGGACGTGCGCTCGTCGGCGACCGGCGGCGCCTGGGTGAACGTGGTCTCGTACTCCGGTGCGAGCGCCAGCGGCACGGTGCGGCTGGACATCACCGCCCAGGCCGCCGGCCAGACCGACGTCCAGGTGCGGTTCCACTACCACGACGCCTCGTACGACTGGTACTGGGCCGTGGACGACATCGAGGTCCTCGGCGACAACGGCGCCGTCTGCAACCCGTGGAACCCGGCGCCGGCGGCGGCGATCGACGGCCCCGTCCGCGTCTGCGCGGGAACGCCCGTGACGTTCACCGACGCCTCCACGGGCGCCACGTCGTGGGCGTGGGACTTCGACGGGGACGGCACCGTAGACTCGACGGACCAGAACCCGCCGGCTCACACCTACACCACGCCGGGAACCTACACCTGCCGGCTGACGGCCTCCAACGGCCACGGCTCCGACACCGCCGAGATCACCGTGACCGTCATCGGGGCGACCAGCGCCGTGGCGGGCGACGCCGACGGCGACGGCGCGTTCGACGCCCGGGACCTGGCGGCCGCCATCGCCGAGCTCGCGGACGGCGACGGCCAGGCGACGGCGGACCGGTGCGGCGACTTCGCCACCACCGACCGGGTCGATGCCGACGGCGATGGGACGATCGAGGTGGAGGACCTCACGGGACTCCTGCCCGGGCTGTTCGGCTGATCCCGGAACCGCTCAGCGCCCGGTGACGGCGGCTCCACCGGGTGGCAGCACGCGCCACCCAGGCCCGCACGGCTCGAGACGGAACCCGAACCGGGACCGGAGCTCGGCCAGGCGGTAGTACGGCTCCCACCCGTCGGCCAGCACCACCGGCGCGGGAGCGGCGCCCGCCGCGTAGACCACGGCGGTTCCGAGCCCGACAGCGGCGACCCGGGAGATCGAAGACACGCCCCATCATAGCCCGCCCACGGCCTCCCCTTGGCCGGTCCTCCCCGCACGCACGCCGCTCTGCTACGCTGGCCCCGTGATCCCCAGGACGCTCCCGGCCGCTCTCCTCGCGGGGTGCCTGCTCCTTCCGGTGCCGGCGCACTCCACGGATCCGCTCCCCCGCCACGACCCCGCCCGGCACGCGGTGGACGCCGAGGCGCTGGAGGCCGGGCTCGATGCGTTCGCCGCCATCGACGGCGCCCTGGCCATGGTGGTGGTCCGCGACGGGGCGGTGGTCGGCGAGCGGTACACCGACGGGAACCCCGCCGCCCTCCGGTACGACTGGTCCGTCACCAAGAGCGTCACCTCGCTGCTCGTTGGGACCGCCATCGGTCACGGCCTGCTCTCCGGGACCGGCGCGCGGATCGGCGACGTCCTCCCGCCGGACTACCGCCCGGAGGTCCCGGCGAAGGCGGCCATCACGGTGGGGCACCTGCTGACCATGACGTCGGGGCTGGAGTGGGACGAGGAGGCCGACGTGGTCCTCTGGTTCCACGCCCCGGACCCGCTGGCCGACATCCTCAACCGCCCCCTCCAGTCGTGGCCCGGAACGGAGTTCGTGTACGACACGGCCGCATGCCACATCCTGTCCGGCGTCCTCGGGTGGGTGACGGGGATGGACGAGGCCGAGTGGGCCCGGCGGACCCTCTTCGCCCCCCTCGGCATCACCGACTGGCGGTGGGACCGCGACCCGCAGGGACGGGCGTTCGGCGGTCACGGCCTCGCCCTCCGGACCGACGATGCCGCAAAGCTGGGCGTCCTCGCCCTCTCCGGCGGCCGCTGGCACGGCCGGGCCGTCGTCCCGGAGGCGTGGATCGCGCGGAGCACCACGGTCCGCATCCCGCTGGGCGCCCGGTTCGGGCCGCTGGAGCGGATCGACTACGGCTACCTGTGGTGGACCGACCGGAGCCTGGCGCACCCGGTGTTCACGGCGTGGGGCTGGGCCGGGCAGTTCGTCTTCTGCGTCCCGGTCCTCGAGCTCGTCGTGGCCGCCAACTGCGCGCCGGACCGGCCCACCTGGGAGGAGGCGAACCGTGTCGAGGCGGCCGTGCTCGACGTGATCGTCCACCGGATCGTGCCCGCCGCCCGTCCCCGGCGGCACGGTCCGCGAAGGCCGGGCGGCCGGACCGGCAGGCCCCGGGCGCACGGGCTCCGGTAGAATCCCCCGGTGCGCGTCCGCCTGCTCCACCTCTCGCCGCGGCCTCTCGACACCGTCGTCGCCGCCGCCCGCACCTGCTACTCGCCGGAGCTCCTGACGGCGGAACGGGTGGCCGCGGACGGCGTGGACGACCCCGCCGCGCGCCGGAGGGCCCTGGAGCGGCGGGATCGGCTGGCCCGCTCGGTGCTCGAGGCCGGCCACCTGACCACGTGGCAGCACACGCACCTCCATCTCGCGATCGAGGGGGTCAGCCGCCTGGCCCTCTGGTGCTTCCTCCACGCGCACCCGTTCTACAACTCCGAGCAGGTCTCCCAGCGGTACGTCCCGGTGGACCGCGGCTCGGTCCACGTGCCCCCCGCCCTCGGAGGCGCGGCGCGGGAGCGGTTCCTCGAGGCCGTGGACGCGGCCCACACGGCGTACCACGAGCTGACGGCGCTGCTCGAGCCTGTGGCGGAGCGGCGGATCCTGGCGGGCCGGCCCGCCTGGGGCCGTCCTGTCCACCGGCGGCGGCTGGAACGCGCCCGGGCGCGCGCCGCGAGGGAGGTGGCCCGCGCGGTGCTGCCCCTGGCCACCACGGCGAACCTCCACCACACCGTGTCGCTCCTGACGGCGCTGCGCTACCTCCGCGCCGCGCCCCACCCCGACGCGCCCGGGGAGATCGCCGAGTTCCAGGGCCGGCTCCGCGACGGGATCATCCGGGCGGCGCCCGAGCTGGAGCCGTTCCTGCCCCGCCCCGTTCCGGCTCCTGCCGGCCCGGAGGGCGGCTCCGGCGGCGGCGCGGCCCTCCGCCGGGAGCTCGACGCCCTCCTCGCGGGCCGGACGACCCGGCTCCTCCCCGGGGCGGAACCGCTCGAGGCCGGCCTGGCCCGGGCCGTCCGGACCGTCCTCGGCCGGACGGAGGGGGAGCTGCCCGACGCCGAGGCGGTGCGCCTCGTCCTGGACCCCGGCCGGAACCCCCTGCTGGCGGACACCCTCAACCTGACGACCGTCGATCCCGTGTCCCGGGCGCTCCAGCAGGTCCACGTGCGGTTCGCGACCCGGCTCTCGCTGGCCGCCGACAGCCAGAACCAGCGCCACCGGATGGTGCCCGGCGCCCGTCCCGTGCTGGGCCGGGTCGTGGACGATGCGCCCGACGTCGTGGTGCCCGCCCTCGTCGCGGACGAGCCCGAGGCGTCCCGGGTGTTCGCCGGGGCGGTGGAACGGGCGTGGGAGTCCATCCAGTGGCTCCGGCGCAACGGTCCCGACCCCGCCCTCGCCCTCTACCTGCTCCCCAACGCCACCGCGGTGCGGATCACCGAGTCCTCCGACCTCGCCGCGTTCCACCACAAGATGCGGATGCGGCTCTGCTGGAACGCCCAGGAGGAGATCCGCCGGATCGCGTGGGAACAGGCGATGCAGGTCCGCGAGGCCGCGCCCGTCGTGGGGGGGTTCCTGCTGCCCCCGTGCACGATCCGCCGGCTCGCCGGCGCCACACCGTACTGCCCGGAGGGGGACCGGTTCTGCGGCACGCCCGTCTGGCGGCTCGGCCTCGAGGCGCAGGAGCCGCCCGCGCCCCGGTGACCGCAGGCCCGCTCAGGCCTCGCCGCCGGTCCAGCGGGCGGTCAGCTCGTGCCACCGTCCCTGGGCCTTGAGGATCAGCTCGGCGACCTCCCGGACCGCGCCGCGCCCCCCCACGCTCCCGCAGACGTGGTCGCACGCCACGGCCACCTGCGGCTCGGCGTCCGCCGGGCACGCGGCGAACCCGGCACGCTGGAGCATCGGCATGTCCGGCAGGTCGTCCCCCATCGCCGCGATCGCCTCGTCCCCGACCCCGAGGATCCGCTCGATCTCGTCGAGGTCGGCGGCCTTGTCCCGGGAGCCCTGGATGACGAGTTCGTCCCGCACCCCCAGCTCACGGCACCGGATCCCCACCGCCTCGCTCCGGCGGCCGGAGATGACGGCGACCTCGATCCCCGCGCGCAGGATAAGGTGGACGGCGAGGCCGTCCCGGACGCTGAACCGCTTGGCGGCTTCCCCGTGCGGACCGTAGACGAGGACCCCGTCGGTCAGCACCCCGTCCACGTCGAGGACGAGACACCGGATGCGCTCGAGGCGCTCGCGGATCTCCGCAGGCAACCGTGCCGGCATGTGGGCATGGTACCCGCCCCCGTCCGGCCCGTCCACCACGGCGGAAGCGAAGGCCGCTTCGCCCTGCTCCGGTCCGAGCCGCCCGGACGGGGCACCTGCCTCGGCTCCCCTCCCCCAGGAACCGGACGAGGGGATGGAAACCGCACTTCCAGCCGCCCATGGTCCTTGACGCGCTGAGCCAACCCTGGAGCAGGAAACAGACGGCGCCCCCTGTTCGAGAGCATCCCGGGGGAGCCGCGCACGCGGCGCCCGGCCGCGAACGCGCCCCAACGAAGCGATGAGGGGCCGCGCGGATCGTGCCCCGGGGCCGTTCCCGCAAGGGCGCGAGGAGGAGCTGACCTGGCGGTCGTGACGACGAAGCGTCCGCGGCGGGGGCGGTCCCGGGGTGCGAGACTCGCGGCCCCGTTCATCCAAAGTCGATGACTCGACCGCCCTCCAACGAAGCCCAGGCGGCCGGCAGCGACGCCGCAGGCGGCGCCAGCGCGTCGCACGGGCGGTCCGGGGGGAGCAAGCTCCCACCGGGACGCGCGGGCGAGGCGCACAGCCCGCGCGAAGCGCGGGGGCCGGCTGCCGGTTCGCTTGCGCCGTGGCCGGGGTGAGGCCGATCCAGGGCTTCGATCGGCTCGCCACGTGCGGGTGGCGCGAGGGGACTCGGCGTGCCGGTGTGGCGGGCGGGGCCGGATTCTGCGATAATCCGCCCTCGCACGGGAAAGGAGCCATCGGGCATGAGCATCAGCCAGATCGCACGGACCATCCGCACTTCGGCGACCCTGCGGCTCAACGAGACCGCTGCGGTGCTGCGGCAGAAGGGCGAGCCGGTCATCCACCTGGGAGGCGGCGAGCCGAAGGGACGCGCCCCCATCGAGGCCGTCACGGCGGCCGCCGCGCTGCTGGACTCGGGCGAGGTGCGCTACACCCCGGCCGACGGGATCGTGCCGCTCAAGCAGGCGATCATCCGGTACACGGAGGAGTTCTACGGGCGGCTGGTGGCGCCGGAGAACGTCATCGCCTCGGGCGGGGCCAAGCAGGCGATCTACGTGGCGCTCCAGGCGGTGCTCAACCCGCAGGAGGAGGTCATCTTCCCCGCGCCGTACTGGGTCAGCTACCCGGAGATGGTCAAGCTGCTCGGCGGCGTCCCCGTCCCGGTGCTGCCCGAGGACGGGACGTTCCACCCGAGGCTCAAGGACATCGAGGACCGGGTGACCTCCTACACCCGCGTCATCATGATCAACAGCCCCAACAACCCGACGGGCGTCATGTACTCGGAGGAGTTCATCCACGAGATCGTGGACTTCTGCGAGCGCCGCGGGATCTGGCTGATCATGGACGACATCTACCACCGGCTGATCTTCGACGGCCGGCGGCCGGTGTCGGCGTACGCCCACACCTCGAAGGACGTGGACTCCAGCCGCCTGATCGTGGTCAACGGCGTCTCCAAGCAGTACGCCATGACCGGTTTCCGGATCGGCTGGGCCGTGGGCCCGAAGGAGCTGATCCGCGTGATGCGGGACATCCAGGGGCACCAGACCTCCGGGCCCTCGGCGCTGCTCCAGTGGGCGGCCGTGGGTGCGCTCAAGGGGATCCAGTCGTCGGTGGACTCCCTGCGGCTGACGCTGGAGAACAACCGCAACGTCATGATGGATCGGCTGAACGCGTTCGACGGCGTCCACGTGACGAGGCCCGACGGGACGTTCTACTGCTTCGCCGACTTCTCCAACTACGAGAAGGACTCGGAGAAGCTGTCCGAGCTGCTGCTGGAGAAGGTCCGGGTCGTGACGGTGCCGGGCAAGGAGTTCGGCCTCGACGGGCACCTCCGGCTCTCGTACTGCGGCTCGATCAAGGAGATCACCGAGGGGATCGAGCGGATCAAGTGGGTGCTCGACCCCAACGCCCCCAACGAGCTGTACATCGGCGAGCGCAAGCTTGTGAGGGACTGGACATGAGCAGCTGGTTCGAGATCGATTCGCCCGCGTCGGCCCACGCCGGGGAGCTGGCCTCCGAGTACGGCCTGTCCCACCACGGCCTGATCCACCTGGACCGCGTCTACTGGAACCTGCCCGAGGCGGCGCTCATCGAGGAGGTGATCTTCCGCAAGGAGGGGAGCCTCCTCCAGGGCGGGCCGCTGGTGGTCAGCACGGTGCCGCACTCGGCCCGCGCCGCCCAGGACAAGTTCATCGTCCACGAGGACACCACGGCGGACGACATCTGGTGGGGCGAGTACAACCGCCCGTTCTCCCGGGACAAGTTCCACGCCCTCCTCGGGCGCGTCCAGGCGTACCTCCAGCGCGAGGACGTCTTCGTGCAGGACTGCGCCGCGGGCGCCGACCCCGAGTACCAGCTCCCGGTCCGGATCATCACGGAGCGCGCGTGGCACGCCCTGTTCGCCCGCACCATGCTGCTCAAGCTCGAGCGTCGCGAGGCGATGCAGAAGCACGTGCCCGGCTTCACGCTGATCGACGTGCCCGGGTTCCACGCCGACCCGCGGATCGACGGGACCCGGACCGGTACGTTCATCGTCGTCAGCTTCGCCGACCGGATGGCGCTGATCGGGGGGACGGGGTACGGCGGCGAGATCAAGAAGACGATCTTCTCCGTCCTCAACTTCCTGCTGCCGGACCAAGGGGTACTCCCCATGCACTGCTCGGCCAACGTGGGTCCGGACGGCGACGTGGCGCTGTTCTTCGGGCTCTCGGGGACGGGCAAGACGACCCTCTCCGCCGACCCGCGGCGCCGCCTGATCGGCGACGACGAGCACGGCTGGTCCGACGAGGGTGTCTTCAACTTCGAGGGCGGCTGCTACGCCAAGGTGATCCGGCTCTCCGCCGAGCACGAGCCCCAGATCTGGGACGCCGTCCACCGGTTCGGCGCGATCCTGGAGAACGTGGTCTGGGACCCGGCGTTCCGCGAGATGGACCTGGAGGACGACCGGTTCACCGAGAACACCCGGGCCGCCTACCCGCTGCACTTCATCCCCAACGTGGTGCCGGAGAAGAGGGTGGCCTCCCACCCGAAGAACGTCATCCTGCTGACCTGCGACGCCCAGGGGGTGCTGCCGCCCATCGCCAGGCTCTCCCCCGAGCAGGCGGTCTACCACTTCATCTCAGGGTATACCTCCAAGATCGCCGGCACCGAGGTCGGCCTGGGGATCGAGCCGGAGATCACCTTCTCGGCCTGCTTCGGTGCGCCGTTCATGGTCCGGCACCCGTTCCACTACGCGGACATGCTCCGCGGCCGGATGGAGCGCCACGGCGCCACCTGCTGGCTCGTCAACACCGGCTGGGTCGGCGGACCGTTCGGGATCGGCCGGCGGATCTCGATCCGCCACACCCGCGCGCTGCTCGACGCCGCCCTGGACGGCCGGCTGGCCGGCGTGGAGTACCGGAAGGACCCGGTGTTCGGGTTCGATGTGCCGCTCTACTGCCCGGGCGTGCCCGACGACGTGCTCCGGCCCTCGACCTCGTGGGGCGACCGGGAGGCGTACTGGAAGCGGTACGACGCGCTGGCTGCCCGGTACGTCGAGAACTTCAAGCTGTTCGCCGACGGCGTGCCGGAGGAGGTGCTGGCGGCCGGCCCGCGGCGGCTCCACGGCAGCGTCCCGGAGGAGTAGGGGGCATCAGGAGGGCAGCGGCGCGCCGGCCGGCCACCGGGACGCCACGTCTTCGGGCAGCGGGGCGGTGACCGTCAGCGGTTCGCCGGTCCGCGGGTGGGGGAGCCGCAGCCGGAAGGCGTGCAGCAGCGGCCGCGGCGCCGTGCCGCGCCCCGCGCCGTACAGCACGTCGCCCAGCACCGGGAACCCCGCGTGGGCCAGGTGGACCCGGACCTGGTGGGTGCGTCCCGTGACGAGGGTGCACGCCACGGCCGCCCGCCCGTCCGCGCGGCCGAGGACGCGGACCCGGGTCACCGCCTCGCGGCCCCGCTCCGCCACGGCGAACCGCCAGGCGTGGCCGCGGTCCCGGGCGATGGGCGCCTCGATCACCGTCTCGTCGAACGGCGGCTCCCCCTCGACCACGGCGAGGTAGAGCCGCTCCACGGCGCCGGCGTTCCACGCCGCCTGGAGCGCCGCCGCGGCCCGGCCGTGGCGGGAGAACAGCAGGACGCCGCTGGTGAGCCGGTCGAGCCGGTGGACCAGGTGCAGCTCCGGGCGCCGGCCCTCGGCGGCGGCGAGCTGGAGCAGCAGCCGCACGTCGCAGGACAGGTCGCCCGGGTCCCGGCGTTCGGCCGGCTGGGAGAGAACCCCCGCGGGCTTGTCCACGGCGACGATCCACCGGTCCTCGTGGAGGATCGAGACGGGGGGCGTCTCCGGCCGGGCCGGGACCCCGAGCTCACCGTGGGGGCGGAGCACGTCGATCACGTCGCCGGTCCGGACCGGCCGGGAGAGCACGCGGACCGCCTTCCCGTTGCGCCAGACGAGCCCGGCCCCCGCCAGGGCGCGGGCGCGGCGGCGCGAGAGGGCCGTGGCCTGGGCCAGGTGGACGTCGAGCCGTCCGCCGTCGTGCTCCGGCGTCACCACGAGCCGGGTGGGCCCGCCGGGCTCCAGCGGGGCGGCGCCGTCGCCGGGGGCCACGGCTCAGAGCTCCGGCTTCTCGGGGCGGGTCGCCGGGAGCGCGCGGGTCCGGGCCCAGGAGCGGATCGCCTTGATCTGCTCCTCCATGGTCCGGGAGAGCGGGATCGTCCGGCCGAGGGTGGCCAGCATCAGGTTCTGGGTCACCGGTTCGCCCTTCGAGTGGGCGGCGATCCGCGCCGCGGCCACCGCCTGCTCGATCTCCGCGCCGTTCCAGCCCCGGGTGGCCGAGGCCAGGAGGATCAGGTCGAACGCGGAGGGATCGATCCCGTGGCGGCGCATGTGGATCGTCAGGATCTCCTTGCGCTCCTGGTCGTTGGGCAGGTCGACGAAGAACACCTGGTCGAAGCGGCCCTTGCGGATGATCTCCGCGGGCAGCAGGTGGATCCGGTTGGCCGTGGCGGCGACGAACACGTCGGCCCGGTGCTCCTGCATCCAGGTCAGGAACGTCGAGAAGATCCGGGTCAGGGAGCCGCTCTCCCCCTCGTGGTACCCGGCGACGCCCATCTCGATCTCGTCGATCCACAGCACCGCCGGCGCCACGGACTCCACGGCCTGGAGCGCCCGGTGGAACACCCACTCGGGGGAGCCGCCGACTCCCGAGAACACGAGGTTCATGTCGAGCCGGAACAGCGGCAGCTTCCACTCCTGCGCGATCACCTTGACTGCCAGGCTCTTCCCGCAGCCGGACATCCCCATCAGCAGCACGCCCCGGGGCACGGGCAGCCCTTCGGCCCGGGCCTCGGGCCGGAACAGGTCCTTCCGTTCGGTCACCCACTCCTTGAGCTGGTCGAGGCCGCCGAGCGCTGCGAGCCCGGCGTCCGGCGGGACGAACTCGAGGATCCCCTCCTTGCGCGTGATCTGCTCCTTCTCCGACAGGACCTCGGCGATGAACCGGTCGTCCAGCGTCTCGTGGCGGTCCAGGAGCCGGCGGAGCAGGTGGTCCACCTCGGTCAGGGAGAGCCCCTTGAGCGACGACACCAGCGTCTCCACCTCGGCCCGGGGGACGTCCCGTCCGGCCAGGCGCGCCTCCACCACGGCCCGGAGCTCGGCCTCGTCCGGGAAGAGCGACACGACCACGTAGGAGACGGGCCGCAGCAGCACGGGGACCTCGGCCGTGGTGGTCAGCAGGAACAGGAACCGCCCGGTCCCGCGGATCGCCATGGCCGTGTCCCTCAGGCGCCGCAGCACCCGCCGGTCGCCGATCATCCCCGAGAGGTCCTTGAACAGGTACATCGCCCGGGGGCCCTCGGAGGCGACCCACGCGAGCGCCTCGAGGGGGTCGTCGCTCCCCGGTCCCACCCCCCCGGTGAACCCGTCGACGCAGTTCCAGGTGTGGACCGGCAGCGGCTCCGGGCGCGCCCTCGAGCCGATCCGTTCCAGGAGCCGCGCCATCCGCTCCTCCTCGGGGCTGACGAGGAACACCAAGGGGTACGCCGACGCGAGGGCCGTGTGCAGCTGCTCGAGAGCCGTTCGCATGGCCCCGATTCTACGACATCCGGCGCCGGAGGCCCGGATCCACCGCCAAGGGAAAGG